>ENA-ORXI01000542-ORXI01000542.1-sediment-metagenome-genome-assembly--contig:-NODE-542-length-31447-cov-4.037201_pt1 | contig 31447 bp, 25 predicted proteins | sample MGYA00237861_ERZ511468 | MGnify/ENA primary metagenome ERZ511468 (study PRJEB26299, sample SAMN06266213) | sediment metagenome | isolation source: Hudson Canyon methane seep mesocosm | place: USA:Hudson... | reverse complement strand
AGCGTGGTGGGTGCGATCGTCGGTGAGATTTCGATCGGCACCAAGACCGGTCTGGGCCGGGCGATCCTCGAGTACGCACAGCGCTATGCCGTCTCGCCCGAGCGCCTGTATGCAGCGGTGGTGGGAGCTGCGGTCCTGGGTCTGTTCGTGTTCGGTCTGGTGAACCTGGTCGAGAGGCTGGTCATGAAGCGGACCGAGGGCATGCAGCGGGCTGACGAGGTGGTGGCATGAGCGGGCCCGTAGCGTCCGAGGCCGCAGTGGTCGTGAGCGGTGTCGACAAGGTCTTCAACGTCGGGAGCGCCGACGAGGTCACCGCCCTGTCCGGCATCGACCTGACCATCGGGGCTGGCGAGTTCGTGTCGCTGATCGGACCGTCGGGGTGTGGCAAGTCGACCCTCCTGCGCCTCATTGGAGACCTCCTGACGCCGTCGGTGGGGGAGGTGACGGTGTTCGGCAAGCCGGCACATGCGGCCCGTCTGGACCAGGACTACGGAATGGTCTTCCAGCATGCAGGGTTGTTCGACTGGCGCCGGGTGGCCGCCAACATCGAGTTGCCCCTGGAGTTGCGGGGCTGGTCCAGAGTTGACCGGGCGGCCCGATCGGCCGAGATGCTGGAGCTCGTCAGACTCCCGGAATTCGGTGGCCACTATCCCCGCCAACTCAGCGTGGGAATGCAGCAGCGGGTCTCGATAGCGCGGGCGCTCTCTTTCCAGCCGAAGCTGCTACTGATGGACGAACCCTTCGGGGCCCTGGACGAGATGACCAGGGAACACATGCAGTTGGAACTCCTGCGCATCTGGCGGGAGACCGGCACCACGGTGGTGTTCGTCACCCACTCCGTCTCGGAGTCGACGTTCCTGTCGTCCCGTGTTGTGGTCCTGTCGGCTCGCCCGGGACGGATCCACTCGATCGTCGACGTAGACCTGGGAGACCGAACCGACGACACGCGGGAGGATCCGGCGTTCTTCGCCAAGGCCACCGAGGTCCGGGAGGCCCTGCGGGGCAGGGAGGTCGCCGGGTGATCCGGAACCGCCTGACCGGTCTCGGGCCGCCGATGGTGGTCGGCGTGGCCGGCCTCGGCCTCTGGGAGGGCATCGTGTGGGGCTTCGGGATTCGCGAGTTCCTGCTGCCCAGGCCCAGCTCGATCATGGATCGCCTGTCCGAGAACTGGCCGATGCTCCGCCAAGCGGGTTGGGAGACCGGACGGATCGCAGTGAGTGGCCTGGTGGCGGGGATCGTCGCCGGTGTTCTGTTGGCGCTCGTCACCACCCGCTTCCGCACCCTGAACGAGGGCCTCACGCCGTTGGCCGTGGCCGTGAACGCCACACCGATTGTGGCGCTGGCCCCGATATTCAACGCCTGGTTCGGTATCACCGGCACGCTTAGTAACCAGGCTGTGGTGGTGGCCATCGTCTTCTTCCCGGTGTTCATCAACACCGCCCGTGGGCTGACCGAGGTGCACCCGGACGAGCTCGAGCTGATGCGGTCCTACGCCGCCGGTGAATGGACGATCCTCCGGGAAGTCCGGATCCCCAACGCCCTCCCGTTCTTCGCCAACGCCCTGCGGGTGGTGGCTCCCCTGTCGGTGATCGCCGCGATCGTGGCCGAGTACTTCGGCGGTCCCCAGAACCGCATCGGCAATATCATCACGTCGAGTGCCGCATTCGCCAGGTATGACGTCGCCTGGGCAGCTATCGCTGTCGCATCGGCCGTCGGCCTGGGACTGTTCGCTGCAGCCCTGCTCCTCGAGCGCGTCAGCATGCCCTGGCGCCTGGTGGACGGGGGTAGTGAGAACCACAACACACCCGGGAGGGAAAAATGAAGAAGCAATGGACAATGAGGCTGCTGGCAGTTATGGCAGCACTGACACTGTTTGCCACGGCATGTGGCGATAGCGAGACAGCGGCCGGTACCGGCGACTGTGATTCGGTGGACGAGGTGTCGCTGCAGTTGCAGTGGGTCACCCAGGCTCAGTTCGCCGGCTACTACGCGGCCCTGGACGACGGGATCTACGAGCGGTACTGCCTGGATGTGACCATCCACGAGGGCGGTGTGGACATCGCTCCTCAGCAGCAGCTGGCCTCCGGAGCGGTGGACTTCGCGGTCTCCTGGGTGCCAAAGGCGCTGGTGTCGCGTGAGGGCGGAATGGACATCGTCAACGTGGCGCAGGTATTCCAGCGTTCGGGCACGCTTCAGGTTTCGTGGGCCGATTCGGGCATCAACGGCCCGGCGGACCTGGCCGGGAAGCTGGTCGGCAACTGGGGTTGGGGCAATGAGTTCGAGCTCCTGGCAGGTTCCCGTCGGGCCGGCGTGGATCCCAGCAGCGACTACGAGCTGGTACAGCAGAGCTTCGACATGCTGGCCCTGCTCAAGGGCGAGATAGACGCCGCCCAGGCGATGATCTACAACGAGTATGCCCAGATACTGGAGGCGACGAATCCGGCCACCGGTGCGCTCTACACTGCGGCCGACATGTCGGTCATCAACTGGAACGACGTCGGCACGGCGATGCTCCAGGACGCCATCTGGGCCGACGGCGCCCGTCTCGGCGACGCGGCCTACGCCGACATCACGACACGCTTCGTAGCAGCCTCGCTGGAGGGCTGGATGTACTGCCGCGACAACAGCGCCAAGTGCGTCGACATCGTGCTCGACAATGGTTCGGCCCTGGGTGCCTCGCACCAAGCCTGGCAGATGAACGAGATCAACGGCCTCATCTGGCCCTCGCCCGGCGGTGCCGGCGTGATGGACGCAGGCTCCTGGTCACAGACCATTGACGTGGCCACCAGTGAGGCCATCTTGGCCTCTGCACCGGACTCGGGTGCCTACACGACCGAGTACGCGGAGGCGGCCGTGGCGCTGTTGAGGGCCCGTGGCGTGGATACGACCGGCCAGAACTGGCGCCGGGTTGACGTCACTCTGAACCCCGGCGGCGAGTAGTCCCGGGAAGGGGACGCTCAGTCGCCCCTGACCCTCCGGGTACTCCGGGCGGTCCGACCCTGTAATCGGTCGGGCTGCCCGGTCCCGGTCGGGCCGGCAGGCCCATGCCGAGCCAGCGGTTCCGCACGGGTCAGTAGGCCTGTGCCGGGTGACCGGCCACGGTGCGTCCGAGCCGTGGGCGTCGGCACCAGAATGACCTGATGAGGGAGACCACCATCCGGGTTGCGGTGCTCCTCTTAGGTCTGGTCATGTTCGGCGTGGGGATCGGTGCCCTGTTCCTGGCCGACCTGGGAGTCGGCCCGTGGGACGTCCTGCACGATGCCCTGGCCGGCCTGCTCGACCGGCAGCCCGGCACCGTGATCGCGGGGCTGGGCCTGCTGCTGCTGGGACTGGTGGCGGTGGTCCGCCAGGCCATAGGACCGGCGACGGTGGCAAACGTGGTGATTATCGGCTCGACGTTGAACGTGTTGTTGGCGGTAGTGGAACCACCGTCCTCGATAGTTGTGCGGGTAGTCCTGGTCGGAGCGGCCCCCCTGACCGTCGCATTCGGCTCGATGCTCTACCTGGGGGCAGGCCTGGGGACCGGCGTGCGCGATGGGATCATGACGGCGTTAGTCGACACCGGCCTCAGCATCCGGGCTGCTCGTACCTGCCTCGAGGTCACCGTCCTGGTTGGTGGAGGAGCACTTGGCGGGTCCTACGGCGTTGGGACCCTGGTGTTCGCGGTGCTGGTCGGCCCGCTGTACCAGGTGTTCAGGCAGCGGGTCTGGGCCGGATATCTCGAGCCGGTCGGCTGGGTCTACCGCCGAGGTCCGAGCTGACGCATTTCCGGGCGGCCGGTTCCGGCCCGGGGGCTACGGTGAGGCCATGGCGAGGGTCGGGGTTCTCACCAGCGGCGGCGACTGTCCCGGCCTGAACGCAGTCATCCGAGCTGTGGTCCGTCGAGGTGAGCGCCACTGGGGCGATGACCTGGTCGGCTTCCACGACGGGTGGGCCGGGGTAATCGAGGGTCGCTGGCAGGCGCTGGACGTCGAGGCCATGCGCGGCTACCTGGCCAGGGGCGGCACCATGCTCGGTACCTCGCGGGTCCACCCCTGGATGACCGACGACGGCGTGGAGAGGGCCCGGGCGACTTTGCTCGACGTCGGGCTGGACGCCCTGATAGTCATCGGCGGTGAAGGCTCGCTGGCCACCGCGCACCGTGCCCATACCGAGGGCATCGTCCCTGTCGTCGGGGTGCCCAAGACCATCGACAACGACATCCCCTGCACCGAGCAGACCTTCGGGTTCGACACGGCGGTGTCGATCGCCACCGAGGCCATCGACAGGCTCCACACCACCGCCGAGTCCCACGACCGGGTAATGGTCGTGGAGGTGATGGGCCGTCACGTGGGCCACATCGCCACCTGGGCCGGCATCGCCGGTGGGGCCACGGTCACCCTGGTACCCGAGCACCCGTTCGACATCGCCGCCGTGGCCGACATCGTGAGGAAGCGCCACGAACGGGGTCGATACGCCTCGATCGTTGTCGTCGCCGAGGGTGCCAGACCCGCACCCGGCACCATGGAGCTGGCCGAACCCGAGGTGGACCGGTTCGGGCACAAGAGGCTGGGTGGCATCGGCATGGTCGTGGCCTCCGAGATCGAGCAACGCACCGGATACGAGACCCGGGTGACGGTTCTAGGCCACGTCCAGCGAGGGGGGAGCCCGACCGCCTACGACCGGGTGCTGTCCAGCCGCTATGGCGTGGCATCCATCGACGCCGTGCACGAGGGTGGGCTGGGCGACATGGTGGCGCTGCAGGCGGGTCTCATCACCTGTGTACCGCTGGCCGACGTCATGGGCCACCTGAAGACGGTCGACGACCGCCTCTGGGATGTTGCCAATGCCCTCTTCGAGGCCCGTCTGGACGGTCGGCCACCGGCCTCCGCCGACAGCGAGTCCGCTTCGCCGTAGGCCGCCCACGACACCTAGCGTCGTGCGGACCGCAGGAGGTCCGGACCCGGACCACAGAGGGGTCCGGATGTCGTCCAACCAGGGGTTGCCACCGGTTGATCGCCGGGCGTGGATCGCCCTGAGCGTGTCGACGATGGCGGCGCTGCTCACGGTCATCGACGTCTCCATCGTGAACGTGGCGTTTCCGACGATCCGGAGGGAGCTTGGCGCATCGGAGGCGGGCCTCTCCTGGGTGCTCTCTGGCTATTCGATAGCCGTCGGCTCGTTCCTCTTGCTGGCCGGTCGCCTTGCCGACCAGAAGGGAAGGCGCAAGCTGTTCCAGATCGGGGTGGCGATCTTCGTGTCGGGGTCGTTCCTGTCCGGAGCCGCCCCCACCCCAGGGCTGTTGATTGCAGCACGCGTCCTGCAGGGCATCGGTGGATCGATACTCAGCCCGGCTTCCCTCGCGATGGTCTTACCGGACTTCCCTGCGGAACGGCGTTCGCTGGTCATCGGGATATGGGGCGCCTCGGCTGCCCTGGGTGCGGCCATCGGCCCCTCGATCGGCGCCGTAATCCTCGACCTGTTGACATGGCGCTGGGTGTTCCTGGTGAACGTGCCGATTGGGTTGGCCATCCTGATCGCCACCCCGAGGTTCGTAAGGGAGTCCAAGGACCCGGATGCCCAGGGTGGCTACGACCTGGTCGGTGTCCCGGCTGGAACCATTGGCGTGGCCATGTTGCTCCTGGCCGTGGTGCAGGGACAGGAATGGGGTTACGGCTCTGGTCGGACGATCGGCGTCGTGGTCGTCGGGTTGGTGCTCCTGGCAGTGCTGCTGAGACGGTCCACCACGCACCAGAACCCCCTGCTGGACCTATCCCTGTTCAGGATCAGGTCCTTCTGGTCGGCAGCGGTGGGCCAGACCTTCTTCTCGTCTGCGTTCATCGCCGTGATTCTGTTCAACACGCTGACCCTCCAGGATCTCTGGGGCTGGTCGGCGCTGGCCGCCGGCTTCGGCGTCGTACCCGGCCCGGCGATGGCGGCGCTCATGGGTGGGCCGGTCGGATCCATGGCCGACCGGGTCGGCCACCGCACCCTGGTGGTGATCGGCTGCCTGTCGGCCGGCTGCTGTCCGGCCTGGCTGTACTTCACCGTGACGATGGAGTCCTCGTGGTTGACCACCGTGCTGCCCGCCCAGATGTTCCTCTCTGTGGGCGTGGCGTGTTCGTTCGCCACGTTCGCCTCCCTGGGCCTGCGTGACGTCCCCAGCGCCCGGTTCGCCACGGCCAGCGCCGCACTGCGGACCGGATCATCGGTGGGCTTCGCTGCCGGCGTCTCGATCGCCATCACAGTGTTCACCGCCGGCCTGACCGACGGGCCGCTGGTCGCCTTCGACCGGGCGTGGATGTTCATGGCCTGCACGTTCCTGGCGGGAGCCCTGTTCTGTGCGCTGGCCTGCCCGGGCAAGCCGGACGGCTCGCCGGCCCTGCGCCGTGACAGCGGTCGGGTCAGGCGGCCGAGCCCAACCTGACTGGCAGCACCTCACGCCCGCGGAGGATGATCCGGGCGTTGAAGGTCGGTTCGTCGGCGAGCACCAGGTCCGGGAAGCGCCGCACCAGTCGGGTTATGGAGATCTCGCCCTCCATGCGGGCAAGGGCCGCTCCCAGGCAGTGGTGTACGCCGCTGCCGAACGAGACGTGCCGGTTGGCGTCACCTCGGGTCACGTCCAGCTCGTCGGCGGTGCCACCCCAGAACCGGGGGTCCCGGTTGGCGCTGCCGAGGGCGGTCAGGACCATCTCGCCGGAGGGAATGACCTGGTCGGCCACCTCGACGTCGTGCATGACCCGGCGGCCGGAGGTCTGGACCGGGCTGTCGTAGCGAAGCAGCTCGTCGGCCACTGTCTCGTCCACGGACCCATCGGTCCGTACCAGCTCCAACTGCTCGGGGTGGCGGAGCAGGGCATGGATGCCGTTGCCGATCAGGTTGACGGTGGTCTCGTGTCCGGCCACGAAGAGGAGCGAGGTCATGGAGAGCAGCTCTGCTTCCGACATCCGGTCTCCCTCCTCCTCGGCCAGGACCAGCTCGGTCAGGAGGTCCGATGCAGGTTCGCGTCGCTTGGCGGCGATGGCGTCCCTGAGGTACCGGTCCATGTGGTCGCTGGCCTCGAGGGCCGCCGTCACCTGTTCGGGGGTGAGGTACGGCTCCAGCGTCTGGGTGAGGGCATGCGACCAGGCTCGGACCTGGGCCACGTCTGCGGACGGCAGCCCCAGCATCGCGTGGATCACGGCGAACGGGACGACGAAGGCATAGTCGGCGATGAGGTCGATCTCGTCACGACCGGAGAGCTCGTCTAGGAGGTCGTCCACGATGGCCGTGGTCTGTTCCCGCATCCGGCTGATGGCCCGGGGTGTGAAGGTGCGCTGCACCAGCTTGCGAAGGCGCGTGTGGTCGGGTGGGTCCAGTCCCAAGATGGAAGGGACACGTTCCATCTGCCGGTCGCGTAGCGGGAGCATGTGTTCCGGGGTGAGTTCCGAGGTCTCGAAGCGTTGCACCGAGGTGGCTGGGTCGCGCAGGATCTGGTTCACGTCCTCGTAGCGCGACACGATGAGAATGCCCATCGGGGTGCGGTGGACCGGGTCCTCGTCCCGGAGGCGCTCGTAGTGCGGGTACGGGTCGGTGAGGAAGTCCGGGTCGAACGGATTCCACGACGGAGCGGCCACCTGGCTGGTCATGGAGGGGACGCTACCGAGCGGGGTCCCGCCGGGACGAGGCGGGTCGGAGGTTGTGGGTCAGAGGGCGTTGGCAGCCCGGTTGCCGGAGCGGATGGCGCCCTGGATGTATCCGGTCGTCGCGGCGTCGCCGATGACGTCCACATCGAGTCCGGTGGCTTCCCGGATCCGCTCGCCGAGGGATGCATCAGGCTGGATTCCACCGGCCAGGACCACCGTGTCGGCAACCGCCCTGTAGGTCCCATCACCCAGCCGGTACTCCACGTGGGTGGTGGTGATGCCTGTGACCGTCGCACCGGTCTGGAAGGCCACCCCGTGGCGGCGCGCTTCGTGAAGGGTCCGCCACCGTCGGGGGTGGGCCATCTCCGGCGCCAGGTCGTCACCCTCCTCCAGCACAGTTACCGCCCGGCCGCGCTCGGCCAGGAACTCGGCCAACTCGACCCCGACCAGGCCGCCGCCCACCACCACGATCCGGTGCCCGATGGGCATCCACCGCCTCGACAGCGACCTGACCCGGCCCATGTCGGCGGTCAGGCCCAGGGATCGGCCGAAGAAGAGGACGAGTCGGACCAGGGCACCCGGTCGTCGTTCGCCGAGGTCGCCCTCACCCGTGAGCAGGCCTCGGAGGTCGTCGCCGGAAAGGACGTGAGGGAGCTGCGCCCCCGGCACGTCCGGCCGGCTGCGCACGGCGCCGGTGGCGACGACAACGGCATCCGGGTGGAGGTCCGCCACTATCTCCGGGGTCGCCGTGGTTCCGGTCCTGACATCCACGTCGAGTTCGAGTAGCGACGCGACCAGGTAGCGGACCAGCTCGCCGTTCATAGGGGTGGTCAGCGAGGAGAAGAGCGCCGTGCCGCCCAACTGGCGGGACTTCTCCAGAACGGTCACGCGGTGGCCGCGTTCGGCGGCCACGCGGGCCGTCTCCATGCCGCCCGGCCCACCACCGACCACCACGACATGGCGACGGATGTCGGCGGGCCCGGTGGGCGACTCGTCGTAGTGCCCCAAGCGGGCGTTGACGGCGCATACCGGCTTCCCGGACCAGAAGTTCTGGGCGACACATACGAAGCAGTTGATGCACGGTCGCACCAGGTCGGGACGACCGGCAGAGAGCCGCATGGGCAGGTCGGGATCGGCCAGGAGTTGGCGACCCATGGCGACCAGGTCGGCTCCGCCTGTGGCCAGAATCCGCTCGCCGTCATCGGGACCGATGCGGCCCACGGCTATGACCGGTACCTCCACGGCCGCCTTCACCGTCCGCGCTAGGTCCTCGTACTGGCATTCCAGCCAGGGAAGGGGCCCATCGGTGAAACCCGGGCCGCCGGCCGTCGTGGAGTAGGCGGTCACGTGGATGGCGTCGGCCCCAGCTCTGACGGCCAGGGCGGCGTAGTGGGCGGCCAGTTCCGGGGTGATGCCGTCGGTCATGGCATAGTCCCGACCGTCCAGACGGACCAGGATCGTGAAGTCGGGCCCGCACCGCTGGCGGATGGCTGACACCACGTCCGTGAGGAGGTGGGCCCGGTGCTGGGTGGATCCCCCGAACCGGTCGGTGCGGCGGTTCCAGGCGGGTGACAGGAACGTCGCCAGGAGGTACCCGTGGCCGGCGTGTACTTCCACGCCGTCCATTCCGGCGGCCTGGACACGGGCCGAGGCGTCGGCGAACCGTTCGATCACCTGGTTCAGCGCCTCGGCCGAGGCCTCCTCGTATGTGGGCATCCTGCCGCCGGTCAGCGTCGCCATTCCCATGAGCTCGTCCATGGTCGTGTCGACCGTGATCTCGGAAACATCCACCTCCGGAACAGGCAGGCTCGGGACCAGCGAGGGCCGACCCTCGGCGGTGTCCACGCCGGAGATCCGTCCGTGGTGGTTCACCTGGACGACCATCCGGGCGCCGTGGACGTGGATGGCGCAGGCCAGTCGGGCCAGCCCGTCGATCACGCCGTCGTGTGACAGCGCCGGTTGGTGGCGGGACGTAGCTCCGTGGGGGTACGCCACGGCCGACGTCTCCAGGATCAGGAGGCCCGCCCCGCCCCGGGCCCGTTCCTCGTAGTGGGCGATGGTCTCGTCGGTGACCAGGCCGTCGTCGCAGTTGTTCTGGTCCATCGCCGGTAGGACGATGCGGTTGCGGAGTTCCAGTGTCCCCACCCGGATGGGAGAGAGCAGGTGGGGGTGGGAGCCGTGCGGCACGTTGGGGATCCTGCCCTACGGCGGGGGCCCGCTACCAGCCCGGGCCTAAACGAGCTTCTGCAGTGCCTTCTGGCGCCAGTCCTCCGTGGATTCCACGGCGTTGAACGTGAAGCAGTGGATTCCGACGATGTCCAGTTCTTCGGCCACTCCTGAGAGCGGACCGATGAGCCTGCTCGGGTTGTAGCCACCCGGCGAGAGGAGGCGCATCACCGACGTCGAGTTCTTCTTCAGGTACCGGGCCGAGTGTCCGATGCCCAGTCGGATCGAGATGGTCAGCAGCCTGGTCCGGTCGATCGCCCCGGGTACGCCAAGGTGGCAGGGAAGGTCCATGCCGGCGTCACGTCGGCCCTTCAGCCAGTCGGCGATCGTCGTGGCGTCGAAGCACATCTGGGTGGCCATGTAGCCCTCGAGGCCTGCCTCCCGGATCATCTCCTGCTTCTCGACCAGGCCGTCTATGAGTGCCTGGTCCGGGATGGTCGAGTGTCCGTCCGGGTACGACCCGACACCGACAGCGTCGATCTCGGGTCGACGGTCCAGGAACGACCGGAGGAATCCGGCCGTGTCGGTGAACGGTCCCCGAGGTTCGGCATCACCACCGATGCAGAACACCTTCCTGATGCCGAGTTCGTTGATCCTCCGGACGATGCGCTCGACGTGCTCCTCGTCCTCCACCATCCGGGCCGCGAGGTGTGGGATGACGGTGAAGCCCTGACTGCTGTAATGGGCGCAGAGGTCGATCGTGTCGTCGATGGTCTTGGCCGGTGAGCAGGTCACCGACACGGTGGACCCGTCAGGCAGGAACATGGACTGGTCGGCGAGGTTCTTGAGCGGTATCAGCTCGTAGGTAATGCCCTTGAGTAGGCGCTCCTGTACAGCCTTGTCGGCCTTGTTCCGGATGCTCATGGTGCCTCCCTAGGAGGTTGCAGGGAGCGTCAGCTGAGGCCGACTATCTCGCCGTTCTCGTCGATGTCGATGCCCATGGCTCCAGGTCTCGAACCCAGGCCTGGCATGGTGCGCATGTCGCCGCAGATCGGGTAGACGAAGCCGGCACCCACCGAGGCACGAACCTCGCGTACGGGCAGGGTCCAGCCCGTGGGAGCGCCCTTCAGGGCGGCGTTGGAGCTGATCGAGAGGTGGGTCTTGGCTATGCAGACGGGCAGGTGGCCGAAGCCGTTGGCTTCGTATGAGTCGATCTGCTTGTCGGCCTGGGGTGAGAAGTCCACGCCGTCGGCGCCGTACACCTTGTCGGCCACGGTCCTGATCTTGTCCCGGATCGACATCTCGTCCGGGTACAGCACCTTGAACTCGCTGGGCTCCTCAGCCGCCTCGGCCACGGCCTCGGCCAGCTTGGCGGCACCTGAACCGCCGTCGGTGAAGTGGGTGGTGATCGCCGAGCGGGCGTTGAACTCCTCGGCGATCTCCTCGATGGCATGGATGTCCACGTCGTGGTCACCCGGGAAGACGTTGATGGCCACCACCGGCGACACGCCGTGGACCTGCATGTTCTCCAGTTGCTTGCGAAGGTTGTCCCCACCCTGGTGGACCTCGTCAGGGTTCTCGGCCAGGAGCGCCTCGGGCAGCGGCCTGCCGGCGACGATCTTGTGGTTGCCGGAGTGGGCCTTGAGGCCACGCACTGTCGCCACCAGGACGGCGGCGTCCGGGGCGATGCCCGAATAGCGGCACTTGATGTTGAAGAAGCGCTCGGCGCCCATGTCGGCACCGAAGCCGGCCTCGGTGAGGAGGAAGTCACCGGTGTGGATCCCGATCTGGTCGGCGATGATCGACGAGTTCCCGGTGGCGATGTTGCCGAACGGACCGCAGTGGACGAGTGCCGGCGTTCCCTCCAGGGTCTGCATGAGGTTCGGCTTGATGGCCTCCTTCAGGATGACCGTCATCGAACCGGCCACGCCGAGGTCCTCAGCGGTGATCGGGGTGCCGGATGAGTCGTAGCCGACGACGATTCGACCCATGCGGGTCCGCAGGTCGGCGAGCGAGGTGCACAGTGCCAGGGCGGCCATCACCTCGGAGGCGGCCGTGATGTCGAAGCCGGTTTCGCGGGGGATGCCGTCGAGGCGACCACCCAGGCCGACGACGATGTTCCGCAGGGCGCGTTCGTTAATGTCCATGACCCGGCGCCATGTGATGTTGTGGAGGTCGAGGCCCAGTTCGTTGCCGTGGAACAGGTGGGCGTCGAGCATCGCGGAGCACATGTTGTGGGCCGCCGTCACTGCGTGCATGTCGCCGGTCAGGTGGAGGTTGAACAACTCCATCGGCACGACCTGGCTGTAGCCGCCACCGGCGGCGCCACCCTTGATGCCGAAGGTCGGTCCCATGGATGGCTGGCGGATTGCAATGGTGGCCTTCTTATTGATGTGGCTGAAGCCCATGCCCAGCCCGACCGTGGTGGTGGTCTTGCCCTCACCGAGGGGGGTGGGGGTGATTGCCGAAACCACGACGTATCGGGCCTTCGGCAGGTCCGACATCCGCTCGATGGCGCTCAGTTTGATCTTGGCCGCTCCATCGCCGTACGGCTCGAGGCAATCGGCTGGGATTCCGGCGTCGGCGGCGACGTCAACCAGCGGGCGCAGGTTGGCGCCGCGGGCGATCTCGAGGTCTGAGGGGAACGACATTGTTCTCTTTTCTGTTCTCTTGATTGGTTCCTGCTGGTCCGTGATGGACCGGGTTCTTGCTTTTCCGTGATGAATCGTGGCCGATCACGTGGGTGTCGGTATCCGGTGGAATGACCGGCCCGTGGAACATGCGAGTGTAGTCAGTTACGGGGTACGGACCTACTGTGCGGAAAGGATCACCAATCCCAGTGGATCCATCGGCTGGGCCTCCGGTCAGCCGAACTCGTCGGGAATGACCTCCTTGCGGCGGGCGATGAAGTCCAGCATCGCCTCGTCGGCCGACTCGTCAAGTGGCGGAGCCTCATAGTCGTCCAGCATCTTCTTCCAGATGCCGTTGGCCCGTTGGGCGGCGTCGAGGCTCCCGTCTTCCTCCCACTGTTCGAAGGAGTCGTTGTTTGCCACCTCGGATCGGGCGAAGGCCGTCTCGAAGTTGGCCAGCGTGTGGGCCGTGCCCAGGAAGTGCCCCCCGGGGCTCACCTCGCCGATGGCACTCATGGCCTGCCCGTTCTCCGACATGTCCACGCCGTCCACGAACGTGGCGGCCAGGCTGCACTGGTCGGCGTCGATGATGAACTTCTCGTAGCCCATGGTGAGGCCTCCCTCCAGCCAGCCGGCCGAGTGGAGCATGAAGTTGACGCCGGCCATGAGGGCCGGGATGAACGTGGCCATCGACTCCGAAGCCGCCTGGGCATCGGCCACCTTGGAGGCGCAGAGGTTCCCGCCCGAACGGAACGGCACACCGAGGCGACGTGCCAGGGCTGCGACCGTGTACAGGACCAGGGCCGGTTCCGGCGTTCCGAACGTCGGGGCACCGGTCTGCATCGACATCGAGCTGGCGAACGAACCGAACACCATCGGCGCCCCGGGGTTCACCAACTGCACGAACGTCATGCCCGCCAGGGCCTCGGCCAGGGTCTGTGCCGCAACGCCTGCCACCGTCACGGGTGCCATGGCCCCGGCCAGGATGAAGGGGCTGATCATGGTGGCCTGGTTGGATCGGGCGTACGCCTCGGCGGCTCCCAGCATGGAGGCGTCCCAGGCCATGGGCGAGGAGGCGTTGATGAGGCTGGTCATCACGGTGTTCTGTCGTACGAAGTCCTCGCCGAAGACGAAGGCGGCCAGGTCGATGGAGTCCTGGGCCCGTTCGGCGGCGGTCACCGATCCCATGAACGGCTTGTCGCTGTAGCGGAGGTGGGAATACACCATGTCCAGGTGCCTCTTGGATACGGGAACGTCAACCGGTTCGACGATCGTGCCGCCGGAGTGGTGGAGCCCCGGGCTGAGGTAGGCCAACTTCACGAAGTTGCGGAAGTCCTGGATCGTGGCGTACCGGCGGCCCTCGTCGAGGCTGCGTACGAACGGCGATCCATATGCGGGTACCAGCACGGTGGCGTCGCCACCCACCTGCACACTGCGCTCCGGGTTGCGGGCGTGCTGGGTGTAGACGGCCGGGGCCGAGGCCTGGACTATCTGGCGGCACATGCCGCGGGGGAATCGCACCCGTTCGCCGTCCACGTCCGCCCCGGCGTCGGCCAGCAGGGTGAGGGCCGACGGGTAGTCGCGGAAGTCGATGCCCATCTCGGCGAGGATCGTGTCGGCATTGTGCTCGATGGTCTCGAGTCCCTCAACGGAGAGCACCTCGAACGGGGCCAGGGTCCGGGTCAGGAACGCACGGACCTCGGTCGAGGCCTCCGCCCTGAGTGCCTGTCGGGCTGCGCTACCGCCGCTACGGCGGCCTCGTGGTGCATTGCTCATGCGCTGGATTCCTCTCCCGTGGCGGCTCTGCGACGGCGTCGTCCGGACCGTTCAGGTCCGGTTGTGGATATGGCGGGTCGTTGCGGGAGCGTGATGCACGTCGACAGCCGGGGGTAGTCGGCGGTGCGGTGGGGGATGGCCATGGCGTCCACGAAGTGTGCCTGGAAAGAGGGCTCGAGGGCTGTCTCGATCTTCTCGATCCGGCCCACCACATCCTGGATTTCGGTTCGGGCCCGTCGCGAGAGCAGGGCGATGACGGCGCCGGCCCCGGCAGCGTTGCCCACGCTGGCGACACGATCGGGATCGCAGTCCGGCACCAGGCCCAGCACCGTGGCGCGGACGGTGTCGATGTGGCTGCCGAAGGCGCCCGCCAATCCGATCCGGTCGATCCCGTTGACACCCAGGTGGTCCATCAGCAGTCGGATCCCGGCGTAGAGGGCGGCCTTGGCCAGCTGGATCGCCCGGATGTCGTTCTGGGTCACGAGGAGTCGTTCGCCGCCATCGCCCGGATCGTGGAGCAGGTAGGAGAAGGTCCGCCCGTCGGCTTCTATGCGGTCCGTCGGCCTGGTGTCGGCCCCGCCGATCACCCCGTCGGCGGTCATCAGGCCGGCCATCCAGAGCTCGGCCACGACCTCAATGATGCCTGACCCGCAGATGCCCGTGACCCCGGTGGAGGCGACCCCTTCGGCGAAGCCCTCCTCGTCGGACCACGCCTCCACGCCGATCACGCGGATTCTGGGCTCACCGGTGGTCGGATCGATTCGGACCCGCTCGATGGCCCCCACCGTGGCCCGCTGCCCGGCGCTGATCTGGGCGCCCTCGAATGCCGGCCCGGTGGGACTGGATGCGGCCAGGACCCGACCACCGCCGGCCAGCACGATCTCGGCATTGGTGCCGACGTCCACCACCAGGTACACGTCGTCTGCCTCGTGCGGTCGGGTGGCCAGGATCACAGCGGCGGTGTCGGCCCCGACGTGGCCGGCTATGCACGGCAGGACATGGACGCGGGTGGACGCGTGGGCGTCCAGGTCCAGGTCCCCGGCCATCAGGTCGAGTGCCCCGTCGACGGCCAGGGCGAACGGCGCACCGCCCAGGGGGGTGGGGTCGTAGCCCAGAAACAGGTGGTGCATGACCGGATTTCCCACGAGCACCAGCTCGAGCACCTCGTCGCGCTCGGCCTCCGCCTGCACGCAGAGGTCGCCCAGCAGGCCGTTCAGAACCTCGCGCACAGTGTTGGTCAGGGCCACCTCGCCGCCCGGGTTCATCATCACGTAGGAGACCCGGCTCATCAGGTCCTCGCCGAAGCGGATCTGGGGGTTCATGGCGCCGGCCGTCGCCAACACCGTGCCGGTGGCCAGGTCGCAGAGGTGGCCGGCGATGGTCGTGGACCCCACGTCGACGGCCACGCCGAGGGCACGGTCGCGGAGGCCGGGCCACGCGGCCACCACCAGGCTGTCGTCACGGATCGCCACGGTGATCGTGCGCCTACCACTGGCCAGTGCCGCCTGGAGTTCGGCGACGATCCGATCGTCGATGGTGATGCCCGAAAGGCCCCACTGGTCGTCCAGAGCCTCGACGAGGCGACGCACCTCGCCGATCGACTCGTCCAGGGTCGGTTCCGGCACCTCGACCAGGCGCAGGACGAGAACGGGGTCCAACTCCAGGTCGCCGAGGTCCACCTCTTTGCGGACCACCTGCCGGTGGACCTGGCTTTCTGCCGGTACGTCGACCACTAGGTCGCCGCCGATCGTCGCCGCACAGGCGAGGCGATGGGATCCGTCCAGCGGCCGGCGGCCCCGGTAGGAGTCCTCGATCGTGCCCCGGGCCGACACGTGGTCCTCGGCGACGGCCATGCCGTGCTTGGCGAAGTCGCCGAAGGTCGGCTCGACCTGGCAGCGTCCGCAGATTCCGCGGCCTCCACACACCGAGTCCAGGTCGACACCCAGTTGCCGGGCGGCGTCCAGCAGCGTCGTCCCGGTGGCGATCTGGCCGCGACGACCTGACGGCGTGAACACCACGAGGTGCTCGTCCGGTTGGTCAGCGGGGCTCATGGGCGGTTCCTGACTCTGGGGGCCGGTCGGGCGTTCAGCCTCAGGCGACCGTACGGCGCCGACGGTTGTCGCGGCGCCCTCTGGCGCCCTCTGCCGCGTTGGGGTCCCGGTTGGCCCGGATCCATGTGGCGCAGTCGCGATCGGCGCCGGTCAGGACGTCGGCGGCCTGGATGGCGGTCTTCACCTCGGCGTGCAGGGGGCTCATGATCGCCGAGGTCATGCCGTGGCTGATCGCCATGGCCAGGAAGGACCCGGTGATCACGTGACGGTTGGGAAGCCCGAAGCTCACGTTCGAGGCGCCGCATGTGGTGTTCACCTTCAGCTCCTCGCGCAGGCGACGCACCAGGGCGAACACCTGGCGTCCTGCGGTACCCATGGCGCCGATCGGCATGACCAGCGGGTCGACCACCACGTCGGAAGCCGGAATGCCATGGTCGGCGGCCCTCTCGACGATTCGCTTGGCAACGGCGAAGCGGACGTCAGGATCCTCGGAGATGCCGGTCTCGTCGTTGGAGATCGCGACCACCGCCGCACCTGCCCTCGCCACCAGGGGAAGTACCCGCTCCAGGACCTCCTCCTCACCGGTCACCGAGTTGACCAGGGGCTTGCCCTGGTAGACGGCCAGGCCTGCCTCCAGGGCCTCGACGATCGACGAGTCGATGGACAGCGGAACGTCGGTCACGGCCTGGACGAGCTGGATGGCGCGGGCCAGTAGGGCGGGCTCGTCGGCCAGCGGGATGCCGGCGTTGACGTCCAGCATCAGTGCGCCTGCCTCGACCTGGGCGATGGCATCCGCCTCCACCCGGCTGAAGTCACCAGCCTTCATCTCCTCGGCGAGAAGCCTGCGGCCAGTGGGGTTGATTCGTTCGCCGATCATGACGAACGGCCTTCCGAAGCCGATTGCCACTTCACGCGTGGCGGAACTTAGGATCGTGTCGGTCATCTGGGTGGTTCTCTCTGGTGGGGGACCGTCGGTGCTGACGGTCCCTGGGTGGTTCGCTTCAGTCTTCGACGCCGCCTGAACGCACGAGGCGTTCGAGTCGGTCCGCCGGGTAGGACTCGTCGAGGTGGGCTGTTTCGGCGGCCACGGCTGCGGCCATGTCCGGCGGGCATGGGGTGCTGATGCGGCGCCACTGGGTGATGTATGAGTCCGAGTCGTCCATCCCGGCCACCATGGCTGCACGGTCGATGGCGTGCTGGAAGCGTGCGTCGAGCAGGGCCTTCTCCCGGGTCCTGCCCTGCTGGGCGGTCACCTGTGCGGGGATGTCGCGCCAGTAGATGGTGATGAGTTTGGCTGCCATGGATTCAGGCAATCCATTCGGAGCCGCTTGACGCCAGGTCGGTTGCGGCTGGATCCCTACCGCTGGAGGGAGCCGGGGGTCGGCCGAGTTGGACGATGCTGGCCTCCAGGTTGTCGAGGCCGGTGCGTCGAAGCTCGAAGTCCAGCCCGAGTCGGACCGCGGCGGCCCGGGCCCTTTCCACGAGCTCCGGGTCGTCTGTCTGGGCCAGGTAGACGAGGCGCCGGTAGTTGGCGAACACCTGGGGCAGCAGTTCCGGGTGGGTATCCAGCCAGAAAGCCTTTACGACCAGGCGGTCGAAGTGCTTCACCAGGTAGTCGGTCAGGAAGAAGGTGCCCAACTCCTCGGCGTGTAGTTGGGCGAATGCCGAAGAGCCGGTGAGGAACTCGTAGCAGTGGTCGCCCGGTAGGCGTTCCACGCCCAGCTCGGTGCACACGGCGTCGAGGCGCCCTCCGGTGCCGCAGTCCCCGTAGCCCACGAAGACCCTGTCGTAGCGCCCGGCAGCGGCATGGACGCGCTCGGCGACGGCATCGGGTATCACGTCAGGGGTGTTGTGGTAGGAGGCGGGCAGGCATTCCACGTCGACGTGGTCGAGGCCGTTGGCCTGCACCACCTGGAGCAGTTCGCGGGCGAGCGCACCGCAGGCGACGACGAGGGTGCGACCGCCCGGTGCCGTGGGGGCGCCGGATGGGTCGGTCATCTGGCGCGGTTCAGGCTGCTGCGGCGCGCCGTGCGGCGATGAGGTGCGAGGCGGTCTCCGCGGCCACGGCGGCGTCACGGCAGTAGGCATCGGCACCGATGGCCTCGCCGAACTCGTCGTTTAGCGGCGCGCCGCCCACGATCACCATGTAGTCCCCGCGGAGGCTCTTCTCCACCAGGGTGTCGATGACGACCTTCATGTACGGCATCGTCGTGGTCAGGAGGGCCGACATCCCCAGGATGTCCGGCTTGTGCTCGTCCAGTGCTCCGAGGAACTGCTCGACGTCGGTGTTGATGCCGAGGTCGATCACCTCGAAGCCGGCGCCCTCGAGCATCATTCCGACCAGGTTCTTGCCGATGTCGTGGATGTCGCCCTTGACGGTGCCGATGACGACCTTGCCGATGGGCATGGCGCCGGTCTCGGCCAGGAGGGGCCGCAGGATGGCCATGCCGGCCTTCATGGCGTTGGCTGCCAGAAGGACCTCGGGAACGAAGAGGATGCCGTCGCGGAAGTCGATGCCCACGATCCGCATTCCTTCGACCAGGGCATCGTTCAGGACACGGTTGGGGTCCCACCCGCGTCCGAGTAGCAGGTTGGTGCCCTCCGTGATCTCGTCGGCCAAGCCGTCGTAGAGATCGTCGTGCATCTGGGCGGTGAGCTCGTCGTCCGGCAGGTTCGCCAGGATGATTTCGTCGTCGATGGTGTTCTCTTCGGCCATGATTCGCTCCGTTGCGGATCGGGGACCACGATCGGTGGTCTGATTGAGCCTTGGACGCCCTGTGGGCTGTACGGGATCTACGCCACACTGACCGAGAGAACCAGCAATCGGTTCCCATAGAGTGGGAAGTACCCGTATGATGGGAACGATACAGATCGAACGTCGATTTGTCCATGACTCGGGAATCATTTCCCGCGATGTGGGATGCACCGTAAGTCTGGACGGGAGCCTGGCAATGCAGACGGTTCAGAGCATCGATCGGGCGTTCCAGATACTTGAAGAGTTGGCCAGCGACCCGGGTGGCATAAGCGAACTCTCGCGGCGCCTGGACCTCCCGACCAGCACGGTGGCCAGGTTGCTGGCCACCCTCGAGCGGTTGGGGGCCGTCGAGCGGAAGACGGACGACAACAGCTACCGCATCGGGTCGGCCATCGTGACCATGGCAGCCAGCATCGACCCCAACCAGAGCCTGCTGGCCGTCGCCCAGTCCTTCATGGTGGATCTGGTCGAGCAGGTGGCCGAGGCTGTCGGGCTCTCCATCCCCGCTGGCTACGACGTCCACTACATAGGGCAGGTGGATTGCGCCAATCCCGTCCAGGTGAGGGATTGGACGGGCGTCAGCCTTCCCCTGCACGTCGTGCCATCAGGCATGGTGGTCCTCGCCCATTGGCCCGACGAGGCCGTTGCCCGGTACCTGTCCAGGAAGCTGGACCGGTACACGCCCGGGTCCGTGACCGATCCGCGCCGCATCCGGGAACGCATCGAGCGGGTTCGGGACGAGGACGTCTCGTGGATGGAGGAGGAGTTCGCCGAGGGGATCAGCTCGGTGGCCGCACCGTTGTTCAACGCTGCCGGCGTCGTCGTCGGGGCCCTCCACAGCCATGGGCCCACCTACCGCTTCCCGGACGAGGCGTTGCGGGACATCATCAGCGGTCGGGTACGGTCCACCGCCCAGGCGATCTCGGCCGCCCTCGGCCACGTGGCCTGATACCGCCGCAAGGACGCCCACCACCGTAGACCCCCGACCGTGTCGGCCATCCACGGAGCGATCACATCAACCGCGGCGTGTTCTAGCGCCGTGGCCCTCGTAATCGCAGGCTGAACTGGTCGAATCCCGGTAACGCCCCCGCTCAGGTCCAACTCGCAGCTGACCGCCCGTCCCGGTCAGGTCCACCGGTGTTCGGGTCACCTCCGCCAGGTGTTGCGCAGGGTCTCCAGGCCGCCGTCGACGGCGATGGTCTGGCCGTTCACGTAGCGGGCCGCCGGCGAGGCCAGGAAGACGGCCATGGCAGCGATGTCCCGACCCTCCACGAAGGTCCGCATCGACACCTGCTTCTCGTAGGCGCCACGCAGCTCGGCCACCGGAACCCCGGTGACCTCGGCCTCGGCCTCGATGACGCGGCGCATCCGGTCGCCGTCGACCGAGCCCGGACAGAGGGTGTTCACCCGGATGCCGAACTCGCCCACCTCCATGGCCAGGGTGTCGGACAATCCGATCACGGCGTACTTGGACGCTGCGTACGGTGATCGCATCGGGAACCCGGTGACCCCGGCCGTGGAAGAGGTCAACAGGATCGAGCCACCACCAGCCTCGCGAAGCATGGGGACCGCACGCCGACAGCACAGGAAGGCGCTCCGTACGTTCACGGCCATCGTCAGGTCCCAGCCCTCCACGTCCAGGTCCTCGATCGGGCCGACGGGTCCGGCTATTCCGACGTTGGCGCAGAGCACGTCGAGGCCCCCCATCGTCGCCGCCACGTCATCGAACAACCCGTCCACGGCGTCGGCGTCGGACACGTCCAGGATGCTCAGGTCGCACCCGTCCGGGGGATCGCCCGCCACGTCGGCCACGTACACCCGGGCGCTGTCGGCCACGAAGGCCTCTGCCATGGCGCGCCCGATCCCGGAGGCACCTCCGGTGATCAGCACACGCTGCTGGTCGGCCACCAGTTGTCCACCTTTCCTCAGAGCAGGGACGGCCATCGGTCGCCGGGAGGGATCCGTTGGTCGCTGGTGGCGAAACTAGTGCCGCCGGCCCGGCCCGTAGCGAGGGGCGGTCCAGGCCGAGGGTCGCCACCCGCGAATCCGCCCACCGGGTCCGTCAGCATCTGGTGGGGGTCGTCGGTAGGATCACGCCGCCCTGCGGCGTTCGTCGACGGGCAAGCCCCAACCGCCCCGGCGACGCCTCTCCGAGCCGTCCCTGCTGCGCTCCAGGAGAACAATCGAATGAGTGAATTCCCGACTCGCGCCAACGTCGTCGTGATCGGAGCAGGCATCGTCGGCAACTGTCTCGTCGGCCACCTCGCCCGTCTCGGCTGGACCGACATGGTCCTACTGGACAAGGGCCCCCTGCCCAACCCCGGTGGTTCCACCGGTCACGCCTCCAACTTCATCTTCCCGGTCGACCACAACAAGGAGATGGCCCTGCTCGGAGAGCAGAGCGCCAACCAGTACCGGGACGTGAACCTCTCCGTGGACTGCGGGGGCATAGAGGTGGCTCGCACCGAGGATCGGATGCGGGAGCTGGATCGCCGGATGACGTCAGCCAGGGCCTGGGGCATCGAGGCGAGCCTGCTCACCCCGGCTGAGGTGAAGGAGCTGGTGCCCTTCATCAACGAGGACGTCATCCTGGGTGGCTTCTACTGTCCGACCGTCTCGGTGGTCGATTCGCTGGAGACCGGCACCACGATGCGTCGCGAGGCCGTCGAGACGGCCGGCTGCCAGGTCTTCGCCAACACCGAGGTCCTCGACGTCGAGACCACCGAGGGCGAGGGTGGCGTGACCACCGTGTCGTCGGTCGTCACGGACAAGGGCACCATCCAGGCCGCCCACGTCGTCATCGCCTGTGGCGTGTGGTCCAACCGGATCGCCAACATGGCCGGCGCCACCATCCCGCTGGTCCCCGCCGTACACCAGATGGCCGACGTCGGCCCGATGGACATCCTGGCCGAGACCAACAACGAGATCGGCTACCCGATTGTCCGGGACATGGACACCTTCTGCTACGAGCGGCAGTCGGCCGGCTCCATGGAGATCGGCTCGTACGGACACCGGGCGATCCTCCACCACCCGGACGAGATCCCGTCGAACCAGGAGGCGGCCCTCTCACCGACCGAGATGCCCTTTACCCCGGACGATTTCGACGACCAGATGGAGACGGCCATCGAGCTGATGGACATGCTGGGCGATGCCGAGATCAAGTACGCCACCAACGGTCTCCTCTCCCTAACCCCTGACACCATGCCGTGCCTGGGTGAGACCACCGAGGTCCGGAACCTCTGGTCGGCTGCGGCGGTCTGGGTCAAGGAGGGGCCGGGCATGGCCCAGGTCGTCGCTGAGTGGATGACCTACGGCTACCCCCGGGTCATCGACGTACACGGTGCCGACATAGCCCGCTTCTACGACGAGGAACGGACCGAGGAGCACATCTGGTCGCGTGCAGACGAGCACTTCGTCAAGACCTACGGCATCGTCCACCCGGCCGAGCAGTGGGAGGGGCGCCGCAACCTCCAGGTAGGCCCCTACTTCTCCCGCCAGGAGGACCTGGGTGCCGAGTTCTTCCAGGCCCGCACCTGGGAGCGGCCACAGTGGTACGGCTCCAACGCCGACCTGGTGGAGCGCCATGGCCTCTCGGAGCGTGAGGTCGAGTGGGACAACAGGTGGTGGAGCCCGATAACTATCGGCGAGCACCTCAACTTGCGCGAGAACTGTGGCGTGGTCGACCTGAGTGCCTTCCAGATCTACGAGCTGGAGGGTCCGGGAGCAGTGGAGTACGCCGACCGTCTGGCAGTCAACAAGGTGGACGTGCCGGTGGGCCGCTCGATATACACGCCGTGGCTGATCGCCGACGGTGGCTTCCACTCCGACCTCACGATGATGCGCCTGGGCGAGAACCGTGTGCGCATCGTGACCGGTGTGTTCGATGGTGGCCGGGACGAGTTCTGGACACGCCGCCACATGCCGACCGACGGCTCGGTGACGTTCACGAACATCACGAAGCAGCTGACCACGCTCGGGCTCTGGGGTCCCAACGCCCCGGCGGTCCTGTCCCGGCTTACCGGTCAGGACCTGGGCCAGGAGGGTTCCCCATACGGCTCGATCATCGATGCCGAGGTGGCCGGGGTGCCCTGCCAGCTGTTCAGGATTTCGTACGTGGGCGACACCGGGTGGGAGATCTACGCCCGCTGGGAGGATGGCCCGAAGTTGTGGGATGTCCTTCTGGAGGCCGGTGCCGACCTGGGCATCCGCCCGACCGGTGGTGGCGTGTACGGCTCGTCAGGACGCCTCGAGAAGGGCTACCGCCTGATGGGCGCCGAGTTGGAGAGCGAGTACAACCCGCTGGAGGCGGGGCTGGCCCGCCCGAGGGTCAAGGCAGCCGACTTCATCGGGAAGGAGGCCTACCTGGCCGCCCGTGCCGCCGGCGACCCGGAGGTGCTGATGTGCACCCTGACCGTCGAGGACCAGACCGACCGCCAGGGCCGGAAGCGCCACATGATGGGCGGCAACGAGCCGATCCTGACCACGGACGGTGGCCGGATTACCGACAGCCACGGCCGTGTTAGCCGGGTCACCTCGGCCGGCTACGGCCCTTCGGTGGGTAGGCACCTGCTCATGTCCTACCTACCCCTCGAGCTGTGCACGCCCGGAACCGACCTGCAGGTGATGTACATGAACGAGCTGTTCCCGGTGAAGGTGGCGGGCAGCGGCGCCGTGTTCGATCCCGACGACACCCGGCTCAAGAGCTGAGCTGGCTTCCCACCCACGACCCGGAGAGTTGGGTCGACCTGATCCTGGGAGTGGGCAGGTACCCGCAACCCGAAGAGAACCAGCAGAGGTCCCCACATGAGAATCCTGGTCTGCGTGAAGCGTGTGCCCGCCCCGGGTGCCCGCATCAACGTGACCGCCGATGGCATGGCGGTCGACTCGGCCCACCTGGGCTTCACCACCAGCCCGCACGAGGAGTGCGCCGTGGAGGAGGCGGTCCGACTCGTCGGGGAGCACGGCGGTGAGGTCACCGTCATGACGCTCGGGCCGGCAGCGGCCGAGGAGCAGCTTCGCTACGCCGCCAGCGTCGGCGCCGACCGCTTCGTGCTGGTTCCGATCAGCGAGGTGGACTGGGACCCACAGCGCACGGCCGCCGCCCTGGCGGGTTCCATTGCCGACGTCGAGTCGGTCGACGGAGCGTTCGACCTGGTCCTCTTTGGAAACGAGTCGGCAGATGCCGGTGGATTCCAGGTCGGGGTCAGGGTGGCCCATGCCCTCGGCCGGCCGGTGGTCAACGGCATCAAGGGAGTGGACATTGCCGACGGCGTGGCTTCGGCCCGTCGGGAGGTAGACGGCGGTTTCGAGGTCTACGAGCTGCCCTTGCCGGCGGTACTGGGTGTCAAGGAGGGAATCAACCTGCCTCGCTACCCGACGATGAAGGGCCGCCTGGCGTCCAAGAAGGCCGAGGTGGCAGTGGACGAGCGGTCGGTGGAGGTCGGCGGCCAGGTCCGCGTCCGCCTGCATCGTCCGGTCGAGACCGTGAGCGAGACGGTGATTCTGGGAACAGGTCCGGAGGCCGCTCCGGCGGTCGTCGACCTTCTCGAGGAACTGGGGTTGCTTCCATGAGCCTGCTCGTGATCTGCGACCACGACCGAGGGACCCTGGCCGAGGCATCGCTGGAGGCCCTAGCCTTCGGGCGACCGCTCGCCATCCTGGCCGGACTGGAGATGACGGCCGTGGTCATCGGCGAGGGCGCTGAGCAGGCTGCCGTCGACCTCGCAGCCCATGGGGCGTCGACGGTCCACGTGGCCTCCCACGAGTTGCTCACCGACTTCGGCCCTGAGGCCTGGGGCGAGACGGTCGCACAGTTGGTCCGGGCCAGCGGCACGACGGTGGTCCTGGCCTGTGGCACCGACCGGGGCAATGAGGTCGTGGCCCATGTGGCGGCCCGCCTCGACCAACCCTTCGTCGCCAACTGCAGGTCGGTGGAGCCCGACGCCGGTGACTGGACCATGACCCGCGTCCAGTGGGGTGGTTCGTTGCTGGAGGACGTCAAGCTGACCGCCGACGTGGTCCTGGTGACCGTGGCCCACCATGTGGTGGAGCCCGCCCTGGCCGATGTCCCTGCAGCCGGGGTGGTCACCTCATTCAGGCCCGACCTGGACGCTGCCCTTGCCCGCACCGTCGTCATCGACCGGGTGGTTCTCACCAGGGGCGTCACCCTGGCGACCGCCCCGGTCGTGGTGGGAGGAGGCCGTGGCGTTGGTTCCGCCGAGGCCTTCGGACCGCTTGAGGAACTGGCCGACCTACTCGGTGGCGTCGTCGGGTGTTCGCGTGCGGTGACGAACAACGGTTGGCGTCCCCACAGCGACCAGGTCGGTCAGACCGGCACCAGGATTGCCCCGGAGATCTATATCGCCAGTGGCATCTCCGGCGCCATCCAGCACTGGGTGGGAGCCATGGCGGCCAGGAACATCCTGGCCATCAACACGGACAGCGAAGCCAACATGGTCGCCCGTGCAGGTCATGCGGTGATCGGCGACCTGCACCAGGTCATACCGGCGATCATCGAGGAGATCCGGCGTAGACGGGGCTGATCGGTACCCAGCCCCGGACGGAGTTGACTATCCAGACCCCGTCGGCCCGATCCAGGTCGGAACGCGGGATCACCTGCTCGACCACCTCGCCGTCGGCCAGGAGCTGGGCACGGAACGTGCCCGGGAGCAGACCGCACGTGACGGGTGGGGTGATGAGCCGGCCGTCCAACCGCACGACCAGGTTGCCGATGGTGGTCTCGGTGAGCTCGCCGACCTCGTTCCAGAGCAGGACGTCCGGCGCTCCGGGGAAGCGGGCCCGGGCGTCGTCGTAGACCTCGCGCACGGTCGTCTTGTGGAACAGGAACTCGTGGCCGCTGGGCACCGGTTCCACGTCGATCGGAATGTCCCACGCCCCGGTCGCCGGCTCCGGGGCTTCGGCGACCTGGAGTTCCACCCCACCGTCGGGAGCACCCAGGAGTCGAAGGCGCCGGGGTCCGTCGGCAGCCACGCCGTCTAGTAGTCCGTCCATTACCTCGGCATCGAACTCAAACCCGAAGTGGTTGGCCGAGGTGGCCATGCGGTCCATGTGCCGCCTCCGGAGGGCGACCCCTCCTTCCGGGGTCCAGGCCATCGTCTCGAGGAGTCGGAAGTCGGATCTGGCCCGTCCCAGCACCCGACTCTTGTGCTCCACCTCGGTCCACTCCTCGTCTGGATTCGAGTCCCAGACAATGCCGCCGCCGACTCCGTACTCGGCGGTGCCGAGTTCCCGGTCGATCCATACGGTCCGGATGGCAATGTTGAACTCCATCGTCCCGTCCGGCGCCAGGGCGCCGATGGCTCCGGTGTAGATGCCGCGGCCGTCACCTTCCAGCGCCTCGATGATCTCGCTGGTACGTATCTTCGGCGCGCCGGTTATGGAGGCTGCGGGAAACAGCGCCCCGAACACCTCGGACAGTCCGGCGTCGGAGTCGGCGACGACGGTCGAGGTCATCGTGTGGAGCGTGGGATAGGTCTCCACCGTGTGCAGGGCAGGGACCCGGACCGTGCCGTACTCGGCGATCCGGCCGAGGTCGTTGCGGACCATGTCCACAATCATCGTGTTCTCGGCCAGGTCCTTCTCGGAACGCGCCAGGTGGGCCGCTGCCAGCCGGTCGAATTCGGGATCCGGGTGGCGGCCGATCGTGCCCTTCATCGGTCGTGAGGTGAGGCGGCGTCCCTCCTTCCGGACGAACAGCTCGGGCGATGCCGAGCAGACCGCCCGGTCGCCCAGGTCCAGGTACGCCCCATGGTCGGCCCGCTGGGCTCGGATCAGGTCTCCGAACATCCCCAGCGGGTCTCCGCTGAAGGGTGACCGGAGCCGGATCGTGTAGTTCACCTGGTAGGTCTCGCCGGCGGCGATGAGCTCCCGTACGGTTCGTATCGACGTCAGGTAGGCGGGCTTGGAGCGGTTGGGCGTCCAGGGGCCGACGTGGTAGCCGCCGGTGGCCGACGGTCGTCCGTCCGGTCCGCCGGTGGCGGGCCTCGGAGCGTCGAACACCCCGAAGGAGACGAGTGGGCACCGTGGCAGGCGGGCTGCCCGGACAGCGCCGTCGAAGGCCGGACCGGCGTCGTAGGAGACCATGCCGACCACCCAGCTGCCATCGGCAGCGGCCCGCTCGGCGGCCTTCATCGCCGCCGGTACGTCGCCCAACTCATTGGCGAGGATGGTCCGGCGCGGCGAGTCGAACGAGAGCCACACCCGCTCGCCGTCCAGGGGGAACTGCAGCACCGCCCGCTGCACCTCAGGCCCGGTCATGGGTTTCTGGTCACGCTGTGCCGGTCACGTCGAGTCTGCACCGGCGGGGCCCTCCCGGTCGAGGCGTCGGACGAACACGCCGGACCGGGGCTTGGGCTCGAAGTAGGAGGACTTGGGCGGCATCAGGTCGTTGCCGTCGGCCACGGCCATCAACTCGGCGACCGATGTGGCGTGCATGACGAAGCCGATCCGGTCGTCGGCGTCACACCTCCGGACGAGGGCCGCTAGGCCGACCGGCTCGGGTAGGTAGTCGATCATCGGATCACTGCCCGGGTCGGTGATGCCGAACGTGGGCGCCAGGACGCCGTCCTGGAGGCGGGAAACGTCAAGGCGGTCCACCGCCCGGGAACCGATCGCCGGCGGCAACTCCAGGGAGAACCATCGGCCATCCACGTAGACGCCGACCGTGCCGGGTCCGGTGGGCCGGGCATCCTCGGCGTCTGCCCTGGCCTGCAGGGACTCGCATTTCGCCAGTGCCTCGATGATCGCCTCGCCACTGCGTCCAGCCCGATCGCCCACCCGGCGGTGGAATGGCAGGACCAGCATCTCCGCATCCGGGAACAGCACGGCCTCTGTCCACTGCAGTGGATGGTCGGGGTGGGTGGGAGCCACCCGGTTCCGGGCCTCCTCGGCTGCGGCCAGTCGGTGGTGGCCGTCGGTCACGTAGAGGGTTCTGTCGCCCATGGCGTGGATCAGGGCATCGGAGTCTCCGCCGGCCACGGCCCAGACCGTCTGGTGGACGCCCTCACTGGTGGACTCGAGGATCGGCCGGCCAGCGGTGCACGAGACGATAAGGGAATCCAGGCCCTCGTCGGTCCGGTAGGTGAGCGAGATCGGGCTGGAGGACATGCCGACCTCCAGGAGGTGGCGGGTCAGCAGGTCGGCCCGGCCCGGCCGGACCGATTCGTGGCGAAGGATCCGCCGGTCGTTGGAGTCGGTCACCGGTACGACGCCCAGGATCCCGGTCTGGGAGTGGTCGCCCACCTCCATCCGGTACAGGAACAGCGATGGTTCCTCGTGTGCCACATAGGCACCGGCGTCGTAGATGCGCTGCATAGCGGTGGTGCAACCCGTGATGAGGCCATCGATGTCGTCTCGCTGGTCGGCCGGCACGTCCTCCTGGGAACGTGTCACGTGCAGGAAGCTGTATGGGTTGGCCTCGGCGAGTGCAGCCCGCTGCTTCGGCGTGTATGCGTCGTAGGGGCCGGTCGTGACGCGATCAGCCCACTCGGTGTCGATCACCAGGCCCGGGAAACCCCGCAGGACGTTCACTGGTCGCGTTCCCTGGTCTGGACCTGGATCACGTTGTCCAGGGCTGCCAACTGCCGGCTGACGTCCTCGGTCACCTCCCTGGACACATCGATGATGGCCATCGCCGCGTTCGAGCCCTCGAAGACCTTGTTGGCCATGGTCTGGACATTTATGTCGGCCTTCCTGAGCACGGACAACGCAGCTGCCAGCACGCCGACCCGGTCGAAGTGGCGGATCGTGATGGTGGTTGTTCCCACCCGTGTCCGGACCACGTTCACGCAGTTCGTCGGATCGCCGGCCCGGTAGGCCTCGATGACGTCGATGGTGCCAGCCGAGGTGGCGTCCTGGGCCTGCTGGGTGGAGGCGCCGATGTGGTGGGTGCCCACCACACTCGGGTGTGCCGCAAGCCTGGAGGTGAACTCGCCGGTGCTGTCGCCGGGCTCGTTCCGGAACACGTCCAGGCCCGCCCTGATGCCCTTCGACTCGATTGCGTCCAGCAGGGCCTCCTCGTCAACGACCTCTCCACGGCTGGTGTTCAGGAGGATCGAATTCGGCTTCATCAAGTCCAGGAAGCCGGCATCCACCAGGTTCACGGTCTGCTCACCACCGGGTACGTGGATCGACACGATGTCTGACTCGGCGAGAATCGCATCGAGGTCGTCGACAAGGCGGATGCCGATGGACCGGATACGTGCCTCGATGTCGGGCTGCCGGTTGGCCTTGCGTTCCGCCACCACGGTCATGCCGAACGAGCGGGCCCTCTCGGCGACGGCCAGGCCGATTTCGCCCACGCCGATGATGCCGAAGGTCTTGCCCATCAGGCCATCGGCCTCGGAGTACCCCTTCTTGTTCCAGATGCCGTTCCGGAGGTCGTTGGCGGCTGCCGATATGTGCCGGTCCAGGGCCAGCAGGAGGCCGAGGGTCAACTCGGCGACGGCCACTGAGTTGGTGCCGGGCACGTTGCAGACATAGATGCCGGAGTCGGAGGCCGCCTGGCAGTCGATGGTGTTGGTACCGGCTCCGGCGCGCACGATGAGGCCCAGGTTGTCGGACCGCTTGATGGTCGCCGCGGTGACCTTGGTGCTGCGGACGACCAGGACGTCGACGCCGACGATGACGTCGGGGATGTCGGCGGCACCCAGCTCTGGAGAGACGATGCACTCGTCGCCCTGTCGGCGGAGGAGGTCGACGTATGACTCGGGAATGGCGTCGGCAAACAGGATCTTCATGGGAACTCCTCCGGCACGCCGACGCCGGCACCTCTGGTGCGGACGGCGGGGTAACCTGCGCGGGTCTGGGATGGCTCTGGGCCGTTAGAAAGCCTACGTATGGCCATGTCGGAGCACAATGGGCGGTCCGCGTCAAGCATGATCGGGCCAGGTCACCCCGCCACTGGTGGGGAGTCAGGGGAAGGGTGATGACCCGGGCCATGAACCGCGATGTGATCATCTCGTGCGCCGTCACCGGTTCCGGCGACACGACAGGGCGCAGCGAACACGTGCCGGTCACTCCCGAGCAGATTGCAGTCTCGGCGTTGGACGCGGCATCCGCCGGGGCAGCCATCGTGCACTGCCACGTCCGGGACCTCGGGTCCGGAAAGGGGACCAGGACGGTCGCCCTCTACCAGGAGGTGGTGGAGAGGATCCGGGAGAAGAACGATGAGGTCATAATCAACCTGACTGCCGGGATGGGTGGCGACCTGAACGTCGGCCCGGATGACGACCCGATGTCATGGCAGCCCGGTACCGACCTGGTGGGCGGCCTAGAGCGCCTGGCCCACGTCGAGGCGATCCGCCCGGACATTTGCTCCATGGACTGCGGTTCGCTGAACTTCGGCGACGACAATGAGGTGTATGTCTCCACGCCGTCGATGCTCAGGATCATGGCGGCACGGGTCCGCGAGTTGGGGGTCCGTCCTGAGCTGGAGGTCTTCGACACCGGAAACCTGTGGTTTGCCGAGACGATGATCGCCGAGGGGCTGATCGACGCCCCGTACTGGATCCAGCTTTGCCTGTCGATCCCGTACGGCACGCCGCTGGACATCGGGATCCTGCAGGCGATGGTGAACCGCCTGCCCGACGAGGCCGAGTTCACGTCGTTCGGCCTGGGGGCCATGCAGATGCCAATGGTCACCCAGTCGGTGATGTTGGGAGGCCATGTGAGGGTCGGGCTGGAGGACAACCTCTACCTGGAGCGTGGGGTGATGGCCACCAACGCCCAACTGGTGGCTAAGGCCGTGACGCTCGTTGAGCTCATGGGCGCCCGTATCCAGTCGCCGGCCGACGCACGCCGGATGCTCGAGATCGGCTGATCCGGGCGCCGAGCGGAAAGGTCGGTACCAGTGGTGGATACTCGCACGATCGGGGTGGTGGGCACCGGGGTGATCGGTGCAGGCTGGGCTGTACGGGCCCTGGCCCGGGGCCATGACGTCGTGGCCTGGGACCCGGCACCCGGTGCGGCGGACCGGTTTCGTACCGCTGTGGCGAGGGCGTGGCCATCGGCTCTCAGGCTGGGGTTGTTCCCGGGTGCCGATCCGTCCCGCATCACCTGGGTCGACACCGTCGAGGGGCTGGCAGCCCGGGCGGATTGGATCCAGGAGAACGCACCGGAAGATGAGGACGTCAAGCGGCCGTTGATGCGCACCCTGGCTGCCCATTCGGGCCCCGAGGTGGTGATCGCCTCCAGCTCGTCCGGCCTGTTGCCGACCCGGCTGCAGGATGGTTGCCGGCATCCGGAGCGGATCCTCATAGGCCATCCGTTCAACCCGGTCTACCTGCTGCCGCTGGTCGAGGTCGTGGCTGGCGAGCAGACCTCGCAGGCGAGCATGGATTTCGCGGTCGCCCACTATGACGACCTGGTGATGTACCCGCTGGTGGTACGCACCGAGATCGAGGGGTACCTCTCGGACCGCCTCCAGGAAGCCCTGTGGCGCGAGAC
>ENA-ORXI01000539-ORXI01000539.1-sediment-metagenome-genome-assembly--contig:-NODE-539-length-31550-cov-13.489118_pt1 | contig 31550 bp, 28 predicted proteins | sample MGYA00237861_ERZ511468 | MGnify/ENA primary metagenome ERZ511468 (study PRJEB26299, sample SAMN06266213) | sediment metagenome | isolation source: Hudson Canyon methane seep mesocosm | place... | reverse complement strand
AGGCTAAAGCACTGCGCCCCGATAAGCTTATTTTTATAGCCAAATTATCATGATTGGGTATGAATATTTTTATGATACCCCTTATTGAGCGTAGCGAGATAACGTAACCCGACATTTATCGATAATACGATGCTTTTGTTGGCTTCTGCGAAGTCTATTTTACAAACCTGCCAGCAGGTCCGCTTTTATATCTTCCACATTTTCCAGCCCAACTGAGATTCTAACTAAATTGTCTGTAATACCTGCTTCTGCTCTTACTTCTGGAGTCAATCGTCCATGTGTTGTGGTTGCCGGATGAGTAATCGTGGTTTTTACATCCCCCAGATTCGCTGTAATTGATAACATTTTAGTTGCATCTATCAACCGCCAGGCATGCTCTTTACCACCCGTTAATTCAAAACTGACTACACCACCAAAATGAGTTTGCTGTTGTTTTGCTAACTCATGTTGAGCATGGGAAGTGAGCCCAGGGTAATGCACTTTGGCAACAGCCTCTTGCTGCTCTAACCATTTCGCCAACTCAAAAGCATTATCACAATGTGCTTTCATCCGTACTGCTAATGTTTCTAACCCTGACAAAAATACCCAGGCATTAAAGGCACTCATGGTTGCGCCACCTGTGCGTAAGTAGGGGTAGATATATTTGTCTATAATTTCATCACTGGCAATTACCGCACCGCCCACACAGCGACCTTGGCCATCAATATATTTAGTCGCTGAATGGACAATAATATCAGCACCTAGTTCTAATGGTTTTTGTAATACAGGGGTACAAAAAACATTATCAACAATTAATAGACAGTCGTGTTTATGAGCTATCTCTGCAAGCGCTTGAATATCCGCTATTTCAATTAATGGATTGGAAGGCGTTTCTAAAAAAAGAAATCGGGTATTAGGTTTTATCGCCGCTTCCCATGCAGCAAGATCGGTTAATTTAACAAAATCCGTTTCAACAGCAAATTTTCCAAAATAATTCTGGAACATTAAAATAGTATTTCCAAAAACACTACGCGATGAAACCACGTGGTCACCTGCTTTTAACAAGCCCATCCCCACAGCCATAATAGCGGCCATACCTGATGCAAAAGCTAAACAGCGTTCGCCTTTTTCCATTAGAGCCAGACGCTTTTGAAAAGTATCCACAGTTGGGTTGGTAAATCTTGAATATATATTACCTGGCACTTGTCCAGTAAACTTTAACGAAGCTTCTTCAGCGCTTTTAAACACGTAACTGGAGGTAGCAAAAATAGGCATACTGTGCTCGCATTCGTGAGTCCTGTCATGTCCAGCTCTGATTGCTTGTGTTTCTAATGAGTAGTCGTTCCAGTCTTTATCTGTCATCTGTCTTTATATAATTAAAAGGTAATTACTCAGCGTAAAATGATGGTTACAGCTCTGAAGCTTTCCCTTGTTGGGGAGCTGCCATTAACTTAAGCGTTTGGATTATTTGGGGCGCAGGCTTTAGCCTGCAATGTTTAGCAAGAAAGCAGGCTAAAGCCTGCGCCCCAACGGACTAATCTCTTAAGCGAATGCCAGCGATCCCTCCCCCTGCAAGGGAGGGCTTAAAAGCAAGCGTCGTCAATACAATATGACGGACTATTTCTACATTTTCAAATGCCACTGAAAAGATCTTGCTTATTTATTATTCTTCCGATCAAACAGCATTCTGAATATCAATAATGAAGTTATCAGCATTACGTTCTGTTTGCGCCCCATCATTTCTAAGTGTATTGATACGATCCAGATACGCCTCATCAATATCACCCGTGATATATTCCTGATTAAAGCATGAGGTATCAAAATGAGTGATTTTTGAATTACCTTTTTTCACTGCATCAATCAAATCTTCTAAATCCTGATAAATCATTTTATCAGCACCTATCGCTTTGCCAACCTCTTCTTCAGTACGATTGTGTGCGATCAACTCTTCAACAGCAGGCATATCAATACCATAAACATTAGGATATCTTACTGCGGGGGCAGCCGAGGCAAAATAAACTTTTTTAGCACCTGCATCTCTGGCCATTTGAATAATTTGTTCTGAGGTTGTGCCTCTAACCACTGAATCATCCACTAACAATACATTTTTACCTTCAAATTCCAAATCAATCGCATTTAATTTTTGCTTAACTGATTTTTTACGCATTTGCTGACCAGGCATAATAAAGGTTCGCCCAATGTAACGGTTTTTCATAAAACCTTCACGAAACTTTACACCTAAGTTATTTGCCATTTGTAAGGCTGAGGTCCGACTGGTATCAGGTATAGGAATCACCACATCAATATCATGATCTGGCCATTCGCGTAACACTTTATCGGCTAATTTTTCACCCATTCTTAGGCGAGCTTTATAGACCGATATATCATCAATAATGGAGTCTGGTCTTGCAAAATAAACGTATTCAAAAATACACGGACAATGATCAACGATATCTGAACATTGCTTGGTATGTAATTTTCCTGTTGCTTCAATAAAAACAGCTTCACCAGGCTCAACATCTCTGATTAAATCGAAATCTAGCACATTAAGCGCCACATTTTCTGATGCAACCATAAAGTCAGAACCATTTTCTGTTTTTCTTTCACCAAATACGATCGGTCTGATGCCATGCGGATCTCTAAACGCTAAAACACCATAACCCGCTATCATAATGACAACAGCATAAGCCCCTTTACAACGTTTGTGTACTGCTGAAACAGCCTGAAAAATATCATTTTCATCTATCCGTAATTTACCTAATGCTTGTAACTCATGAGCAAAAACATTAAGTAAAATTTCCGAATCAGAATTAGTGTTTAGATGACGCTGATCTTCTTTAAATAGTTCTTTTTTTAATTCTTCTGCATTGGTCAAGTTTCCATTATGAGCTAATGTCAGACCAAAAGGTGAGTTCACATAAAAAGGTTGTGCTTCTGCTGAACTAGAACATCCTGCTGTAGGGTATCTGACATGGGCAATACCCATAGAACCACGCAATTTGATCATTTGTTCATCTGAGAACACATCTCTTGTTAAGCCGTTGTCTTTCCGTAAATAAAATCGGCCATCCTCACAGGTGACAATGCCAGCGGCATCCTGTCCGCGGTGTTGAAGCACTGTAAGTGCATCATACAGCTCCTGATTGACATTCTGGTGAGAAACGATACCTGCAATACCACACATGTTTATAGACCTTCGTATTTAATATTTTACATATCCCGCCAAACCTGACGGAATATGGTCATGCAACCAAACGGCTAATGATTGAAAAGGTGGAATCAAAATAGATTCTTTCCACCATGAATCTTCGGGCAGAGGTGTTAACCCTGCCAACATAATAATAATAGCGACAACAACTAAGCCCCGTGCTATTCCAAAAATCATCCCTGCAAATCTATCTGAACCCGTTAAGCCAGTTTTTTTGACTAACTCACCCAATAAATAACTAATCATTGCCCCTAAAATTAAGGTGACAAAGAATAAGGCGGCAAATGCTGTAGCAATTCTGGCCGATGGGTAACTAATGATACCATCCAGAAAAGTAGAAAATTCCCTGCTAAAAGTTAAACCCACCCAAATGGCAACTATCCAGATCAATAAAGAAAAAGCTTCTCTAATAAACCCTCGAAACAATCCAATAATAGATGAAATAGCGATCAAACCAATAATTGCGTAATCTATCCAGATCATTTGATACTCCAAAAACGATTATTTGCCAGCCATTTATTCATCGGCACTAAGAATAGCATTTATACTATTTAACTTATCTACTTTTGCCTTTAATAATTCAGCTCTTTTTCTATCAACTTCTGGACCAATCCGAACTCTATACAACAAACCTTTAGCTGATGATGTTGTTGTTATTCTGACCGGGAAACCTTGCTTTCTTATTTTATTCTGTAAGCTGATGGCTGTGTTTTCTTCTCCAAAAGCCCCCACTTGAACAAACCAGCGTTGCACTTTATGAGTTGCCTGGTTCTCTGCTAAAGTCTTTATTGCTTCAGGCCGAGGTAAATTAATTACTTCAGCTGTATTTTTCGCTAACTTAACTGAATCAGGGTTTAATAAATTAGCAGGCGCTTGCGGTATTTTCAGTTCATTAATCATTTGCCCTGTTTCATCAATAGGGTCGTCAAACAACATAGGGATAAAAATTGCTGCTAACGATGTAATCACTACAGCCCCAACTAAACGTTGTTTTAAATCCTGATCCATAATATCACCTCAATTATTTTCTGCTTCAGCCAAATATTCTGAAACTAAAAAGAAAGACCCAAACACAACAATCAAATCATTTGTTTCGGCCTTTTTTTCTGCAGCCTCATAAGCCTCGGAAAAGTTCTGAAAACCGAAATTGACCTCAGTCACCTCACACTGTTTAAAATATTCCTTCATAGCTGCTTCATTCGCCGTTCTTGGATTATTTAAGGGGGCGATAAACCAGTCTGCAATAACAGGTTTTATAATTTCAATAACAGCTGCAATATCTTTATCTTTCATCATCGCAAACACAGCATGTATTTTTTTACCCGAAAAATGACTCTGTAAATAGTGTAATAATGTTGTGACTGCTTGAGGGTTATGGGCAACATCAAGCAATACCGGAATATTACTTTCAATGAACTGAAATCGTCCTTTTAATTGCACAGCTTTCAGGCCTTGATGAATCGCTTGCTCGGTTACTGGCAACAAATCCTGCATTTCTGTTACCGCCATTAACACAGAAGCTGCATTTCGAAATTGATGCTCACCCTTTAAAGCAGGTTCAGGAAGCGACTGATAGCTAGCTTGCTTATTGCTTAAACATCGCCAATCCCAGTAGTTTTCTTTATGCTGAAAGGTAAAATCTTTATTAATCTTAAATAATGGTGTGTGTATTTTAGCAGCCTGCTCTGATAATGATTCAGGTGGATTAATATCACCAATAATGGCCGAGATACTTTCTCTAAAAATCCCCGCTTTCTCATAAGCAATGGCTTCTCTGGTTTCCCCTAGCCAATCTACATGGTCTATACAAATACTGGTAATTAAAGAGACATCTGAATCAATAATATTGACCGCATCTAATCGACCGCCCAAACCCACTTCAAGCAATTGAATATCTAAATCAGAACGCCAGAAAATATCTAAGGCAGCCAGCGTACCAAATTCAAAATAACTTAAAGAAACATCATTTCGTGCTGTATCTATACGTTCAAAAGCCTGGCAAATAATGTCATCCGCAACAGATTCCCCATCAATTCTAATCCGCTCGTTATACTTTAATATATGAGGAGAGGTGTAAGCCCCCACGCGATAACCTTGCGCTCTATAAATAGCTTCCAGATAAGCGATACAAGAGCCTTTCCCATTGGTTCCGGCAACAATAATTGTTGGCGGTTTAATCGCTTCCGGATTGAGCAACTCAAATACCCTGGCTGCTCTGTCCAACCCAAGATCAATAGATCTTGGGTGAAACCCTTCTTGCCAACTCAGCCAATCGGAAAGCGAATTAAAGCGTGCCATTTTAGTTAAGAGACGTTCAAATTTTTCTCTGTTTCACCGATATAAGATGCCATCAACATAGATAAGATACTGTTAATTTTCCCCCGCATCTCACGACGGTCAACAATCATATCTATGGCACCATGTTCTTGCAAGAATTCACTGCGCTGAAAACCTTCAGGCAGTTTTTCTCTTACTGTCTGCTCTATCACTCGAGGGCCTGCAAATCCAATTAAGGCTTTTGGTTCTGCAACGTTTATATCACCTAACATGGCTAAACTGGCAGAAACGCCCCCCATCGTTGGATCTGTCATAAATGAAATATAGGGAAGCTTCGCTTCTGATAACTTAGTCAATGCAGCACTGGTTTTAGTCATTTGAAACAGTGAAAACAAAGATTCTTGCATTCTCGCACCACCACTTGCGGTAAAGACAATAAAAGGCACGCCTAGCTCCAGACTTTTATTGACTCCACGGACAAATTTTTCACCCACTACAGAGCCCATAGATCCGCCCATAAAGCTAAAATCAAAAGCTGCAGCAACAATCCCCTGCCCATGTAATGTGCCTTGCATTACAACTAAAGCATCATTTTCTTTACTGGCTTTTTGAGCTTGAGTTAAACGATCTTTATATTTCTTTGAGTCTTTAAATTTCAATGGATCATTGGATTTTAAGCCCACACCGATCTCTACTTTGCCTTCCTCATCCAGAAACATCTGTAGCCGTGTTCTTGCAGAAATCCGCATATGATGATCACACTTTGGGCAAACACTAAAGTTTTTTTCTAACTCAGCGTTATATAGAATCGCGTCACAACTAGGACATTTATTCCACAGGCCCTCAGGTACTGTCGCCTTTTTTAAAGACGAGTCTGTTCTAATGGTGGTTGGGATTAATTTTTCAAACCAGTTCATCGTTATGTACTCCGAGTCTATTCCTAACTATCCATTGCTAAACGCATGGATTTAATTAATTCGATAATTTCTTTTTTAGCCTGTTCAGGATTATCAAGGTTTTCTTCAATCTTGCTGATAAAAGCACTTCCCACGACAACGCCATCTGCTAAATTAGCAATGCTTTTTGCCGTCTCAGCATTCTTAACCCCAAACCCGACACCGACAGGCAGTGCTGTATGCTCTCTGATTTCAGCTAACTTACGCTCAACATCTAAGGTATCTAAGTGGCCAGCACCCGTTACACCTTTAACGGAAACATAGTAAAGATAACCGCTGCCCACAGCATCCATTTTTTTAATTCTTTCGACCGGACTGTTAGGTGCAAGTAAAAAAATCTGATCGATATCTCTGGCTTTTAATAATGCCACACACTCTTCAGCTTCTTCTGGTGGCAAATCAACGGTCAAAACGCCATCTATCTCTGCGCGCTGTGCTGCATTGGCAAAATCTTCATAGCCCATTATTTCAATCGGGTTTAAATACCCCATCAATACCACGGGTGTAGTCTGATCAGTTTTTCTAAATTCTATGGCTAGAGATAACACTTTTCTCAAGCTCATATGCTGCTCTAAAGCACGTTCGCTAGCTCGTTGAATAACTGGGCCGTCAGCCATCGGGTCAGAAAAAGGTACGCCTAACTCAATCACATCAGCCCCAGCTTCCACCATAGCATGCATCATCGGCACGGTAAATTCGAGATTAGGATCACCGGCAGTAATAAATGGGATCAGTGCTTTACGCCCTGTTTTCGCCAATTCATCAAAGCGAGTTTTTAAGCGACTCATAATTCAATCCCCTCTTTCATCCTGATGGTATGCATATCTTTATCACCACGTCCTGACAAGTTAACAATGATAATTTCATCCTTAGCCATGGTTGGGGCCAGTTTAATGGCATAAGCCAAAGCATGGCTTGATTCCAGTGCCGGAATAATACCTTCTAACTTGGTCAAGGCATAAAAGCCAGCTAGCGCTTCATCATCGGTAATATTGACATATTCTACTCTACCGATATCTTTCAACCAGGCATGTTCTGGTCCAACCCCAGGATAATCCAGGCCTGCCGAAATGGAATGGGTCTCGATAATCTCACCATCATCATCAGCCATTAAATAGGTTCTATTACCGTGTAATACACCAGGTCTACCTGCGCATAAAGGCGCTGAATGATGCCCCGTTTCGATACCATCCCCAGCCGCTTCTACACCATAAATTTTGACTGACTCATCATCAATAAAGGGATGAAATAAACCAATGGCATTTGAACCACCGCCTACACAGGCAACTAAGGCATCAGGGAGTCGACCTGCCTGCTCCTGGCATTGCTGTTTAGCTTCGCGGCCAATAATGGTTTGAAAGTCACGCACCATGGCGGGATAAGGATGAGGCCCAGCCACTGTACCAATGATATAAAAAGTATCATCAATATTGGTCACCCAGTCTCTCATGGCTTCGTTCAAAGCATCTTTTAAGGTGCTGGAACCGGAATGAACAGGCACGACTTTGGCACCTAATAAATTCATTCTATAGACATTTTGTTTCTGTCTTTCGACATCAACAGCGCCCATGTACACCACACATTCTAATCCGAGTCTTGCAGCCACTGTTGCTGTTGCCACACCATGCTGTCCTGCACCTGTTTCAGCAATAATACGGGTTTTTCCCATACGTTTGGCTAACAAAGCCTGGCCAATGGTATTATTAACTTTGTGCGCACCCGTATGATTCAGGTCTTCACGTTTTAGATAAATCTGAGCACCACCCAACTCTCTACTCCAGCGTTCTGCATGGTAAAGAGGCGATGGTCGCCCGACATAATGCTGTAAATCAGCATCAAGCTCAGCAATAAAATCAGGGTCTTTCATATAACGCTGATATGCTTCATTCAATTCTGTAATAGCAGGCATTAACGTTTCTGCTACAAAAATCCCGCCATAAGGGCCAAAGTGACCTCGTTCATCCGGCATGTTATACATGTGTTTACCTGTCGCCTTCATTAATCGCTTGAATAAATGCAGCCATTTTAGCTACATCCTTAATACCTTTACTACTCTCAACCCCGCTACTGACATCCAGTGCGTAAGGTCTGACTGTTTCAACGGCCTGTTTTGCATTATCGACTTGCAAGCCACCTGCTAACACAACAGCTAATGAACAGTTTTCTGGAATTAAATTCCAGTCAAATTGACTTCCACTGCCCCCTTTTATGCCGGGATGATAAGCATCCAGCAATATAGCAGTCGCCTTTTTGTATTGGCTGGCAATATCCATAATATCCAGCTCAGGTTTAACTCTTACCGCCTTCATATACGGTTTATTATAAAGCTCACAGGCTTCAGCAGACTCATCACCATGAAACTGCAGACAATCAATAGACACTTTACTCAACACTTCACGTATTTGTGCTTCCTGCTCATCAACAAATAACGCCACCACAGTAACAAATGCAGGTAGCGCATTAACAATCTCTATTGCTGTATCTATACTGACATGTCGAGGACTAGGCGGATAAAACACCAAGCCTATCGCATCAACCCCAAGATTCGCTGCCTCAACAGCATCCTGAACTTGAGTAAAGCCACAAATTTTAACCCGAGTGCGCATAGATTGCCCCATAAAATCAAGCCGCCTAGGATACCATAAAATGAACTATTTTTTATGCTATGTAACGAAAAAAGGCTGAACAAAGTCAGCCCTTTTTCTTTCACTAAAGACTAAGCAGGATTAATGCGAATGCGTATGTTCGTGAAAATAATCCATACTGGTTAGCTCTACCGCTTCCACAGCCACACCATGCTTATAAACCATTAAACCGCCTAAATCAGCCCCCAGCATCAGCAACAAATTTAGAAAAGCAGCAAACATGATAAAAATAATATTCGACACGCCATTTACCATACCGCCACTTAATAAGCGCCATACAGATAACAACAGCGACAAACATAAAACCGAAATACCTAACAGCTCATGACGGCTCATAATCAAATGTACATTCTCACCATGCTCTATGGATCCTTCTGCCATTAATCCTGCAGCAACGGCAGCCCCAGCAGCCAAAGTTCCCAAATAAAGCAAGCCAGTTGCCAATTGCCGCCAGCTTTCTTTTTGTAACAGAGAACCCAGCAAGTCCAGCACAAAAAAAGCAGATAGAAAAGCAATAGGAAAATGCACCACCAAGGGGTGAATATTTGCCATAGCAGAAATACCTGGCATGATCGTTGAGAACATTTCAGCAGGTGAAAGCCCTATCAAACTTTCCAAGAAAGTTAATATAGCTTCAACCCCTCCAGCAACACCATCACCAGCCTTATGACCACCAGCTGCACCATGCACCTGAAAAGATAAAAAATTATTCATATTCAAACTGAAAACCTTAATTTAACTAAAATAAAAATAAACCTGTTTATATACCACTTTCAAGCAACAAAGGTATCCATAGATTTGAACAGTTTCTGGCTGTTCTATACCTTTCCGAAAGAAAGAGAAAACGATTAAAAGTGCTTAAACTCCATATAAAAGCAAAGCAGGCTAAAGCACTGCGCCCCAAATGGAGTGACAATCATGAGGAAAGACTTTTCTCAAAACCAGCTAAAGCTTATCCGAAATAAGGAAAATATAACAGACATAGATCATACAGGGAAAACATAAAACAATAAGGATTTATTAAGGCCTGCTTAGCTTATTGAGTCTAGCGAGATGACGTAACCCGATAGCTGTCGATAATGTGATGCTTTTGTCATGACCAATATTGACTGGTTCCTAGAAGCACAAAGAAAAAAGTTACTATTCGTTGTAGCTTTGTGTGATCTTTCTTTCTGACAGCTCGGAATCAATATTCAAATCGACTTGCATCTGCTGGTAACAAATCAAATACAGGATTTTTTTTAATACCATATTTTTCGGGATAATAGACCCCACCAAGATACAAACCGTAAGGCGGTGCTGTTACCCCCGACTGTTTTCTATCTTTTATTTCCAGCAACTCTTCGGTCCAGCTTACTGGCTTATCGCCCGCACCAATCGCCATTAATACACCAGCAATATTTCTAACCATATGATGAACAAAAGCATTTGCGGATAAATCGATCATGACGTTGTCGCCTTCCCTATAAACATTGATAAAATACATCAATCTATTAGGGCTCACTGACTGACATCCTTTGGCTCTAAAAGAAGAAAAATCATGCATCCCCAGCAGGGCTTGTGCGGCCTGATGCATTTTAAGCTCATCCAAAGGTGCATAACACCAGGTCACCTGACTACGCGCCAGTGCTGATTTCATAGGTCTGTTTAAAATTTTATAGCGATAAAATCGTGCAATAGCACTATAACGGGCATGAAAATCATCTACAGCATGCTTTGCCCAGATCACCCTCACATCTTCAGGTAAATTAATATTCCCGCCCATCACCCAGCTTTTTAGCTCTCGGCTAACATCGGTATCAAAATGTACCACTTGCTCCAATGCATGCACACCGGAATCAGTTCGACCTGTACAACGCACTGATATAGTCTGATTTGCTACTTTCGACAAGGCTTTTTCGACCTCACCCTGTACAGTCCGCTTATCCTTCTGACATTGCCAGCCAGAAAAAAGACTGCCGTCATATTCTATGCCCAAAACAATTCTAGACATGTTGTAAACGCTCACTCATTGTTCTATTAATACTTTTAAACCAACATTAACGCGATCAAATAAATCAACTACATCTGCATTTTTCATGCGTATGCAGCCATGGGATTCTGGCTTGCCTTGCATCAGCTCATCAGGGCAGCCATGAATATAAATATAGCGCCAGCTTGAATCAACCTTGCCATAACGATTCTTTCCTGGTTCCAGTCCACCCAGCCACAAAATTCGAGACAGGATCCAGTCTCTTGCAGGATATTTAATGCTTAATTCAGGCTGATAAACTTCACCGGTAGGCCTACGAGCAATAAAAACAGCATTCAAAGGCTGTTTATCACCAATCTTTGCCCGAATTTTATGCCAGCCTGTCGGCGTACATTCACTACCCATTTTTTCACCCGCGCCATTTTTAGCGGTGGAGACTGAGTAGGTACTTTCCGGTTGTCCATTTTTAATCACAGACAACTGCTGACCCGCAATAGAAATATGTAAATATGATGCTGGAGTATTCATTATTTAATGACAACTGCGAAAGATATGATGCTTTTAACAACACTGGGGCGCAGGCCTTTAGCCTGCATTAAAATACTGAAGGCTAAAGCCTTCGCCCCATTTAAGCGAGGCTGAAGCCTCACTTCCTAATACTACTTTTTAAACAAGGCGATAGACTCTACATGACCTGTTTGTGGAAACATATCCATCACCCCTGCTTTAACCAGTTTATAACCTAATTCATTAACCAGAATACCTGCGTCTCTGGCTAAAGTTGATGGGTTACAGGAGACATACATGATCTGATCAGGATTCCAGAGTTTTAAATTATGTAAGACTTCTGAAGCACCCGCTCTGGAAGGGTCCAACATGACTTTATTAAATTTTTTCTTTGCCCAGGCATGAACACTGACATCTTTAGTTAAATCAGCAGCATGAAACTCAACATTCTCTATATTATTCAGCTTTGCATTTTCTTTGGCATGATTAACTAAGGGCTGATCACCCTCCACACCGACAACATGCCCCGCCTTTGTTGCCATAGCTAAAGTAAAATTACCCAAGCCACAAAATAAATCCAGCACATTATCGTTTTCGTTTAAATCCAGGGTCTCAATGACTCGGGTGATCATTTTTTTGTTTATCTCATAATTCACCTGAGTAAACATAGCCGGCCTAAACTTAAACTGCACCCCTTGATCAGGTAGCGCATAGCCAGGAATAACCTCTGGCTCACCTTCAATCGGCACAATAGTATCAGGGCCTTTAGACTGCAGACAGATACTGATATTGTGCTGATGACCAAAGCCGCGCATTATATCCTTATCTTCTGCTGTAGGCGGCTCTAAAACCCGGAAGGCTAGAACACAATCCTCATCACCAATTGCCACTTCAATCTGCGGAATTTTATCTTTAATCGTTAAACGACCAATCATTTCAGATAAATCCATTAGCTTCTCACCCACGATGGGATGCATTACTTTACAACTTTCAATCTCGGCTAAAAATGGGTTTCTACGCTCTCTAAAACCGACTAATACACGGCCTTTTTTAGCCACATATTTAACCCCCATCCGCGCTTTTCTACGATACCCCCAGTGTGGGCCTGTCAAAGGCTCCCATATTTGCGGAATTTCAACTTTACCAATTCGACTAAACTGTTCTTTTAACAAGCCCTCTTTAATCTTAATTTGCTGCTCATCTTTGACATGCTGAAAACTACAGCCACCACAACGACCAAAATGCGCACATTTTGGATCTGTACGGTGTTCAGACCGCGTTATTAATTTATCAACCTTACCTTCTGCATAATCTCTACGACTATCGGTATAGATAAACTCGACTTGCTCACCCGGCAAGGCCTCATCGATAAAAACAACCTTCCCATCAACATGCGCAACGCCTCTGCCATCATGAGCCAATGACTCAATGGTGACAGCCACTGCTGCTTCGGGTAACTTTTTCTTTCTACTTCTTCTACGTGCCATGTTTATTTTTGTTTCCAACTACCATTTGAAGATTGATACCACCAACCCGATTGAGCATTGCTCATCCAGCGAGCAGCAAAGGTTGATTTAATTTGTGCAGACCATTCAGGGTGGCCATTTGCATTGGCTATTGCCTGATATAAAGCCCGCCTGTCTGAATTTTCAGCAGAGACCAGTTTATTCACTTTATTCCTGTCCTTAAGCGCGACCGAGCCTTTAACAGCGATAAAACCATCAGCCTTAATGGCTACAACACCACGCGTATAAAAGGGCTTTAAGGCTGAAAAGCGCGCACTCATACTCGCTCTTAATTGTCGTATTTCAGCCGTATTAACTGATAAATTCGCCCCCCCTGCATGTGCTGAAGGGAATACAAATTCAATGACAGCATCGGCCAATTGAAAAACAGAGGATTGAAATCCATTGCTATTTGTCTGCGGTGATAATAATTCTTTAGTGCCTGAATCGATACTACTTTCAGACTGAATACCTTTAATAATCTCATCAGCCACTTTATCAGCCGCAGCAGCAGGAAAATATATATTAATTGTGACACATGCCGTTAAAAATAACGCACTAAACACTGAAACTGTTCGCATTCTATTCTCCTACTTAAGCAATAAATAAAACCAAGCTCTAACCAAGTATTATAACTGACCCTGAAAACAGTTTTTCATTCATTGTTCAAACAACAGGCCAAAGCAAATCGCATCACTAATAATGAAATTGCGATAGGGAACAACATAAACTGCTGAGGCAAAGCCAGACTAATGATAACCACAAGCATAATAACAATAGGATTAAATCGACCACTATCAGACAACCACTGTAACCAAAGTAACGCATCCTCATCAACATGCTCACGCTTGCTAATAAAAAGCAAAGAAAACAAGGCCGTAATCAAAGCAAAATACAGTGGGTAAAAATCAAATAGTGGCGATCCCTGCCTGAAAAAGTCAGGCCAATAGGAAAACCAGACTAATAATGCACCGACAGCAAACAAGTCATAGCGAAACTGATAGGCTATTAGCTTATATTTTAGACAGCTATCAAACAGGTTTAAAAAAAGTAAAAAAACACCTGCATAAAAAGCATAGGTCGACGAAAGAATGTTATGAAAAAAATCACCCTCTTTAAATACAAAAATCAGACAGAGATTGAACAGAATAAATACAAACATAAAGTAAAATTAAGTTACCACCAGCATAGCTGGGGGTTTACTACTAATTAATTAAAAAATACCTGATACCCAGAGGCTTCAGCCTTTTTATACAAGCCTTCAATGTCTGGATCAAGACATTCTTTACCGAGATGGAGTGTGCAGCTTGCATTACTGGTGCTCTAAAATATCTGAGACTGATCCTAACCCTATATCTTATTGCTTACAACGTAGAGTCAGACATTTTGTAGAGACGTAGCATGCTACGTCTTTACGTATCTGGAAAACCCCCGAATTCTAGCTTATTAATGATATATCAACCACGAAGTACACAGAGAAGCTATTTATCTCTTACTGTTGCTTTAAAATGGCTGAGACTCATACGTAATCAGGAAAAAATAAGAGTGCACTAATAACAAAAACCTGTTTATTAGAAATAGTATAGCCCTGATTATTGGCTACAAAACAAATAGAACCCAATAGGATGTGCTTAGGAACGAAGCGTATCAATAGCCGTCGATGCGCCTCCTATGTCGGCACATCCTATCAAGAGTCTATCTAGGCGATATGGCCTGGTTCGCGGCACCGTTAATCAAACAGCATTGCCCCGCCTCTTTAGCCGGCTATTTTTAGCAATGAAAGCAGGCTAAAGCTCTGCGCCCCGACGACCTAATCCAGCCCTCTCCTCTAGAGAAACTAATTAAAGCACTAAAATGCTTGGAAAGCGTTATAGCTGTAGAGCCTCCAAACTTTACTCGGCTAAAAAATGCCCACAATATTTACAATATTCCGCATCAGCATCATGACCTATCTTTCCACAATCAGCACATGCCTGATTATTCATTTTTTCTGGCCGGAAAGTTTTAATTAATTCCGCACTGTAAATACCGGTAGGCACGGCAATAATGCCGTAGCCCATAATCATAATAAACGACGCAATCACCTGCCCCAATGCAGTTTGTGGTGCTATATCACCATAACCTACGGTGGTTAAGGTGACCATCGCCCAATACATGGATCTTGGTATACTGCTAAAGCCTGCTTCACTCCCCTCAACAACATACATCAAAGCCCCAAACACAACCACCAAAGTCAGTACGGTATAAAGAAAAACCAGAATTTTACGCCCACTTTTCCTTAAAGCCGTCATTAAAACCTGCGCCTCCCCCACATAAGCGGTGAGTTTTAACACCCGAAAAATGCGTAACAAACGCAAAATACGAATAACCAGCATGTATTTAACACTGGGAATGAGTAAACTCAAATAGGTTGGAATAATGGATAAAAAATCAACCATACCAAAAAAGCTACGGGCATATAGCAAAGGGCGTTGCACTGCAATTAATCGCAAGCCATATTCCAGGGTAAATAACAGGGTAAAAAACCACTCCAGGTAAAAAAACAACTCAGTATTTTCCTGCTGAAGCTGATTTACACTGCCCAGCATGACCACAATAACGCTACAAACAATACTGATGATTAACACCACATCAAAAATCTTACCCAACCTTGTTTCTGAACCAAAAATTATCTCATTAAGCGATTCCCGCCATGGACTCATTAACTTTTGCTCAATATTTTGTTGCTCTTTTTTATTCATTGCACCCCCTGTCACTGCCAGTTAATCATCGTATTGAGTCAAGTTACTGCCTTAATCCCTCTAGCTTGAATTATGACTGTTTATTTTTCATTTCAGGCTGTTTTTAGCTATTTAGTAGCAAATATTGCCAATAAAAAAGGAGTTTACAAATTTTACGCAATAAATCCCCCCTAAAATATTGATAAATAAAAGCCGCAAGCTATTGTTTTGTCATCATTGTAATTAAATCTTTTGCTTTGTCATAAAAAACTTACGATAATAGTAGAGATTAGTTTCTACATTACTTTAGATAGCAGACTTCTGATTAATCTTTCTTGCATTTATAACATTGAAAGTTTTTTCAAGCATTTTTTATATTGATCCTCTACTCTATGCCAAATAAAGAATACAGATACAAACCAGGCCGCTCATACCTATCGGGTGCTAAACCCGATGCTAAAGGGGTTAATTTCTCAATTTTCACTCGCCATGCAACTAGTGTCGAGTTATTTCTATTTAAAACATCAAAATGTGAAAAGCCTTTTCAAGTCATTCAATTAGAAAAAGAGCTTAATAGAACATTCTATTCATGGCATGTTTACGTAGTAGGCCTACCCAAAGGAACCTGGTTTACCTGGCGTATTGATGGCCCCAGCGAACCCAAAGAAGCAGGCTTCCTTTTTGATAAGGAAAAACATTTAATTGATCCCTGGGCACGCGTGGTTTCAGATATAAACTGGGATCGCCAGGTTGCTTGCAAGCCCGGAGACAACATATTAAGCTCTATGCGCGGCATGGTTGTTGATGATAATGACTATAACTGGGAGGGTGATAAGCCTCTACGTATTAGCAGTGAAAGATCCATCATCTACGAATTACATGTCGGCGGCTTTACCCGCCACCCTTCAGCAAAAGTTAATAACCCGGGTACTTTCTCAGGCTTAATTGAAAAAATCCCCTATTTAAAAAAACTGGGCATCACCCATGTCGAGCTATTACCCATCATGGCATTTGATGAACAGGATGCACCAAGAGGTACCATTGATCTTGGTCTAAAAAATTATTGGGGCTATAGCACACACAGTTTTTTTAGCCCACACCCTGGCTATTGTGTAACCCCTGAACAAGGTACGCATGTAAAAGAGTTTCGTGACTTAGTTAAGGCACTGCATAAAGCCGGGCTTGGTGTTATTTTAGATGTGGTCTACAACCATACCTCTGAAGCAGGTATCGGCGGCCCTATTATTAATTTCCGAGGTATAGGTGAGAATATTTTTTATCATCACGCCAAAGATGATAAGAGCATTCTGCATGATTACACAGGCTGTGGTAACACCATCAATGCCAACCACCCCTTAGTCTCTTCATTTATTACCAGCAGTCTTGAATACTGGGTAAGAGAAATGCATGTTGATGGTTTTCGTTTTGATTTAGCCAGCGCCTTAGCTCGCGGAGAAGGTGGCGATGTACTTGAGGATCCTCCTGTACTCTGGAGCATAGAGCTTTCAGAACAACTATCTCAAACCAAACTGATTGCTGAAGCATGGGATGCGGCAGGCCTATATCAAGTAGGTAGCTTCCCTGGTAACCGCTGGGCTGAATGGAATGGTAAATACAGAGATGTGCTACGTGAATTTTTGCGTGGTGATAAAGGCAAAATCAAAGAATTAGCTACCCGCCTTTCGGGCAGTAGTGATCTTTATCAACATCAGGATGGCTTACCTATAAATAGTGTCAACTTCATCACCTGTCATGATGGCTTTACTTTAAATGACTTATTTAGCTATAACCAAAAACACAACCATGAAAATGGGGAAAATAGTCGAGATGGCTGCAATAACAATATTAGCTCAAACTGTGGTATAGAAGGCCAGACAGATAACCTGAATGTACTTGAATTTAGAAAAAAACAGGCGAAAAATGCATTTGCCCTGCTATTGCTAAGTGAAGGCGTACCTATGATGCTGGCTGGAGATGAAATCCTCAACTCGCAACAAGGTAATAATAACGGTTACTGTCAGAACAATGAAATCACCTGGATAGACTGGGAGATGACTAAGCAAAATGCTGATATGCTGCGTTTTGTTCAAAATATGATCTCATTGCGTAAACGCCATAAATCCATCATGCGTCGACGTTTCTTAACTGGCAAAATAATAGCAGAAAGAGGCATCAAAGATATTTCATGGCATGGTGCTAAAATTGATATGCCATTATGGGACGATCCTGACAGTCAATTATTAGCTTTTACTTTAGCAGGGATTGAGGAAGCAGACATCCACGTTATTATCAATATGTCTCATCAACAAACAAGCTGTGAGTTACCTAAAATTGCTGGCAAGGCCTGGTGCATGTCTGTAGATACGTCCAAGGATTCACCTCACGATATTGTTCGTAGACCAAACCAAAAGCCTATGTCAGATACCACTTTTGTTGTTAAAGATAAATCTATCGTGGTGTTTGAAAATTGTAATGTGTAAATAGTAACCTGCTTAGTCAACTGCTGGTCTGGCAACTATTGAAAAAGGTGGATTGCGCTATCGCTGATCCACCCTACACCCCACGGCCATTAAGTTATATGGCTATTAACAAAGCACCGCTTAGCAAAAAACTAATCCATCTTGTTCCCATGCTCCCGCGTGGGAATACCTGCCTGCCTAGGGTTACAGCACGGTATGCGTTCCCACCGATACGGTGGGAACGAGAAAAGGGCTTAGTTCATTGGGGCGCAGTGCTTTAGCCTGCTATTTTTGACAACGAAAGCAGGCTAAAAGCCTGCGCCCCATATTGCAATGCACTCATTTTTTTATCTGCCGTCCTGGCTTAATGGCATTCCCCCGCCTTTACTAGCTTCAATAAAAAACTCTAAACGCACATTGTATTTCATCAAACTCATGCAGATAGGGTTTTGCAACCTCATGATTGGCGGCAATCACCACTAAATCATGGGAAAATACCGAGGTGTTGTACCAGTTAAAACTACCATCAATCACGATATAATCATCAATGATGCAGTATTTTGAATGGATAGGCGAATAAGGCACATCATGATCGTCCTGGCCGTAGACCAACCCCACCTTCACACCAGCAAACCTTAATTTATCAACAGCGGGCAATAAAGGATGACTTAACTCCTCCTCCATAGACCTCACTACTCCGACCTTGCCCAGCCTTGCGACATGACCATTTAACAATACGTGGACATAAACCCCTCTATTCTTGGCATTAATCAAGGCATCAATCACACTATCATTATGATCACCCAATAATTCACCAATCAAAAACAAAGTCACTTTAATTGAATGTTGCGCCCGATTGATTTCACCCAAAATAGCATGGTGGGGAAGATAATTTTCACCATTTGTCATGGTGTGGCGACCATAGGTGTATAGCATATTAAAATGGCTATGAGGGTCTATCCCATATTGTTGAATAACCCCCCCCCTTTGGCTTTGAAAAATATTATCCAGCAGACGGCACATACCTTTTGAATGAAAAGTCATGCCTGATTCCCAATTAGCCCACCAGCGATCAAAGGTGATATTAAAGGAACCCATAATACAATCTTCATCATTGAAAATAATGAACTTGGTATGCATATCGGGTTCGACTTCAATCAAATGATCGTCAGGACTGCAGACTACCCCGACCAATTCTATCCCCGCCCTTTTTAATCGCGCATAACTCTGACTATTGGTCAAAGTCATTTTCCGCCAGTCAACGATACACTGCACCCACACCCCTTGCTCACTGGCATGAATCAAATGACTTACAAAATCAGCATCATCAATACAATCAACGCTGACTTTAATAGTACATAATCGCTCATGATCATGGCGCTTACACTGCATCACTTTATCAATCAAATGATGGATATAACTCTTGGGGTGGAAGGGGTGGTTTAACTGACCTTTGGTAAATTTAGGGACCAATCCCAATGATTCAAAGTTCTGATTCATCCAGTCAACATCACACTGCAACTCCCCGGCATTCAACTCATAGGTCCGGTAATCATTATTCGTTGTATGTTCGGCTGTAATATCACGAAACTGGTGTTCATCCGGATCACTCTGTAATTGCTGCCAGTCCATATAAATATATTCTTTCTCCGATGCAATAGAGTGTCCATCCTTATGCACGATAAAAGAAAATTTAACACAATTCACTTGCCCATAAGAACTGGAAAAGGGATGTATATAAAAATCGCGGGTTCTCCGTTTGTGTCGATCCCATTCAATATCATACGCTTCGGTATCTACAATATAAGTCTCGCAGATACCAGCATTACTAAAAACTTTTAAAATCAGTTTAAGGTTAACTTGGGTGCCATGATGCATATCAAAATCCATCCTTCCCCAACGCACAAAAAACTCATGATTAAAATCATTCACTCTTGCAAATGAACCGCCTAGTTCACCACGAACAGGCGTAACATAATGTTCTGCTATTTCCATATCAGCCCTCTTCAGTCTCTCTTGTTATTATTTTTGGTTCAAAGGTCATAAAGTAACCACAATGATCTGACACTTGGCCATAATCATTGTCGGTAAATAAAACTTTTGCGGAAGTGACTTGTAATTCACTCGCTTTATTCATAAAAATATAGTCGATACGATAGTCCTCTGCCAGCAAATCTTGCCAATGCGCATCATTCACTCTAAATATTTTTTCAAAAACCCCATGTTCATTAGCGGCTAAATACTGATCATCATATTGATTAGAATTAACCACATATTCATATCCACTGCTACCCGCCGTAATATTAAAGTCACCAGATAACAAACTTGCTTTAATATCATCAGTCTGACTGGACTCTGCCCATTCATGCAAACGTTGAAATTGTTGCTGAAAGCCATCTTCCAACCAGCTTAAATGAGCAGAAAAGACATTAATCGGTCCTATATAAGGCACATGCGCCCTGGCCATCACAACTTTTCGGGAGTGGATACTATAAATATCATCACTATCTGAGACATATCTAGCTTCATGGTGGGATAAAGGATAACGACTTAAAATAGCCACCCCCTCCCTAAACTGATCAAAACCCAAGTGTGACCAATCAGTATGCAGGTGAAAAGGCCGGGGTAAGCGATCATTAATGATTTTAGCAGAGTTTGATTCCCAGTCCCCCAGACCATCACGCCAATATTCAGCCACTTCCTGCAGACACACAATATCAATATCCAGCTCATTTATAGCCTTGGCAATTTGAGTGAATTTTTGATCCTGATTTTCTTCCTGATAACAGTGTAAATTAAGAATTAAAACCTTTAACTGCTCCCTTTGAAAAGAATAGTTATTGCCCTCATTATTTTCCCACAGCGCCTTGCCATCACGTTCGCAACAAATGACATATTGCAACCTAAAAGCATCACCACTATTAATTTCTCCAGTCCAAAGCTGAGTACCATACTGATTCGGGTTTCTGGCATTACTTTTAAACTGTTGATCCCAATAATTACGCTTTAAGTGACATTCAGATTTTTCCGTTGTGGCCCAATGATCAGTTGTCCAATGGATAGTGACCTGCTCAGCATTAAAAGATGCGTCTACAGCAATGGAGACAGGAATATGCGCCTGATCATCTGGCAAAGCACTTGCAGGACTAATCATTTGTACCAACTTATGATGAGCCAGCCTGATACCTGAATCGGCTTCACTGGAAAAGTTCTGCCCCTGATTATTATCCCAATATTCAGCAGTAAAAATACGATAACGTACACCAAACTGAATATTGCCGGCCAGCGACTGCTTTTCAGTGGCTGTTATACTGATATAAGCCTGCCAATACTCCTTATCATTACCCAGCATGCTGTGGTATTTAGCCGCCAAAGTATGCCAGACACCATCCTCACCCGCCCAGACCACATCAAGCTCTTTATCATAAGCCACATTTTCTACCTGCATAAAAAATGTCAACTGCTGCTGAACTTTTCTATGCCTTCTTGAGATAGTATTTTCTACATAGAGAAATTTAATTTTTTCCACTCGGCCTACTCCGTAACAATAAAGTGCATAAGCTTTCGTTAAACAATATTAGCTTTATGGATAAAATAAGTCCATTGCAAGCAAACTCAATTGTATAGCTAAAACACTATAATGCCTATGATTTAAGGTATATGGTAATTGATGACGAGAAAACAAGATAATTCGCAAGAAGACTTTATTATTCCACCCTAAGAGCCTGCCCGAGAATGGAACCCGTCATGAGCCGCAGTGCTTTAGCCTGCTTTCATAACCCAAAACTGCAGGCTAAAGCACTGCGCCTCAATGAACTAATTCCTTAATGCCTGTGACGCAGAGCGAGGGAACTATAAAAACCTACTCTTCGCCTTCAATTAAACTGATACCCTCTTTACTAATCGAAATAAGTCGCTTTTTATACAAGCCACCAATAGATTGTTTAAATACCTTTTTGCTCACCCCAAAAGCTTTATAAATCACATCTGGCGGGCTCTTATCCGTTATTAACATGGTTCCGCCTTGAGATTTTAGTTTAGCCAGGATTTTCTCAGTGACTGAATCCACTTTTTCCACATATTTTTCTATCTGCAACACCAAATCAATCTTATTGTCTTCTCTGATTTTTTTGATATAGCCTTTGGTTTTTTGACCGATTCTCAATTTTTGGAATATTTCATTTTTATATAAAACGCCCCAGTATTCATTATTGATAATGGCCTTCATACCTAAATCGGTTTCATGCGCAATAATCAAATCAACTTGCTGGCCTTCTTTTAAATAAAAAGCTTCATCTTCGATAAAGTCTTCTAGCAACATTGAGGCTGCAATTAGATTATCTTCATCCAAAAAAATCTTAACCAAATAATAGCGACCTTCAACAACCTTGGTGATTTGCTCACTAAAAGGCAGTAATAAGTCTTTCGCCAATCCCCAGTCTAAAAAAGCCCCTGCATGGCTTTCTGAGACACATTTTAAGTAAGCAATATCATCAACCTGAGCAAATGGGAGTCGCGTTGTGCCTTGTAATTTTCTTTTTGAATCCTGGTACACAAATACATTTAGCTCATCACCCTCTTTACAGTCTTTTGGTGCATCAGCGGCTAATAACTGAACCTGTCCCAATTCTCCCCCATCAAAAGTAACATCCCTGCCTTCTGCTTTAGCTATTTTTAGCTTATTAAACTTGCCTAATGCAATCATAAATATTTTATAAAATTTAAAATAAAATCAAAAACATTCTATCCTTTTCTGATAGATTTACAAGCTCTACTCCTTAACACAACGGCAATACATGAGTTTACGCGACCAAATCAGCTTAAGAATTTTATTGATATCACTGTTTATATTAATACTAGGAGGCACAATTGCAATTTGGCAGGCCCGTAATGCTGTCAGTAATGAAGTTGATTCATCGATTAAGCTTGCTTTACAACTGATTAAAATGACTGTTGGCACGACTAAAAGCAATGAAACCGACTGGATCCATGGCTTAAGTACTTTAGAACAAACACGGCATTTAAAAATCCAGCTGAAAAAACCATCGGGTTCAATCGTTAATATCACCCGCAAGCCATTGACTAAACAACAAGACCTGCCGCCAAGCTGGTTTGTGAAACTGGTTGTTAGTCATTACCCTGAAGCCGAATATCAAATAAGCACATCTGATAACAACTTTATGAGCTTGATTATCCAGGCTAAGCCCATGGATGAAATCACCGAAGTCTGGCATGAAACCATTGCTTTTTTTAGCTCTATCTTGCTGCTGGTTTTACTCACTTTCCTTTCAGTTCATCTGCTTTTTAATAAAACCCTGCAAGCCATTCAAACGATTGTCGATAACCTTAAAGCGGTAGAGGAAGGTGAATATGACAAGAAGCTGTCTGACTTTTCAACTCAGGAATATGGCAGTATTGCCAAAGCGATCAATCATATGTCTGATGTGCTTGCTTACACACAAAAACAAAACCAGGCTTTAACTCAACACTCATTGCAGATTCAAGAAGAAGAACGGCAACATCTATCACAGGAATTACATGATGAATTTGCTCAATCTCTCACTGCAATAAAAGTCATGGCGGTCACTGCAGGCCATGAAAATTCTGATAGCAAAAAGTTAACCTCTTCCATTATTGAAATTTGCGACCATTTAATGACTGTATTACGGTCAATGATGAAACAGTTGCACCCCCTTATGCTAACTGAACTAGGTCTAAAAGCCACACTAGAAGACCTGTTAAACCATTGGGAAAGCAGAACACCCAGCACTACTTTTGAGTTACAGGTTGATGATGCCGTTGATAAAATAAACAAGACCACTATTATTCAAATTTTTAGGGTTATTCAGGAAAGCCTGACTAACATTCTCCGTCACGCCTGTGCCAGCCAGGTAACCATCAACCTCCATATAAAAACTAAACCTAGGGTACTGTTGGTATTAATTAATGATGACGGTCAGGGTTGCGACTTAAACAAAGTCAGCTCAGGCTTTGGTTTACAAGGTATGGCAGAAAGAATTAAATTGCTGGGAGGGGAGTTTACGTTACAATCCCAGCCTGAACAAGGTATGCAAATTAAAGCCAAAATTCCGCTAGCATGAATAAAATCAAAGTATTATTAGTTGATGACCATACGGTTGTCAGAACAGGATTTAAACTGTTATTAACCGCAGCAGTGCCAAACATTGAAATTGTCGCTGAGGCAGATAGAGGTGAATTAGCCATACAACTGTACCAAAGTCATCAACCTGATATTATCGTGATGGATTTATCCATGCCCGGGATCGGTGGGCTTGAAACTATTAAACGCATCATACAACGTGATAAGACAGCCAATATCCTGGTATTTAGTGTGCATGATGAACAAGTCTATGTGCAACGAGCACTTAATGCAGGGGCCAAAGGTTATATTACCAAGAATAGCGCACCTAATATTTTACCTGAAGCCATAGCCAGTATTCTGCAAGGACAGCCTTATATAGAGCAAGGCTTGCTTAAAGAAAATACTGAACACTCAACCAGTCATGATTACCAGCAGGTTATAGCAGCCTTTTCCGTACGTGAATTCGATATTTTTAGTCTACTGGCTAAAGGTCTCACCACCCATAAAATCGCTGATGAATTATGCTTAGGTTACAAGACCGTGGCTAATTATGTCACTCAAATCAAGAAAAAACTGCAAGTATCCAGTATTGCCGAATTAGCCCATATTGCTGTTATGTTAGGCATTATGAAACATTAGGGATAAGAAACACCCTCTTTTGTAGGGTGGATAAGCGATAGAGACTGTGAAAGCATTCGGCTTTAGCGCCCCTCTTTGGAAAAAAAGGGAATACTTTCACAGTCTCGATAGCCTAACCCATCATTTTTTAACATGGCTATTAACAAAGCACTGGCTAGCAAAAAACCAGCCCATCTTGTTCCCATGCTCCTGCGTGGGAATACATACCTGCCTAAGGTCACAGCACGGTATGCGTTCCCACCGAATACGCTGGGAACGAGAAAATGCTCCTGCGTCACTGCCATTAAGTTAAGGGATTAGTCCGTTGGGGCGCAGTGCTTTAGCCTGCATTCATAGCTAAAAATAGCAGGCTAAAGCACTGCGCCCCATGTTAAGTTTACAACTCAGGACAACTCATATTTTCGTAGCTTCTCTACCAGCGTTGTTCTGCGCATATTGAGCAATTTTGCCGCATGTGCAACGACCCCATTACATTCGCTCAAAGCTTGCTGAATCAGGTTGATTTCCATCTCACTTAAATATTCTTTTAAATCCATTCCCTGTTCAGGCAGTTGAGAAACAGCTGATATCACCTCAACTGTTGTTTCCTGAGCTTCAGCTTGCTGTTCAGTTTTATTTGCCATTGCAGGGTCCTGTTCCGCAGACACCTCATCTTCGTTATCAAACTCTTCTTCAATAAGCAAACCTTCAGGAACTTGATAGCCCTGAAATTTTTCGGGCAGGCCTGTTGCATCAACAATTGAATTAGGATTGGTAATCGCTAACCTTTCAATAAAATTGGATAGCTCACGTACATTACCTGGCCAGGGATGCTGCATCATTAATGCAAGTGCATCTGTTGAAAATCGTACCGTTTCTTTCTTTGCCGCCTGCATGCGGCGGACCAAATCATTAACCAGCAAGGGAATATCTTCTACCCTTTGCTTTAGCGCAGGTAATTCAATAGGAAAGACATTTAGGCGATAAAATAGATCTTCTCTAAAGCGCTTTTCTTTGATTTCATGTTCCAGATTTCGGTGTGTTGCAGCTACAATTCTCACATTACATTCAATTGTTTTATTACTACCGACCCGCTCAAAAGTACGCTCCTGCAAGACTCTTAACAATTTAACCTGCATCGGCATCGGCATATCACCTATTTCATCCAGAAATAAGGTTCCTCCTTCAGCCATTTCAAAACGTCCCTGTCTTGCTGTTAATGCACCAGTAAAAGCACCTTTTTCATGCCCGAATAATTCACTTTCTAATAACTCACCAGGAATTGCTCCACAATTAACAGGGACAAAGGGCTTGTTTTTTCTATCCGAAGCTCGGTGTAAAGCCTGGGCAACCACTTCTTTACCTGTTCCCGACTCACCCAAAACAAGCACGGTTGCATTCGAACTTGCTACCTGATCAATTAATTCTCTTACTTGCTTAATAAGCTCACTTTTACCAGCAAGGCCTTTATTAGCCGCTCTTGTTTTAGCTGTTGGCAATGCTTTCTTTGCTACCGGGAATTTTTTTAAAGTCTCTATAAACAAAGGGTAAATCGTTGGCCATTCATAAGTCTGGCTGACCATTTCCTGAATGGCTGTCGAGACCTGGATAAGACTCCCAGATTGAATGAGCAATACAACAGGCAACTGCCCAGAAACCTCCTGTACATTTCTTATTAATGTCGCCAATTTTTCACAATCATTCCCTATGAAGATGGCTGTTAGCTCCTCCAGATTGTTTAATGCTGAAATATAATCAACAGAATTTACTATAGAAACCTGATATTCCAGAAATGACAACACATTCTCAAATTGCTGAATCCTTGTTTCATTATCATCAATTAATAATAATCGTGGCAAAGCCATCTACACTGCTTCCTAATTTATACAAATACAAATACACAAACATTACATGCCATGCTGTTAAAAAACATTAGCGCCTCTGCAAAGTAAAGCATCGAATCCATTTTTTGTCAAAACGTCAATTTATTTCAAGCTGTTGTAAAAACTTTCTCATATTTATTTCAAGTACATAAGGGGTTTTCCATTAATAAATTAAAATCAGGACTTGACAAATATTTCTCAACATAGAAACTAGACGCTTGTTTTATAAAACTGAGTTACTTCTTTGAACGATATATCCCTTAGTATACTGTTTGGTATACTTGCTGCCTTATTGCTATTTTCTGCTTTTTTTTCTGGTTCTGAAACTGCGCTAATGACCTTAAATCGTTATCGCTTACAACATTTAGTTAAACAGAAACATCGGGGAGCCATCAAAGCCCATAGATTATTACAGCGCCCTGACCGCTTAATGGGCTTAATTCTATTAGGTAATAATTTTGTCAATATTGGGGCATCTTCACTTGCAACGGTTATTGCTATTCGCTTAATTGATGATGGCATCGTTAATCTTAGCCAGGAAGAAATAATCCTCGCTTCAACGTTGACCTTAACACTTGCGGTACTCATTTTTTCAGAAGTGACCCCTAAAACACTGGCGGCAATTAAGCCCGAAATTCTTGCTTACCCTGCTGCCTGGCTATATACCCCGCTACTAAAAATCTTCTACCCTTTTGTCTGGATTGTTAATCTAATTTCCAATATGTTATTGAGATTAGTAGGCATTAATGCCACAAAAAACAATCAGGAACAGCTCAATAAAGAAGAGTTAAAAAGCATTGTTTCTGATGCTGAAAATCTAATGCCTCCCAGATACCAAAATATGCTACTGGGCATTTTAGATCTGGAATCTGCCTCTGTTGAAGATATCATGACACCAAGAAATGAGATTCTTGGCATCGATCTGGAAGACCCTCTGGAATCAATTATTGAACAAATACAGGCCTGCAGCCACACTCGCCTGCCGATTTACAAGAAAAGTATTGATCGGGTCATTGGGTTTTTACATTTAAGAAGCCTTATCCCTTTAATTAACCGTACAGACTTTGACAAACAAAGCATTACTGAGAATCTGGCCAAGCCTTTCTTTATTCCTGAAAGCACGCCACTACACAAACAAATCCAAAGCTTTAAAGCCGAAAAACTACGTATTGGACTGGTTGTAGATGAATATGGTGATGTACAAGGCCTGGTAACGCTTGATGATCTCCTACAGGTTATTGTCGGTGAGCTGGTTGCTGAGGAACCTGATGTCAAAGAACAAAAAGATGGTAGTTTTTTAGTCGACGGTAGCGTAACAGTCCGTGATCTTAATCGCATCACTCAATGGAATTTGCCTACAGAAGGCCCAAAAACGCTAAACGGCCTGATTATCGAGTATATGGAAACAATTCCAGAACCAGGCACCAGTGTGCGCTTACATGGCTATCCTTTAGAGATAATAAAACGGGATGAAAACACCATTAAACTGGTTAAATTTTATCCTAAAAAATAGCCTTCTTTATCATAGCGCTTAAAATAGGAAATTTTATTCAACAAGCTTTTATATAGCGGCTATACTATCTAAGACATAAGCAGGTCTTTTTTACGAGAGCAATGGCAAAATTTACAATCTATTTTAAAGATAAAGCAATTCAATCCAATATTTACGACTCTGGAGTCGTGCATATTGGTCGTGATGATACTAATGATTTAGTTATTGATAATCTTACTGTTGCGCCTGCACATGCAGTCGTCATTATTAAGCCAGGTACTTGCGTTATCAAACAGCTGAATAACGACCACCCTTTAGTGATCAATTATGAAAAAACTAAAGAAGCCGTATTGCAAAATAACGATATCATCTCGGTTGGAAAACACACTATTGTTTTTTCCACCACAGAATCTATTGCCCCTGCGCAAACAAATAACGCTGCAAATAAAGATGTTGACTTTCTGAATGACAAGTTGGAAGAGCAAGTAAAAATACCCGATGCCAATCTACAAGTACTAGATGGTCATCATATTGGCCGTATCCTGCCACTAAAAAAATCAATGACGCGTTTTGGTCATGCTGGCTCTGGAGTTGTTGTCATCTCAAAAAGAAAAGACGGTTATCATATCTCTTCTCTGGAAAGTGATAGCAATATCACCGTTAACCAACAAGCTTTAGCCGATAAAACCATTCATTTAACTACAAATGACATCATTATTATTGATAATATTTCGATGCAGTTTTACCTGGAATCTTAATCATGACTGAGCAAACTAAAGAAAAGCGCAATTTTCATCGTATTTTTTATAACTCAGCTGTTACTTTAAGCACTGAATCCGGCTCTCAGGCATGTACGCTGGTTGATATTTCGCTAAAAGGTTGCCTGTTAAAGTTTGAATCACCCTGGTCTGGTGACTTAGAAAGCATTTACACACTTAGCTTACAGCTCTCTGATGAACTCACTATCAGCATGCAAGTCAGTGTTGCTCATGTGATCGATAGCGAAGCAGGGTTTAAATGCGAGCATATTGATATAGAGAGTATTTCTCAATTACGTCGCTTAGTCGAACTCAACCTGGGTGATAGCGATATTCTGGAAAGAGACTTGTTGGCGCTGACCGCATTGAACAACTGAAGATTTAAAAATACGCAAAAGCATCCAAGGCTTCAGAAACGGTTGAAACCGCACTAATTTCCAAACCTTTAATAAGCTCTTTAGGTGCATTAGCTTTAGGGATAACGGCTTTTTTAAAGCCATGCTTGGCTGCTTCATTTAAACGCGCATAACCATTGGCTACAGGCCTTATTTCTCCATTTAAACCAATCTCGCCAAAAAACACCACATCATGAGGAATAATTTTATCCTTAAGACTGGAGACCACCCCCACTAAAATAGCCAGATCAGAGGCTGTTTCTGTCACCTTAATGCCACCGACCACATTAGCATAGATCTCATCATTGGCAGTAAAGATACCCGCATGACGCGTTAAAACAGCCAATAACATGGCCAGTCTATTCTGATCTAGCCCAACAGCTAAACGTCTGGGATTACCATACTGACTTTCAGTCACCAGGGCCTGAATTTCTACCAGCAAAGGCCGCGTCCCTTCCCATATAACCGTAACCACACTACCAGAGGAAGGCTTGTCGGAACGTGACAAAAACATCGCAGAAGGGTTTTTAACTTCTTTTAAGCCGGTACTACTCATAGAAAAGAAACCCAGCTCCCCCACACTGCCAAATCTATTTTTATCAGATCTAAGTACTCTAAATCTTGCATCATCCGTCGATGACAAGATCACTTGCGCATCAACAATATGACTCAATGTCATGGGACCTGCCAACGATTGATCTTTAGTCACATGACCCACCATAAAAATTGAAACATTATTCTTCTTGGCATACTGGGTCAGATAACTGGCTGATTCTCTAACCTGAGAAACTGAACCAGGAGCTGTATCAGAATTAGCGGTATGCATGACTTGAATGGAGTCAATAATAATTAAGACTGGCTTTTCTGTATCCACAGCATCACAAATACTCTGCACTGATGTTTCAGCCAACATTTTAATGGCAGTGACATCCAGTCTTAAACGATGCGCTCTTTCTGCAATCTGCTGCAAAGACTCTTCTCCTGAGACATAGAGCACAGAAAGTCCTTTTTGAGCTGCACTGGCGATCACCTGCAATAAAATAGTACTCTTACCTGCACCAGGTGCCCCTCCGATGAGAACCACGCTCCCCCTAACTATGCCTCCACCTAAAACACGATCAAATTCGGCCAATCCCGTTGAAACTCTTTCGGCCTGAGCCAGATCCACATCAGATAGTAATTTAACCTCTGAGCGCGCTCCTGCATAGCCTGAAGAAGCAGGTCTTGAACTAACATCAGACCCTAGACGAACCTCCTTAATAACATTCCATTCGCCACAGGCAGTACACTGCCCTCCCCATCGAGGATAATCAGCGCCACATTCGGTACAAACATAAGCCGTTTTTTGTTTTTTAGCCATACTTCATTAATCAGAGATAATAAACCTAATACAATTATACTTTATGGCAATATACAAACCACAGCTTAAAAAATTATTGGGCAAGATATTGTTTTTCTCGTTCCCTCCTTATTCGGTGGGAACGCATACCTTGCTGCAACCTTAGACAGGTATGTATTCCCACGCAGGAGCATCACTGCCATTAAGTTAAGGGATTAGTCCATTGGGGCGCAGTGCTTTAGCCTGCTAATTTCAGCAATGAAAGCAGGCTAAAGCACTGCGCCCCTCAAGGTAATACGCCTAACTTAATGGCAGTGACGCAGGAGCATGGGAACAAGATGGGCTAATTTTTTGCTAAGCTGAGCTTTGTTAATAGCCATGAAAAATTATTGGCTAAGATTTTGTTTACATGGGTAGGATGGTAATAATACTGTCGAGTTAAGACAAAACGGGACTCTTGCCTAAGTTAAGCGTATTAGGAAGTGAGGCTTTAGCCTCGCCTGAACCTACGAGGCTAAAGCCTCACTTCCTAAGTCAACAGCAGTGGGGTAGGAGGGGCCTTTGGCCGCGATTGGTACAAAATCGAGATCAAGAGCATTCGCGGCCAAAGGCCCCTCCTACTTTTCCACAAACATTCTGCGTATCTATTTTTGCCTTAACTTAATTCAACTTAACGACATCGGGACTGTAGCCTAGATTGCCTGTTTTATTTCATGCGTATAGATCATAGAAAG
>ENA-ORXI01000538-ORXI01000538.1-sediment-metagenome-genome-assembly--contig:-NODE-538-length-31555-cov-25.977317_pt1 | contig 31555 bp, 25 predicted proteins | sample MGYA00237861_ERZ511468 | MGnify/ENA primary metagenome ERZ511468 (study PRJEB26299, sample SAMN06266213) | sediment metagenome | isolation source: Hudson Canyon methane seep mesocosm | place... | reverse complement strand
CCTAGCTGATAAAGGCTTATCGTATGATGAATTGATTAATGCGCTTGCTGGTGCATAATTTATTTTTCTACAGTGCAAATAAACTGGGCACCTTGTGCTTGGTTTATTTTGCTTACAAAATCAACAGTGTCATTTAATCGCCTGAATTAGCTTCACCATATCTCTGCTAGCCGGATCTAACAACACTTTTTCAAAACCACAGGACTGAACACTTTTCACCGTTTGCCTGTTAATATTCGCGCCAAACATCATAACGATCAGTGGGTTCATCAGATTCATCATTTTAGCCATCATTGGTTTAGTGCTTAACACATGCTCCAATAGTAAGACCTGTCCTCCCGGCTTACAAACCCGATACAACTCCTGCAAACCTTTATGCGGCTGAGGAACCGAACAAAATACAAACGTAGCAATTACCGTATCAAAGCTATTATCGGCATAACATAGAGACTCCACATCCATTAGTTCTAACTCAACCGACAGCTTATTTCTCTGTTTCTTTTTTTGTGCCCTTTCCAACATTTTGTCACTAAAATCTATCGCTGTGACCCGGGTATCTTTTGGATAATATGGAAAGTTTTTCCCTGTCCCAACCCCCACCTCAAGCACATGTTCACCCTGCACTTTCTGCCATAATATTTTTCGCCATTGGCTAAAAAACAAACCTTCTAAAAAACCTTCCAGTGCATCGAAGTAAGGCGCAATCCTGTCATATCTTTGTTTGGTTTTATCAGTGCTCGATTTCATTTTACTGCTCTAATTGTTGAATACCATCAAGATACCATTTAGGCTGAAGGCTATTTTTTGATTTAATAAAATGCCAGACCTCCCTTACCTGCTCTGCCTGGGCACTAGCATCCTCTCTTATAACCGTATCAAACATAACTACCGCCTCTAAGCCGGATCCAATCTCTCTAATACTCAATAACTCAGCATCGATATTTAATACATCGGTTTGGTTTTTTTCTGTTGATTGCTGTAACTGATGTTGAATTTCCGCAAACACCTTGTCGGTTGTTAATCCTCTAATTTCAGCCAAGTCACCATTATCCCAAGCCTTTTGCAAATCTCTAAAAGCCCCTTTTGCCCCGGATAAAAAATCAGCTTCATCAAAACCTGCCGGAACAACATCATCCTCAAAATCAGCATCATGACCACCGTCGTCAAATGACGAGCTAGAATTAAAACTCTGCTTTTTGTTTTGTCCAAACAGCATATCCGTATCAAATCCAGCAGAACGCTGCTGCGCAGATGATGTATCAAAAGATTGAGGTTTATACTGCTCATGACCTGATGATTCTTTGCTTTGCTGAGAACTATAGACCGGCTGCCTGCTACTGCCTGACTTAGCCGCAAACAATTTAAATAATAGATAAGCAATACCACCAAAAACTAATATATCCATAAAATTAAAGTTCTCAAATGCACCACCAAAAAACAAAGCCCCTAACATCCCTCCTAAAGCCAATCCACCCAACATCCCCATAAAACCGCCGCGACGACTCAAGCCCTGCCTTGCTGCCTGGTTTTGGCTAGAGGCTTTCTTCTGGCTTGCTGATCGTGTTGAGCCAGCAGTTGTTGAGCGACGAAAAGGTGAGCTATAAGATGACTTCCCCCCAAATGAACGCGCACCACCAAAGCGTTTAGCCTCGGCATCCGGAATCCCTGACAAGATCAAAACCATACTAATCATCACTGTTGAGATAAGACCTGTGTGTATTTTCATAATATCTACGGTAAACTTTGTTAAAATAAAGGTTAAACCTTAAAATATATTAGTGAAATCTAATATTTATAGCTATAATTATACTTCTTTTCCTGGACACCTCTACGGCAATGTTTTCGACACCTTCATCTTTTTTAATGCTATTACTGGTCTTGCTACAATTGATAGCACCTCTAGTTCATGCACACTCAGATGAATACACAGCAAAGCATGGTATTCACCTCCCAGGTTATGAACACCACAACACTCAGAACGAGAACCCCTTATTTCAGGCTATCACACAGACGCCTCTATCTGACGCTTCAATCATCAGCATTGCTACAGGCATTATCTACCAAAAAACCTTCTCAAATGCGCCAATACTTACCTATATCGCTGGTAAAAGTCATTTATTAAAAACTGCTGCGCAACATAAGTCACTCGTCTTTACTCCCCCTCAGAACATTTTACTTCCTGTCTCAAATTATCATAAATCATTTTCCACACGAGCACCCCCAGCTCACCGATAGCCTCTCATCTTAATCGCTCTTTTGTTACTAAGAGCACCTAGGAGCCTGTCCGAGAATAGAAAAACCTACTGCGGAAAAGCCATTTTGGCCAGATTTTCCGTTCATTTTCGTTAAATAACCCATTATTCGCCTTAAATGAACGAAAAACCTGACTCAAAATGGCTTTCCCTCGCTACGGTTTCTATTCTCGGACAGGCTCCTAGCTTTTATACATCCACCCCTAACCGGAGCTTTATCATGTCTACTTATAGACAGGTAACTTTATCTATTGTGCTGATTTTAATATCAAGTTCATTTTCTATTGCACATGAACATGCCATTGTTGATCATCATGATGTGATTCATGTTGATAACACGCTAACGCTGTCACAAGTTATCACTAATACCTTGGAAAAATTTCCAGACCAACTATTAAGCAAAGCACTTGAGCAAGAAGCGGATGCACTGCAACAGCGAGGTAGCAGCTGGTTAGCTGGTTCAGCTAGAATAGCAATTAGTTACTTGGATGATTTACCGGGTGATGATATCGGTTCCAGAGAAATAGAAGCCCAGCTAACACTTCCTTTATGGAACTGGGGTCAGCGTTCAGCCGGTCAGGCTGTTGCCGAACATGCTGCAAATTTAGCCAATAACCAACCCCTTACAACTAAACTTCAAGTGGCTGGCTTAGTTAGAACAGCATTATGGAACATGGCCTTAGAAAACATTCGCTACGAACAAGCAAAATCCATACTTGAAATATCTGAAAAGCTACTTAATAAAATCAGCCGCAGGGTTGAACTAGGTGACCTAGCCCGTTCAGACTTACTACTGGCACAAAGTGACCAGTTGCAAAAACGTTCACTATTACTGCAAGCTGAAGCAGAAATGATGCATGCGCGTAAAACTTACATGAGCTTAACTCAAAGCAATACTATCCCCTCAGATTACAAGGAGCATTTAAGTTCAATCGTTGAAGTACCAGAGACGCACTCCAAACTATCTGCTATTAATGCCTTAGTCGACCGTAAAAAGGCTGAAGTTAACTGGGTCAAATCCGCTGGCTCGGGACAGTCCAGTTTTATTTTGGGCGGTAGAAGCGAAAAAGGCGGCGAAAATAGTGATGATATAGAAAGCATGAGCGTGGGAATTTCCATTCCTTTTGGTGGCAACGCTCAGCTCGCACCTAGGGTCGCTGCTGCAAACCTGGAGCTAACAAAAGCGTTAGCGCAAAGAGCCCGTACACGCCGAAATCTAGAGCAGCAACACCACGAAGCAAAACATGCCTTAGAAATCACCCGAATAGAACTAAAAATGGCCAATGAATTAAAGCAAATTGCAGAGTCTCATCTAAAAATGACCCAGCTAAGTTTTTCTGCAGGAGAAATTAACTTAATGGACTTGCTCAAAATTCAAGCTCGCTCATTTAATGCTATTCGTCATGCAAAAGAACATCAAGTCATGTTTCAAAAGAACATTGCCTTATACAACCAAGCCGTTGGAGTACAACCATGAACAAAATAATTTTTGCACTTATTTTTGCCATAAGCACGCCATCGGTTGCTGAAAATAACGAGATAAAAATTACTCAGGTCCAACTTTACAACCTGGGTGTAAAACTTGACAAGCTGAAAACAATTAAACAAATTCCTCTTTTATACGCCCCGGCTCAAGTGGTTATTCCGCCCAGTCATGAATTTATTGTCAGTGTTTCTCAAGCAGGCCTTGTTAGCCAACTTAACGTAGCCATCGGTGATAGCGTCGAAAAAGACCAAGTCCTGGCTCATATTAAAAGTCCGGAACTATTATCTCTACAGCGCCAGTTCCTAAAAGCCAATAGTGAAAAAAAATTGGCTTGGGCCTCATACAGTCGCGATAAAAAGCTTTTGAAAGAAGGTGTCATTTCTGACCGCCGCTGGCAAGAAAGTCGAAGTCAATACAACTCATACCAGGCCGGAGCCAATGAAAGCAAACAGTTACTCGAAATTGCCGGTATGTCAGCCAAAGATATCAGTAAACTAGCTAATAGTCGCCGTTTAAGCAGTCAGCTTAAAATACACGCCCCCATTAAAGGGGTAGTTCTTGAACAAATGGCCGTAGCAGGTGAACGCTTAGATATGCTCGCTCCTCTTTATCGCATAGCTAATCTTGATCAACTTTGGTTAGACATCAACATCCCTCAGGAACGAATCAATAGTATTAAGGTTGGTGATAAGGTCATCATTGAAAACACGGCCATCACTGCAACCATATCTTTATTAGGTCAAAGCGTTAATACTAATAACCAAACCATACTTGCCCGAGCCATTATTAATGGCCAGCAGTCAACTCTCAGAGCAGGGCAAAATGTTAATTCGCAAATCATTCAAAACAGTGACAAACCGACTTATACCGTTCCTAATGCAGGCATTGCACAGAATGAGGGCCAAGCTTATGTATTTATTCGAAACAAAACAGGTTTTCTTGTTTCTCCAATAAAAGTTATCGGAAAACAACAAAATCAATCGGTTATCACCGGCAGTAATGATCTAAAAGAAAATATGGAAATAGCCATCCGGGGAGCTGTTGCCTTAAAAGCCAGCTGGTTAGGCCTAGGGGGTTCTGAATAATGGGCACGCTCATTCACTTTGCTCTATCCCAGCGAATATTAATTGCATTAGCTATTTTAGTATTATCTGGAGCCGGCTTCTATGCCGTAAAAAACATTCCAATTGATGCCTTTCCAGAAGTCTCTCCAACACAAGTAAAAATCATTGTAAAAGCCAATGGCATGACGCCTGAAGAGGTAGAAGCCAGCATTACAGCACCCATCGAAGTGGAATTATTAGGTATTCCCCACCAAACCATGCTGCGGTCTTTAGCAAAATATGCATTAACGGATATTACCGTTGATTTTGAAGAAGGCACCGATATCTTTTGGGCTAGACAACAAGTAGCAGAACGCTTGAACACCCTCTGGGGTGATTTACCCAAAGGTATTGAAGGCGGTATTGCACCAATGACAACACCTTTGGGTGAAATGTTTATGTTTGCCATCGAAGGCGGCGATTTAGACCTTATGGAACGTCGTTCTTTACTGGACTGGGTCATTCGCCCGGCACTACGAACTGTTCCCGGAGTGGCTGATGTCAATGCCTTAGGTGGACTGGTGCGTAGCTTTGAGGTGTCTCCTGACAACACCCGCATGTCTGCCAGAAATATTGATACCGCACAGTTAATTGAAGCACTGCAAAGTAACAATCGTAATGATGGTGCAGGCCGAATGACTGAAGGTGAAGAAGCCCTGATTGTTCGCGTTGAAGGCCGTATTCAAACACTGGATGATGTCCGTTCAATCGTTGTTGCACAAGGGCACGGAACAGCAATTACAGTCGGAGATGTTGCTGATGTAAAAATTGGCTCGCTAACTCGCTATGGAGCCGTCACTAAAGATGGTAAAGGCGAAGCAGTTACCGGGCTGGTACTAAGTTTACGCGGAGCTAATGCCAGACAAACTGTTATTGATATAGAAAAAAAACTGGCCGAAATCAGCCCCGGTTTTCCTGAAGGCGTAGAAATTAATGTTTTTTACAACCGAGGAAAATTGGTTGATAAAGCCGTCAACACCGTATCAAAAGCATTAATTGAAGCCATTGCCTTAGTGTTAGTATTGCTAATTCTGTTTCTTGGCAACCTAAGAGCGGCATTAACCGTTGCATTTGCACTACCAATGGCCGCCATGGTGACATTTATTTTAATGGTTAGCATGGATATGTCAGCAAACCTGATGAGCTTGGGAGGGCTTGCCATTGCCATTGGCATGTTAGTCGATGGCGCTGTGGTTGTGGTCGAAAATATCATTACCCACCTCGCTGACAAAGACAAAGCTCAACGTTTACCTCGTTTACATATCATCTACAGAGCCACCCGAGAGGTGGCTGCACCGGTCACATCAGGCATACTAATTATCATCATTGTATTCTTGCCTCTACTGACCCTTCAAGGTTTAGAAGGTAAGTTATTTACTCCCGTTGCTTTAACCATTGTCTTTGCATTGAGTGGCTCTCTTATTTTATCCCTCACCGTTATTCCTGTTCTAGCATCATACTTATTAACCAACGTTTCCCATGAAGAGCCCTGGTTACCAAGGAAACTACAGGCTCTTTATCGCCCTACCTTAGTTTGGAGTTTAAACAACACCAAAACAGTCTTTATTACCGCTGGCGGACTCCTTATTTCAACAGCTATTGTGTTTACTCAAATAGGCAGTACCTTTATGCCAACATTGGATGAGGGTGACATAATTGTTCAATTGGAAAAACTACCGTCCATTACTTTGGAGCAAACAGTAGAGCTGGATACTCAGGTACAAAAGAACCTTCTAAAAAACATCCCGGAAATCACCAATATTGTGTCTAGGGTGGGTACTGATGAGTTAGGTTTAGACCCAATGAGTTTAAATGATACTGATACCTTCCTCATTCTAAAACCCAAAGATCAATGGCGCATGCCAAGTAAGGAAGCCCTTATTGAAGAAATAAGGCAAATTATGGCAGCGACACCCGGCATTGCTTTTGGTTTTACCCAACCGATTGAAATGCGTGTCTCAGAAATGTTGACTGGAACCAGAGGCGATGTAGCCATTAAGTTATTTGGTACTGACCTTGCGAAATTAAATGCAAAAGCCAAAGAAATTGAAAGCACTATAAAAACCATTACCGGTGCAAGTGATGTATTTGTCAGTGAAAATGAAGGCATGCAATTTTTGCAGCTCACCATAGACCGGCAAGCAGCAGGACGCTGGGGTTTAGATAGTGACCATATACAAACCATGCTACGCGCCCAAATTGAAGGTTTAAGCATTGGCATTATTCAAGAAGGAATGAAACGTACACCGCTAATTTTACGCGGTGATAGTAACACCTCTAATTTTGAAAACCTGCAAATTACCTTGCCCGATGGCGGACATATCCCTATCACAGCCATTGCAAAAATTGAACGTGTGGAAGGTGTCGTTTCTATCGACCGTGAACGGGGTCAACGCTTTGTGGTCATTCAAAGCAATGTAGAAGGCCGTGATTTAGTCGGCTTTGTCGATGAAGCACGTCAATTAGTCATAGAAAAAGTCAAACTACCCACAGGCTATTATGTAGAGTTTGGTGGCCAATTTGAGAACCAGCAACGTGCAGCTTCGCGTTTAGCTTTGGTTATCCCTATTTCATTAGGGCTGATATTCCTATTACTGTTTTCAACTTTCGGATCAGTTAAACAGGCCAGCCTGGTTTTATCCAATATTCCCTTAGCCATGATAGGTGGCGTTTTTGCTCTATGGATATCTGGTGAATACTTATCTGTCCCCGCTTCGGTGGGCTTTATTGCCCTCTTAGGTATCGCTGTATTAAATGGTGTGGTGATGGTGAGTTATTTCAATCAACTCCGGGCGACAGGCATGGAATTGGCGCAAGTTATTATTATTGGCTCCAGCCGCCGCTTACGCCCCGTCTTAATGACTGCCAGCATTGCTGCATTTGGATTGATTCCCTTGCTATTTGCTACTGGGCCTGGGTCTGAAATACAAAGGCCATTAGCCATTGTCGTTATTGGAGGCTTAGTTTCATCAACCTTTTTAACACTTATTTTATTACCCATTCTGTATCAGCTGTTTGGTGATGAAAGAAAGCTGCAAAACACATTCTAAGAGAGACACATGGATAACAATGAATTTCTAATTACTATAAACGTCCCACCCAGTCTTGAAGAAGCCATCGTAGATTGCCTGTTAACATTTGAAGCAGAGCATGGTTTTAGCAGTACCCCAGTGAGTGCCCATGACCATAAGAATCAAGACTTATCAGTAGCAGAGCAAGTGACTGGCAGACAAAAAAAAATCCGTTTTCAAATGTATGTAGCACAACAGGACCTATCGGCACTAGTCACTCGTTTAAAAGCAGATTTCTCTGGATCAGGCATTCATTATTGGGTCTTGCCCGTGATTGAAAATGGAATTATCTGATAAAAAGATACCTGATTACTCATGAGTCTCAGCCACTTTAAAAACAGATACCACACAGCTCGTCATTCCTGCATTCTACCCAGTCAAGCGTGGGCACAAGCCTTAGCAGGAATCTATTTTTTGTATGAATAGATCCCCGATAAGAGACTTCGGGGATGACGGGATACAGGGTGTCACAGGTTTTTTATTTAATATGGCGGAAAGTCATGGGTAACCAGGAAAAGATAAGTAATGGCTGATACAATTAACAACTAAATTACTGGTATCGACTAGGCATGGTAAAAAAACGCTCAAAATCATCCACCAAACTTTTCTTGGTTCTTAGTGTAATCATTGCACTACTGGATATTACCTTTGTTGGCATTACTTTCTACCAATCCAGACTTTCACTGATTGCAAATTTCGAGAAAGAAGCAGCAACTCAGCACGCAACCTTTGGTAATTCGTTCAAAGAAACCACTAATAACATGCTACAAATTGCCACATTTGTAGCAAATGACCCTCGTGTTCAACAAACCTTTCTTAAGGGAAAACTTGCGGTTGAACAAGAGGGGGGCGGTTCAGGCAAACAACTTGCCAGCCATGCCAGAGAGGAACTATTACAAATTGTCGGTTCCAGCTGGGCTGAGATGACCAAACAGTTTAATGCCCGGCAATTACATTTTCATTTAGGCCCCGGTTCAACCTCCTTTTTGCGTGTTCATAAAACTCATAAGTTTGGCGATAATATGGACAATGTGCGCTATACCATAGTTGACGCCAATAAAAATCTGCAAGCAACCTCTGGCTTTGAAACAGGTCGAGTTTATTCAGGAATTCGCGGCGTACAGCCTGTCTTTGCAATAGACCCCAAGACTCAAGCTAAAACTCATGTCGGCGCTGTTGAGTCAGGCATTTCATATCACGACCTACTCAACAATCTTTCTAAAACATTCAACATTGATATTGTCGTTTTATTACATATGGAGCATATACAGAGTAATGTATGGCCCGATATGCTGGCTAAGCGGCTAAAAAGGAATCCTCAATTCGGTAACTATGTTATCGAAGAAGCCACATCTCAAGATTTCAAACAAATCCTTACCCAACCCGTTAATAAAAATGCGATTAACTTTGATAATGACAAAATAAAATGCATATCATGGGATGAGCGTTTTTTTGTGACTTCAGAAATACCCTTACGTGATTACAGAGGGACTATTGACCCTACTCTTAAAGATGCAGGGAAAATTGTTTTTTGGCAGGATGTCACGGCTATTCATGATGCGTTTTTCAACAACCTTATTTCCAATATTATTTATGCCGTTTTTGGATTTGTACTGATTGAATCTTTACTTTATTTTGGCTTGCGTAAAACAACCTCAAAGCTAAATAAAATTATTGATCAAAAAACGCAGCAAATCAGTCAAAAAAACCAACAGTTAGTTGATGAAATAAAATTAAAAGATTTAAAGACCTTGGAATTAAAAAAACTGTCATTAGCTGTTGAGCAAAACCCAACGGTTATTGTTATTACCAATAAACAAGGCACCATAGAATATGTCAACAATAAGTTTATTGAAATTACCGGCTTTTCACGTCAGGAAGCCGTTGGACAAACCACAAAAATATTAAGCTCAGGCCAAACGCCAAAGAAAACATATGAACAGATGTGGGATACCATTCTCGCAGGCAAGGAATGGCGAGGCGAATTTTATAATTGTAAGAAAAATGGCGATCATTTTTGGGCTCAAGAGTATGTAGCACCTATTTTTAATGATGCAGGTGCTATTACCCATTTTGTAGCTATTCAAGAAGATATTACTGAGCATAGAAAGATCACTAACGAAATCCACTACCAAGCTAATCATGACATATTAACGGGCTTAATCAACCGCAGAGAGTTTGAAAAAAGATTAGAGCGCACGATTCAAGTTGCTCAACAACAGCATAATGAACATGTTTTCTGTTTTTTTGATCTAGACCGCTTTAAAATCGTTAACGATACCAGCGGACACCCTGCTGGTGATGAATTACTACGCCAAATCGCCAGTTTAACCCGAGACAATATTCGCCAACGTGATACTTTGGCTCGTTTTGGCGGTGATGAATTTGGGATTTTGATGGAGACCTGCTCCTTAGCTCAGGCAGAACATATTGCTGAAAAAATACGTGATTTGATTGAACACTTTGTTTTTACCTGGGAAGATAAATCCTTTTCAGTGGGAGTGAGTATCGGCTTGGTGAGCATTAACAATCAAACGAAAAATATAACAGAAGCCTTTAAACAAGCAGATGCCGCTTGTTATGGTGCAAAAGATGGCGGGCGTAACAGAGTTTACGTCTATAAAGAAAACGACCACTCCTTATCCACTCGAAAAAATGAACTTGAGTGGGCCAACGAGACGATGGCAGCAATCCAGGAAAGTCGTTTAAAACTTTTTGCGCAAGTCATTACGCCCATTAACGAAAAAGCAAACCAGAAATTGCGTTATGAGATTTTAGTCCGCCAGTTTTCAACGGATGGCAAGCAAATATCCCCCGCTCAATTCCTACCTGCCCTAGAAAGATATAATCTAGCAACACAGTTAGATACTTGGGTTATCACTACTTTGTTTGCTTTTTTACATCAACGTAAAAATGAAATCATTGATATTGAATATTTTGCCATTAATCTATCCGGTCAGTCTTTATGTGATAAAAAAATTCACGCTTTAATTGTAAAACTACTGGATTCAAAATTAGTACCTGCAGAAAAAATTGTGTTTGAAATTACTGAAACAGTGGCTATATCCAATATTACTGATGCAACACAATTTATCAGCTCTATTAAACAACATGGTTGCCGCTTTGCATTAGATGACTTTGGAAGTGGCATGTCTTCTTTTGCTTATCTTAAAAAACTACCCGTCGACTTTTTAAAAATTGATGGCTTATTTGTCAAAGATATTGTCGATGACCCCATTGATTACGCGATGGTTAAATCAATCAACGAAGTCGGTCATATTATGGGACTGGAAACGGTGGCTGAATTTGTAGAAAATGATGCTATTTTAGAAAAATTAAAAGCTATTAATGTTGATTGCGCACAAGGCTATGGCCTAGGAAAGCCACAAGCTATTGAAAGTTTTTTCGATTAAAACACTTCCCGAATAGAGACAAAGCATGCTTTGTCTCTACAGAAAAACAGGTTATATTTGCTTTAAACGATACAACGCAGAAATATCCTCATCACCAAATCCTTGCTTCATTAATGCTTCGTTCTCCTGGTTCGGTTATATATCGCTGTTAATAGTCCTGCTTTGGATTAGATAAGCTTGTCGATTATTGGCTCGGTTAGCGCGCCATCCTCGTTCCTTGGCTCTTCTCAATCGGCATATAAAATGACTATGCTTCTTTTGAGAAGAGCCAAGGAGAAATAAAAATCCTACGAAGACCTGGGTTCATTATTTATTACTAACTCCCCCTAGTTTAAATGTGCGCATGGCATGGTCATTTACTGAGGCAAGATCCTTGTGCTTCACTCTTATTTGCGTGCTCAGTATCAAGCACAGAAGCACAGGCTTTGAGTATGAACAAAAATCCTGCGCCAGTTGCTCAACTTATTCTGTGACCATTCCTAAGTTAATTATTAAAATTAACAGTCCACTCTTCAGTCCAGTTATCGTTTGCATCTTTAAAGGCACCTATGTAAGTGACACTATCAAGAAATGAATCTGCAACAACAGCATCAGCACTTAATAATGGGGATCCTGTGGCTGGAAATAGACCTGATAATTGAGGATCACCCTGTACATTGCCTGACTGAGCAGTAAACCATTGCTCAGTAGTGTAAGTATTGCTGTCAGCTTTGTCAGCAAAATTATCCACACAATCAACATAGGTGTTGTTGATGGTTAACTCACCACTTAGGTTTTCAGGCGTACCTCCATTTACATAGGTTGCATCGCCATCTAATCGAATACACGCACCTGCAAATCCAGTAAACACTGAGTTATAAATATTTACCCCCGTACCTCGCCTTAACAAAACACCTTGGCCGTTATCAGGTGAAGAACCAACCACAGTCATATTTGCCAACAAAGGTTTAGATCTCGGTAATGCATCATTATTATCGCCATTGTTATCCGCTTCAATACCACGGTCGCCATCATCATCAGCCTGACGAATTGCAACATATTGTGCTTTACCTCTCCAGCCAGAGCCCCAATCCAGACTATCATCACCGGCGCCTGTCAATACTAAGTGTTTCATCTGTACTGTACCACCGAACATTTCAATACCATCATCCAAGCCGGCATGAACCTGTACATAATCAACCACTGTTCCACTACCTACACCCAACAGGGTCAGACCATTCAGCTCTTCATCAGGGCGAACCTCAAATCCGGCATAGTTAATCTGAACATATTTCAGCATACCACTGTTATCAGTAGGGTTGTCACCACCATAAAATTCGCTGGTAATCGCTTCAAAAGCCGTTTCACAAACAGTTACACCTTCAGAACAACCATTGACTGGTGCATATCCAGAAATAACAACCCCTCCCCATTCACCAGCCGCTTGTTCATTAGGGCCAGTAAATACGATAGGCTGGTCGGGAGTCCCTTCTGCCATAATTTTTGAGCCACGACGAATCAACAGCGCATCATTGCCTTGTTGACCAAAAATATGCGTACCAGGTTCGATAGTCAGTGTTGCAGCATTCGTCTTATCTCCGCCAATGAAAACGTAACCGCTTAAAATCCATTCTGTATTCGCAGTTAGGGTAATATCCTGATTAATTTCACCGGACAGAACACATGTTCCATTGATAGGGCCCACTGTTGAGAAATCCGGACAAGATTCAAATGCCACTGGACTGATACTTTCTACAGAAAATGCTAGAGGAGATGAACCAGGAACCTGTCTTAATTTAACAGCAAATTCGGTGCCTGATCCTGAAACTTCAACGGTTGGAAAATACAGAGCAGCGCTGTCGGTAAAAAAAGTGACTCTGTCACCCGTTTTTGAAGCCGCATTTACCCCTGACAGCAATTCAAACTCGTTGTTTGCATTTAACTTCAATTGAGCAGCAAAAGTTGATACTCCAGCATCACCTCTGACATCAACAACAGGAATATCTACCACGCCCGTTGCTGGATCATATGTGGCTGTAGCAGCTTGAGCTTGCATTGCACTACCTGCTAATAACATAGCTACAGTAGATTTCAGTGTATTAACTGATTTTAATTTCATATTTACCTCTGACTTAAATAATTACATGGTTATTTAATCCTTTAAATAATTTGCTTAGAATAATTAATTTATATTACAAAACCATTACAAAACCATGAAGGTTAGATTACAAATTAAAAATCAAGATTTACTCCAAGACTATATTCACGACCGTTTCGATAAGCTCGTGAAACTTCTGCCCCTTGAGTAACCAATACTTCATCATCAAGCAAATTTTTTAACCTTAAATTAAATGAAAACATATCATTAACCGTTTGACGATATACAAAATCCAATTGGTTAATAGGCATTTCATATTTGTCTGGCGCACCCAACAAACCGACCTCTACAATTCGTTTTGCAGAGGTGTTATATAACAATGTTGCTGTTGATCCAATATCTGGGTTGTCATACCCTATCTGTGCATTAATAACATATCCTGAATGCCCTTGAAGAGGACGAGATGCCGTTGTCTGAGCTAGTAGGTTTTCTGCATTCAGGCTAACCTGAGACGCTGACCAGGTATAATTCCCCCCTACGAAAAAATGTTCAAGTGATGAATGAATAAAATCCAGATTTTTTAATAACTCCAATTCAAATCCATAGACTTCAGCAGCATCCGCATTCTGAAAGGTTAATAGCCCTCCTGAACCCGGTACAAATACCTTCTCAATAGGGTTCATTAACTCTTTCCAGAAAAATCCAGCAGAAAAGTTTTCTTTTGCCGAGAAATAATATTCCCAGCGCATATCATAACTGGTGATACTCGTTTGTAATAACTCAGGATTACCGACTGTTTCTCGGTCATTAACCGGATCGGTAAAGGGTGCTGGCGATAACTCTCTAAAATCCGGTCGTGAAATGGTCTCACTCCAAGTTGCTCGCAACTGCTGATTATCTGAAATAACCAAGGTTGCAGCGACACCAGGCAATAGATCCAGTTGTTCCAATTGCGAGCGTAGTGGATCATTATTCGACGAAGATACTTCAAATGTTTCAACAATTTGAGTATTATCCTCCCAGCGCACACCCCCATTAATTTTAAGCGTATCAAATATATTCAGATCAACTTGTCCATAATAAGAAAACAAATCTTGAGTCGCAGTATAGTTATCTGTTGGACGTGTTGATTCACGTAATTGAAAGCCATTTATGCCAATATATTCTGGAATCAAAATTTCTTCTAGAGACTCCAAACCCAGAATCTCTGGGTTTCTAGAATCTGGACCGAAAGAGGTGTAATCAAAACGTCTTATTGATGAATCCCGTTTGCGACTTTGATCAATAAAGCCACCCATAAGCGCCATTTCAAAATTCTCATGTACTCTAACAGGCAATTTAACATCTAGTCGCCAGCTTTCATCATTATCAGCCAACTCGCCAAATATTGTCTGATTACTATCCGCTCGACGAGAAAAAACAAAATTCCCCTCGGTAACCTCATCATAACGATACCGACGTTCATTAGGGGAATCACGAGTTGCTCGCGAACGCGTATATAACCAATCTATTTCGAGATCCATAAAATCCAGACCTGCCAATTCAGGGAAGTTATGCTCCCCGCCAGCTTGACGTGTAAACAGCATATTTTCGACGAACTCCAGCTCGAAACGACGAATATCATTGGTTTCCGAATCAGTAAAGCCCCCTTCAACTTTTGCTTCATCAATCGTCTGACGCAAGCCTAATAATTTACCAAAAAACTTATGATTCTCAGTATAACTGGCTTCTAAAGCCAAGTACCCATTTAACTGAACCTCCCTTATCGTTCGATTAACCTCAAAATCCTTCCTCATAGACAGTCCATTGCTGCTTGAAGCAAATTCACGCCTCACTTCATCCTGAACATTCCAGTCCTGACTCCAGCGTACAGCAGATAAATAGCCAAAACGAAAATCTCCCTTTTCAAAGACATCTCCTAGTGAGATTCCCATGTTCGAATCAGGGCCGATATATTTATTTTTAATATCCCAGGTTTTGGATAAATCTTCACCAAACTGTTCAAATTCATCCTCATTAAACCCATCGGGGTTAAATCGTGTTTGAGGTGTAATACTCCCTGATTCTTCAGCCGCAGAAACCAGCGACTGCGGTAATTCCCTGGTTCCATCATCAAACCCTAAAAAATCCGTTCCACCACCATCATATCGCAATCCCTCCGTAAAACTGGTACCTTCAGTGCCGCCAATTCTACCGGATAATCGAAACAAAAAATCATCTGGAATACCGCGAGTTCGTAATTCGATCGTACCACCCGCAAATTCACCCGGACGATCTGATGAATATGACTTCTGAATCATCACACTATCCAGCATACTGGTTGGAAATAGATCTAACGGTACAACTCTTCTTGTTGGGTCAGGGCTCGGCACAGACGCACCATTGACAAGCGTACTGGAATAACGCTCCCCTAATCCACGAATAAAAACAAATTTCCCTCCCACCAACGTTAGACCTGAAGCGCGCTTCAAAGCGCCCGCCACGTCACCATCACCAGACCGTGCTATCTGCTCAGCCCCCAACACATTCGCAACCGCTGTAGTAGATTTTTGCTCTTCCATGATTGATGCAATACTTCCTGATAGATGAGGCTCCAATACCACATATTCAGGCAGGTCTACACCCTGTGGTGTTAATTCTAACTGTAATTGATAGCTTGAATTCTTTTCTACAATAACGCCTTCTCTTGTTTTACTATTAAATGCAGGATGTAGAACTGACAGGCTGTAATCACCCACAGGCACATTATCAATAACAAACTGCCCTTTGTTATCAGTACGAATTTTATGATCCAAACCCGAAACAAATACCCGAGCATCCGTCACTACCTTTCCCGTTTCTGCCGAAATAACCTTACCGACGATTTTTCCAAATGCATCAGCCTCAGCTTGCTGCTTTACAGCTTCTTCTAGCGCTAGCTTTTCACTGTCTTGATGTGAAGTTTCAGTTTCGACAACCGGCTTCCTATTATCAGAATAAAAGGTCACAATAAACTGAGCTTTTTCCGTTTCCACGAACCGGTAAGGTAGATCAAACAAAGGTAATCCTGACTCTGAGTCATCAAAACTGAATTTATACTCCCCTGAATCCAACATACCACGAATATTACCGTCTCTATCCGTAGAAGCGTATTTACTACCATTAATATTTAATACTACGTGCTGCTTAGGAAGTCCTTCCTGAAACAAGTAGAAAGAAAATTCTGCCTTATCACCTGCTACGGCAAAATGTGATAATGACATATGAATAGTACAAATTAACAGAATAATCTTTTTCATTAGATATTTTAAGTTGCCAGGGTTAACTTTAAAGCTGCTAGATGGGTTTCGTTCCTCTACCCACCCTACAAGTTATTGATATTTCGTAGGATGGGTAGAGCGATAGCGAAACCCATCATTTAAACGTCCAGGGAGCTGAATACTTACATCTTAAGAGGTAGGAATTCGGTAGAGACGAATAGAAATTAAACACACTCCCATAGACTTTCCTGACATTCGGTAATTACTTTGCGTAACTCGACCCCCTTCTTAAATAACTCAGGTTCTTTCAGGTATTTCAGCTGATTTATGGATTTGTCATATTGTCCAATATTAAAATATGCATAAGCTAAGGCATAACGAATCGATTCTTTTTTCAATAAACCTGTCCGGTATAACGCACTATTCATATTGGCAGCCGCTTCATATCGCTTTAATGCCAACAGCAAGGCTAATCGCTGTTTTAGCTTAACCTTAATGTCTCTAATACCCGCATTTAATGACAATGCCCGATAAAGACGACCTGCTCTGCGATAAATTTCTCCTGCTTCTGCTGTCAATTCCGGGTTATAAAGTGCAGCCTGTTCAAATATTTGTGCAGCGGTATTCAGTTGACCTTGGTCCATATAGGTATGCGCTAATACTTTTGCAACCATTGCATCAGATGAAAACTGTAAATTTGCTATTTCTAGAATCCTTAATGCTTCTGGGAATTGCCGGCTTAGCCGCAAAGCATTTCCAATTGCAATATATTCTTTAACACTTGCTTTTGAACGCTGTAAATACTGTTTTCCGGCTTCCGCTGCATTTTGATACAAACCCAATTCAAGCAGATAAAAAACTTTACGTCGCAAAAAACGATGGTCTTTAGGAAACTTTTCCTGTGCACTATTTAATACAGAAATAGCCGCCGCATATTCCTTTAAATGCCAGTTAGATTGTGCCTGCATTTCAAACATTCCAGGGTATTCATCAGCTTTAATTCCAGCCTTATTAACTGATTCCACTGTTTTACGGTACTCTTTCAGGCCATAATAAGTTTGTGCCAGATAGATCCATATCATTTTATCTGCCTGCCCTTTTTCAACAGATTGCTGCAAGCTGTGTTTAGCCGCTGACAGATCATCCAAACTCAGGTACGCCAACCCCTGTAGCGTATAAAACCGTATCAAATCCGCATCTTCCGCAGTGATATCAACACTCTGTAACGCCATCAAAGCACGCTGATAATGCCCATCTTTGAGTAGCATTGCAGCCATGCCCAAAAAATCGCCCTTTACAGTGCTTTTTTGATTCTGCAGATCAGAAGCACCGCATACTCCGTTCAGTAAAAACACCATGAATACGATGTGTGTAATTCTATTAAAAGACGACACCTTTTTCTCCTTACGATAAATCAAAGCTTATTTTCTGTTTAGCCCAAACTTTTACAGACTTGCCCTGATATTGAGCTGGATCAAAGCGCCACTTTCGTATCCCCGTTGAGACAATATCGTCAAATATTCCGACTGGAGATGATTCCAAAATCTGAACCTGTTCAACATGCCCCTTACTGTCAATCAATAGTGACAACAATACATAGCCCGTTATACCTTTCTTTTTAGCTGACTTAGGATATCTAAATGGACTGCGATATTTAGCCTTAGGCGCAACATCGACTAGATCTTCAGTCATAACCGAAGTTTGAGCAGAGCCCAGCAAACCACTATTTATGGCATCCATATTCTCGCCCATTAAGCCGGGAAGACCCAGATCAATACCTGATAACGCAGTATTCAGCCCTTTAAAGGGTGCTGGAGCTCTCATCCTCTTTGGCTTGGGTTTGCGCTTGGGTTTAGATTCTTTTTTCTTAGGCTTGGGTTTAAGCCTTTTTACCACCTCAACCTGAGTTGCAATGGGAGAGTGTTCTTTTTTATCATTCCATTCCCAATTATTCATTAGAGCAATCAAACCAAAAACAAATATTGGTCCGGTTAGCATACTTACGCCTGCAATCAACTGACGCTGATTGCGGTTCATTACAGCATCCACTTTTTACCCTGCTTCTTTTTCAGTTGCTACGGCAACACTCTGTGCGCCAGACAGTCGAGCTTGATCTATCACCTCAACTAGCTTCCCTGATGGCACACCTTCATCAGTTACCACTAACACTGTTTTTGATGTCGAAGTGGCTAGTAATTCACGTAACTTACTTTGAATCAACCATACTCTGACCGGTTCACCATCCAGATAAACCTCACCATTCTGGTCAATGAACAACCGTACCGATTTACTGGAAGCTGATGACGCGCTTGCTGCACTCGGTCTATCTAATTCCAGCTTCATGTCTTTGACAAACGTCGTTGTGACCATAAAAAAAATCAGCAAAATGAACACGACATCAATCATTGGAGCAATGTCTATTTCATTTTCTGACTCACGGCTTTCTCTATATCTCATCTCTTTCGCTCTTTAATTATTGACTGCATAACATGTCTTTGATCTGTGCCAGACTGTTTTCAATATTTTTCTGCTTTTTTTGCAATACTGAATGCATTAACACTCCAGGTATAGCCACCGTCAGCCCCGTTTGTGTGGTCAGAAGTGCCTGTGACACACCTCCGGCAATCCCACCCGACTGAGTAAATAAGGCCATTTCAGCCAGAGAATCAAACGTTTCTATCATCCCTGCCACGGTTCCTAATAATCCTAGTAACGGTGCAATCATTACAATAGACTTAACCAGTACTGAATAACGACGAATTTCAATTTCATATGGGTAAAAAGCTTCATCTAGTTGACGTCGCAAATGTCTTAATTGGCATTGTTGAAGCGCAATCCCCTTCTGCATAGCTTGCTCAACCATATCACTCGGTGTTGGCGCTGTTTTTCTCTGAAATGAAGCATACAATTCACGCATGTTTTTCTTATTGCGTGTCTTCAAAATACAGTAACGATAAGCCAGCCCATACCATAACGCCGCTGAACAAAACAATAGAGGAGGCATCACAAAACCACCTTGCTGAAACAGATTCTTTACTGCCAGTAACCAAAATGATAAATCCATAAATTCACCCAACCAGATCAGGCTGCATTACGCAGGTTACTAAAACTCTCTAAATGAGTAGTATCTGGCTCATTAAGAACAATATTTGTAATACTCAAAGCTACTTTTTCCATTTCCATCTTAATCCCTTCCCCCCAATTGTTTAACAGGGTTCCCATCAATAGAGTAGGAATAGCAACAATCAAGCCTAATTCAGTTGTCACCAATGCAATCGAAATACCACTGGATAATAATTTAGGGTCTCCTGTTCCAAATTCGGTGATAATATCAAAAGTCGAAATCATGCCGGTTACCGTTCCTAACAATCCTAATAAGGGCGAAACCGATGCAATAACCAAGATAGTTGAACTGAACTTATTAATCATTCCTGATTCATGCAGAATCGCTTCGGTAATAATATCTTCCATGTGATCCCTGTCATCTTTTACATGCCGTAAAGTAGAACTTAATACCCTTGCAATTGCTCCTTTACATTGATAACACGCTTGCAGAGCATCAGCCAATTTTCCAGCACTAACTAACTTAACAACCTGTTCTTCAATCTGATGACTGCTTGAACTATTCATTTTTAATAAGGCAGACCGGAGTAAAACCAAAATCAATGCAACCACCCCCAAACCAACAATTACCCAGCCGATAATACCGCCTGAACGAATAACACTCAGCCAAGTTTTCTCCTCTCTCTCTTCGATTGCCTTATCCCTGGACTCATACAAAAATATTTTCAATTGTTTTGGATATACGCCTTCTGCAAAAGCCTTAGCAACCTCAACAGCTGGAATGCCCCAAACTTTCATTTGCTGTCCACCCGCCGGTACCAAAGCACCACTTCCTGCATCACTCACACCATATGAAGCAATATTACCTAATTGAATAATTTGGCCTTTTGCCTGCTTGCCATCCTGCAGATAAAACTGGCCTTCCTTCTTGCTTATAGAAGACAATTTTGAAAGTAACTTAGCTGCATCAGAAAAAATCTTATCCAGTTTAATTTCATCACTTCCTGCCTGAAAACTCGGCTCGGAGCTCAAGTCGATTCCATAGTTTTTAAGAGATGATTTTGCCTGCTGATATGTCATACTCAATACTTCACTACGCTCTTCCATTGCAGCTTCAGCATACTCGGATGCACTTAGCAAGGATTCCAAATCCTGCAACTCTCCAGACTGCCTTACAGTTGCCCGTTCAAGTCCAGAAATTTTAGCCCGCAACTTTGCTTCAACGTGTATAGACTTTCCATTGAATTCGGAAAGACGCTTTGACAACTCACCCTTTTGAGACTGCAGAAAAGCAAACTCTCGTTTATAAAGCGTTTTCAAATCAAATGCCTTCACAACAGGCTGTTTTTTTTCCGCTACCACTGGGCTAGCAACTGTCTTTACAACCGGTTCTGCCAAAACATTGGCTGTTAATAAAGCGGTTAAACTTAGAATAACTATTATTTTTTTCATTTATGAGCCCAATGGATTCGGTAATTCAAAATATCCCTGCCTAATTTGCTTCTTTAATGTATCGAACAACATAACAATCTGTTCTTTTGACTGATTATCGACCAGTTCCACAAACTGCCAGCCTCCTTTTTTTGTTTGCTTCGCCATTCCAACCTGGTGATCAGCCGTCTGAAAATAAAGTAGAATCGAACCTAATTTTGCGATCTCAGCCAGCATTTTTTCACCATTCAGTTCAATCGTCTGACGGTAAATACCATTTTCCTTACTCAATCGAATCTCATCTTCAACAAATGCCCATAACTGATTTGCAGCACGCTTAGAGTCAATCAATTGATTATCTAAATCAGCACTTAATTTTGTTAAAACAGCTAGACGGTCATCCTTTTTAAACGGTAAACCTTGCTTAACATAATCTGACAATTTAACAATTACCTGTTTTAAAATAGGTGGTAAGGCATTTGCACCCGCCTCCATCTCATCTTTACTTTTTGAAAATCTCAACAATATCTGTTGCATCTTCTCCAGACTGACTTTTTGTCGTCTCTCTTCCACTCCCAAGTCTGCAACCTGAGATGTCAATGCCGCCATACGGTTACGGTGATCTTCTTTAGACAAATCTAACTGCCCCTGTAATTCCTCTACCTCACCACGCAAGCGCACCAATTCATCCGCCAGCTTATCAACGGAACCGGCATACAGCACATTACTGACGCATAGCAACATACATGCTGTAATTAACCTTTGTTTAAAATTCATGCTGACTCACTGCTAATAATTTAAACCAGCAATGTTAGCCAACTAATATGACACCTTGATTACAATTTAATGACCAATTGGTTACAATCGAATAGCCGTTTTCACGCCGCATAACCATGCCGTTAACAAGCAGGAAGTATTCTAAAACTAAGGATTTAAATAAGGGAGGGGTAAAGGCAATGGACAAAAAAAGTGATTTTGATGAGCTAAAAGATATTGACCTGCGGACCTATGACTGGTTTATACGAGCACTTCTCTCATTAATAAAAATGGAAGTTATAAGATATGAGATTAACATGTTGTTTTTCTTTAAAAAAACCAATAGAACCAATTGGCAGTGGGCTATGACCTAGGAAAGCCACAAGCTATTGAAAGTTTTTTTCGATTAAAACCTTTCCCGAATAGAGGCAAGGCAAGACATGCCCTGTCTCTACAGAAAAATAGACTATATTTTCTTTAATCGATACAAGGCTGAAATATCCTCATCTCCATAACCTTGCTTCATTAATACTTCATAGTCCAGCAAGGTTTTATTAACCACATCACTTAAACTGCCTGTCTGCTCAGCCATTTTTTGACAAATAGCCAAATCCTTATGATGCAAGGCAACTTTAAAACCTGGCTCAAAAATTCCTTTAGTCATCGTCGGACCGCGATGTTGTAGAAACCAGTTTCCAGCGGCTCCACCTGAAATCACATCAATCACTTTATCTATTGCTAAACCTTGAGCCTGCCCAAAAGCCAACGCTTCTGTTACCGCTTGATTAATGCCCGCAGCCATCATTTGATTAACCGCCTTGGTTGCCTGACCTGCGCCTGTTTTTCCCATATAAACCACCCGCGATCCCATTGCGTGTAGAACGGGACGTGTAAATTCCAGATCATCTTCATTCCCGCCGACCATAATGGACAAAGTGCCATTTTTTGCACCTTCTACTCCACCAGAAACAGGCGCATCTAAAAACCCCACCTGCTTTGCAATTAAAATATCTGCCACTGTTATAGCCGTATCACTACTAACCGTTGATAGATCAATGACTACTGAGCTAGGTTTAATGGTTTCAGAAACAGCCGTAACTACCTGTAAAACATCGTCATCAGCAGCAACACAAATCAACACCACATCAACACACTCAGCTAATTGTTGTACGGAACTGCAGACAGATACATTTAACTCATTAGCCAATGAATCCGCCGTACTCCTGGTTCGGTTATAAACTGCAGTTAATAGCCCTGCTTTTGCTACATTTCGAGCCATTCCTAGCCCCATCGCCCCCAAGCCAATAAACCCTACTTTCACGTCTCTCTCCTACTATTGTTCTAATCTAGAATTGACCTTATGTTAAAATAACTTCATTCAGTACTATATATTAAAGAGAACACCTATGTTTGATCCAAAATCAATTGATGATATTGCTAATCGTTTAGCTGATGCAGTCCCTCCCGGCCTAAGTAGCTTTAAAGAAGATATGGAAAAAAATTTCCACGCTATCTTACAAGGTGCCCTAGGTAAGCTAGATTTAGTGACACGTGAAGAGTTTGAAGTACAAAAAGCCGTATTAGCAAAAACACGTTCTAAGCTGGAAGCATTAGAAAAGCGTGTTGATGAAATAGAACAATCAATCAAATAATAAATTTGTTTGTTGTACTTCCTGCTTTATAAAGCACAGAAGAGTGAAGGTCATGCAAAATGCTACCCTTCACTCTCATTTCAATTTCACAGCCCATTCCCCTAAAATTAATTCTCGCCTTAAATCATGGAAAATAGTTTTAATAGCGATGATATTGAATCACCCTGTATTAGAAACTGTTGCCTAGATAATAAAGATATTTGCATGGGCTGTTTCCGTTCTTTAGAAGAAATCACCCAGTGGACCTTAGTTGATAAAGAAACCAGACAGCATTTTCTGAAAAACTGCGCTGAAAGAAGGCTTCTTAGTACACCACAAAGCTAGCCATAACTTTACCTATTCTCTTTCCAGCAACGAACTTGACCTATGAGTAAAATAATTTTCCTTATTGAACCTGCTGAAGGTCATTTCAACCCCTTTATTCCCATCATCAAAAACTTGCTTGCTCGTAAGCATGACATAATTTGTATCACTGGCAGCCAGTTTAAAGAAAGAGTGGAAAACTTAGGTGTCCGTTTTTTACCTATCCCAGAGCAATGGGACCCGGGTAAGCAAGAAGTCTATGAATTTTTTCCCGCTTTAAAAGATAAAAAAGGACTTCCACAGCTCAAGTTTTATTTAAAACATATTCTGTTTGATCAAATCCCTGATGTACTGGATGCTCTCAAAAGTGTTTTAGTTGATTTTCCTGCTGATGTGGTGATTAGTGATACCTTTATGCTGGCTGGAAATTGGATAACTGAACTAGGCGGACCGCCAAGTGTTCGACTCTCCGTTGTACCTCTTAGTTTACCAGCGAAAAACATTGCACCCTTTGGACTGGGTCTGTTACCGGGCACCTCAGTTTTAACCTGCTGGAGAAATAATTTTTTACGATTTATTTTTGAAAAATTGTTATTTAAAGATGTTCAAAGCCATGCGAATCACATTAGAAAACAGGTAGGCCTGCCTATTTACGATCAGTCTTTTTTCATCAAAGGTTACCAAATACCTAGCCTTGTTTTACATACTTCAACGCCACTCTTTGAATATTCTCGCAACGATACAGCAAAAAACTTCCAGTATATCGGCCCTATTCCAGTTAAGCCAAATGCTGATTACAGCATGCCTGATTGGTGGTCAACTATTGATAAAAACTTACCCATTATTTTAATTAACCAGGGAACAGTCTCTAAAAATCCTGACAACCTGATTTATCCAGCCATTAAAGCCCTAAAAGATGAGCCAGTAACGGTATTAATTATCCCCGCTAAAAAAGAAGACATCAATAACCTCCCTGACAATATGCACGCGGAGGCTTATATGCCCTTCGGCAATCTATTCCCCCATATAGATATTATGATTTCAAATGGTGGAATGGGAGGGACGCAAAATGCGCTGGCCCATGGTATTCCGCTTATTATTGCCGGAGCAACTGAAGACAAGATGGAAGTTGCAGCAAGGGTGGAATACTCTGGTGCAGGGATCAATCTTAGAAAACAAACACCTTCCGCATCAGATATTAAAAAAGCAGTACAGCGTATTCTAAACAACTCTGAATTTAAACAAAAAGCAAAAGAGCTACAAGCCGATTATGCTAACTATGACTCAGTATCGCTCGCTGTAGAATCTATCGAAGCATTAATACACAAAAATAAGACAAAGAACAAAACCCATGATTGAAATTACAGATTACGAATCTTTATTAACTGTTGGCAGACAACAAGCTGAACCTCAACGTTTTTTGTTTGTTTTTTTGCAAGCCTCTTTGCCCGAAGAGCATAACGATGAAGATAAACAGCGCTTTCATTCTGGCCAAGGTGGTGAATTGACAGCCATCATGTGTGTAGATAAAAACCTGAGTGAATTAAGCGATTTTTCTGACTTAGTCACTGAATCTAAACAAATGGAACAGGACTGGAACATAGTTTTAATTGCTTGCCTTTCCGGTAACAATGGCATTGCACCTACCGCTGAAGACGCAGAGCAACCATTAAAAGCAATGGTACAAACGGTACAAAATGGCGGTGATCTATCAAAATATTTAGCCTTTGATGAGAAAGGCACTTTATTGCATTTTTCCTAGAAAAAACAAAAATCAAAGGTTTATGCACATTTTTTTGCACGCTTTAATTTGTTGATTTATTTAATTGAGAAATAGCCGTTATTGTTATTGACAATCGCAACTCATTGAATTCAAATAAACAAACGGCAGCTGTATAAAAAATAGCCAACTTGCTCACCCCCTTTTTCTACAAGGGCTAGCGGTATCTATTGATAACTTACTAACAGAGTTATCCACAACTAATGTGCATAAAAAGCCATCCCTGCATTTCATGCCTTAAATGAGCTGCTCCCTTTATTTAAACAAGGTATTAATTAGCAAGCCCTTCTGAAGACATGTTGATTTTTCGTTTAAAATGGCCGTCAATTAACAGCCAAAAAACGGTCAGTAAAAACTTAAATATTACTGTTCGATTTTAAGGAAATAAATCTTAGAGGCATGCCCCCCGAGTTTTTTATCTTGCATAAGCAACCAATTTAATATAAAAAATGGCGTGTAATTTTAAGGTACCAGCGTTAAGATTACCCTGAATACAATTTAACTACTATGGAGTATAAGTGAATGCGATGTAGTAATTGTGGTGCACTCAATTTTGATAATGTTCGGCATTGTTCCAGTTGTAATAGTAAATTTGACGAGAATAAGCAGAAAGTTATAAATACTCATTCTAGTCAAGCGAACATATCAAATTCTACAAACGTGGTATCCAAACCAAATAACAGGCCTTGGCTTTTTGTTATTCTAATAGTTATAGCTGTGTCTATTCCTAGTTTTCTAGACAAATTGAAAGAAACACTACAACCATTTATTGAACAGATTTCAGCACTTGAATCACTTGATACACTAGATTTTCTTAATAACAATGAATCTAAAAAAACCTTTGTAAGTCATACAGTACCGATTGATTTAATAATTACAAAAAAAGCACTTAGTTCTTATAACACCATATATAAACATGAAAGAAAGAATAAAGCATTTGCTCAATCTGATTCTGGAGCATGGGCATGGAGAGCTAATAAATCATCTATTGAAAGTGCGATTTCAAGCACTTTAACGGCTTGCCAAGCTTATATTAAAAAAAACAAAAGCGAATATCCATGCAAAATAATTGACCTCAATGGTTCATTTATTAACAGCCCTGAAAGTGAATTATTTACTCATAACAATAAAGCTTCAGAGGATTACGAAAATAAAAAAACAAGAGCAAATACGCTATATCAAAAAGGAAAAAACTTTCGTAAAGGTTATGGAGAGAGCCAAAATAACAAGGAAGCAATTAAATGGTTTACTGCTGCTGGAAATTTAGGACACATGGCAGCACAAGAACATTTAGGCTATATGTATAGGAAAGGAATTGGTACAGAAAAAAACTATAAGCAATCATTCTTTTGGTTTTCTAAAGCGGTGGATCAAGGAAGCTTTTATGCCCATGAAGCAATTGGTTATGCATACCGAAAAGGATATTACGTTCCTATAAATTACCAGAAAGCATTTGATCATTTTAAAATAGCAGCTGAAAATGGTAGGGCCAATGCAATGGGACAATTAGGATGGATGTATCAAAAAGGGCTTTATGTTGAAAAGAATAATGTTTTAGCAAAAGAATGGTATAAAAAAGGTAAAAATGCTGGTGATAGTTGGTCTATTAAGCAACTTCAAAAAGAATAGTGTAATTTTAATTAGAGGCTACACAACTTTTGCTAGACGGCTGAAAGCGGATAAAAAGACCAGCAAGATTGACCCTGACCCTGTATATGACTAACCTCTAATGCAGGTAAGGATAGACAACAATGGACTTCATCGTTATTCAGCTAAAAAGTTAACTTGTCTTTGCAATGTTTTTAGCTTATCCAGCACCTTGCTTTTAAATGTTAACAACTCTTCAGTCAACTGTATGGCATCATCTTTTTTACCTTCAGAATATAGCTGGGTAATTTGATGACCTAGTTGATGAATATTTATATGATTTTGTTCTAGCTCAGAAAAGGCAGGGAGGTGTCCATAACGATCTTTACCCAGTGTGTAGTACCATTTTCCTAACTGGCATTCAAAATGATCAGTTAACTCACCATCCTTAAAAGTCGGCTCTTTTCCCTGCAATACATTAAGTATCTCTTCAACCCATTTAATATGATCACTTTGTGCAAGCATTAAAGGCAAATTACACAACTCCCATTTGAAGTCCGACCAAAGAGACCAGGATTCATCTGCAACGTACTCTTGCATCCAGGTAATAATATTGTCAGCAGGCATGGGTCTAGCTATTCCATAACCTTGTGCATAATCACAGCCAATTCTCATCAATAAAATTCCATGCTCGGCAGTTTCAACACCTTCAGCTATTACTTGTCTTTTAAACGTATTAGCCAAAGAAACTATACCTTCAATCATTGCCAGGTCATTACTGTCTTCCAACATGTTACGTACAAAAGATTGATCAATTTTAATGGTATTAACATTTAAATTTTTCATGTGAGTTAATGAGGAATAACCCGTACCGAAATCATCAAGCGCCACCTTAACCCCTAAAACACTTTGGCAACTCTTTACAATACCGCTAATAATTTCAATATCACCCAGTTCACTACTTTCCAGCATTTCCAACTGTAGTTTTTGAGAATCTACATTCGGATATCTATCAAGTGCTTTATAGAGCAGGTCTAAGAAATCGGGTGATTGCAGATGATAAGAAGAAATATTAATACTCACTTCAAGTTGAATACCTTGTTCACGCCAAAAATCTAGTTGCGCAAGTGCTTCATTGATCACCCAGTTACCAATTTGAATTTCTAGTTTGGTTCCATCAATTATGGGTAAAAAATCTAACGGTGGGATTAAGCCTTTTTCTGGGTGTATCCAGCGTATCAATGCTTCAGCTCCAAATATCTCCCCTGTTCTCATATTTACTTTAGGCTGATAATACAATTGAAACTCTTCGTTCTCTAAAGCTTGATTGATTTCATACAAACGATGATGTTTGAGGGAATCCTCTAACTCTTGTTCCTTATTAAAAAAGCTAAAGCGATTACGACCTTGTTGTTTGGATTGATACATTGCTTGATCTGCATGACGTAGTAAAGTATCTAAATCGCCCTTGTCAGCTGGATAAAGTGTCACTCCTGTAGAGACGGAAATCTTATGCTTAAAACCACCTATTGTATAAGGCTGATTAAGTGAATGATGTATTCGTTCTAAAAACTGTTCACATTGAGTAATAGAATCGATATCATTCAATAAGATAGCAAACTCATCCCCCCCTTGACGAGAGACAGTATCTTCATCTCGAATACTGGCTAAAATACGCTGTGTAACTTCAACCAGCAATTTATCACCGGCCTCATGACCATAATTATCATTCACAGGTTTGAAGTTGTCCAAATCAAGGAAGCAGATAGCAAGTTGCAATTTTGTACGATTACTATGCGCAATGGCTTGATTAAAGCGATCCAGCAATAAAGCTCTATTGGGTAAACCTGTTAGCACATCATAATGTGCCATCAACTGAAGTTGTTCTTGTTGTTGTTTACCATCAGTAATATCACTAAACACACCAACATAGTTCGTTACCTTATTCTTATCATCTAGTAAGGATGAAATAGTCAGTAACTCAACATAGAATGTACCATCCTTCTTACAATTCCACATCTCACCCTTCCAATAACCTTTGGTTTCAATATCTTCCCACAATTGGCTATAAAATTGTGGTGACTGCTTACCTGAACTGAGTATGTTTGGATTTTTGCCAATAACGTCTTCTCGACTATAACCAGAAATTTTACAAAAAGCAGGATTAACATCAATAATTTTTTTATTGTTATCAGTAATCAAAACCCCTTCATGGGTATCAGAAAACACACGAGCCGACAGCTTTAACTTTTCTTCTGCTTGCCATTGATCAGTAATATCTGTAAATAATGCAACATACTGTTTCACCGAATTTGGGCCGTCATTAATAAGCTTAATACTCAGATTTTCAAGGTATATCCTACCATTTTTACATTTATTCCAGACTTCACCGCTCCAATATCCTTTAATGTTAATGCTTTTCCACATCTGTTTATAAAAACCTTCACTATGTTTTCCAGATGATAAAACAGAAGGATTTTTACCGATAACCTCATCTTTTGTATAGCCTGTAATTTCGGTAAATGCAGGGTTGATACTTATTATTTTATTGCATGAATCAGTGATAAATATTGCTTGTTCACTATGCTTATAAATTAATGACGCCATTTCATGCTCAGTAATATCAGAATGCGTTCCTACCATGCGTAAAGAATTACCCTGCTCATCTCTACTGACCACCTTTCCTCTACTTAGCATCCATGAGCAGCTACCATCTTTTTGTATTATTCGATATTTATGACTATAAAAGTCTGTTTCACCTTCAAGATGAGCATTTAAAACAGATTTTAAAGACTCAATGTCTTCAGCATGAATAGTCGCCCCTTGCTCTATTGTTTTCTTTTTGCCACTAACAATGTCAAAAAGGGATGAATAATTATCGGAATAAAGCGTTTTATTATGTTCAATATCCCAATCCCATATGCTCTCTGTTCCTCCCTCTAAAATAAACTTCCACTGTTCATTACTAATAGCTAATTCTTTTTCTGCTTGTTCACGAAGTGCCTTTTCCCTCATTAAGTCTAAAGTGCTCAATGAAAGGCGATCATACATGGTGAGTACAGTATTGATGAATACTTTGGTTGAGCCACTCATCATTTTATCAGCAGTGATTTTGGCCGTCTCTATTGATTCCCCTGCATCAATAGCCTTCACAGCGATAGACATACGCTTATCACTCTCTAAGATGTGATAAGCAAGCCATTTAGATAAAAAAGAAACGACATTCTGTATAACATCGTCAAGAGGCTTACCTTCTTCTTTTAATGCAATAACTTCAGAGATGAAAGACTGATGAGTATGCTCATGTTTTGTTAACCAAACATCATCTTTTAAGCTATCTTTCCAAATTTGTTCTTCTGTCTTGAAGTGATAATCAGCATAATCAGCTAATTCATTAAAAACATTATTTAATATAATTTCATTAGAACGATAGGCAAGGTGCTCAGCTAATTTGTTTAAAATATTGATGAGCTGCTTGTGCTGCTCATCAATTAAATCAATGCCTGTGTCAAAGTTTTCATTCCAAGGGAAAATTTCAAATACATTATCTGCGACTAGAGACATAATTTTGATCTATTCAGAGTCTTAATTAAGCCCAATATTAACATGGTGAGTTGTTAGTAGGAATTTTGATTCTCCCAAATTCACCCGCTGGAATTATCAACCTTGCCCGGTAATCAGTCGAATTGTCAAATTATTCAGGCTTCAGTAAGCAATCAAGACTCAAGTCCCCATAGCCTGTGAGTTACACATAATTCACATACTATCCCGCGGTTTCGTCCCTCGACGATTATCTGTCACCTGCACGTTAAGACACCACTCAACCATTGGTTCTGAGCGGGTGCAGCTGTCTGATAATCTTTAACAAAACCAGCCATTCAAATAACCACTAAATAACAGGAAAAGACTACTGCAACTATAAAATTGTTTGAAGTTTTTTAAAGTCAAAATATTCGTCTATTTCATGAGTTCTAGTAGCAAAAGTAATTTTATCTATTTGTTCAAAGCTGGATAATGTTTCTTCATTTATTTTTAAATGATATTTGTTTAGCACAATGAAGTCATCACCATGAAACCTTACAATAGTAGCTTCTGGCAATAGCTTATTTAAAAACTTAGCAAAGCTTTTTATTTTTTCATTACCTTCTTCCCAGCCGTGTTTTTTATTGAAATCAGTAAATTTCCTCAGCTCTATAATAGTTAAAGATTTAAACTGATGATTTGTGGTATTTAAAAGAGTTTGTAAATAATCTTCATTATATAGTTCAGTTAGAGAATCATGAAAAAAGTATGACATACGTCTTTTTTCTAATTCTGAAGAGGGTAGTTGTGATGTTGAGTC
>ENA-ORXI01000536-ORXI01000536.1-sediment-metagenome-genome-assembly--contig:-NODE-536-length-31613-cov-11.631754_pt1 | contig 31613 bp, 19 predicted proteins | sample MGYA00237861_ERZ511468 | MGnify/ENA primary metagenome ERZ511468 (study PRJEB26299, sample SAMN06266213) | sediment metagenome | isolation source: Hudson Canyon methane seep mesocosm | place... | reverse complement strand
CTTATTAATGACATATCAACCACAAAGTACACGATGAAGCTATTTATGTCTTACTGTTGTTTTAAAATAACTGTAACTAATTGATTTATATTGATGATCCTAAATTGAGAATTGCTGGTTTTGCTTGTTTTTTAGGTGGGCAGGTTACCTTATATGTTATTATAAAAGGTTGTATATATTTTTAAAAATAGTAATCGCTTCCACGCATAATTCTTTTCCATTAATTATCAAATGAATAAAAATACTATGAAATTTGTTGTTTCTTCTCCTCAAACTAACTGGGATTATGTCAAATTTAGATTAAACCGTATTATTCTTGGTAAAGATAAATCAAATGATGTTTTTAGAGGCTTACCTGGTGGAAAACTTGAATTATTTGAACATAATGGTTCATTAGGAGGAATCACATCTCTTGCAACAATTTATCCAACTAAACCTTTTGGAATGCAGTATGTCGCGGGGGAAGGCTTGTATTTTGTGACTGGATTACCTTGCTCTGAAGATGGTGTGGCAGGCGATGAACATATAGCTAGAATAAATGATCAAGGCAAAATTGATCTTGAAATTCGCAGTCCTTTATTATCTCAAGTTCGCTCTTTACGGCGTACCGAAAAAGGCTTATTAGTCACCGCCAGTGGTGTAGATGCAGTCCTTGAATTTGATTTAGAGGCTAATTTACTTTGGTCATGGTGGGGAACAGAGCATGGTTATGATCAAGCATATGGAGGTGGTACGCGAGTAATAGATAAAAACATGGACCATCGTCTAAAGAATTATCCTGGTCGATTACAAACAACACACCTTAACTCTGCAATTGTTGACCCTTATGATTCGTCAAAAATTCTAACGATTTTATTTTATCAAGGTAAGCTAGCACGGATTGATAGAGAGACCCTAGAGCATGAAATTGTTATTTCTGAGCTAAATGGTGCTCATCATATTCGCCCTCATTCAAGGGGTTATATGCTCTCAAATTCGCGCAAAGGTGAAGTTTTGATATTTGATAAGACGTTTAAGTTAATCGATAAAATAAGAGGAACTAATCGGTGTTTTCCCGTGAAATGGGTGCAAGATGCAATTGAAACACCGTTTGGAACACATTTAATTGCAGACTGTAATGCCTTTAAATTACGCGAATGTGATAAAAATGGTCGTGAAAAGAGTATTAGTACGCATATGCCGAACCGGGTATTTCAAATTGAACCGGTTGATGATAGTTTTAATCTAAAATCATAAATAAAACATTTTGACCATAAATACTTATTGCATTTAAAGAACCTGTGAAAAAATTAAACACTCCTCGTATTTTAATCGTTGCCCCCGCATGGGTTGGGGATATGGTTATGGCGCAAAGTTTATTTATAAGTTTAAAACAGCAGAATCCAGGCTGTCAGATTGATGTACTTGCACCACCATGGACATTGGCATTAGTACAGCGAATGCCCGAAGTATCGCAAGCCATAGAAATATCCTTGGAACGAGGGAAATTAGGGCTAATGGCTAGAATTAATTTGGGTAAATCTTTACGTTCAAAGCAGTACGACCAGGCTATTTTATTGCCAAACACATGGAAGTCAGCCCTCACTCCTTTTTTTGCCAGTATTCCTCTACGAACTGCTTATGTAGGAGAGTTTCGCTGGGGATTACTTAATGATGTCCGTCATTTAGATAAAACCGTATTAACAAAAACCGTACAACGATTTGTTGCTTTGGCATCTAAAATACAGCCAGCTATCATTCCGTGTTGTCCTGTTCCGCATTTACATGTCAGCCGAGAAAACCAACAACAACTTCAAACTAAATTCCAGTTACAGGCAGATAAAAAAATTATCGCACTTTGTGCAGGTGCAGAATACGGTGAAGCTAAACGCTGGCCAGTCGCGCATTTTGCAGAAATAGCACGAATGAAAATTAATGAAGGGTGGCAGGTATGGTTGTTAGGCTCTCCTAAAGATGCCGCAGTTACCGCGGAGATTAATCGACTTTCAGGTGGGGGGTGTCGAGATTTTTGTGGACAAACCAATATTGTAGAGGCTGTCGATTTATTGTCGCTTGCTGATGCTGTTGTTAGTAATGACTCTGGTTTAATGCATGTTGCTGCAGCTTTAGGTAAAGATTTAGTCGCTATTTATGGCTCTTCTGATCCACACTTCACTCCACCTTTAAATTCTAATGCAAAAATCATTCACTTGGATCTGGAATGCTCACCATGTTTTAAACGTGAATGTCCATTAGGGCATACCCGTTGTTTAACAGAGATTAAGCCGCAACAAATAATGATTGAACTAAATCACTTAAGTCGCTCATAATAAATGTTCCAGGGCATTGGGGGATAGGGCCAATGCCATTAAGTAAAGTGGCTATAAAAAAGCAGGTTGATCATATTCGACTAAATAAGGGCGCAGGATTTTATAGTTTTTCAGAGCAAGTACTGTCAGACCTTCTATGGTTGCTCAGAAATGACATTGTGTGCTTGTAACGCCATATGTAACAGTGATATAGCTATATTATTTCGAGCAGCTTCCTTATTCGATATTATTATTGTTCAAATTTACTTCGGCGCTGGATAAATGGCTATAAGGTAAATATTTAAAACTGCCTTTACGCATATTGATGAACAGCAACTCAGGTACACTCATCAAAACCCCACTGCTTCCAGAGCTAAGCATATTCCCCGAGTCAAATGGCCAGGTGAATAGTCCCAGTATGCTTTGTCCCAAACCAGCGAGCGTATTAAATGCTCCAAATATAGGTCTTAACAGTAATTCACTATCAGTAAAGAAGATGAAAAATGAGTCATCTGGATTATGGTTGTATAATGTTGAACTTAAAGTATTGTTTTCTCTTAGATAAACCATTAGATCGTTTTCTTTTGTCTGAAACTCGTTTAATTTCATTATCCGAAACGAAGGTAATATCATTTGATTAATAATGTGGTAATTATTACGAACAGCATAATGGGAAGTTACCGGTATGAAATTTACTAGAGATGTATCAACATAGCCTCCGAGACGCTGGTTTGATTCGTCTTTTAGTCCTGAAATAGTTTTATTTTTTCTCCCGGCTTGGCTCAATATAGCCTTGTCCATTGAGGAAAATAGTTCTGTAACACAATTTCTAGTTATTAAATGATAGGCATATTGTTCTTTCAGTGTGGTCAGATAATGTTCTTGATGAATGCCAAGTTGCTGTAGATTTTGTTTAATTATTACTGTCGATAATTCGGGTTTGACTAGTATAGGAAGGGGAATACTTTTGCTGGGCACCAGATTGGCTCCATAAAGACTGATGGCTTGTTTGCCAGTGGACGCTTTATTTAGTTCGGTATAACGATTAGCTAGCATTTCCAGTTGGCTATAATCTATCTCTGTAATAGATTTTTTCTGTGTCAGAAATGATTTTGAATGCAATAAACTGATTTGTGTATCATTTAAATGGTTTTTCAGCTGTTCTGTATATTTATCCAGGCCTATCATATCCGTAGCAAAAGGATGGCTGTCAAAGGTATTGATGAATATTAATTTACCTTGCTTTATGGATTTATCAATAGCTATCAAACGTGCTGTATTTATCAGTACCGCTGTGCCCCAGTCTGGTCTGTTTGAATTAACTAATTTAACCAGACTTTTATTCAGTTGCTTGCGATACTGGCGCAAGGCTGTTATTTCAAGTTCTGATAATTTAAACAGTTGATCTGATGATTCTATATAGGCATCAGGAACTAAGGGCAGGTCCTGTTCAATCATTTGAATAGCAAGCATAGCGCTAGTCAAATCCATATATCGATTGGCAAATGAATAAACAAATGGCGGGTTGTTTGGTTCACTAATGTTAACTATAGTTTTCTGCCATTGAGTGGGTTGCAATGACTTTATTTGTGATATTAGTTTTGCAGTGCGCTGGGATAGAAAGTCTTTACCATAGGCTTTGATTATTTCATTGTGTAAAATGAGGGTGGTAGCCGATAAATCCCGAGTCTGATCTTGTGGGTTTTCTATTTGATTCGATAAAAAATCAGTTTCTTTAAAAAAAAGCCCCGCGCCTTTTAAGCGTAGTGTTTGGTTGGAGTGGCTGGATTTGATAGGTAAAAAACTTTCCAGAAAAACCCTGTCTTTGTCTATATCATCAAGTAGACTGAACTGCTGTTGCTGGGTTTGATATTGAAAGCTGAAGAAATCACGTAACAGGGCATAAGTTTCTTCAGTGACATCAATCTGACTGGTGAGAAGGCTGCGGTTGGCGGCGAAACGATAATCAAATTCAAAATGATCAGTATTTTGTTTTTCCAGACGTATAATTCCGGGATCGGAATATTGATAATGAAACACATCGTTGTTAAATTGTAGCGCAGCATGCCCTCCACTGGAGTTCCCCTCGTTAGATTCTACATAAATATAATTAATTATATTTATGGCAAAGGCGGAGGAGGGGGAGCAAATAATCAACAATAAACTGGTGATTACATATGAAAATAAACGGGGAGCAATGTATTGACTGCAATTGCTCCCTTTATGATGCTTTAAAGACACTATGACCTATTACTTAGAATCATAACCTTCCTGGATATTCAACATTTTTGGAATATCCGAGCCAGTCAGGTTCATTTTATAGGTTTCGTAAGGAACCCCTTTCAGTCCGGCTTTTTTCAAACCTCTACCAATAGCAACATATGTTGTTGAATCATGTTCCCAATCTACTACACCATGGCTATTTGCTATGTCTGTCAATCCTTTTTGAAAGGAAGCATAATCGGCTTCGGATGATTTAACATAGGCAAGAGTGTAATCTTGAATTTCCCGTTGATATTTATCATCTGTTTTTGAAGAGTTTGAAGGACTGCTGATAATCGAACTTACAGAATCAGAGCTGCCTTCTGAGCTTTTAGAAAAAGAACACCCATGTAAAAAAAGTGCCAGGCTTATTACAATCAGGTAAGAAAAAACGGTATGATGCTTAAACATTAGTCAGTCTCCAGTGTTATGACAGAATTATAAATTAAAATTATTTTATGGGTTTGTTGAAAATAGTAATAGTAGCCTTTAGTTGTTTATCAGCTTTATAAGCCTGTTCAATTGTTGACTCTAATTTTATAGCTAATACTGATAAAATTGAATTTGATATTAATAAATTAAATCAGCAGGGCTTATATGGTCCCGCTAACGGGCTAAGGTCTTTGAGCTATGAATTTTGTATTCCAGCTGAAGAACATTTTGTTTTTACTATTTTGATTATAAACCCGGAGATTAAAATATACACTGAATCTCCAGGACGTATCGGTTGCACCCAGGTTGAATACCTTTGTATGGGGGATACCTATAAAAAACCATATCAGAAATTTTTAATGATCTTACTGATTTATCTTTTATTAAGCGCATTATACAGAGTATTTTTGAATAAGGAGCGAAGTAAACTTGAAATGGGTGAAATGTAACTTTGATTCACTTATTCCTATCTCTAGGCGTTCTGTCCGGAACATCAATAGGACTCTAACACATCAAGAGGGTCAGACTTGAATGAAGATAGTGTCTGGATCAGTAAAATCAAATTCCGCCCAGTAAGACAGGCTACACCATAAACAAAAAACAGATAAGCCAAATGGATCAAAATTCAAATTATTTTTTACTTGTTAAGAAGTCAGAAGAATATGTTTTTATGACTGCTCATAGCTGACTGAACTCATTCAATCCTGGTAAAAATACCCCTGATAAATCTATTTAATAGGCGCTAACGACCCATTCCGGCCTGTCGATGACAGGTTATTTACTTTGTTAAAACATAATTATCATTGGTATTTCTTGCTAAGAAGTAATTAAATAATTAATTACCTTAACTTCAAAAAAGAAATATCCATCTGTCTTTGTATATGCACCATGACATTGAAGAAAAGCATGTAACTGACCTCCCTGCTTGGATTGTTCCTTAGTAGAGGCATTAGTTAAAAAAGTAGATCCTGTGTTTTCTTTTGTAGATGCAAACGGATACTCATCCATTGTAAGGTCGCAATTTTCAAATCCATCTTTACGGTTATCACGCCTTTTTTTATCTTTCTGCTTCTTTCTTGCCTTTTTTGGTTGAACATGATCATAAGTAAGAATGCGCCCCCAACCAGCCATTTGTGCATGCCAAATACCTTCTGCAATTTTTGGCATTTCCAAATAATCAACTAGTAATACCGGTAATGTGCCGTCATTGATTTTTGGTTTATGTTTAATCCAATCTGCTATCATTTGTTTCACCACGAATTATTTATATCATGTATGCGATGTATAATAGCAGCACCTATTTTATGAATACGAGTCACATTGTGCTAACTATTTATTATCTTGGTGCCTAGTTATCATACACCCCACCCTCTACTCCATGTCAACAATACCCTCTTAAAGCCATGAGCTCTAAGCGAGTTAACATGATTTATATACAAGATAAGAAAATCTAGATAAGTCCTATAACCGTAAGGTACCTCATTGATGCAAAAGAATACGTCTCAATATAGGGTGAAATAAAATTGATTCTGACTTCGACCAAAAATTTTATTTAGGTCTGCCTTTGGCTGATTGCACTCATTGAATTTAGTACCCCCCCCCCTCCTGATAAATCATATTCAATAGGCGCTAACGACCCATAGAGGCATTGAATTTTTAAAAAAATAATCCCTCCTTTGGTTTCAACCCGGTAGTTGCTCTGATTCGATTATGTGAAACCCAGCCGGCTTGCTAAGCCCTGCATTTAGCTATGCTCTTGCAACCTGATGGGGTGGTGCCGGCCGATATCGACGCCCCCCAACAACCCTAATGCGAGATAAAGACAGATCACAGCCCTTAAAATATAAGCAATATCTAAACTTAGAGAGCTGGAAAAAAATAATTATCCAGTATTTGGATAGGATTGTTTTTTATCTCCCTTAGGTCTGACACTTCTAAAAATGTCTGAGCAAACCACTACTATACGGAGATACTTCATAAAGGAAGGCAATAATGGCAACGATACAAAAAGCAAAAGTTAAGTAATATTTTTTGTAACTACTCAGCGAATTTACTGTAGTTCTTAAGCCCTCTCTTGCTGGAGAGGGTTGGGTGAGGAGAAATTAAAACAAATTATTTTTTCATTATTCTAATATCCTTGAAAAAAGGAAAAAAGGAAAAAATAATATGACTATGAACAAAAAACAGGCTGATCATTTGAGGCGAATAGTTGCGCTATTTAACGAGAATGAACGAAAAAAATGACCAAAAGGGCTTTTTCCGCAGCAGACTCTCTATTCTCGGGCAGGCTCCTAGTTAGCCAGATTATTGGCTTGCCAATAGTTAAACGTCCAATTCACCTTTTTGGCAAGCTGCCAGACGAGATTGTATTTTTTCTGACCAGAAATCAAAGGCCTTTTCAACCTTACCCCATTGGTTAAACTTTTTGGACCAGCCTTTGCCGCCTGCACGTCGGTCTACCGCTGCTGCCAGAGTTATCTGGGTCATAGAATCTTCAATTTCAACTTCAATAGAGGCATCAGCAACAAAACTCGCCGTTCCAAAAACCAGTTGTTTCAGTGTGGAAACGCCCAGGGCCATAGGTACAATTGAGGTAAGAGTATCAAGAACAACCCAGGATCCCGATGCTTCTGTAATGGCTGCACGTATATGTAAGACGTCCGGTCCGACACGATTTACGATTTCATAATCTTTGGCCAAGGTCTCTTTCAGAGACTTATAGAGGTAATTAGTCAACATTTGACGATCTTCTTTAGATACATTTTTCATACTTGATTCATCCTTGACCCAGATGGAGACGGGGTCTATCAACACTTTAGTGTATTTCTTGCATATTTTATTTGCATCGGGATGTATATAGATATGCAAAGCCTGGCTCCAGGTTCCTTCCTGCAATATAGTGTAGTCGTTCAAGAAGCCAGAGGTGTCAACACTTCTTGCCTGGTAGGTCGAAGCGCAGCCACTGACTATCAATACAATGAAAACAAAAAACAAGGTGTTAAATACTTTTGTAATACGAGAAAATTTCATTTGGATAATCCTTAATTCAGTTGGAAAAATTAACAGCTGTTGAAGCTCTGATTAAAAGTAAAGTAATAACAGTTGAGTGGAAATTTAGCCACAATACTTTCAATAGTAAGCAGACTGATAGTGCTATCGATGGCGCGTACTAAAGTAATCATGAAGTCTGCCTATAATATAAACTACCACTTTTCAAAACTTATCCTTGTGGCATAACAAGGATAACAAGGATAATAACTTTATTATCCTTGTTATGCAATGACCACCGTACTGTCAGCTGGCCCCACCGCCCCAATGCACTATCTAAGCGGGCAATATCTATAGCCACTTGATAATCCAGAGAGATAGATTTGTTTCGTCGGGGTTTAAGGTAAGCGCGAGTAGTTTGACGTTGAGTTGACAATGCTATGGACATTACTCGAAATATGCTGTTTTTTAATGGTTCTGACCAACGTTAAGGTTGAGTTAGCTTTAGCTTATGATCTTATTTTAAAGTTAAACTTGTGGGCTCTATCAGAGTGGTAATTTATACTCTTTCTAATCGGTTTTCAGGTGATATTTTAAGTCAACTCTCCCTGTTTCTCCAGTTCGGGCATGAATACTAAAATTGTTAGTTAAGCTGTACTTGAGTATGGCTTCATATTTATCAGCAAATAGTCCTATACCTACACCAACATACAGATCAGGATTCAGATATTTTCCCAGGTTGACAGTACTGTCTTCCATTTGCTCGGATGCTTTATATTCAATAGTATCTATTCCTAGTTGCTTACTGGAATCGGATAATTGACCTACGCCATAATTAAGCGCAGCGTTGACAGCAGTATCACTATTCATTCCACCCACTTTTTTTGATGAAGAGCCAGTGATGAGATAGGAAATAGCTTCTGACTCTGATAACCCAGGTTCGGTATATATTTTTGTTTCCGGTGCTTTTAGTTGACCTGTCACGCTTAGTACCGCAGTGACATCATCAGTGGTCGCTTTACGGATGGCCTCAACATTCAGCCATGGATTGTCAGTTGGGCCATTGAAAATAAATTCGCCTTTGCGAATAGACAGGTCTTGTCCATAGGTGGTATAGCTTGCATCTTGCATTATGGCTCGTCCGTGCATACTATGTTTTTTCTGCTGTATAAGATATTTTAATTGTCCTGACAAACGAGTTTTAATTCCAAAACCGGTAAAGTGAGTTTCGTCACCAAATTGAATTGTAATATCAGTATCCAGTATGGCAGGATTGGTATGTTTAGGTTTTGTTCTCTCAGTGCTAATGATGACTTCATCTTCGCTGGGTGTGATGGCACCATCTGGCAAAGTATTAAATTTTATTTTGGCACTGTCAATTTTAATTAAGCCCTCAATTTTTCTTATATTATTGCGTGTATCAATACTTAATGTTGGAGTGATGGCAATTTCGGCTTCAGGTAAACGGCTGATTTGAAAATTTTCACCGTTAATAGTCATTTGCAGTGGGTAGTTATAAGCAGGCAGTAAGTCAAGGTATCCTTGCCCTGATAAGTTACCCTGTCCAGATTCCATGTCTGCTTTAAGCAATAAGCGGTCAGGGGTGTCGTTAATACTGCTAATCTGCAGATTAATATTGTTAAACGAACTGCCTAATATAGGTAGTGTTAATGAGCCCTTTTTCCACAACGCAGAACCGTTAATAACTGGTTGCTCAATATTTCCACCTAATTCTGCATCTACAACAAATATGCCCCGTAGCTGGGTTATTTCAGGAAGTAAACTATCAATTAGCTTCATGTTTTTTATGTTACCTTGAACTGTTCCGGATAGTTGTTGGGTACTGGCCAGGTGGTCAATATTAACTTCAGCTCTGATATAATCCAGCTCTCCTAAACCAAGTTGTATCAATGAGTTTAGTTGATCAGACTGGTATTTCAGTTTGATTGTTGAATCTTGAAAAGGAATATCATGACTGACACCGTCCTCACCTTTAATAACGGCCATGCCATCAGCAATAGTGATGCTAAGTTTGGCCGTTAACTGTTTTATTATGGATGATAACTGTGCTTGTGCTGATACTGTACCGTTTAATGTTATTTCATCAGGTAACCAATAATTACCAAGAGCTAAGGGTAAGTTGACTAATGAGAGTCGACCATCGAGCTGCTTATTAGGTAAACTTTGTGTGGATAAGCATAATTGAGCATCATCTTGAATTAGACAGCTTTTGTTTAGGTCTATCAGATAATTTTGATTAGATTGGGATAATACAATATCAGCAGGTGATTGCAGTTGCCATTGTTTGAATTGCGGATGTTCTATATCAAGTTTTGTGATCTGCCCCAGCCATTTTTTGTTATTCCACCTTCCATGAGTTTTGATGTCTAGATCAATCAATGCTGAATGCAGTTTTAGCTGGATATCATGATTATCCTGATTGCCATGACCATCAAGGCTTATGTGTTCAATTTTATGTTCGTCATAATGTATATTTTGAGCGATAAGATCTATTTTTGATTGTTGCTTTGAGGTATGACTATAATCTGCATTCAGTGATAGTTGACCAATCTTCATTGTTTTATAGTGGACATCCTGGCCTTGCAGCTTACTTTTTATGATGGGGTTTTGTAGGGATCCTTTAATAAATACATTTCCATTCAGACTCCCATTAAGCGTTGGCCAGGCTGAGTGTAAACTGGGTGCTTTAATGACCATATCCAAATTTGCCTGATGTTGGCTAACCGAACCATTAACCTGTAATTGATTAGAACCTGCTGAAACTTTGAGCGTCTGAATATCTAGTTGTTGACCTGCCAGTTTGATTTTCCCCTGGGCATTTAATGGTTGGTCATGAATGATGCCTGAGAAGTGTTTAATATCCAGCTCAGCATTTATTTTGTTGTCGGCTATAGTGCCTTTGCTATGAAGCTTAAAATCTAGTTTTCCAGGGATGTCACTAACAAAATTTGTTAAATTTAGTTGCTGGGTATTCAGCAGCAGGTTAAAGGCTATGGTTTCTGTCCAGCTCAACTGTCCGCTAAGATCTATTTCACCCTGAGGAGGTATAAGTTGCATGTGTGCAATGTTAAACCTGTTTTGATTGCCGTTTCCTGCAAAATTTATGGAAAAATCAGTGTGATCGGGCGTGTTCAGTTTAGCATTCAGTTGAAGCTGGTACTGTTGTGTCGTACCTTGAATATGAAATTCGCCGCTCTTGCTACTCATTTTGGGATTTCCATGCAAAGGCCATTGTAGTTTTTTCCATTGTCCATGCAGGTTGAATTCAGGCCGTTCAGAAGATAACTTAATAAAGCCTTCTTGACTGGACTCACCCCCCCCATTAATGCTGCTATGCAGTTCAAATCGTTCCATATTCCCCGTGACTTTTAGTTGCCCGTCAACAGGCGTTTCATTCAGCACATAGGACCAGTTCAGGTCTGCTGAAAGTGGCCAGTCAGCTTGTAATTTTATTTTACTGTTTGCGGTAATCTTCAATGGGGGCTGAGTTAATACTAGTTCAGACAGAGACAGTGTATTGTTGGCTAGTTTCGCATGCATTGCCAGTTGCTGAACTTCAGTATTACTTTCACCGTGATCCCAGTTAAATTGGGTGATTAGTAAATGATCAATGCTGAGTGTTAACGGGATTAACGGGATTTCATTATTACTGTTTTTATCAGCGTTAGGCTGACCTTTGATCTTAATATTATTAAGTTGTAGTGTATGTATGTGCAAGTGCCCCTGAAACAATTCTGTAGCAAGCCACTGTAATTCAAGTTCTGCAACGGTAACGCTAAAATTATTGGTGTCGTGATATTGCAGTTGTTTCAGGGACAGCTTACTAATGAGCTTGCCGTTGATGTGTTCTACACTGACTTGTTCAACGCTGGATAATACACTTTGTATTATCCAGCGGGTACCGGATTCAGTTGCAATCAGCAATATTAACGTGATTAATAGCAATGCAAGGAGTGTTGCGAAACCGGAGGTGCAATGTTTGATTAATCTAAGCAACAGTCCTGGCAACTGGCTTCCTGTTATGCCTGAGAGCCCATTTGTAGCCATTACAAATAGGTCCCTACGGAAAAATGGATCTGGAAGGGTGGATCGGAGCCATTCAGTGGCACAGCAAAGTCTAAACGTATGGGGCCTATAGGAGAAACCCAGCGTACACCCAGTCCTGCACCAGACTTAATGCTAATATTGTTAGGGTTATATGCATTTCCAGAGTCGATAAATGCAGCTATCCCCCAGGATTCATTTATAAACTGTTCGTATTCAGCACTAATGACTGTTAATATTTTTCCTCCGATGACTTCACCCTCGTTATCAATAGGGCCAAGGGCTTTATATTCATAACCACGGATAGTTTCAGTGCCACCAGAAAAAAAACGGTAAGACACAGGTAAATGTGAAAAGTCATCGGTGAGTGTGGCACCCAAGTCAATACGGGTAATCAATCTTGCATACCAGGGTAGACTTGTTATCATTTTTCCAGCTGCAGTAATTTGTAGGAAAGAAACACCTGAAAGTACACTTTCATGTGACCCAGCCAGTGAGAAATTAAGTTGATGGCCCTGAGTGGGCCTTAAAGCATGATTGGACTCCTTGTATTGCCAGCGAGAACCAGGGACCAGCAGAATGGTTTTTTCACTATTATTACTGATGGTAAAGTCTTCGTAGCTAAGATCAAGGAATAAAACTTGTTTCCAGTCGGTGGGATAAATATGTTGATATTGAAATGACAGTTTTAGCGTGTCCGATTTAAAAGTATCTGGGTCTTCTTGTTTAAAACCTAGGCCAATTAGAAAATGATCAGTACGTGGCTGGGTGAAAGGAATCATATAGCTTGCTTCAAGACCGGAAAGTACAGGTGAAACATCCAGCTCAATAGACAGGTTATGGCCACTCCTGTTGAGGAAGTGATTTTGATAGCCGACACTGGCCAAGGGACCTATGTCAGTGTCATAGCCGAGACCGAAACTATAATGGTGTTTTTTTTCTGCTGTCAGTGTGATGTTAACTGGAACCTCATTGTTTTCAATTTTGTCTATTTTCGGTTTGATATCTACGCTGCTGAAATATAGGCTACTGGAAAATGTGTTATAGGTTTTGGCTAGTTTTATAGTGGAATAATAATCATTGGGTTTGATCTCTAAAAAACGTTTTACAAAATCTGGGTTTAGTACGTTTTGTTCAATGATAATTTTGCCAAAATGATGGCGTGGTCCTGAATCAAGAATCAGTTCTATTTCTGCAAGTTTCTTTTCTGGGTTAACTTGTAACGATTTTTTTATCAGCTGGTTTTTTAAATAGCCGAATTCCAGTGACAAAGAATGTAGATCCTGTTTGATTTTTTCATACAGGCCATGATTGAGAATATCACCTTGCTTGATTGGTAAATCAGCTAATAATTTTTTAAAAGCAGGCTCTTGTTCTGCTTCACCAATTACTTGTACGGAAAGTCTGTTGACTCTGACGGGTTCACCTGCATTGATGTTGAAACTGGCTTGCCAGCATTCGTTTGCAAATGTCAGTTGCTTGTTAATTTTAACCTGATAATAGCCCAGTGCGCGTAGTGCTTTATTTATTTCTTTGTCAGCTTTTGTAAACAGGTTTTTAATGCGCCATTCAGGCGATTGACATTTTTCCAGTGTCAGAGATAAAAAAGACCGTACATTTTTTTCTTGATCTTCATTCAACTGTTGAATATCAATATCAGGTTCATTGGCTTTAAGCTGTGTAGATGCAATGAGAAAAACAAATGCCATGGTTTTAACAAACAAATGCATACAGAATAACTACAATGAACTTGAAGAACAGATTTTAATCGTCATTTATTGTTTCAGTTGAGGTAGGCAATAAACCTGTTGATGCCTGTTGTAATTTTTTTTGCAAGCCCTCAAAAGCTAATGGAAGCGAATCGGCCATATACGTGACACGATTCATAGCGACAATAACTTTAACTAAACTTGGAAAACCTTGCGCTGAATTAGATTCCAGGTAAAGGGGTTGTATATAAAGTAGTGCATGTTTAACAGGAATGATGATCATTCTGCCTTGTATCACTTTTGAACCATGTTGATTCCACAAAGTGAACTGACTGGATATGTCGGTGTTTTGATGAATTAATGCGCTGATTTGTGCGGGGCCTTCAACCTGCAGATAATCAGGAAGCTTGTAGATAAAAATATCATCTTGATAGTGTAGATTACAATGTACAGTGTTTAAACAGCCCGCAAGAGCAATTGATTTTAAATTGTCACGCCCGATAGGTGACAAAGGACTGACTAAAGTAAATTTTTGGCGATCATCAGCGGGGATGTTTGTTAGTTCTTCTATGTCAAAAGTTAAATAATAGGGATGTACAACTTTATCGTTCATTTTGGCAAGCTCTAGAGTTTCACTTTGCTGATAAAATTTTTCTGGATCCTTTTGGTGAAATTTTGCGTATAACTTCATTTGAAGTGTAAACCAATCTTTTGGATAGCTGAAGTGCTTGATAAGTGCCTTGGGTGTAGCGGTTACATCTTTAAATAAAGTAGGATAAAGACGTTGATATGTTTTGATTATGGGGTCCTTTTTATCGACCACATAAAAATCTACTGAACCATTATAAGCATCTATAACAATCTTGACGGAGTTTCTTGCATAATTAAAATAATCCTTTGGATTATCAGAAGCATTTAAATTAATAGGTTTAACTAAAGGATATCGATTGGAAAAGGTAAAAGCATCCACAATCCAATGAATTCTATTATTGATTAAAACAGGATAAGCATCCTTGTCCAGATATAAAAATGGAGCAATAGCCTTGATTCGTTTATAAATATTTCGACGTACCAGAATTCGACTGTTTTTGTTTATACCCGTTGAAAAAAAGAGGTTGCTGTCATTTAAGAAACCTGAGACTACCGCTTTTTCAAAATCTGTGGCCAGAGGTAAACCACCTGTTCCCTGATAGTCAGTACTAAGATCACCCGCAGTTTTGTTTTCAGATTGTATTGATTCAGTATTAGGCACAATTGCATAAGGATAATCAGCCAGGCCATAATAGATTTCAGGCTGATCGATTTTCAATTTTTTATCTTGAACAGATTGTCCGAAGTTTTGTATTAACCACTGCATAGGCCTTTTAGCTTGTTGAGCAGAGGGGGACATAACCAGGCCATAGCCATGTGTATAGAGAAGGTGTCGGTTTCTCCAGTTTTGCGCATTAACGGGTAGATTATGATAATCTAAATCACGTATAGCTATATTAACCTGTTGGTTTTTATTGTTTATCAGATAACGATCAGTAGAAACTGAATTAAAATTAAAATAGCTTCGAATGCTTTGTAACTGGTTATAGGTGGGTAGTAGTAAATCATTATCCCACAAAGGAATATTATTTAATTCTCGGCGAATTCCACTATTGATGTTAGCAGTAATTGATTGGGCTATTGGATAGTCTATTTCAGTGATGTCAGCAAAATTAAATGCATCTGAGGTAGCCTTGATATGATTTTTAATATATTTAGCTTCAGCACTGACAGGATTTGATCCTACATAATACTCATCAATCATGCTAGGTATAAACTCAACGTATTTAATTGCAGTAATAATGATAAAAGCGAGGGCAAAACCGATAGCGAGTTTTCTTTTTTTACCTGTATAAAGACTATAAACTGCAGCTATGGTCAAAAATAAAAATAAAATAAAACTTAACCAGATCAGCGGTAAATGATAATTCATTTCCACAAAGCCAGGGCCGTAAAAAATGGGTAAATGCCTATCTTCAAACAGTATGTCAATGCGTTGGAGTGCAATGGACCAGGCTTGTAAAGCAACTAATATAAAAGCTAAAAAAGCGATATGACATTTTGCTTTAAAAGGAAAACCATCACCTTCTTTAATGTGTTTATAAGCAGCAAAATATAATCCGCTGACTACCGAGAGTAATAAAGAAAAAAACAAGAATAAATTAGATTGTATAAGTTGGTAAACAGGGTAGGAAAAGAAATAATAACTGATGTTTTTGCTATAGACAGGGTCGGTCAGCTCAGATGTTGCGCCAAAGTAAAATAATAAAAAACTTTCCCAGTGGTTATAAATGGGGATTATTATGGGGATGGAGACGAGAAATGAAACAAACCAGGCAGTTTTTTCATGTCTTTGTAAAAAAAAATCACTGGCATCAGCAGAGTGGGTGATTAACTTACCAGGAATAGTTACCAGGTTTAAGTAAACGGTTATTAATAGGGCTACGGAGGAACTGGCAATGACCAAGATGGCATAACTTTCTCTTAATAAAAAATAAGACCCCAGGTTTAGAGAGCTGAACCACCAGAGCTCTAATAAAAACTCGGTAAAAAAATAGCCAATAATCAGACCTGTAATGGCTAATAATATAATGGTTTTTAGAAGTAATTTCATTCCTTTAATACCCCGGGTTTATGAATTAACAAAGTCAGTATATTTCGTTTGTTGATATTCTATCTTGTTATAACTTGCTTGTGGAATTTTGTTTAAATGGAGCAAGTGAATTAGATCAAGTTAATTTAAATGACTACCTGATTAGCCATGAGCTTCCGCTAAATTATACGGAAAAAGAATAAATCCAACGACCACGCGTCATCCCCGAGGTCTTTTATCGGGGATCCATTCTGCGTAAATTAGATTCCTGCTAAGAGCATGCAGGAATGACTATGAACCAAGAATTACTCTCAATTTTTAGTTTTGTGGGGTAACTTTATAAGCGATGTCATTCGGACCAATGCGGGGAGTCTTGAATCCAGGCCCTTTCTTGAGTGACAAAGGTTTCTCGGCAATATATCTGCCCGTGTAGTCGTCCCGCTGGTCGAAATGACAATTTATTACAAGCTATTTAAAATAGCAAGGAATGACTGATTTTAAAGTTTAATCTGTGTTTATAATTAGCCATTTTATTTTAAAAAAGATGATTGGTTTTTTATATACTTTGCTTCGAACCTCATAATTCAATATGGCTATTAATAAACCACCTACTCGAGCTATGGTTTGTATGGAGCCATGTAATTTAATATTACTTAAGTACATTTTTATATGAAAACTTTGAATATTCTTATGTTTACTATTCTTCAGCTGGGATGCACTGTTGTTGAACCGTTTGAAATTGAATTCAATAAGGGGGCTATATGGACAGAAGGGTATGACAAATTCGATACAAAGCTTCCTGGCTATCATGTGAGTGGCGACATTGCCACTATCGTTTTACGAAACCGAACTACGCAAATGCTTAATAAATGGGTTTTAGCGATCACAACATCTAAGGGCATGACGCCACCGATGCTTGAAGGTTTTCAAGTCTCTACCAGAGACTTCCATATAAAAATGGAGCCTTTCAATGTTTTAATTCTAACGGAAGTGACAGATTTGAAAACGGGTACCCAACGTAGAGTAAACAAAGGGGAGTATTTTCAGTTTCAAATAGTTGGCAATCAGGTATTCGTTACCTTTTTACCAAAAGTTATGGCATTACTTGAAGGTGATATAAAAATTTCATGGGTTGATTGGTACAGATAAACAAGTACATAGGCTATGTATTCTTTTTTCAAAAGAGAGAAGGCTGTTGATTTATCAGGCATCGAAAATCGTGTTATATCAATTCTAATATAGTGCTAAGATTGAGTGAGCTATCGATTTCAATCAATCAATCAATTGATTTATGAAGCAGCGTTTTTATACGTTGTTTATTATTTGTTTATTTGGAGGATAGATTGATATTGATCAAAAAATATTTTTTAATGTTTGCTGCTATAGTCGTTTCTATTATTGCATTGCTTTATGGTGTTTCTCCTCAATGGTTTGCTCAAACTTTTCTTGATGTGCCTGTGGTAAGTTTAGATGTAGCACATATATTAAGAGCTGTTATGTGTCTCTATATTGCACTGGGTTTATTCTGGACTTACGCTGCATTTAATGATGCCTATAGAAATATTGCAGTATTAACGACAACTGTTTTTGCTGGTGGACTGGTGATAGGGTGAATTATTAGTCTATTCACTGATGGTCAACAATCAGGTATCTTAGTACTTTATGTGGTTATGGAATTTGCATTAGTTCCAGTTTCAGTTTGGATATTTAAGCTTGCTGATGAATAAAGAATTGCATTGCTAAATAGCAATAATACAAGCAAGTTTATGTTTCTGTCATTTCCTGTCAATAACAGGAAGTTTAACTAAAAATATATGATCAAAGGATAATTATGAAAAAGCCAATTTTAGGAGGTTTTTTAGCTATAGCCTCTCTCTCTATTCAACCTTATACAAGTATTGCTGCAGAAGCACCAAAACTGATACTTCAAATCACCGTCGACCAACTCCGGGCAGACCTTCCCCAACGTTATATGTCTAAGATGGGTAATGGAGGATTTAAATACCTCTATGATAAGGGGATCGTATACGAAGATGCTCATCATGCACATTCAAATACAGAAACCATAGTAGGACATACTACCCTAGCAACCGGAGCATATCCTTCAAGACATGGACTTATCGGTAATGTTTGGTACGATAGAGCAACGGGAGAGATGACGTATAATATTGAAGACCCAAGATATTCACTCCTAAGTAAGGATGCAGGTGTTGATAAATCAACTGAAGTTGATCCAACACAGAAGATTGCAAAAAGTGATGGTCGATCACCTGCAGCTATCCTTGTTTCAACCTTTAGTGATGAACTCTCTATCCACACAAATAAAAAGGCAAAAGTTTTCGGTGTTTCTGTAAAAGATAGGGGGGCAGTCTCTATGGCAGGTCATGCAGGAAAAGCTTTTTGGTTTTCCAAAGCAAATGGAGAGTTTGTAAGCAGTAATTTTTATTATGATAAATATCCAAAGTGGGTAGAAGCTTTTAATGCAAGCAAACCAGCCCTTGCTTATGCAAATAAAAACTGGGAGCTAATGTATAAACCCTCTGAATATATGTTTGGTGACAACGATGATCAAGCATGGGTAAGTGTAATAGGTGGTTTTGGAAGAGTATTTCCTCACGCTTACGGCAAAGCAGATACAAAATACTTCAATACTTTTTTAACGCTAAGTCCCGCGGGTGATGAACTGACTCTTAATTTTGCAAAGAAATTGATTGAGAATGAAGATATTGGACAAGATGGAGTAACAGATTATCTCTCTGTGAGTTTCTCTTCTACTGATTATGTCGGACATGTGTTTGGACCTTCAAGTTTAGAGGCCGAAGATAATCTTCTACGACTAGATAAGACACTAGCAAATCTTTTTGCCTTTGTAGATAAAAACGTGGGCTTAAAAAATACTCTTATCGTACTTTCTGCTGATCATGGTACTCCAGAAGCACCTCCTCAAGTTAATGAGTATGGTATTGAAGCAAATTACATCGATCCTGAAACTTGGGATAAGGCTCCAGGTATAGAAAAACTCAAAAAAGAATTTGGTATTGGTAAAAAATTGATACAGGCATTTAACGCCCCTTATCTCTATCTTAACAAACAGGTTATTAAAGAAAAAGGACTTGATCTTGCTCAAGTAGAAGCCGTTGTTGCAAGTGAGATCATGAAGTTAAAAGGTGTAAATAATGCAATTTCCAGTACTGCCTTAATGGAAGGTAGGGTCGCAAATACTGAAGATATGCGCCTTATTTTAAATAGTCACAATGTAAAGCGTTCAGGAGATATCTTCATCTTGTTTGAACCCAATTGGTTTATTAACGATTTTGATGGGCTCACAGTAGCATGTACACATGGATCACTTTGGAACTATGATACTTTTGTCCCTGTTATTTTTGCCGGTGCGAACATAAAGTCTAAGAAGGTCTACCGTAAAATTGAAACTGTCGATGTAGCCAGAACATTGAGTGCATATGTAAATGTAAAGCCACCATCAGGTGCAAACGGTAATATATTAGCAGAAGTTTTAGAAAATAAATAAACCAGCGCACAATTACTCACTTTTTGGATTCAGGGATGTCCGTATCCCAGAGTGCAAAAAGTGAGTAAGCGAATAGATATGGCCTAAGTCCTGCGTACGCCTAAGGCATCACTTTGCTATCAAGACTGTGAGATTTTTGGCTTTTAGCTCCCCTCTTTGGACAAGATGGGTTGGGGGGGATTTTATTACAAAAAATAATTCATTTAATATCAATGGGTTACTGTTTTGTGAAATCCCCCTTTTCCAAAGAGGGAGATCAAAAGCAGAATGCTTTCACACTGAGGCCATAAAGGTCAAGAAGCTCTTCTTTCTGAACCTGATAGCACATAAGCTAACGCTATAATGACGATGAGTGGCGAGAAAGCAATAGATAATGCCTGTTTCTTTGAATTAATATTTTGTGTAAAATTGTATCCGGTTAAAAAACAGGATACTTCCATTATTAAATATAGGTAGTATGAAACACAAATTAAAATATTCACAATTGGCGATAATTCTTATTCCGTCAATGGCATACAGTACAACTATCAAGTTGAACAATGGTGATGAACTCAATATTTTTATTAAAACCCAAACTAAAGGCGCTTTAATTGTAGAGCATGATTCGCTTGGTACCTTGACCATAAAAAAAGACAATATTACAAACCTGCAGTCTATAAATTTACAAACAATAGCAAAAGTTGAAACTGAGGATGTTGCTGAAAACCAAGATAAGGACGAAGGTCTCTTTGGAACGGGTTTATTAATTGATTGGAAACGAAATATTGATGTTGGTTTCAATGGGGCGGCAGGCTCATCTAATAACACTAGCTTTAGAATGGGGACCAGTTCCTATTTTGAAGATGATGAAGATAGGTGGAATTTTAAGGCCGTTTATATCTATAAACAAGAAGATAATGAATCTACAGATAATTCGTTAAAAGTAGATTTGCTAAAAGACTGGTTAGTAAATGATTCTTCTTGGTTTTACTTCGCTTCCGCTGGTTTCGATAAGGATCAATTCAAAGATTGGGACTATCGTATCAGGGCAGCTTTCGGTCCTGGATATCTATGGATAAAAAACAAAAAACTAGAGCTGGCTACAAGAATGGGTTTGAATGGTGTTTACGAAGTCATAGACCCTAATAACGCCATAAATTTGGAAGGTTTAGTCGGCTTAAATATATTATGGAATCGATCAGATAAGCATTCAGTAAAATTTAATAATATATTCTATCCATCTGCAACTGATTTAGGTGAATACCGAAACGTTACAACATTTGTATGGACTCACAAACTTGATTATTACAAAGGAATGGCCATCAAGCTGGGGTTTGATAACGAGTACGATACTAAGGAGTCTGATAAAAATGATCTTAAGTATTATGCTACTTTTGGCTGGGAATTATAAACCAGACATTAATGGAGAATATCTGGCACTTTAAATTGGATAAAGAACCTGATTTTCTTTCAATGATGGTCTCTATATGAAACAATATTTCTTATACACTTCTAATCAATGGCTCAGATGATAATGCAAATTTTTTCACGGCAACTTTCCCTTTCGACTCAAGTGTTATTGGCACTGTTTCTGGGTGTTCTGGTTGGAATATTCTTTGGTGAGCGCGTGGCCTGGCTGAATATTGTCGGTATTGTATTTGTTAAGTTTTTACAAATAGCGGTTATTCCTTATATAGTTTTGTCTCTTGTTGTTGGTTTGGGATCTTTGTCACCTCAACAAACAAAGGAAGTTGCCAAAAAATTTGGCCTGTTAATATTGCTGTTCTGGTTTATGGGCTTGTTAGTTGTCTTTAGCCTGGCGCTATCTTTTCCTGAATGGAAAGGTGCCAGTTTTTTTAGTGCAAGCCTGATTACCCCTCCGCCAGAATTAAATTATTACGATTTATATATACCCTCTAATCCGTTTAAATCATTATCTGAATCGGCGGTTCCCGCAGTGGTGGTATTCAGTTTATTATTAGGGGCTGCGCTGATTACAGTCAAAAATAAAAATGATGTGTTGACTCCTGCAAAGGTGTTACTTGAAGCGCTTAGTTCCATAACAAAAAAAATTATTAAGGTGTTACCTTTCGGTATTTTTGCCATCACTGCAGCAGCGGCAGGAACGATTCAGATGGATGATTTTGAAAAATTACAAGTCTATTTTCTGGTCTATATTTCTTCGGCATTACTGTTATCTCTGTGGATATTACCTTTCTTTGTCAGTGCAATTACCCCCTTTCGTTATCGTGACATTTTAGGCGACTGTCGAGGAATATTGGTTACTGCATTCGCAACCGGTAATTTGTTTATTCTGATACCTGTTTTAATAGAAGGCTGTAATGAAATTTTTAAAAAACATCAGGTACACACTGACGAGAGTGAACATTATAATGAAATTATTATTCCAGTTGTATTTAACTTCCCTGGTCTTGGAAAATTATTGGCGCTTTCTTTTGTTTTATTTGCTTCATGGTTTAGTAATGTCGACCTGGGTTTTGGTCAGAGTCTAGGATTAGCTTTTAATGGTTTGTTCAGTTTTTTTGCCAAAGTTCATGTCAGTATCCCTTTTTTGCTGGATTATTTGCAGTTACCTGCAGATTTATATCAATTGTTTCTGGCAGGTGATGTTATCACCAAACGATTTTCTTCATTGACTGCGGCTGTTTTTCTGATAAGTATGACTTTAACCACTACGGCTTTTCTAGTGGGTCTGGTTAGTTTTAACCTACGCAAAATTGTAGTTTTTCTTTCTTTAAGTGTTGCCATGGTTTTTGCTACTATTCAACTGAATCAATTTATTTTCACTAAGATATTGTCTACAGAGCAGGATGTTAGTGCAACACTTAATCATATGCAGGTTGATTGGGATGCGAGTAGTCAAATTAAATACAGCTTACCTGGAGCCGGTGATCCTGGTGGCCAGCCAGCCACACCAGATCAGATTGTGAAAAGAGGTCAATTACGGGTAGGTTATAATCCTGGGCGTGTCCCCTTTTCTTACTATAATGCGCAACATAAACTGGTTGGGTTTGATGTTGAAATGATGAATTATCTAGCTAGCTCCCTAGGTGTTGAACTGGAGTTAATTCCATTTCATAATCAGGATAATTTATACAAGTCTCTAGATAATCAGCAAATTGATGTTATTATTTCCGGGGCACAGATAAGTGCTAAATATCTGGATAAAGTTCTTTATAGTGAACCTACAATGGATTTAACGACAGCATTAATTGTTAGAGATTATCGTAAAAAGCAATTTTCTGAATATGACACCATATCTAAAATGAAGCTTAAGTTGGCGACTTTAGAAAACTACCCTCGAATCGGTTACTTTCAAAGACATTTACCAAATATCGAAATAATCCATATTACTTCGTTAAAAGACTTTTTCGAAAAAAAGCACGATTTTGATGCCTTAATTTCCAGTGTAGAAGAGGGGATGACCCTAACCATGCTCAGACCTAATTATGCTGTTTGTTTTGATAAAGACAATGTTCAGCGTTTTCCAATTGGTTACGCGGTGCATAAGGTTAATACACGACTACAATCATTGATAAATAGTTGGTTGAACATTCAACGCACTACAGGACGAATCGATAAATTGTATCGTTACTGGATTGAAGGGCAGGGAGCGAAGAAAAAATTACCACGCTGGTCATTGCTTGATTATTTACGTGAAACGTATAGCCCTACCACTGAAAATCCAGGAAGTGTGCCACAGGCACACAAGTAAACGATACAGAAGGGGTTGTAATATTTGTGGATAAGCTCATCAGAAGAGGGGGGTAGGTCCACCGAAATCTGCGATTGGAAGCTGGCTTCAAACTACCTCAAGCAGCTTTATAGGTAGTGAGCGTTGAGGAAAAGTTAACTGATTAGGTTAGCAGGTAGGATATAGAGAGACGAGTTAGCACCAACTTATGTTGAGGCGTCGTCATTAAAAGCGGGTAGAGTTCCCTGATCCAGTGATAAGTATACGAACGAATCCGAATACTACGTAAATGGTGTCCGGCGTATATAGTAAGCGTGACTTTATATTGGGCTTCTGTTGGGAATGGTGGGAACCAGTCGTCATTATGGTAAGGGAGATAAATAACTACCTGATTAACCATGAGCTTCCGCCATATTATAGGGAAAAAGAATAAATCCAACTGCCACGCGTCATCCCCGAGGTGTTTTATCGGGGATCCATTCTTAGTAAATTAGATTCCTGCTAAGAGCATGCAGGAATGACGGAGTAGAGACGCTGGCTTTTTTAAAATGGCGGAGAGTCATTGTAATCAGCACCTTAAGCCAAGGAATGAACACCCAACTACAATTAACAAAAATACAATATAATCAAAGTGTTATATTTTTGTTACTTAGAAGGAATAACTAACAAATGAGTATTAGAGTACCAATACAAGAAACTGGGGTGGAGTTGTAGTGAGTATCAATCGAGTCTGACCCCATTGGTTTTTGACCCCATTGGTTTTAGTGTGTATCAATCGAGTCTGACCCCATTGGTTTTATCGAGTCTGACCCCATTGGTTTTTGACCCCATTGGTTTTACCCCATTGGTTTGCCATTGGTTTGTCCCATTAATTTGTTGGTTTTATGAAAATTATAAAAATTATCCCTTGGCAGAGAGTTTATGCTAAGTGTAAAACGCCGGGCTGGGTTAATCCTTGTTTACGGTTCTATAAAAAAATCCATATCAACTGTTCATTGTAGGCTTTATGAAAAAAAATCGTTTTATTGCTCTTTTCCTGGTGTTAATTTTATCCGGCTGCCAGTCAGTTTTTGGCCCCAGCGCGCTGCAAAACACACATTCAGCTTATAACCAGGTGATCGTAAATACCCAGAATGAACAAATGCTGCTTAATCTGGTGCGTATGAAATATCGGGACAAACCGTTTTTTCTTAAAGTGAGTAGTGTTACTGCGGCAATGACTTTTAGCGGTAACATTGGTATTGATGCCGGGCTGGACATAGGCCCCGGCGGGAACGTAATTTCGCCTAATCTGGGTGTTAGTTATGTCGATAAACCAACGATTTCCTACTCACCGTTACAAGGAGAAGACTTTCTTAAAAGCGTCCTTTCCTCGATTCCACTACAAGCTGTTTTAGTCATGACCCAATCAGGGTGGAGTGTTGAACGAATTTTTGGTATCTGTCTGGAACGTATGAATGACCTTTATAACTCCCCTCGGGCTTCAGGACCCACTCCAGAACTCGAACCGGAATTTAGAAAGTTCAAACGAATACTGGAGTTGTTCAGAATTCTTCAGCTTAATGGTGATCTGGAAATTGGGCCCGATCTGAGTTTAAATTCAAAACATCCGGATCTGGTCATTCTTTTTGAGTTAAGCAAAGTGAATCAGGATATCATTGATGAAGCATCAAAACTTCTGGATAATTTAAGTGAAAGCGATGCCGATCTACAAATACATAAGGGGACGCATAAAGTGAGAATTAATAATGATTTTGTTAATGCGAATCCAGGCGAACTTAACGTTCGCACCCGTTCGATTTCCAGCGTCATGTATTACTTGTCACAAAATGTAAAGATACCTGAAGAACACATTAAAGCGGGACTGGTTACCGTTACAAAAACACGGGATGGAAAAGGCGTATTCGATTGGGGTGAAACGCCAGCCGGCTCAGTGTTTCAGGTGAGTTTTAGCGAAGAATACCCCGAAAATGCTTTTATAGCTGTTCCTTACCGAAACTATTGGTTTTATATTACCGATAATGATCTGCAGAGCAAATCAACTTTTATGTTGTTGACGCAGTTGTTTGATCTACAGGCCGGGCAGACTCAATATACTGGTCCTACGCTTACTCTGCCAGTTAGGTAATGCAATATATTATTAGAGTATTCTTCATTCAGAAGGGCCCACAATGAACACACATTTCAGTAGGCTTATTGCCTTGATTTATTTTCCATTTTATACTCGCGACTGGTCTCAAAGGATCACTCTGCTACCCGTGTTAGTACTGTGTCTACTCGTCGTAACACCGAATGCATCAGCTGAACAGTCTGCAAAGACAGCTTCCGAAGCTATTACAGAAAAACAATTAATAGCCATCAATATTGCCGATATTACCGGACAAGCTGAAGCAATCGAAGACCGTCTTGAAAAGATTGAAACAGAGTTGTCCAAAACTGACACTGAAAAGCAAGCCGGGGAGGCTCTTGATAAATTCAATAAAGAAATTGAGGTCATGCTGGCCAGTCTGGAAAAAAAACTGGCCGATCGTTTAGATAAATTTGAAATACAGGAGCTTAGTTCACACTGGAATATTCTTAAAAAAAGTCTTACAACACAGCAGGAACTCTTCAAAAATCGGTCTGACAGGCTTAGTAAAGGTCTTGAATTAGTCCAGGAGAAAAAACGAGTTTGGCGTTTAACCCAGAAGGTGGTCAAGCATGAATCTGCGCCAGAGACTGTAAAAAAACGGGTGACGGAAATACTGGCATTGTTGCATAAATTACAGGTCAGGCTAAAAAGTTCTCGAAATTTGGCTCTGGATATCCTGGCTAGAACCTCTAAACAACAAGACATGGTCGATTTGGCAATCGAACAAATTGAGGCAGCCGAAAAAGCAATGGTTTCCAATATTATGCAGGCCCAGGATATGCCTCTGTGGCACAGCGAGTTTAACAGCGAAAAAATAAAATCAATACCAGAGCATTTCGTCAGTCGTACCAAAGAGTTAAAAATCGGATTGATTAAGTTTATAAAAGATCAGTATGTTCTTTTGCTCATTCAGGCAATATTGACACTATTTCTAGGCTGGTTTATCTCACGCAGACATCAGCTTATAAGAGAAGAAGCAAGAATCGAGGATTATGGACTGGATGCCTTGAAGCATCCATGGCCAGCGGCAATGCTGTTCAGTCTATATATGACACCATTTCTTTATGCTGACCGCACTCTGGGGTTTATTTTTGTGACGATAATAAGCAGTTTGCCCTTATGGCTATATGTAGTGAGTGGGATGTTGCCTGCTGCGTTGCGTGTTTCGCTGATTATCATTACCCTGCTCGGATTAGTAGAGGAAGTTCGCTCTGTTTTCGGTGGTTTTACCCTATTGAGCAGGTTAACTTTAATCTTGGAGTTTGTCGTTGCTCTGATTGCACTGCGTTGGCTATTACCTAAACATTTTCTACAAATCTCCGCTTATCTTCGTAACAGTTTCTGGTTTAAATTAATGCAGACCTGGCTGCGCTATTCTATACCTGTATTTGGAGCAGGAATCGTGGCCGTAATTCTTGGTTATTCGGAACTGGCGGGTAAAATAGCCTTTCTGATGATTTGGGGACCGTTTGCAGGCGCCTCATTTATCGCGATTGTTCGTATTGTAGAAGCCATCCTCCATAGCTACATTGATACAGGGCATTTTGATTTTCTAAATATGATCAGAATTCATCGTCATCCCTTTGTTAGTCTAACGCGACGAATTCTGCGGACTGCTGGTTTTTTGGCCTGGGCATTTCTTATACTTAGAGCAATCTCACTGTTGAACCCGGTTCTAGATGTAACACACGCGATACTTACAACACCGTTAGGGATTGATCCTATTCAGTTTTCGCTTGGTGGCATCCTGGCTTTTGCTTTTACATTGTGGTTTTCCTGGTTATTGGCTAGATTTGTCAACCTCGTTCTGGATAATGAGATATTTTCTCGCATAGGTACTCCTCCCGGTGTTCCATTCGCTATTACCACCTTCAGTCGTTACATAATCCTTGTGGCTGGCTTTCTGGCAGCCGTCTCATTGCTTGGGTTTTCTCTTGATAAAATCACCATCGTGCTGGGTGCGCTGGGTGTGGGTATCGGTTTTGGTTTGCAGAATATTACCAGTAATTTTATTTCGGGCATTATTCTTTTGTTTGAACGCCCCATTCGTGTGGGGGATAAAATTCAGTTTGACGATTTGATCGGCAGAGTTTCTTCTATCGGCATCCGGGCCAGTAAAATAACCACTTTTGATGGCTCTGATGTGATTGTTCCCAATTCGGATTTTATTTCTTCACGGGTGATTAACTGGACATTCTCCGATGAGAAACGTCGGGTTATTATTCCGGTTGGAGTCTCTTACGAAGCTGATCCTGAACAGGTTCTTGAGCTGTTGTTAAAAGTCGCTAAAGACCATCCCGAAATAATTGACTCCCCCAAACCAGAAGCTTTGTTTCAGAACTTTGGGGAAAGCTCTCTCGACTTTGAGTTGCGCGCCTGGACAGAAAGTGCCCGTGGCTGGGTTACCGTTAAGAGTGATCTGGCTGTGATAATACACAAGACGTTGAAAGCAGCAAATATCGAAATTCCGTTTCCGCAGAGGGATATCAATTTGCGTAATACTGAGAAATTAGAGGAAGCCTTGGCAAATATGGTAAAACAAAGAGTATGATCCTCACTTAAGGGAGCTGGAAAAAATAATCATCCAATCTTGCTGGTCTTTTTGTCCGCCTTCAGCGAGGTAGCAACAGTTACGTAGCTTGCTATGCGCCTGTTGCCACCCCACTGAAGACAAACAAAAACCCTGCCCAAATATTGGGCAATTATTTCTTTCCAGCTCCCTAAGTAGATGGTTAAATTGCGAAAATCTAGTTTTATGGAGTCGCGACTAGAATAAAACTAAGGCCATAAGCGGTCGGGGGTATAAAGTCCCTCCGATTTATGGATTGTTAAAAGCGATGAATAACAATACTCTTAGTCCCCATGCTTACCGTCAATGCCATTAAGTTACAGGAAAATTTAAATATTGAACAATATGTTGTAACAAGGTTGGATAAGATTTTTTATTGCGAAACATTAAAAAACGTCATCCGACATGCTTGATTATTCAGAATGTCGGATTTTGTTATCTGCGCTGCGCTAGATAAGCTCATCCAACCTTGTAATGCATTGACTGTAAAAGTTAAGTCTTTAACAGGAATGTGTATGAATTAACTTAAGCAATTATTAGGGGCGCAGGTCTTCAGCCTGCATTACTCGGATGTATATTAAGCTAATTAAGGTTTATTTCGGAAATAATAGTGTCAGTTGAAAGCGCAGTCCCCAATCGGGTCCCCCTTTAGGTTTCTCAGCATAATAGCGTCCCCCCATGGAGAGCTGAATGGGTTGGCTGCCTAACTTTAGTACTTGGCTGACCGAGAGATTCAAAGGTATAGTCCATTGGGTGTTTTCCCAGTCGTAAGTTGACTCTGTATTAAGTCCAAAAGACGTTGCCTTTTGCGTGGTGTAGGAAATAAATGGTTGCAGTAAAGTAGCACTGATATCCTGTCGAGATTGTGTCCCCGCGAACGACCAAATATGATTGGTCAATGCACCATATGTCCAGCCGCTGGCTTGTTTTAGAAGCACTGCTGTCGGTCCTGCTCCCCACTTTTCTCCGCCCAACGCATCATCAGTGGCACTGGGATAAAGTAACACTGGCCCCCCGCCTATGACCCAGCCAGCCACCTTCTCTTTTGGTGAGAGGAAAAAACTTTGCACGATGTCGCCTAGACCACTGACATCATCTCCTCCAGGAACCGGTGATTCCAGGTAGTTTACTGGCAAAATGGTACGGGTGATTAGATTCCAATTCTCACTGATATCGAAAGGAATCACTGGTTGTATGTTAACCTTATAACTCATTGCATCAGTAGAGCCGACACCGAAATCCCAGTTATTCTGGAACGGCACACTGATAAGATTTGCAACTGGATTTTGTAGTTTTTCTGCCAAGTCGGATGCACTGCTACCAGTCGCTTGGGGTGCGCTCGGCTCATTTTTATTTACGGCTTTAGTTTCCGCTTGCACTGATGGAATTATCAAAAGTGCACTGGTCAAAGCTAAGCTAGTTATAGTTTGTAGAATAAAATATTTCATGGGAATGGTAGTCAGTCGTTGTTAAAGGCTATGTACTCATTAAGTGTTGGTAGTCGCTTAAGTCATTAATTGTACGTGAATCATAGTAATGATAAATGCCCGCAATCATTGGCCCTTATGATTTACCAACAGCTAATGCAGACATAGCCTTGTTAAAAGTTTAATTCAGTTCTAAGTCCAAAGATCCATGCTGTGTGACTTTCTGGCAGTGCGAGGGAAATCGATCCTGGAGGGATAGTGCCAACGCCTGGATTATCTAGGGCTGTATCAATGATTTGAAGATCTGCAGTCACATGAAACCAGGGTGTTACTTCAGCGTTATACCAAATCTCAAATCCGTTTTCTTCGTTGATATCAAGAAATTTGAAAAGAGGTGAGTCAGTAGGTTCTATATGATAATAGCCTAAGCCAAACGAATCATTAGGCCGGATATTAAAAACACCTTCGCCTGAGATACCTGCTGCTGCAGTCCAGTCTATGGGATTGGTTTCTCTGTCAGCGATACCAAAACGGGTAAATATGCCCCAGCCTTTACCATCATCCCATTGCAGATATTGGTGAGCATTATGGTAAAAAGCCCATGACTCACTTTTTTGGGGTAGACCGTTACCTCTAATCAATTCTGGGATGGTTGAACGAGGATCATTACCGTAAGTGGTAAATTCATTATCAAAAGCATAGAGAAACCCAGCCGTTTGGGCTCCAGGGAGCTCTCCAAGTGAGTATTTGAAATTCCACTCAGTCGCAACTGTCGTGCCTTTACTGGTATCAAATGGATTATGAGTGGCTGACTCTTCAGTATCGAAAGCAAGAATGGAGCCTATAATCGAATCATTGGGTATAAATATCATCCCTCCGCCTAGTGTTACAGTGGGAGAGGTTGTTGCTTCAACCAAAGAATACAAAAAAGAACTGTTTAAGAAGTGAGCATCAGACCTTGGATTTCCAACTAGTTCATTAGTATCGCCATCTAAGGTATTCAGCAAGCCGCCAACAATGCCAAATTGAGGAGAAAGAAATTGGGTGAAGACCACTTCCGTAAGACCAATAGTTTCGTCGTTAATATTATTTGAATCATTTGGAATGAGAGCATCATTATTCACTGGAGAAAGTGCTCCTGTTGATATGCCATCAACAGCTTCTCCCACTCTGGATTCAACCCGTAGCTTAAGAAGCCCACCTGGCCAGAGTCCAGCTTTACCTGTATCGAGTTGTATCACTAAGTCTTGGGTTGATACAAACCCATCATGTTCTTTGATACCACCATCAAATAAATTTTGATAAGTCGTTACAACTCTAAAGTCTAGATGTAGCCCGTTTTCAGCAAGTTTTTTTCTTGAGCCATTCCAATCTCCTGTTAGCGTAGATCGTGTTAATAAATCACCACTGTAATCAGGAGTGGGAAGCATTGCTTCTTCTTCTGAATGAACCAAGCCAGGGGAGCAAGTTAAAAAAATAACTAAAATAGATCTGAATATTTTGTTCATTTTTGTAAATTTCATATATGTGTAAATGGACTGATTGCATTTTTTATTATTAAAACATTCGCTCAGAGATTGACCAGCCTAATTCTTTTAGTTTCTGTGTTGCTATTGGACTAGCCGTACCAGCTAAAACCAACTGTTTTTTATTAATTCCAAGTTTAGACGAGGCTTGGTGACTAAGAAATGTAGCAACTTTTGCTATATCAGCAGTCCATAGTACGTGGTCTAACGGTAAGCACAGAACTAGATTGTTTTTAGATGTCAGACCTCCAACAAATGTACCTAACCCGATAAAACGTGATACAGGTATATAGACACGGTTAAAGTTGCTATACATTTCTGCCTGACGCTGGCGAAAAAAAGCGACATCAGGATCATTGGTTCGAGTTGC
>ENA-ORXI01000535-ORXI01000535.1-sediment-metagenome-genome-assembly--contig:-NODE-535-length-31627-cov-18.121395_pt1 | contig 31627 bp, 28 predicted proteins | sample MGYA00237861_ERZ511468 | MGnify/ENA primary metagenome ERZ511468 (study PRJEB26299, sample SAMN06266213) | sediment metagenome | isolation source: Hudson Canyon methane seep mesocosm | place... | reverse complement strand
ATACAGAAACGCTCCAGCGTTTCGAGACGCTGGAGCGTCTACCCATGCATTCCCACGCACAGCGTAGGAACGAGAAATTATCTGTTTTTTATAATTAAATAGCGCGATTTGTTAATAAAAGTTGCCATAAAAAACAGGGCAAGCACACTGAGTAAAGCAATTATTCCCGGCTCTGGTGTGGTCGGTACTATTCCACCAACAGCAAAGTTAGAAACACCTTTGGGTAAGGGAAGGGGCTGTTTTACTTTGGTATTCTGTCCATTAGGATTAACAGTCACTTCGTCTATTGCAATAAAGGAGGTGTAAGCCGTTAATAAGTTATAGCTCAATCCCAGATTGGTTATTTCAGCTTGTCTATCTGAGTCGGGACGTATTTTTTCATAATCACCGAGTTGAGCAATTCGCTGTCTTGCCCAAAGATAACGTAAGGCAACATTTGAATTATTGACTTTAGATGTACTGATGTCGATTGATTCAGAATAGTCTGATCCACCACGCTGTCCACTAATATGTATTTTCCCTTCCGCATTGCCTCGCCATTTTCCATAAATGATGAGTGGCTTTTCTGCAAATAAATCAGGCACGGTTTTGGGTTCTACATCGTAGACATCCAGACCATCAAACTCTAGGTTGATATGCGTTAGAACCGGCGTTTCAATATATTGGCGAAATTTCAGTGCTGTAGAGATGGCTTCTTTGGGTGAAGTGATAACAAAGGGTTCTCCCTGACCCGCATGGGCTAAACCTTCAATCAGAAAACGATTAACACTACTGCCTATACCAAAAGAAAAGAAATTGGCATGGTTTAAATTATTTCTTATGTATTCGAAAGCTTCCGTTTCAACAGAAACATAACCATCTGTTACGACCACAAAACTGCGAGACGTTGATTCTTCGGCTGGTAAAGCCATTGCTGTTTTGATTGCAGGGAGTAACCGTGTTCCACCACCTCCACGTTGACGTTCCATCATGGAAATGGCTTTATTTATATTATTGCGGGTAACAGGTAGTGATTTTTCAGATAATACAGATGAGCCACCAGAAAAAAATAGAATATTAAATGAATCGCTGGTACGTAAATTAGACAGTAGCTCTACCATTAGCTTTTTGCTGGTGTCCAATGGAAAACCATGCATGGAACCCGATACATCAATCACAAAAATATATTCACGCGCTGGAATGTTTTTAGCGGCAACGCGTTTGGGTGGTTGAGACATTAACAAAAAGAAATTTTCTTTCTCTCCTTTATGAAGTATCAAGCCTGATTCAATGGTTTTTCCGCGTAGCTGGTAACGCAGAATATAATCACGGTCTCCCGCGTTATGTTCCCCTGATTTTAACTGGACATCTGCACTCCCTTGTTTATCGTAGTTAACCTGTACTTTATGAGAGGGTGAGCTGAGTGCTTGAATAGGTATGCCTGCTGTAACAGATAGATTAATATCAAATAAGTAGGGAGGCTGTTTATCCTGATGTAAATAAGGATTTGAAATCCAGTTTTCTGACTCTGTTGCATCCGCTGAAGCGGTTTCAGAATAACGCGGGCCTACTACAGCTGGATAGACAAATTCATACACGCCTTGTTCCGGCACGATCAGTTCGGTATAGGATAGCTCTACAACCACTTTGTCCCCAGGCATAATATTAGCCACATTCATTTGAAAAACATTAGGCCGTTGCTGTTCCAGTAATGAGGCGCGTTTTCCGAGCTTCTTTGCTTGAATATAAGATTTTTTTGCGGCTTTCCGCTCCTTGATTTTGGCGACAATAGTGCGCTCCCCCAAGGTCATTTGCATGCCGTAAACGGCTGCTTTGCTTGAACCAGGGAAAACGTAGATAGCTTCAATAGCCGATTCCCCCCTGTTTTGATAAACCTGGCGTACTTTTACATCAGCAATCACACCGGCTATATCAACTTGTGCTGAAGTTTCTAACAGGGGGAGTTGTTCGGTCACGCCTATTTGTTCACCCAGGATTTTAAAATAGGGTGATAAGGTTTGGTTGTTTTCTTCAGCATTTATTCCCCTTGTTTGTAATAACAAAATGCATATAACAGCCAAGCAGCCTAATGATTTTTTGTGGTAAGTTTTCATGATCTTTCCTCGTTTTATGACGCCTTTATCGGTTTTTTAGCGTTGATGAAAGTTTAACGAGTGAAAATGAAATTTAATTGAAGTGATTGTGAAATCGAAGTGAAGTTTGTGTGAAGTTGGATAACTTCAAACGATCACCAAGACGAAGATAAAATTGCTCGGAACTAGTAGTCCATCAATTTTGGTCGGATGGATAGATGCTATTAAAGCCCTCCCTTGCTGGGGAGGGTTGGGAGAGGAGGTTAAAATAATTCTGTTCTGCAAAAAAAGCCTTTTATTTCCCCTCACCCAACCCTCTCCCTTCGGAGAGGGCTAAAGCAATTGTTTATCATGCAGTACTATTTCTACGCTGCGGGTTTATGATGTAAAGGAAACGTTATTTTGGCAAGCGTTCCTTTATCTGGATGATTATTGAGCACAATATTTCCATCATGTAGTGAAACAATTTCCTGTACCAGACTAAGACCAAGCCCAGAACTTTTACGACCACCTTCAGGCCGTTTTAATGAATAAAAACGCTCGAATATCCGTTCAAGTGCATATTCAGGAATACCTGTTCCATAATCGCGAATTTGGATTTCTACATTTAAATTATCATAAGACACATTGATATCTATCTTGCTATCTGCAGGGCTAAAATCAATCGCATTCTGGATAACATTCATCAGTGCCTGACGAATCAAGTTAGCTTCACCTGCGATACAAACATTGCTATTACCTTGAATAATTAACTGAATATTCTTCACCAAAAGTAAGGGTAAGAATGTTTGCTTTATTTCATTAAGTAATTCATCAACCGCTACCAGAGTGGAAGATGTTATATATTTACGAGACTCCAAGGAAGAGAGCAGTAGCAAATTATCTATTATCTGATTAATTCTATTGGACTCTTGATGGATGTTTTGGAGTAGCGTTTGTTTTTGTTGGGAAGAAAGGTCTTCGGCCAGTAATTCGACTGATCCACGGATGGCTGAAATGGGGCTTTTAATTTCATGCGTCAATGTCTGTACATAGTTTTCAACATAACTTTTTCCATTAAGCGCATCTCGCATTTGTTCAAATGCAATGCCTAATTCTTCCATTTCATTTGAACCTAATGTTGGCCTTTTTATTCGTTTTCCATCCCGAATAGCTTTGGCATAGTGGGTTAGTTTCTGTATTGGGCGTGTTACCCAAATGCCTAATAATAAGCTTATTATAATAAAGACTAGACATGCCAATGTGCCGCCGATAATTAATTTATTTTGTGCGGCTTGTGCAAATTGATTTGAGCTGTTGGTTGGTTTACCTACAGACAGTACGCCAATTAAATCATTATGGTGAATAATAGGTGATGCGACATAGATCATTTTTCTATCTGGGTCGTTTTCGATATCTGTGGTGCGGGCACCATATTTTCCCTGGAATGTAAGATAAACATCACGCCACCTTGAGTAATCCTGTCCTTCATTTTCACCATTATTTGAGTCGAAAATAACAATACCGGCACGATTAGTTATATATAAATGTATATCAACATGACTTTTCAACAGTCCAAATATCTGCGCGGAGAATGCCTGAGATTGAACGTTTTTGAACCCCTCTCGAAATAGCGATAAATTGATGTTGCCATCAATAACAGATGATGAAGCGATAGATGCTAAAACACGGGCGGTATCAACCAGAGGCTCTTCAGTTGATTCTCGATAACGCATTTCAATATCATCAGCGACTATATCAATCAGGAAATAAAAACCGACACTGAATAAAACAATAATACCCAGAAATATTCTTCTTCGAATACTCATCGATCATCCAATAAAGAGTAGCCTATGCCACGGTGAGTGATTATGGGATCGTGTTCCGGGTGAATGGCTTTAATTTTTTGACGAATCGTTTTGATATGGGTATCAACGGTACGGTCTGAACTAATAGAAGAATATTCCCAGGCTTGATCCATTAACTGGTCACGACTATATACACGGCCTGGTGTTTTTATTAACAGCGCGAGTAAACGAAATTCAGTTCGTGATAATTCCAAAGGCATGTTGCGAATGAATATTTGCATGCTTTCATGATCAACCTTGAATAAGCCTGTGGACACAATAGGGGGGCTAGTGTTTGTTGAATGATTTGCCCCCGTTCTACGAAGAACAGCTTTAACCCGTGCACTGAGTTCTCTGGGGCTAAATGGTTTTGTTACATAGTCATCAGCCCCCAGTTCCAGGCCGACAACTCTGTCAATTTCGCTGGAACGTGCGGTTAAAAAAATGATGGGTATATTTGAATTGCTACGAATACGATTGGCCAGTTCAAAGCCATTCATATCTGGCAGACCAATGTCTAGAATAATTAAATCAAAAATGACTGACTCAATCTCAGTTAATGCATCGCTGCCTGTGGCGCAGGAGGTAACCAATAAACCTTCTGTTTCTAGTGCCAATGAGATGATATCGACTATAGAGGGTTCGTCATCTACAACCAGTATTTTGGGCATGCACTTCCTTTTGTTGTTTTACGAGATGAGTTTTATGGCTATTAGTTTATTGGGGCGCAGTGCTTTAGCCTGCTATTTTTCAGTTATGAAAGCAGGCTAAAGAGGCTGTAAAAGTACTAGCTTTTAGTACCCCTCTTTGGAAAAGACGGGCTGGGGGGCATTATAAAAATAAGATGTTTAATTTCAACATGTTGTGTTTTTATAAAATCCCCCTCTATCCCCCTTTTCCAAAGGGGGAGGTTAGAAGCAGAATACTTTCACAGTATCTAAAAAGCACTGTGCTAGTATTGTTTTAGCCAATCTTACGAGCTCGTACATTGCGTCCTTTTACTTTACCTTCGACAAAGTAGTCTAATACGGTACGCATTGCATCTCGTTCAACGGCAATGTAGCTGGCAATATCAAAGATATCAATTTTACCAATCTGTGAGCCTGATAGACCTGCATCGCCAGTTAGTGCGCCTAAAATATCTCCTGGGCGAATTTTTGCTTTTCGACCGGCATTCAGTTGAATTGTCACCATAGGGGCTTGCATAGAAAAACCGGCGTTTTTGTTTAAAGCAGATAGGTTTTCCTCAATACAGGGCTTGTTTTGAAAGGATTCAATGCCATCAACACGTAATTTTTCAGACTCGGTGAAAATACTAAGAGCAATACCTTGCTCGCCAGCTCTGCCTGTACGACCGATACGATGAACATAAATCTCCGGATCATGGGGCAGTTCAAAGTTAATCACAGCTTCCAGGGATTTAATGTCTAAGCCTCGTGCAGCAACATCTGTTGCGACTAAAACAGAACAACTGTGATTAGTAAAGCGAAGTAATATTAAGTCGCGGTCACGTTGCTCTAAATCACCATGAATAGCGAGTGCCTGGATGTTTTTATCGCGTAAAAACTGAGCAACCTCATCGCATTGTATTTTTGTATGACAAAATACCAAGGTTGTTTTGGGTTGATAATGTTCAAATAGTGTTAATAAGGTTTGATTGCGATTGTGTTTTTTACACTGGAAAAACGCTTGATTGATGGTTTCTGATTGATGCTCAGATTCTACGCTCACCGTTACAGGGTTCTTCTGAATTTTATGACTCATTTTGTCAATAGTATCAGGGAATGTGGCAGAAAATAGTAGGGTTTGGCGCTGTGTGGGGGTTCTAGCAATAATACTGTTAATTTCTTCTGCAAAGCCCATATCTAACATTCTATCGGCTTCATCGAGGACTAATGTTTCTAAACCTTTAAGGTCAAGCGTCTCTTTACCTAAGTGGTCTTGAATCCGTCCTGGCGTGCCAACCACAATGTGAGCACCATTATCTAAAGAGCTCTTTTGGGGCCAAAAAGGTTTTCCTCCCGTTAGCATCACTACTTTAATATTAGGAACGGCTCTTGCCAGTTTACGCAGTTCTTTTCCCACTTGATCAGCCAGTTCTCTGGTTGGACACAAGACCATTGCTTGTACGCCAAAATGACGTGGGTTTATTTTATTCAACAAACCTAAACCAAATGTTGCCGTTTTGCCGCTGCCTGTTTTTGCTTTAGCGATTAGGTCTTTGCCAGCTAAGACATGAGGCAAGCCTTGTGCTTGAATCTCAGTCATTTTTTCATAGCCTAGAGAATCTAAATTGCCAACCAAAGCTTTAGATAAAGGGAGAGAGGAAAAGCTTTCATTGCTCATAAAATAAGTCCATTGTGCAAAAGTGGGAGGTGCATTTTTTGTAAATACATTGTTATTTATTTTCCATTGAGCTAATAAAATTATTAGCTTCATCAATGGATTTTTCCATTGCCAAGATGAGTGATGAGACATCTGACTTGATCCCACCTAATTCATTTTTAAGCGCAGAAATGGCGCGTGCATTAAGGTTGTGTTTTAAGTACAGGACTTGATCTTTAAAAACCGCTAAAACCGGTGCAAGTTTTGATTCAGCACTTTCCATTGCGGTAATGAGCTGTTTATACTGGCGTTTTGTTTCGGATAACCGTGCTTGACTGCTACGTTTTAAAGAGGCACTGCTATATTGGTCTATTTCAGTTTCCCATTCTTCAAATAATGCTTCAGAAACATCTTTAATTGAATCAATACGGTCTCTGACTTCTTCCGCTTGATCAACACTGTTCTGGTATTCAGTATTGAGTTCGTTGTATACAGACTCAAGATTTCCACCTTTAAAATTGGTCACTACGGTAAATTGTTCGAGTGCCGATTTAAATTGTTGTTTTGTTTCTTCCTGGGTGTCACGCGCTTTTTCAACACGGTGAACCATGACCTCTCTTTTGGGTATGCCTACTTTTTCAAGTGCACCTAAATACATGCTTGAACAAGCCGTCATTGACAACAATAGAGTGAGTAAGGTGATGCGTAATAGAAAAATCATATTTCCCCCTGTCTAATAATGTTGACCATTATATAGAAGCACTTGGTTTTATATAATCTATATTACTTATTGCAAATAATCTTTAAATAAAGGTTGCAACTCATCTAACTGGTCCTCTATTGACCAAGTGACCGCTTGAGAAAGTAAATCTAACAAAATAATGGCATTAACGGTTGCATCTTGTTTAATGGCAGCTCTAAACCGATTAGCCAGTGCTCTATTGATAATATTAATCTGGTTATATTTTTCTGTTAAACCTTTAAACCCTAGTTCAACACTCATTCCCTGTTGGTGTTTAAAATATTGGGCTAACAGGTACATGGAAGTCGTTCTGTAAATAGTTTCGTCTTCACTAGCAAAAGGTAAATGAAAACGTGCCATGGGTTTTAAAAATTCAGTATGAGGGCAGGGGCTTGTCGCTATAACCAAACCAAGTAGTGAGCTGATGGCTCGCTGTAAGGTGGTATCTGAAGAAATGATCCTTTCAGGGGTAGTGACAATGACATTAACCTCATCGTATGAAACGAGAGCGTTAGATACTTCTAATAAAGGCGTAAGATTTTGAGCAACGGGACAAAAGGGAGTCTTTTCAATATTTAGCGGACAGTTAGAGCATTGATTAAAATCTAATGCAGTCCAAAAAGGCGTCTCTTCATCTTTTGCTTGAAGCGTAACGGTTAATGAATCAATTTCAATGCTTAATTTAATCGACTCTTTATCAGGAAAATTAAATTGATATGAATAGACTAAAATCGAATCTTGCATCTATTTACCCTCTATAAAAAGTAACATATGCCCATCATAAAATATATCTCGTAAAAAAACAGAATAAGCTGTTAATTTTAAGGTTTTGTTATAGACTTAAATCATATGTATTTTATTCTATTGATAAGACCTAGAGACAAAAACGATGACTGATTGCGACATGAAAAAACCTAAGATTTTATTGGTTGATGACGAATCTAATGTTCTACGAGCTATTGGCAGATTACTTAGAGCTTATGAAACTACCGCATTAACGAGTGCAGAAGAGGCATTATTAGTTGCAAAGGAAGTGAAGTTTGACTTGGTTATTTCAGATTTCAGGATGCCAGGAATGAATGGTGTTGAATTTTTAATTAAATTCATGAAACTGCAACCCGAGTCAATCCGTATGATCTTAACGGGTTATGCTGACTTAGAAAGTGCTCAAACTGCAATTAATGAAGCGGGTGTTTATCGCTTTATTAACAAGCCCTGGAATAATGTTGAAATAACCAATGCGGTTAAGTCCGGATTAGAACACCAGCGTATCCTATTAGAGAACAGCCAGTTAGCTAACCAAGTGAGAGAACAGCAAAAGCTGTTAAATGAAAAGGATAAACTTTTAAGCGCTTTAGAAAAAGAAGAACCGGGTATTACGCAAGTCGACTGGGCTGACGATGGCTCAATTATTATTAATGAAGAAGATTATGAGTAAGCCTTGAGTCCCCCTCTTTGGAAAAGAGGGGGTAGGGGCGGTTTTATAAAATACAAATAGGGGGTTATATATACATGTGGTTTCATAATAAGAAAAAGGAAGAGGAGTTACAGGAACGTAACACCTCATTAGAAACAGCATTAAACTCAGCTCAATCAGAGAACGGAGCGTTGCGTGAGAACCTTTCTAATATTCAAGCACAGTATGAGAAAGCAATTGCTACCAACCTGATTCACGCGAATGAAGAGGTTAGCTTGTGCGTGGGTATCACCGAGACATTAGATGTGATTCGAATGAAATCGGCTATCAATTCACAAGAGTTATTAGATAAACAATCAACATTATCAGAAACATCCAAGTTATTCGCACAAAGCAACATGCTCTTAACTCAAATTAAAGAATCTATATCCTTACTTAACGCCTCTACTAGCAACAGTGTGGGTGCTGTTACCAAATTAAATAAGGCCAGTGAAAGTATTGCCGTTTTTACCAACACTATTAGCGCTATATCCAGTCAAACAAATTTATTGGCACTCAATGCAGCTATAGAAGCAGCGAGGGCTGGTGAGCATGGTCGCGGCTTTGCTGTGGTTGCTGATGAAGTCCGTACCTTAGCAGGTAAAACCGAAGAAGCTACCGCTGAAATAAAAGTATTCGTAAGTGAAATTGAAAGTAATGCCACATCGACAAGTAATAGTTTTGATGACATGCTGAACTCGATGCAGGATATGCATGCCGCCATTGATACCATCAGCATGGTTATTGATGATGTCGTTAAGCTTTCTCATGATATGACAGGTGTCATTAATCAATCATCTGCAGGTAAGTTTATCGAACTTATTAAAATGGATCATTTGATATATAAACTGGAAATTTATAAAGTTATATTTGGGTTATCGAATAAAACAGAATCAGATTTTGCATTGCACACCCAATGCCGATTAGGTAAATGGTATTACGAGGGCGATGGGGCCAAATTATTTGCAAACTCTGCCACATTCAAAAATCTCGAACCACCACACGAACGAGTACATGTTAGCGGAGTGCTGGCATTGCAGGCATTTGAACAAGGACTTCGTGAACAAAGCATTGAATCCCTACAGCAGATGGAGTTAGCAAGCGTTGACGTGGTGCGCATACTGGACAGCTTAGAAAATGAATATGTTGCTGCCCTTGCAGACAATAATATCCCTGATAATGAAGAAGATAGTGTTGAACTTTTTTAATACAAAGCCAGGACAGGGGATCAGATGGGATTTTACCTGTACCACCCTGATATAACGGATGCTTTTATTAGCTGTTATGAACAAGTTCTCCAAACAGCCAATTAATATCGAGATGTTACCCCATCGTTGTTCTGGTGTTCACTGCTGGGTTTAATAACCTTCGACTGGCTGACCTTGTTGACTAATTGAAACAAAAGCTCCCCTTCCATGGAATGTTCTTATTCCTAAGCTCCCAGTTGTAGAGCTGGATCGTTCACTTTGCTTATGTTCCAACATGCCCCGTGTTTATATTTAAAGTTGTCTAAAACGGATGGGTAAATCGCTTTACCCATACAAAATCAGTAAATTTGTGTTGAATTTTATGATTAACGAGAGTAGCCTCGCAGACATATACCCATAATTTTATAGGGGATTCTATATGCCTAATAGAATAGAGAGTTCGATCGATTATACTCGAAGCTTAATTGAAGCTAGTCTTGATCCTTTAGTCACAATAAGTGTGGAAGGAAAAATCATGGATGTTAACAAGGCGACGGAACTGATAACAGGGGTTTCTCGTGATACGTTAATTAACACTGACTTTTCTGATTTTTTTACTGAACCTGAAAAAGCTCGGCAAGGCTATAAAAAAGCGTTTACCGAAGGACAAGTAACCAATTACCCCCTTGAACTGCGACATATTAATGGCCGAATAACCCCTGTTTTATACAATGCTTCTGTCTATCGAAATAAACAAGGGGAGGTTCAAGGTGTTTTTGCTGCCGCTCGAGATATTAGTCAGCAAAAAGCGGCCGAGCAACAAAGCAAACAAGTGGGCGAATATACGCGAAGCTTGATTGAATCAAGCCTTGATCCCTTAGTCACCATTGCACCTGAAGGTACAATTACCGATGTTAATAAAGCCACTGAATTAATTACCGGTTTAAAACGTGAACAACTGGTTGGAACGGACTTTTCTAACTATTTTACCGACCCTGAGTATGCAAAAGCGGGTTATCTTCAAGTTTATAAACAAGGGTCGGTCAGAGATTATCCACTAGGTCTTCGGCATGTTAATGGTCGTGTAACACCTGTTTTATACAATGCTTCAGTATACAAAAATGAACAAGGAGATGTTCAAGGTGTTTTTGCTGCCGCAAGAGATATTAGCCAGCAAAAAGCAGCCGAGCAACAAACCAAACAAGTGGGCGAATATACGCGAAGCTTGATTGAGTCAAGCCTTGATCCCCTAGTCACCATTGCGCCTGAAGGCACAATTACTGATGTTAATAAAGCCACTGAATTAATTACCGGTTTAAAACGTGAACAACTGGTGGGAACGGACTTTTCTAACTATTTCACAGATCCAGACTATGCAAAAGCGGGCTACCTTGAAGTGTATGAACAAGGGTCGGTTAGGGATTATCCTCTAGACCTTCGGCATGCTAATGGCAAAGTAACGCCTGTTTTATACAATGCTTCCGTATACAAAAACGAACAAGGAGAGGTTCAAGGTGTTTTTGCTGCCGCTAGAGATATTAGCAAGCAACAAGCCGCCGAACAACAAACCAAACAAGTCGGTGAATATACGCGAAGCCTAATTGAATCGAGTCTTGACCCCTTGGTTACAATTAGTGCTGACGGAAAAATCATGGATGTGAATAATGCTACTGAAAAAGTGACAGGGGTTTTTCGTTCTGATCTGATTGATAGTGATTTTTCAACCTATTTTACTGAACCCAATAAGGCACGCGAGGGCTATCAAAAAGTTTTCACGGAAGGGTATGTGACAAATTACCCTTTATCAATTCGGCGTAAAGATGGCCACATTACTCATGTTTTATACAATGCCTCGGTTTATCGTGATGAAAACGGGGACGTCAAAGGGGTGTTTGCCGCAGCAAGGGATATTACTGTACAAAAAGAAGCCCAGGCACGGATGTCCAAAATTGCGCAATATGACTCAACTCACAATAAAGCACTTACAGAATTTAACTCCTCACAAGACCGCAAAATAGTACTTCGTCATTTATTAAATATATTGGCCGAAAATAATGGCTATTTAATGAGTGCATTTTATCGTTTTGATGAATGGTCTGGAAAATTAAACTGTGAAGCATCATATGGATTAACGAATTCATCGCAACAAGACTATCAATTAGGTGAAGGCTTAGTGGGTGAATGTGCAAAAACCAGTCAACGAATTATTTTAAAAGACCTTAAAAAGGATGACTTTTCAATCGATGTAGGCTTTGGCAAAATCATTCCTAAAACAGTTGTGTTTAGTCCGGTTATTTATCAGCAAAAACGGCTTGGCGTCTTTTTAATTGTTTCTCGTGAACATGCAGTTGATGATGAACTTAATTTTATCGACCGCTTATGTGTTCAAACAGGTGTTGCATTACATAACCTTAAGCAGTATGAAGACATGAAAGTTATGACGGATAAGCTGCGCGAACGTAATGAAGAAATTGAACTGAAAAATAAACAATTAGATGAAGCCAGTCGAATGAAATCTGAATTTCTGGCTAATATGTCTCATGAATTACGCACACCACTTAATGCCATTTTAGGGTTTTCTGAAGCGATCAAAGACAATATGTTTGGTGACGTTAATGAAAAACAAGAAGAAGGCTTAGGGGTAATTTTTGAGAGTGGTCAGCATTTATTAAGTTTAATTAATGATATTCTGGATTTGTCTAAAATTGAAGCCGGAAAAATGGAACTGGATTGCTCCAGTTTTGAACTTAACGAGGTCATTGATCGTTCCATCTCAATTATTAAAGAAAAAGCAAATAAGCACAATATTCATCTCAACCTCAACTTAGATCCTCAACTAGGTACAATCTCTGCGGATGAACGAAAAATTAAACAAGTCATGTTTAATTTACTCTCTAATGCGACTAAGTTTACAGCCGATAATGGCAGTATCACTATTACTACTCAGCTCCACCTTAACGATGTTCCTTGTTGTGAAGAAGATAACAGAAGACGGCAAGATTTTGTTTCTATTATTATTGAAGATACGGGGATTGGCATTGATCCCAAAGATTTAAGCAAGCTATTTACCCCGTTTGAGCAATTAGATAGTTCCTTGTCTAAGAAATACCAAGGAACAGGACTAGGTTTAGCCATGGTTAAACGATTAGTGGAATTACATCAGGGATGTATTGATGTTCAATCAGAGTTAGATAAAGGAAGTTGTTTTACCATTTGCTTACCGGTTAACAACAATTCTTTCACAACTGAGAGTGGATTGAATCACTTTTTGCAACATAAAAAACGGCTATTAATTTTTAATCAAGATGATAATGATGCGGCAATGGTTAGAAGTATCCTGGAAGATGCCAATATTGAAGTCTTTCGATGTACTCGAATTTCAGAAGTTTCAGAGTATGTAGAACGACACAAAATTGATGCAGTCATTGCTGAAGTGAGTGGCTCAGAATTAAATAAAGTACAAGAATCTCCCTGTTTTAATGTGCCAGATCAACCCCTTCCTTTAATCCTGGTTCAAATGGGGCAACTGGATATGGCGGGTATTGCTATCAAACCTAAAGGTATTGTCAACAAACCCATAAGCCGGAATAATTTATTACGTGCGGTCGTTACAGCGGGTATTCCACTGGATACCAGATTGCAAAAAGAATATACCATATTGATAGTGGATGATGATCCTAATTCAGTTAACTTAATCAGCACCTATTTACAGAATGAGAATATAGAACTTAAAAAAGCTTATTCAGGGGATCAAGCCATCGATATGATAGAAAAGTCAGTCCCCGATCTTATTATTCTTGACTTGATGATGCCAAGAGTCACAGGGTTTGATGTGGTAGCTTTCTTACAAACACAAAGTTTACATCATGTGCCCGTTGTTGTAGTGACGGCTAAAATCATTACAGAAGAAGATATTCAACAATTGTCTGGAAAAGTGAATGATGTTATTGAAAAATACAATATCAATCAGCAAGGTTTTGTCAGTTATATTGAAGACTTGTTGAGGAAAAATGATGACAACTAATCTTAAGCATATTTTGTTAATTGAGGATAATCCCAACAATATTAAACTGATGGTCATGTTACTGGAGCAGCAAGGCTATCAGGTCACTGTTGATACTAATGCAGAAGCGGGCATTGTTAATGCCAAGAAAATATCTCCAGACTTAATCTTACTTGATATTCAATTACCAGAAATGGACGGTATGGAAGCGTGCCGAATCATGAGAAAAGAGGCCACTTTAGAGTACACTCCAATTGTTGCCTTAACCGCTTTTGCTATGCCGGGTGATAGAGAACGTATTTTAGCTAATGGCTTTGATGAATACATGTCAAAACCCATTAATTATCGTGATTTTCTGGCGTTAGTGACTAAAATATTAAGTCATGAAGATTAAATCCATTAACGCACCGAAAATTGCGATTGTAGATGACGAACGCAATGTCACCAGTTTACTCAGTGCGTTATTAGAAAGCGAAGGTTATAAATCATTATGCTTTAACTCCGGAATTGAGTTTCTCAATTTTTTAAAACATGATCGCGTTGATATGGTTCTTCTGGATTTGATGATGCCAGGAATTACAGGCTATGACGTTATAAAAAAAATCAGAGACAGCGAAACCGTTGAATATACCCCAATATTAATCATCAGTGCTTTAACTGATAGAGAATCACGATTAAAAGCACTGGCATTAGGCATTGATGATTTTTTAAGCAAACCTATCGATAGGGAAGAGCTTTGGTTACGTGTGAGAAACACGCTCAAAGTAAAAGCTTATCAGGATCAGCTTTTGTGTGAAAAGTCTTTACTTGAATATACTGTAAAACAAGATGCTGAAGATATTCAGCTCAGCCATATTGAAACGATTCGTACCTTGATTATCGCTTCTGAATACCGTGATGATGATACCGGGGCACATGTAGGCCGCATTGGTCTTTATGCAAAAAAATTAGCCAAATTGAAAGGGCTATCTGCCGACTATATTGATGCACTCTACTATGCCAGTGCATTACACGACATTGGAAAGCTTGCCATTCCTGATGGAATCCTACAAAAAAAAGGTGGATTGACAGAGGATGAATTTAATCAAGTGAAACAACACGCGGAAATTGGTGAGCGTATTTTATCCAATGCCAGTATTTCACCGTACCTTAAACTGGGTGCTAAAGTCGCTAAAACACATCATGAATGCTGGGATGGCAGTGGTTATCCTGATGGATTAAGTGGAAATGAAATTCCTTTAGGGGGGCGTCTTGTCGCAATTTGCGATATTTATGATGCATTGCGTTCTCCAAGGCCTTACAAACCAGCTTTTGATCATGATAAAACAATTTCAATACTGCGCCATGGAGACGATAGAACACGTCCGGAAAAGTTTGACCCGGAAATACTGCGTTTATTTTTAACAAATGAAGCGTCATTTGCGGAAATTTATGAAAGTCATAAAAAAATATGACTATGAACAAAAAACAGGTTGATCATTTTCTAAAGTTGTTTCTAATCTGTTTTTCAAGGCTGTTGACAGCAGGGATGCTGTCAACAAGGCTACATGGATGTATTCACGCCGTGTCTTGAAGGACAGATTGGAAGCAACCTGAGGTTTGTACATAGCCATTTAAAAAAATGAACGATTTACAGTCATAGCAATCAGCTTAATCATATGCTTTCAGCACGTTGCTGCAATATTGATAGCCTTAATGGTTAACGTTATTAACTATTTGTTATTATGTTTTTGTAATGAATCAACAAGGTTTTTAACGAGTGTATCAGGGTTAAACGGTTTTAAAATATAGTAGCTTACGCCGGCACTGATGGCTGCTTTTACCTTTTCGGTTTCAGAAGATGACGTTAGCATAATAAAAGCTATTTTTTTAAGTTCAGGATCAGCATGCATTGCTTTAAATAGCTGTAAACCATCCATAAAAGGCATATTCCAGTCACAGATAACGACGTCAATGGGCATCCGTTTTAAAAGGTTTAAGGCATCTTGACCATTTTTTGACTGACTGACAGCGTTAAAACCGGCATCCAGTAGAATCGAGCGAGCTAACATTCTAATAGAATTAGCGTCATCAACAATTAAAATTTTCTTGGCATGAAAAGATTCAGGAACACTCATAGGTTAAATTTAATGCTTAATGATCATCGGGACTAATTAGTTGATTTTAGCTGATTTAGAAGCAAGGTTAAAACAAATTAGGTTTGCAATATAATTTAATGGCTTAAAAGCCTATTTCGCACAGTGAATTTTGGCTACCTATTTAAGACGGGACAGTTTATCTGATTTCAGTATAGAAAAAAATAATTATGTGGAAGAGAATTGTTCTATTTCTCCTCACCCAACCCTCCCCATCAAGGGAGGGCTTTAAAACAAGAGCCTATGCTCTTAAGCCCTCTCCTGAAGGAGAGGGTTGGGTCGACTGCATGGATGCAGGAGGTAGAGCAACGCATGGAGCAGTTGCCGAGAGGAGAAATTATACATTTTCTTCTTCATTATTATTCTTTAAGCTGTCCCGTCTTAAGTTTGTAACCTGAATTTTTTATTCATAATTAACGACTGTGATAAAAAAACGGGCAATGATTTTCTACATTAGACAGGCTATTCCTTTATACTAAAAACAAGACAAAACGAAAGGTTAAATAGCATATGGCTATCTACGATGAGGATAGTAAGCGGCTTACTATAAAGCTCGTTTATTATGGTCCGGCAATGAGTGGAAAAACGACTAATTTAATGCGTTTACATGACCAGCTCAGAACTGATTTAAAAGGCGAAATTATGATCATGGAAACAACCAATGATCGTACGCTGTTTTTTGATTTGTTGCCTTTAGGTTTTACCACTACATCGGGTCTATTAGTTAAATTTAAAATGTATACCGTTCCAGGGCAGGTTGTTCATGACAGTACACGAAAAGCGGTTCTGTCACGAGCTGATGGTGTTGTTTTTGTAGCAGATTCGCAAGTTTCCCAGAGTATTAATAATGGTCAGTCATTTGAAAATTTAGAGGCTAATGCAGGTCGAGTCGGTATAGACTTTGATAGTTTGCCATTGGTTATTCAATATAATAAAAGAGATTTGGCTGCTATTATCAGCGAATCAGAAGTGCAGGAGCGTTGGCAACAAGCGCCTTGGCCGGTTACTTTTAGTAATGCCTTAACCGGGGAAGGTGTTATTGAAACATTACAGGCACTACTGAAACAGGTTTATGATAAATTAGACAATGAATTCAAATTTTTAGAACAACACCAGTTGACTCAACAATCATTTATTAAGCAACTCATTGGTGCTGATAGCATTTCTTAAAAACCGGGTTTTTTATGACAATTAATCATGCTTTAGCATTTGACCATGAATTTACCTTAGAGGAATTACTGACAGGTGTAAATACTGAAAAATTATTACAAGCCTTAAAAAATAATTTAGATTCCCCTGTACGGCTTTTAAATTTAAAAAATGAATGTTTATTTGCCAGTGAATCAATCAGTTCAGAACCAGTTACTTCAGCCAACAAAACACCGCTTTATGGTGAACTGGAACCCATTGGCTTTTTAGAAGCCGAATCCTCACTTGAAATGCTGCAATCTGCAGCTCAATTAATCCAGCTTATTTTATATAGTAACTCGCGTTACTTAATGGCCTCAGATATACATATTCAAACGCAAACGGATGATTATGAAGAGTTACAACGTAGGCATACCGCATTAGAATTATCAAAAGCTAAATATAAAAAATTAGCCGAATCATTGGATTTGCGTGTTAAACAGCAAGTTAAAACCATAGAAACTGCGCAAATCAAATTATACGAGAGTGAAAAACTCGCATCCGTTGGACGACTCGCTGCTGGCGTAGCACATGAAATCAATAACCCCATAGGGTTTATCCGCAGTAATATGTCTAGCGCTCAATCTTATACCGAGGCATTAGCTAAATTAGATGAGGCGTTTAAAGCAGGCGCATCTATCAGTTATTTACAACAAGTCTGGAAAGAAGAAGAGCTGGAGTATATGCTGGAAGACTTAACCGATATACTCAAAGAAAGTATTGATGGTGTAGATAGAGTCGCGGCAATTGTTAAAGATTTAAAAAGCTTTTCCAGAATCAATGATGCCGATGAAGAAGATGCTGACATTAATGAAATTATTCGTCAAACGGTTAATGTGACGATGCCTCAGTTGCATGAAAAAATTGACGTTATACTCGACTTAGGAGAAATACCTGCGATTTTTTGTCACCCAGCCGAATTAGGGCAGGTTTTTCTTAACTGCCTTCTCAATGCGGCATATGCAGTGCAAAAAACAGGTAAAGTTCGGATTAAAACGCTGATCCGTGAAGCCAAAGTCTGTATTGAAATACGGGATACAGGCTGTGGTATTTCTGAATCCGATTTAGCCCATATTTTTGATCCTTTTTTTACCACTAAAGAAGTAGGGCAGGGTATTGGTTTAGGATTGACAGTTTGCTTGAATATTATTAAAGCACACGAAGGAAGCCTAAACATCATTAGTAAGCAAGACAAAGGCACTTTAGTGACTATTTTATTGCCGATACGGCATCAAAAGGATTGATTAATGTTATGTTTTTACTAAGCATCAAGGGATTATATGTCTCGTTATAGTGGTCTGTTTACCAGTTCTAAACCAGTCGAAACAATAGATACAGAAGATAGTAATTCCGTTTATCGTATTTTATTGGTCGATGATGAACCTAATGTTTTATCGTCACTAAGACGTGTTTTTAGGCGCGAAAACTACCAAATTGAAACGGCAATGAGTGGTGAAGAAGCATTGCAAGTTTTAGCACAAAACGATTTTCAGCTAATGATCTCTGACTTTAAAATGCCACAGATGGATGGTGCAGAGCTGCTTAAACAAGTAAAAAACCAGTATCCTGAAATTATTCGTATCATGCTAACGGGCTACGCTGATACCGATGCGGTCATGGGCGCGATTAATGAAGGGGCTGTTTATAAGTTTATTCTAAAACCCTGGAATGATGATGATTTACGTGTCACTGTGGGTCTTGCTCTTGAAAAATATGATTTACTTAAGAAAAACAAAAAACTGCAACATGAAAATCAGCACCAGAGTAAACAGTTAAAGAAACTCAGCAAGCTTAGTAATACAGATAATGAGCAACTGGCCATTATGCTCAATAAAAAACAACTGCTTAATGATGGTCAGTTACAAGCAATATTTAAGCTTAAACAAAATAGTACTGTTCCCGTTATTAAACTTATCCTGGATAAGCAATGGGTTACAGAAAAAGACATTCGCAGAATCTTGCGTAAAGATTTTTTTGTTGAAGAAGTTTCTTTAGCTGAATTTCAAATCAAGCCAGAAGTATTGGATTTACTACCTCGATCCATTTGTGAACAACATTTTACCTTACCTTTAAAAATTGAAGATAATAGGTTACTTCTGGTAACCGCTGATCCTATGAATATGGGCTTACAAGCGGATATTCGTTTTTTTACCGGTTTAAACCTACAAGTTGTGATGGCTAACATTGCTGCAATCGAGGATAAAATTACTGAAGTGTATGGTGAAACGCCAAACTTTGGTGAAATGGAAAGCATCGTATCTACTGACGACCCTTTTGAAAGCATAGAAGTCATTATTGATGAAAGTGATGATTTGTCACTGGAACAGCTATTACGTGAAACTGAAGATCCACCGGCTATTCGCTTAGTTAACGCTATTATTATTGAGGCCGTCAGGCTAGGCGCTAGTGATGTGCATATTCAACCTCGTGCAAAAAGTGTTGTAGTACGCTACCGGATAGATGGTATTTTGCATGATAAAATTTTTATTCCAAACCATTACTTAAGCCCTTTAGTTTCACGCATCAAAGTCATGGCTGAAATGGATATTTCAGAGCGTAGACGCCCACAAGATGGACGGATCACGGTAAAAACTCCCATGCGTATTATTGACCTGCGTATTTCGTCCTTACCGATGATCAATGGCGAAAAAATTGTGATGCGTATTTTAGATCGAAATGCCTCAATTAAAAGTCTTGATATGCTGGGGTTTAATGAAATTAATTTAAAGAAAGTCTCTCGACTGGTCAGCAAGCCACAAGGGATTATCTTATCAACAGGCCCTACCGGAAGTGGTAAAACCACTACCTTATATTCTTTACTGCAACACGGTGTTACAGCAGAAAAAAATTATGTCACTATTGAGGAGCCGGTTGAGTATTACATGGATGCAGCAGGGCAGGTCAATATCAAAGGTAAAATTGATCTAAGCTTTCCAGTTGTACTTCGCGCTATTTTAAGACAAGATCCAGATGTGATTTTATTAGGTGAGATTCGCGACCTTGAAACGGCTGAAGTTGCCTTTCAAGCGGCTTTAACCGGTCATCTTGTTTTTTCTACTTTGCATACCAATTCAAGTATAGCCACTATTTCCCGGCTTTTTGATTTAGGACTAAAGCCTTATATTATTGCCAGTAGTTTAGAAGGTGTTATTTCTCAACGCTTAGTGAGAAAAATTTGCCCACATTGTAAGGCTGAGGAAAAGGTAGATCCTGACGTGATACAACAGTTGGGCTCACTCTTTGTGCGTTGTAACAAGACTATGTACAAGGGCAGTGGCTGTGATAAATGTGAAAATAATGGATATTTGGGGCGTGTGTGTTTATATGAAATACTGATTCCAGATGAAGAAATGCGAGACCTAATTTCAATACAGGCCAGTCAAAGAGATATTAAGCAATGTGCGATAAAAAGTGGTTATAAAACTTTATTGGAAGACGGCTTAGAAAAAGTGATATTAGGGCTCACTAGCTGTGATGAAATTTTACGAATACTGGGTCCACAGGATTTTAGTCATTGATTATTTAGTCCCCCTCTTTGAAAAAGAGGGGTTAGGGGAGATTTTATTAAAAAAATCCCCCTCAATCCCCCTTTTCCAAAGGGGGAGATAAACGGTTACTCTCCGAAAGTGTGTTGCTAATGTTTTTGTGGCCGAAAAAAGCCTTTAATGTAACTGTTTTTACATGATACCTGCTGGTTTTAAGTAAATTTACACTATAATAACTATTTATAAACATTTTTATATGTTTGTAGGTGTTTTTAAACCATCGGTGTTTATATGAATCAAAATAAAATAGGTCTTGCATGGATTAAAGAGCAATTTATTCTTGACGATATTAAAATTGATACCGAATGTTTTACCGCAAAAATTTCCTCAATCAACAAAGAAGATGTGCAATGCCATCTCTACCCAGAATCTTACCGTCCTAAGGACACCGCTGTTGACCAATTAAAATTCGCACTAAAATATGAGCCATTGAATCTTCGATGCTTATCAGATTTATTCAAGAAACCTGATGTTGATAAAGCAATTGAGAGCGCTTTAGTTTTAAGCCCAAGTAGCAAATACAATAGATTGATTGGCTTTTATTATGAGTTTTTGACAAAAAAATCACTTAAGACACAAAAACTGCTTAAAGGTAATTATGTCGATGCTGTTAATAAAGATATCTATTATGTTGCACCCAGTATAAAAGAACAAAAATTTCGTGTTAATAACAACTTAACAGGAAATGGCATGCTAACCATGCTGATTCATAGAAATGAAAATCTACTAAAGGATGATGAACTTAAACTTTTACTCATTGAGTCAGTTTCAGGGTATCCTGTTGAATTTATTGATAGAGCCACTCGCTACTTAATTTCTAAAGAAACAAAATCTTCTAATGAAATTGAAGCAGAAAGTATTAGTCCAAACAAACTGATTAAGTTCATTTTTGCACTGGAAACAATAAATGATGAAGAGCTAACAAAAGAAAAACTGATTGATACCCTGAATATTATCAAGGAAAAGCACTATCATGAATTTGATTATCGATACGAACAAAATTATCTAGGCGATTCTGGTTTTAATTATGTTGGGTCTATAGATTATGTTACGCCTAAACCATCTGATGCACATGAATTAATGGACGAATGGTTTTTGGTTAGAAATAAAGTCTTACAATCAGATATGCCGTCCTTAGCCAAAGCAGCAGTTTTATCCTCAAGCTTTGTTTTTATTCATCCTTTCATGGATGGAAATGGTCGAATTAGCCGATATATTATGCAAGATACGCTATATAGGATGGGCGTTATTGATAAACATTACTCTCTTCCATTATCAAGTGGCATATTGCTGGAATTAAGAAAATATTATGATGTATTAAATGAAAAATCTCAGAAAATAATGAAATATGTTAATTTTCATCTTGATGACAATGGAAATTTAACAGTAGAAGGCGACACCGTAGATTTATATAGACATTTAAGTTTTGATTCAGATGCGATTTTTTTGTCGGATATTGCTAAAAAGGTAACTAAAGAGTTAGTCCCTGAAGAAATAGAAAAGCTGAAATTATTTGATGATATTTTTCAATATTTAAAAGAAAATATAGATCTTCCTAATAAAGATATTAGTTTAATAGCAACACTTTTAATCAATAACAAGGGAAAGATTAGCATCAAAAAAAGAAAAGGTGTATTAAGTCATATTAATGCTGAAAGTTTTGATTATGCTGAGCAGGTTTATGAAGAAATTTTAAATGAACTGAACTTTCGGAAAAATTAGGAATGACTTTTCACTCAAATAAATACCTCTAATTTAATGGAATTATGTTGAAACATAAGATCAAGCTGGCTGCCCCGATGATATGTTGGCAAGTCCAACAGTAAAATGCCAGATAATGGAGGGATAAACAAAGGGTAGCGTCCCGTTTAAAGTCAAAACTGTATCAATCGTAAAAACAGGAAAAGTTCGCGAACGATGCGGTTCACTTTGTTCACCACATCCTACAGGCTATTAGCTGGTATTGAGTTCAATTAAATTGTAATAATGATAAAAAAACTAAACCAACTTAAAAACCATCAAGGCTTTATGAAGTATTTTAAAAATACATCATGGCTATTTGGTGAAAAAATCCTGCGTATGATTGTTGGTTTATTCGTTGGTATTTGGGTGGCGCGTTATCTAGGGCCCGAACAATTCGGCTTATTCAGCTATGCTCAATCTTTTGTCGGCTTATTTGTCGCCATTGCAGGGCTAGGGCTGGATGGCATTATCGTTAGAGAGTTAGTAAAAGACGAAAGCAAGCGAGATGCTCTTTTAGGCACCGCGTTTAGGTTGAAATTAATCGGTGCTTTATTGGTGCTGATTGCCTTAGCCATTGCCGTTAATCTAAGCGAACAAGACAGCCTAACGACCTTGCTGATTTTTACCATTGCTTCAGCCACCGTATTTCAAAGCTTTAATGTCATTGATTTTTACTTTCAAGCAAAAGTATTAAGCAAATATATCGTTTATGCCAATATTATTAGCTTATTGATTTCCAGCATGGTAAAGGTTGGGTTGATTTTAAACGATGCCCCTTTGCTTTATTTTGCTTATAGTATTTTATTTGATAACTTTATATTAATATGTGGTTTTCTCTATTTTTACAGGAATAAGGCATTATTTGTAAGCCGTTGGTATTTTGATAAAAAATTAGCAAGAAGTTTATTAAAAGACAGTTGGCCGATGATACTCAGTGGGTTGGTCATTTCGGTTTATATGAAAATCGATCAAATAATGATTAAAGAAATGATGAATGTTGAAGCTGTCGGATTTTATTCTGTTGCAGTAAAACTGACTGAAATATGGCTTTTTATTACCGTAGCGATCACAAGTTCTATTTTTCCCTCAATTATAAAGGCTAAAAATATTAGTGTTGATTTATATGAAAATAGAATTTTAAATTTATACAGGGTTCTTTTTTTTATTTCTTTTGTTATCGCTATTTTTCTAAGTTTTTTTTCTGAAGAAATAGTAATGGTCTTGTTCGGAAATTCATTTTATCCTTCGGTCCAAATATTGGTTGTTTATGCGTGGTCAAACATATTTGTATTTATGAATAATGCATCATGGAAATGGTATCAAATAGAAAACCTACAAAAAATAGCAATGGTTCGGCTTACTTTAGGTGCGCTGATAAATGTTATTTTAAATATTTTGTTTATTAAATCTTATGGGCTGGTTGGTGCAGCTTATGCAACAATAATTTCTTATTCTATTGCCGTTTATTTTGGTAATTTAATTGATAAAAGAACATTAATAAACTTTAAATTATTAACGAGAGCGGTATTTAGTTTTTACAAAATAGAGGTAAGAAATTGAAAATTTTTTTTAAAAAAGCAATAAGTGATTTTAAGCAGAAAATTATATTTTTGAAATATAAAAATACACTTCCTATAAATCCACTGCATGATGATATTTATATTGTTGAATTTCCTAAAAGCGGGGTTACGTGGCTAAGTTTTCTATTAGGAACTATTAACCTAAAAACAAATAATTTAGCAAACCATGTTACATATTACAATCACCATAAATGGGTAATTGATGTTCATCAGGTAGCAGGGTTTAAAATTCAAAGACATTTTTCAAACACATTTATTAAATCGCATTCTGCTTTTAATCCTTACTATTATTTTACTATTTACCTTATACGGAATCCTTTTGATGTAATGGTGAGTTATTATAACTTTGCAATTTCTCGATATGGCTATACGAAAGATTTTGATAGTTTTGTAAAGGATAAGAATATGGGGATTAATGCTTGGGTTGAGCATGTTAAAAGTTGGCATCATGGAAAAAGACATGTTCAAAGAATACATTTTATCCGATATGAAGAATTGAAGGATAACCCTGAAAGGTCATTACAGGATTTGTATATCAACCTTGGAATCACTGTAAGCACGGATATATTGCATCAATCCATTGCAGACTGTGATGTATCAAAAATGCAAAATACTGAAGCTCACTATCAGACTTTTAACCATAATTATATTGGTGGATTTGTTGGGTCTAAGGGTAAGCTGGCGAAAGAGAATATTTTGACGGATGATATAAAAAAAATTATTATAAAATGTGCTCATCATCAAATTTTATTTTTCTATCCGGAGCTATTAACGCTACAGGATAATGATGCGGTTATCTAAAGATAGTCTAGAGCCCACCATTGAATTCTTTATTTTTAATAAACTAATGTTGTCTGAATACGCTGTTAAAACATATTGTGCAAATGAACTATTAACATGGAATAGGCTGGACCTAGCATTCAAATTAGCATATTTAGATTTGAAAGGTGCAAACAGTACGTTAGCGAATAAAATTTATCAGGAGGATATTCGTTCACAAACATTAGGCTCTTTTGAAGAGATTGGTAATGAAGAGAAAAACTCTTTTCAGAAATATATAGATGAATTTGAAGCAACGTATGAAAACATTAAAACCAATGGATTTGATGAGAAAAAAAGTATTATTCCACTTTCGGCTGCTGGCACTATCATTAATGGTGCTCATAGAGTTGCTTCGGCAATTCATCTAAAAGAAAGCGTAAACTGTATTCATACTGAATTACCAATAATGACTTGTGATTATAATTATTTTCATGAGAGAAATGTTTCACCTGATCTTTTGGATTTGGTGGTCAATAAATTTATTGAATATGCGGAAAATGTATATATCACTTTTTTATGGCCATCAGGTAAAACCAACTTTTCTGAAACATTAGCTGAGTTTTCCGATGTGATTTATAAAAAAGAAGTTTTTTTATCTTCAAATGGTGGCTTTAATTTAATTGTTGAACTGTATAAACATATGGACTGGGTTGGAACGGCTGAATCTGGTTTTGCAGGAGCAAAGCAAAAGCTTATTGAATGCTTCCCTAATTTTGAGAGTTTCTTTGTTGTTGCCTTTCAATCGGACTCCATCGAGGAAGTACAAAAAATTAAAGCACGAGTTAGAAAAATTAATAATATTGGTTTTAGTTCAGTGCATATTACAGACACTAAAGAAGAGGCCATGCGAATCTCTAAATTAGTATTTAATGAAAACGGGAGGCATTTTCTAAACTTTTCACAGCCGTTTAAATACTCTATTGTTGAGAAGCTAAATGTTTTTGACGAATTTTTGTTTAGTATGCATTTGAATAAAGATGATGTCCTTATCGACGGTAGTGTGGTTTTGGCTTTATATGGAATACGGGAAAATGCAGATATAGATTTCTTAACATCATCGCAATACTGTACTACTTCAGATGATAAAGAATTTGAGGATCATGATTCTGAGCTTATTTATCATAATGTTGAAAAACAATCGTTAATTTACAATCCTGCTTATTATTTTGAATACTTGGGATTTAAAATTATTTCATTTCATCAGTTTTATGAAATGAAGAGCAGTAGGAATGAAGAAAAAGATAAAAATGATATTAAGTTAATGAAGGCATTGATAGATAATAATAAATTCAAACAACTTACTGCGAAGGTAAGACAATCAGTTTTTTACTTTAAAATAAAGTCTAAGAAAGTAGTGCTGGATGTTGCTTTTAAAATATTACATTTCACTGGGTTGCATGGAGTTGTACGTGGGTTTTATAGAAAGTTAAAAAGTCGTACTTAATGAAAATTTTAATTGTAAATACCTCCGACATAAACGGTGGAGCTGCAAGAGCTGCTTACCGTTTACACTGTGCTTTATTAGATGCTGGTATTGATAGCCAAATGCTAGTACAAGCTAAAACCAGTGATGATTACACGGTAATAGCCAATGAGACAAAAATCCAAAAAGGTTTGGCTAGGTTAAGACCTACTCTTGATGCCATTCCTATTCAATTCTATAAAAATCGAACTAAAACGCTATTTTCTCCTGCTTGGCTACCTTCTTTAGGTTTAGCTGAACGAATTAATGCCTTAAACCCTGATGTAGTGCATTTACACTGGATTAATGCTGGGATATTACGCATTGAAGAATTAGCTAAAATTAAATCGCCGATTGTTTGGAGCTTGCATGATATGTGGGCATTTACTGGGGGATGTCATTATGACGAAAACTGTGAGGGTTATAAGCAACACTGTGGTAATTGTAAGGTTTTAGCTAGCTTGAAAGAAAATGATCTAAGCCGACGCATTCATAATAGGAAGTCTAAGGCATTTCAACGCATTGAAAGTTTAACCATCATAGGCTTAAGCCAGTGGCTGGCTAACTGTGCAAAAGAAAGTCAATTATTTCGTAGTCAGCGAGTTGAATGTTTGCCTAATCCAATAGATATCGATGTATTTTCACCATTTGATAAATCACAGGCGAGAGCGTTACTTAACTTACCAACTAATAAAAAGTTAATTTTATTTGGTGCGATGGGGGCAACCAGTGATCCGAGAAAGGGTTTTAATGAGCTTACCGATGCTTTATCTCTATTAGAGCGAGATGATATTGAGTTAGTTGTATTTGGCAGTAATCGACCTAAAGAGTCGCAAGGTTTTAAACATAAAGCGCATTATTCAGGTCACTTACATGACGATGTAACTCTGCGGGTACTTTATAGTGCTGCAGATGTGATGATTGTGCCAAGCCTACAAGAAAATCTTTCTAATGCGATTATGGAGTCTTTAGCCTGTGGTACACCTGTCGTTGGGTTTGAAGTGGGGGGGAATTCTGATTTAATTGAACATCAAGTTAATGGCTATCTGGCTCAGCCTTTTGACGTTGGCGGTTTAGCTAAAGGAATAGACTGGGTGCTTAATGCAGAAAGCTATACTCAGCTTTGTGCAAATGCTAGAGAAAAAGTATTAACTACTTTTGATAGTCAGAGTGTTGCAGAGCAATATATAGCACTTTATAAGAATATTTGTAGTCTGTAGGATGTGGTGAGGCACGAACCGCATCAATCGTGGAAATATTGGCAATCGCGAAAGATGCGGTTTATTTTGTTCACCACATCCTACAGACTGCATCAAGATTATTAAAGGGAATGATAAAAGTAATGACAGACATAACTTGTGTAGATAAAACCTATAGCACAACACGATTACTGACTCAGGAAAAACCTGCGATAGAGAATAAGCCAGAAGATAAATTCGAAAGCGTACTTTTTTTCCCAGCAGGTGAAGGACGGCAGAGCGAAGGTGGATTACGAACGCAAGGGTATTTCAAAACAAGCTTACCCGATAAACCACTGATTACTATTGTGACCGTAGTATTTAATGGCGATAAATTTCTAGAAGAAACCATTCAAAGTGTGATTAACCAAACCTATGATAATGTTGAATACATTATTATTGATGGAGGTTCAACTGATGGCACGCTTGATATTATTCGACAATATGAACATGCAATTGATTATTGGGTGAGTGAAAGGGATGGGGGGATTTATGATGCTATGAATAAGGGGTGGGCTTTGTCTATGGATTTTACTAGAATTCTTTTTTTGGGGGCAGGAGATATCATAAGAACAATGCCTACAGCAGCAGAAATTTTAGAGAATTCTGATAAAATTATTTATGGGGTTGTTGCATTGCATGATCGCATTTTTAAGTCTATTAGCAATTGGAGGCTTAAACTTGGTAATACTTTACACCACCAAGCTTTATTGGTACCCAAAAAACATCATAAGTCACCACCATTTGATTTGGCTTTTAGAGTTTATGCTGATTATGATTTCAATTTAAGGCTTTACATGAAAGGTGTTGAGTTTGTTTTTTCTCCTTCGTTTGAATCTTATGCTTTGCCTGATGGTATAAGTGCAAAACTTGATATAGCTGAAATGTCGCGGGTAAGTCGCAATAATTGCGGATTATTTTGGGGAGTAGCATCTTGGATATATTGTTTTATAAAATCAAAAAAAGCATTATTAAATGAATTTTTATAATATTTATATTGCGTTGGTCGCATATAATCCTGACATGGAAATGTTGAGTCTTAAAGGATGCCTTCTCCTTTTACGATGCGTGTAAACATGTAAAAGGAAGGTATAAAGCATGAAAACTTACATTTTACTATTAAACTACAACGGCTGGCGTGATACCCAAGAATGCCTAGAAAGTGTGTTAAAGCAGGATTACTCTAATTATCAAATTATTGTGGTTGATAATCATTCAACTAATCAATCAATGGACCACCTAGTGGCTTGGGCAAAAGGTGAGGAAATTGCTTCAGTTGATAATAAGGCTTTACAGTCTTTATCGACTCCTCATTCAAGTAAACCTATTGATTTTATTTTATATGATAAAGGGACTGCTGAACAGGGGGGGATACCTGATACAGAAAGTCAGTTAAATAATCCTATTGTTTTTATTCAATCAGGTGAAAATAAAGGCTTTGCTGCTGGTAATAATATAGGTATAAAGTATGCTTTGGCTAAAGATGATTTTGAATATATATGGCTATTGAATAATGATACCGTTATAGAGCCTCAGTCTTTAGGTTCGTTAATCACTTTTACATCTAAAAATTCGGTAGGGATTTCAGGATCTGCCTTGTTTTATTATGATAGTCCTAAAAAAATACAATGCTACGGTGCGTGCGTTAATCATTTTTTTGGGACAACACGCTTTAATCGCTCAAAAGAAGAGCATAATAAATGCTTAGATTATATTGTGGGAGCGGCCTTTTTAATTGATAAAAAGGTGATAGATACAGTAGGCTTATTACCAGAAGAGTACTTTTTATATTATGAAGAAACGGATTATTGTTTTAATGCACAAAAGCAAGGGTTCACAATTTCTGTTGATATAAAGAGCATCATTTATCATAAAGAAGGTTCAAGTATAGGTTTAAGCCATAAAAATAATAACAATAAAAATGAATATTTTGATTTATTAAGCATAAAAAATAGAATAATATTTCATCATAAATATTTAGGAGGAGGCGTTGGGCTATATCTTGGTTTATTGGTGACTATTTTAAAAGTCTTTTTAAAATGAATGCGTTATTAACGCATTAATCCACAAACGGGTTAATAATTTGTAGTTCGTTATGGATTAGTTGCCCGTTTTGCATATCCTCAGAATATAAAACCTTACATTTTGCTGTTAATGCTGATGCAATAATCAGGCTATCATAAAGTGAGAATTGATAGCGGTCTTTAATATCAAGAGCTAAAAAGTGGGTGTTTTCTGTGAGTGGCTCAACACTACATTCCTTGGCTAAGGCTCTGGTAATGGTTTGTACGTCCTGTACTGACATTTTAAACTATTCTTAATAGCGTGTTCGCAGTTTCATTTAATACTTGCACCGATAAAATCGGGCTTTGGTTAATTAGCGCGGTGCTGATCGTTCGCTTGTTATCATCATTGCCAATACTGTAAATAATAATATTGGTATCTAAAAAATTACCGCTCATTTGCACGGTCTCTATCCAGCCTAAAGCCTTCTAAATCAATTTTAAAGGGCTTTAGTGTGTGTTCAATCGTTTTTTGTTTTAAGCGTTGTTGTAAGAACTGCTTAACCGCATTGGCTAAAATATCTTTTTCAGCTTTGCCACTGTCTAAAATATAGCTATTTAAGCTTTGCTCTGTTTGCTGGTCTAATTCGATAAGATGTTGCATGACAGTCCCCTATTCATTTATGACTATTTTTTTAAAGGGGATAATCTGCCCATCCCCAATAGGTCGGTTAATATATTCTAACCACTTATCCATCAATACGCGCCTTTTTTTAATTAAATCTCCACGCCTATAAGCGGCTTCGGCACTGTTTTTAATGGTGTGAGCCAGTGCCATTTCAGCCACATGATTAGGCGTGTCGGTTTCTTCTCCAATCCAGTCCCTAAAACAACTTCTAAAGCCGTGTACGGTGTATTGAGGATAACCCATTGTTTTTTGTAAGAGTTTATCCATAGCCGCGTTACTCAATCCACCGCCTTTTGATTGACCAGCAAAGATAAAATTATTCACTTTATTATCATGTAGAAATTTTATTAACGCCATAGCTCGACTATTAAGGGGGATTTCATGCGGCTTTTTTGTTTTCATTTTTTGACATGTAGGCAAGCGCTAAGGAATGGAAAATCTCATCATTTTCAGGTTCCATTGCAGTGGCTTTTTGCAAAAGCTTAATAGCTAAATCTGTTTTTTTGGTAAGTTGGTATAAACGCGCGGAATAACGCAAGATATCCATTGACTTCGGCTCAAGTTTTCTGAGTATTGCAAACTCCTCAATGGCCTTATCTAATCGCCCCTGATTTTCATATATCCGAGCCATGAGCACATGCGGATCTTTATGGTCATCGGCAGCCAAAACCAGCTGAAACTCGTCTAATGCCCTTAAATAAAGAGTCTCCTCAAAATAAATAGCGGCTATTCGCATATGGACATTCGGCTGTTTTAGCAGCTCGGTAGGAATACCTTTATTATTCGACAATGTGTTTTTGTGCGCTAGGGAAGAGGTATTTTGAAGTTTTTCAATACGCTCTTTAATAAAAGGATTATTTTTCTTTAGTTTTATTAGGAAGTTATACTCTTTAAGAGCTTCTTCAGTTTTTTCCAATCGCTCATAAACCCAAGCAAGGTGTTTTCGAGCTTCCAATAAATTAGGCTTCAAAATAACTGCCATTTGAAATCTCTTTTCAGCTTCCACTAGGTTATTATTTTTCAATAAAGCTCGGCCCAGATAGAACTGTCCCAATGGATTACCGTGTTCCATTTTGACGGATTGCAAATACATATTTTTTGCCTGATCCCATTTACCCTGCTCTTCTAAAACGGTTCCCTTTAGGAAAATGGCGCGAGAGCTTTTTGGGTTTATTTACTTACCCTTTCATAATGATAAATAGCAGAATCCGCTTTCCCTTGACTTGCGAGAATATCTGCCATATCCATATGAATTACCTTATTTTTTGGAAAGAAGAACTGAAATTTTTAATATGTATCAAGATGCTGGGCTTAATTTATTACAAGAAACATCGTCAAAATACCATTCTGTAAAATATCGAGCAGTTATTAAAACAAAAAAAGCTCAGACTATCATTTATTATCTTAATAAAAAAAATATTAAGTTAATAGTTCCAATAGAAGATTGGGAATTATTAGGAGCTCCTATATTTTTTAAGAATGCTCTTAATTTGACTCATGAAACAGTATCTTTACCTATTTATCCAAACTTAAGTGATGAAGAAGTAAAGAGAATAATAGCTAACATATTATATATATTACAATGATTTTAACTGCACATCAGCCATTATAT
>ENA-ORXI01000533-ORXI01000533.1-sediment-metagenome-genome-assembly--contig:-NODE-533-length-31652-cov-6.601489_pt1 | contig 31652 bp, 26 predicted proteins | sample MGYA00237861_ERZ511468 | MGnify/ENA primary metagenome ERZ511468 (study PRJEB26299, sample SAMN06266213) | sediment metagenome | isolation source: Hudson Canyon methane seep mesocosm | place: USA:Hudson... | reverse complement strand
GGACACCACGGTTTTGCATCTTATGCTGAAATCGCTAAATGGACTCATAATATTTTAGGCCCTGTATTTATGGTGGGCTTATTATCGATGATGTTTAACTGGTTTAAACTAAACTTCTTTAACAAAATTGATCTGCAATGGATGAAAGAGTTTGGCGGAATGATTGGTGAACAACATCCCTCAGCAGAAAAGCTCAATGCGGGTGAGAAAATGTGGTTTTGGTCATTAGTTATGATGGGAATAGCACTTTGTTGTACGGGATTAATTCTTGATTTTCCAAACTTTGATCAGCAACGTGAAGTGATGCAAATATCACACTTAATCCATATTATTACAGCACTAGGTCTTGTTGCCTTCTCATTTGGTCATATCTACATTGCAACGATAGGTACTGAAGGCGCGTTAGAAGGAATGGTAACGGGCCAAGTCGATACTGCGTGGGCTGAGCAGCATCATGACCTATGGTTAAAAGAGCTGGAAGAGAAAGCGTCTTTGGATAAATAATACGTTGATCTAGATCAGTAAATAACGGAATTGAATATTCGTTTATTGGGGAATATGCTATGCTGAACTCATCTTAAAGAGGAGTCAATAATGCCATTAACACACCACCCATTAACGAAAGAATTTCCAGAGTATAAAGAACAAATTCATGCACTAAAATCGAGCAATAATTATTTTCATCATTTGATGGAGCGCTATGAGGCGATCGATAAACAAATTTATCGTATCCAAAGCGGTGAAGAGCCAACCAGTGATGATTATGTAAATCGCTTAGGAAAAGAAAGGCTTTCTATGAAAGATGAGTTAAGAGATATAGTTATAAAAAACAGTTAATTACTTCCTTTATTCATATTAAAGAGAAGTAATTCAAGACCACCAAATAGTACTTATTTGGTGGTCTTTTGTTATATAGGCTTTGTGCTTGGAAATGTTTGCTGTTTCAATTATTGTATATGACTTCACAATTATTTCTGGTCGTGGTATTTTCACCTATTTACTAATAGTAATTAGCCATCATAATAGTGCTAAATATATAAGAAAGAGAGATTAAGTCATGAGCAAGCAGGAAATCAGTGCTCGTAAATCGGGTAATAAACTGAAATTACCAAGAGCTGTTGGCAAAGGCCGACAAGTTGATCCTAAAGCTTTGAAAGAAGTTCAAGCTTTATTAGGTGATGAATCGAGACAGAAAGATCTACTGATTGAGCATCTACATAAAATTCAAGATGCCTATAAACATATCTCAGCGGCTCATTTAGTGGCATTAGCACGTGAAATGAAGCTCTCTAAGGCTGAGGTTTATGAAGTCGCTACGTTCTATCATCACTTTGATGTGGTTAAAGAAGGTGAAACACCTCCTCCTGCATTAACAGTGCGTGTTTGTGAGTCCTTGACCTGTGAAATGAAAGGTGCTCATGATTTAATCAGCTCACTAGAAGATGGAATGGGTGATGGAGTACGTGTTCAGAAAGTACCCTGTATTGGACGTTGTGATAAAGCGCCCGTTGCTGTCGTCGGTATGAATCCAATTGAAGAAGCTGATGTATCAAAGGTTGAAGCGGCAGTAGAAGCTAAGGCAATCGCGCCTGAAGTTATTGAACCCATTGACTATGATACTTATCGAGACAAAGGTGGTTATGGTACATATCAACTCTGTGTAAACGGTACGTTTAATGTAGATAAAGTACTCGATGCAATGGATGATTCTGGTTTGCGTGGGTTAGGTGGTGCAGGTTTCCCTGCCGGCCGTAAATGGCGAATAGTACGTGGAATGCCAGAACCAAAATTGATGGCTGTTAATATTGATGAAGGTGAACCAGGTACATTTAAAGATAAATATTATCTGGACCGTGACCCACATTGTTTCTTAGAAGGCACATTGATTGCCGCTTGGGCTGTGGGTATTAATGATATTTATATTTATTTACGTGATGAATATGCGGCTATCAGACAAAGTTTAGAACAAGAAATTGCCAAATTAAAAGCAAATCCACCCGTTGAACATTTGCCAGAAATTCATTTACGTCGTGGTGCAGGTGCTTATATCTGTGGTGAAGAATCAGCAATGATTGAATCAATTGAAGGTAAGCGTGGTATGCCTCGTTTACGTCCGCCATTTGTGGCTGAAGTTGGTTTATTTGGCAGGCCAACCTTAGAACACAATATGGAATCACTGTATTGGGTTCGAGATATTTTAGAAAAAGGCCCGAGTTGCCTGACCGACCATGGTCGAAATGGCCGTGTAGGCCTGCGTTCATTCTCTGTTAGTGGTCGTGTTAATAAACCCGGTGTTCACCTTGCTGATGCCGGGATCACCATGAAAGAGTTGATCGAGGAATACTGTGGTGGCATGCAGGAAGGCCATGAGTTTTATGGTTACTTCCCTGGTGGTGCCTCAGGCGGTATGTTGCCAGCCTCAATGGGCGATATTCCACTTGATTTTGATACCTTAAATGAATATGGCTGTTTTATTGGTAGTGCCGCTGTGGTGGTGTTTTCTAATCAAGATAGTGCAAGAAAACTAGCTGTTAATGCAATGAAATTCTTCGAAGAAGAGTCCTGTGGCCAATGTACGCCATGTCGAGTAGGTACAGCAAAAGCCGTGATCCTGATGGAAAAAGAAGACTGGGATAAAGACTTATTAGAAGAGCTATCTGATGTGATGATTGATACATCCATCTGTGGTTTGGGCCAAGCAGCACCCAATCCAGTACGCAGTGTGATGAAATACTTCCCTGAAGAATTAGCAGCAACGGAGGTGAAATAATGGCTATTAATTTCACTTTAAATGGCGAACAAGTTGTTGCACAAGACGACGATACATTACTAGATGTTGCCAAACAAAACGATATTGATATTCCACATCTATGTTATTCCGATCGACAAGGTGCTGATGGTAACTGTCGTGCCTGTGTGGTTGAAATTGATGGTGAGCGTGTTTTAGCGCCATCATGTTGTCGTCAACCTACTGAAGGAATGACAGTTCAATCAAACAGCGACCGTGCTGTGAAATCACAGAAAATGGTGGTTGAATTATTAAAATCGGATGTATCTGAACAGCCGCATACCTTAAATTCAGAGTTGGATTATTGGGCTAGTAAATTAGATATTGGCTTGCCACGTTTTGATGCACGCCATCAGCCTCAAGAAGATAGCTCTCATCCAGGTATCACCGTTAATATGGATGCCTGCATCCAATGTACACGTTGTGTGCGTGCCTGTCGTGACGAGCAAAATAATGATGTTATTGGTTTGGCTTTACGTGGAACCCATACGCAAATTGTCTTTGATCTCGATGATCCAATGGGCGAGAGTAGTTGTGTTGGCTGTGGTGAGTGTGTTGAAGCATGCCCAACTGGCGCCTTAGCACCTGCCAATGATGTGGCACTGATTGAACCTGATCGTATGGTTGATTCTGGCTGTCCTTTCTGTGGTGTTGGTTGTCAAATGACTTATGCTGTCAAAGACGACAAAATTCTCTATGTTGAAGGTCGTGATGGGCCATCAAATAAAGGTCGCCTATGTGTGAAAGGGCGTTATGGTTTTGACTATGTTCACCATCCTCACCGTTTAACCAAACCATTAATTCGTCGTGATGATGCACCAAAATCAGCTGAATTCTCAATGGATCCTAATGATGTTGATAAGATTTTCCGTGAAGCAACATGGGAAGAAGCATTAGATGTGGCAGCCAATGGTTTCAATAAAATCCGTGATGAACAAGGCCCTAATGCTTTAGCCGGTTTTGGTAGTGCTAAGGGTAGTAATGAAGAAGCTTATTTGTTCCAAAAATTAGTCAGAACAGGTTTTAAAACTAATAACGTTGATCACTGTACACGACTTTGTCACGCCTCTTCAGTGGTGGCATTATTAGAATGTTTAGGTTCTGGTGCGGTATCAAATCCCGTATCAGATGTTGATAAAGCAGAAGTTATTGTCATCATCGGTTCTAATCCAACAGTGAACCATCCAGTGGGTGCAACATGGATGAAAAATGCCATGCGTCGTGGTACTAAATTGATATTGATGGATCCTCGTACCACCGATTTATCTCGTCAGGCGACCCATCATGTTGCATTTAAGCCGGGTACTGATGTACCGATGTTAAATGCGATTATGCATACCATTATTGAAGAAGATTTAATTGATCCAACATTCATTGCCGAACGTACGGAAGGCTTTGAAGCGATGAAAGAGCACTTAAAATCATATACACCTGAAATGATGGAAACAATTTGCGGTGTACCAGCTGATACATTGAGACAGGTGGCTCGTTTATATGCGACATCACAAGGTTCAATGATCTTATGGGGAATGGGTGTTTCTCAACATGTGCATGGTACTGATAATGCACGTTGTTTGATCTCGCTTGCTTTGATGACCGGTCAGATTGGTCGTCCTGGTACCGGTTTGCATCCATTACGTGGTCAAAATAATGTACAGGGTGCCTCTGATATGGGCTTGATCCCAATGGTATTCCCAGATTACCAGCCTGTTGATGATGAAAAAGCCCATGCCTATTTTGAAGAATTATGGGGCTGTGACTTAGATAATAAGCCGGGTTTAACCGTTGTTGAAATTATGCATGCCATTCATGCTGGTGATTTAACTGGGCTCTATGTGCAAGGTGAAAACCCTGCCATGTCAGATCCTGATGCCAATCATGCTCGCAAATCGATGTCTGAATTAGAACATATGGTCGTGCAAGATATCTTCTTAACAGAAACAGCTTACCTTGCAGACGTTGTATTACCTGCTTCAGCTTATTCTGAGAAGACGGCTACTTTTACCAACACGGATAGATTAGTTCAAATAGGTCGCCAAGCGGTACCACCACCGGGTGATGCACGCCAAGACTTATGGATTATCCAAGAAATGGCTCGTCGCCTAGGTCTTGATTGGAATTATAAAGATTCTGCTGAAGTATTCGAAGAAGTACGTAAAGCCGTGCCAACAATGGCAGGCATGACATGGCAGCGTTTAGAAGATGAAGGTTCAATCGTCTATCCATGTTTAAAAGAAGGCGATCCTGGTGACGATGTAATCTTCACCGAGAGCTTTGAACGAGATAATGGCTTAGGTAAATTTGTACCTGCTGATATTGTGCCGCCGGCAGAACGTCCAGATGCAGAATATCCCTTTGTATTGATCACTGGCCGAATGTTAGAACATTGGCATACCGGCTCAATGACACGCCGTTCTAATGTATTAGATGCTCTAGAGCCAGAAGCGGTAGCAACGATTAACCCGATTAGTTTAGATGAAATGGGTGTTGAGCCGGGTCAGATGATTACTTTATCTACACGCCGTGGTGAGATTTCAATGATAGCCCGTGCAGATGAAGCAGTACCTACTGGTGCGGTATTTATGGCCTTTTGTTATTACGAAGCCGCGGTTAATAAATTATCTAATGCAGCCCTTGATCCATCAGCTAAGATCCCAGAGTTTAAATACTGTGCGGTGAAAGTCACAGCAGGTGGTGAGCCAATGCAGTTCCATAGTTATGGTGGTGGCCAGTCTGATAATAAACTGATGTGATTAAACTATGAGCTTGTAGCAGCGACTTCAAGCGTGAAGGGTGTTTAATTACACCGTCATCGCCAGCTGCTTTTATTTACCGTCATCCCGACAGGCTTTTAGCCGGGATCTTGTTGATAAATCAACTTATCCGCGGTCTTATTGGGCTTTTCAAAGTACGTCATCCCGACAGGCTTTTATTTACCGTCATCCCCGCAGGTTTTTATTTACCGTCATCCCCGCAGGCTTTAAGCGGGGATCTACTTTTGATCGTTTTAACCCGTTCATGGTGAGCCTGTCGAACCACAACTTCGACAAGCAGTTCGACAGGCTCACTACAGGCTCAGGGCGAACGGCAAGCATGAGACAACAATCCTCAGACAAAAAAACAGAAGCTAAATAATGAAAAATGTTTGGTTTCTGCAAAACGAGGTGGTTAGAAAATAGCCAAAAATGCTTGATTGCAAGACCTGACCCCGATCACTTCCTCCTAAATAAAAATAAGCTGAGTACTAGGATCGCTTAGGCCAGCGAGTAAAATTATACCGATTGAATTGTGAGCTGATGACACAAAAGATGGAGCAACTTTAAGTTTACTACTGTGCATTGCTAAGGCATTAAAAGCATTGTAAAATATAAGGCTATCACGTAAATTGGTATTTGTTGTTGGGTTCGTAAAAACGGTATGTTGGCGAAAATTAACACTATTAGAAATGCTTGTATAACTACTCAGCCTTCCATCATCAGTGTCTATTTGAAGAACATCATTTAAAGCAAAACTCGCTAAAGAAAAATTATCTCCTGAATAATCATTACTGGCAAAATCAATGGTCAATACCACATCACCGGTGGCCAAATAGGCATTGGCTTCATCTGCTTGACTTGCATGCGTTAAGGTACCCAAAAACACAGTCGGTGCAATAAAGTTAATATCCCCAACCGCCGTATTACCAGCCTGATCAATAATGCTGCTTGCTGTGATAGTAATACTATCGCCTGAGACCAGTGTTGAGTCTCCATTAGCTAAGGTAATGGTAAAGGTGTCTGCTAGGCCATTAGTTTCAGCAACAGCGGCTAAGCTTGCGCTGCCTAAGGTATGGCCATTATTAACACTAAAATCAGCTAAGTCTAAAGCGGCTACGGAAATAGCTTCTGCGAACTTAAACGTTAAAACATCACCATCATTGTAAGTCGTGCTGCTATCTACATCATTAACGGCAATAGGGCTGGTGCCATGGGCAATGGGCGCTGTTGTATCAACACTAATCTCACTGACATTAGCAATATCAGCAAGGGGCATCACGGTGGATGTGGTGACATTACCTTTACTGTCTGTCATGGTATTAATCGTAAAGCCTGTCACTGTCAAATCAGCACTATTATCACCATTAGTGATGGTGTATATGCCGTTTAGCACTCGACCATTAGTGTCAGCAGTTAATAGCACACTACGACCTGTATCTAAATGCGCGGTAATATTATCGCCGGCTAATACGCTTTCATTGCTGGTCGCGCTAATGCTAATTTCATCAGCTAAGGTATAAATGCCATCACTTGTTGTTGAGCTAAAACCAGTAATCACAGGTGCAGTGGTATCGGGTACAAGGGTATTCAGGGTGAAATTACTGCTTTTTGCTATGCCTAAACCAGTATTAGCAGCGTTATCACTTATCTGTGATAGGTCTAAAATCAGTGCATTAAAGCTATCAACGATGTTAATTGTCGGGGTAAATAGCGCTGTATAGTGTTGATTATTGTCACTGCTTAGATTGGACAAAGAGCCATGAGGAACAGTGAAATCATTTAAACTTAATTCAGTTATAACTTCACTAAAATTAATGGCTACAACACTGGTTTCGCCAAAGCGTAATTCATCATCAGATAGCGTTATTATTGCCGTAGGCGGCGTGGTATCCGTTGCTCTGGGTACCAGCACATCAGTTTGATTGGGTTTTACCGCTGAGCGTGCAGTAAACACCGAGCTAATGCTATGGTCGACATTTTTGAGGATTTCAATTGACGCAAGATAAGCCGCATCATTTTCTAAATCATCCGGCTGGGTGATATTCGTGGCCTCAGCAAAGGTATCAACAAAATAGAGGGCGGTAGTGATTTTATTGAGCAAGGTATCTTGGCCACATTGGGCGAGGGCTTTTTGTTCTGTGGTCAGTTCATCCCATTGTGATTCAGTTAAATCAACCGCCACTGTGCTGTAGATAAATTCAGCCACCATATCTGAGCGGCTAATGCCGTCATTTACTGCTTTAGTCCAAAAGCGAATGCCTGCTTCATCACCGGATACACCAAGTACATGGCTATAAATAGCAGTAACAAAGTCTTGATTAGACAGGCTGTCATAGCTGTCAGTAAATTGGGGATGTTGGGCAAAGCTGGCTGACAGGGCTTTATAAGTAGCAAGTGAATGTGTTGTTTCGGCTTGAGCTTGCCAGAAGTCTAAACCTTTTTTATCGGGAGCCCGATTGAAAAAAGCAATATAAAGGCCGGCAATGATCTGTTGTTGTGTAGTTGGCATATAAATCCTTTTAAGCCATGTCATTTAACGTTAATAATGTGTTATTTAACGTAATTCCTAAACGAAACTTAACATAAAAAAATGTATTTAGTAAAGTTTATGGAGGTAATAATTTGAAAAATACTAATGCTAGCGATTATTTATAAGTTTGTATTGAGCACTCGCCCAGCATGCTTTATAGATGACCATGATTGTCATCATCCCTCATATTTTAAGCGAGGAGCTAGTTGAGAAATCAAGTTGGCTGCCGCCTTGGTTTTTCTTATCAACGGCCCATGGGTTGCCATTTTCATGGCAATGACGAAGCTACAAAACCTGTCTGTCGAGTGACCATAGCTAATCAAATGAATGTGACTGTGTTTTACGTTTTTAATAATCCAGTTAAATAAGCCCAATCAAAATGTGGACCGGGATCTGTTTTTCTACCGGGTGCAATATCCTGATGTCCTTTAACGGCGTCTGTACTTAAATTAGGATAGTTATTACATAATGTTTTAATAACATCACTTAATTGTTGATATTGTATTTGTTCAAAGTCGTGTTCATCACAGCCTTCCATTTCAATACCGATGGTAAAGTCATTACAACGTTGGCGATCATCCCAACACGATACACCTGCATGCCATGCACGTTGATGAAAAGGAACATATTGAATTATCTCGCCAGAACGACGGATTAATATATGTGCTGATACCCTGACCTCGGCTATTGCCTCAAAATAAGGATGGGCAGTAGGGTTGAGTTTATTGAGGAATAAATCATCGATCCAACCACCACCAAACTCTCCTGGTGGCAAGCTGATATTGTGAATAACAATACCGGTGATGTCTTGCTCATTGGGTCGATCATCATGGTTAGGTGAACAATGATAAATAATATCAGTCAATAAACCTGACTCGTGATCAAGCTGCATTTACTTCCTGATTCCGTGTAACACCATACGTGTCAGGCTAACAACGCCTACTAACTGGCCCCTATCCATTACAGGAGCTCTCGATAATTTGAGACGCTCAAATAAACGTGCACAATAACGAATATCCATTGAAGCATCAACGGTAATGGCTGGTTTATCCATCACCTCATAAACATTAACACGATCAGGTGATTTATCTTGTGCTAAAACATGATGAGCAATATCGGCCATTCTTACCACACCATATTCATCATCATCATGGCGTTTATTAACAATTAACATCTTATTTTTGATGTTTTGCATTTGTATCAATGCATCAGTAATTGTTGTCATGCCATCAACAATATCAATTTCTGGTCGCATTACATCGCGAACTCTTACTATTTCTCTTTGTGCCATTTAAATTTCTTCCTCTACAATATTCTGTAATGTTTGTATCTGATGTGAAATACCCACCGCATCTTCAACATCTATTTGAATTGCTATTCCTGTGCCCGGCTTTTCATCAAATTTACCTGCAGCCGAAATCGTCTCAAGTATATGCCGACTTAAATGCTCTTCGACCAAAAACAAAATCACATCACGTTGCGTTTCTAAGGTTAAACCAAAAAAAGTCTTATTTTGATTGAGACCTTCCCCTCGGGCATTATTAATAATTGTTGAGCCGGTTGCACCGGCCTCTCGTGCAGCATGGACAACATCATCACATTTGCCATCCTCAACAAAACATATAATTAATTTAAAATGCATTACTCGCTCTCCTCACTGTCTCTAATTTTATGTCGACGTTCACGCCACTCTGTTAATTGGGCATAAGCCATCACACTCATAATAGGGAATAAACTGGCAAAGGCAATTAAACCAAAACCATCTAATAATGGGCTTCGTCCAGGGACTGTAGAAGCTAAACCTAAGCCTAATGCAGCAACCAATGGCACGGTTACCGTTGAGGTGGTTACACCACCAGAATCATAGGCTAAGGCGATAATTAATTTAGGCGCATAGAAGGTCTGAATGATCACAATGACATAGCCCGTCATAATGTAATACTGTAATGGTGTTCCCGTGATAATTCTAAATGTTCCTAGTGATATACCTACTGCCACACCTATGGCAACGGCTATTCGTAATCCCCATACTGAGATGGTACCACCTGATACTTCTTCCGCTTTAATCGCCACCGCTAATAATGAAGGTTCGGCAATGGTGGTTGAAAAACCAATGGCTGCAGCAAAGATATAAACCCACATATAATCGCCCCAATGTATAACATCCGGGATGGCAGCCATGCCTGCATAAATAAAACTGGGATCGGTTAACTGAGCAGCCATTAATTTACCAAGTGGAAATAAGGCTTGTTCTAAACCTTGTAAAAACAATACCAAACCAATCAGTACATAAAAGAAGCCAAACAGTACTTTTTTAAGGTGGGGAATTGATTTTCTAATCACCAAAAGTTGAAAGCCAAAAATAATAATGGCGATGGGCATCACATCTTTTAATGTAGCTAATAGACCGGCACCAAGTGCTAATACAAAATCCATCAGAACATCATCCCGTAGGCCATAACAAAGATCATCGGTGTGAGTGAAGCAAAGGCAATAAGACCAAAACCATCGGTCATTGGATTACGGCCTTTAATACTAGAAGCTAAACCAACACCCAGTGCAGTCACTAAAGGTACAGTAATGGTTGACGTCGTGACACCACCCGAGTCATATGCAATACCTATGATTTCAGCAGGTGCAATAGTGGTCATCAATACCACACCCGCATAGCCGGTAATAATCAGATAATGAATTGGCCAGCCTTTCAGGATCCGCAACACCCCTAATAAAATGGCAAAACCAACTGATACAGCAACGGTATAACGTAGGCCTGTGGCATAGCTATTCATTGCCGCATCGGTATGTTCAATCACCCCACCTACGGCAGCCACACTGGCCGCTTCTTGGGCAACGGCAATTAAGGCGGGTTCAGCAACGGTAGTACCAAAGCCTAGGCAGAAAGCAAATAACAGTAACCAAAACACACTACCTTTGCGCGCAAAGGCATAAGCCATGCTCTCACCAATGGGAAATAGCCCCATCTCAAGACCGCGAATAAAGAACGTTAAACCCAGCATAACAAGCAGTACACCGCCGAGAATTTCGCCAAGATTGGGGATAGGCTGTTGTAAAACGACTAATTGGAAGAAAGCAATAACCGCAATAATAGAAGCTAAATCACGCGCACTATTAAGAAAGTAGCCTAAAAAGATAGAAAATTGCGCTCTCACCCGTTACCCTAATTACCTTTAAACTTCGTTTTACACACATTGATGATGACAATAGAAAATACTATTCCAAGCCAACTGATCAGTTCTCAAGTCAAATTAGCATTAGAAGAGGATGTCGGTCAACAAGATTTAACAGCGGATTTGATTCCTGTTGATGCCATTGCAACTGCGACCATCATTACTCGTGAGAATTCAACATTATGCGGCCAAGATTGGGTGATAGAAATATTTCACCAACTCGATCCTAATATCACTATTCACTGGGCTTTCTCCGATGGTGAACAGGTGCAGGCCAACGATATTATCTGTACCCTGCATGGCTCGGCGAGAACGCTACTCACTGGTGAACGCACTGCAATGAATTTTCTGCAAACCTTATCAGCTACCGCGACAGTCGCACATCTCTATGTACAACAAGTCACCGGTCTGCCCGTGCACATCTTAGATACACGTAAAACGCTGCCAGGATTTCGCTTAGCTCAAAAATATGCGGTACGCTGTGGTGGTGCATTTAATCATCGTGTCGGTTTATATGATGGTATTTTAATCAAAGAAAATCATATCAATGCAGCGGGATCCATTTCAGCTGCCGTAAAACAAGCAAAATCATTGCATGCAGGCATTGCTATTGAAGTCGAAGTGGAAAACTTTGCTGAGCTTGAACAAGCACTCAATGCGGGTGCCGATATTATCCTGCTTGATAACTTTGAACTCCCTGCACTAGTCAAAGCGGTTGAGTTCAATGATGGGCAGGCAAAGCTAGAAGCCTCTGGCGGCATCACTTTCGAGACATTGCGGTCCATTGCTGAAACCGGTGTCGATCGTATTTCTATTGGCGCATTAACTAAGGATATTCGTGCTATCGACTTATCAATGCGTTTTATTGGCTAGCTAAACACTTAAAAAGTGACAAAAAAAACCATGGTGTCATTGCTGACACCATGGTTGAGAGTAAGGCTAAAGACTTATCCTTAAGAGAGGCCTTGAAACTGGTTGACTTACTCTAAGCCGATTTGCCACATTTCACGGTTGGCTTCGACAATGTCACCTGTTGCAGCATCCACTTCGACTTTCATTTCTTGTTTGAGTGTTGTATCAATATCAAATTCATATGAAGCTGCACCATTAAATTCAATCTCATATTCTACGTCCGTTATTGTACCGGGGTAGATAGATAAAACTGTGATACGTGCCTCTTTTTCAGTTATTTTTGCTTTCGCGGCGAATAATGGGTGATTCGCACTGTCTACTTCACGCTCAACTTCTGACACTAAACCACGATGGGCATTGCATTCGATATCCCAATCTGCACCGTCATCACCTTTAATATCAAACTCATAAAAATGACCACCTTGTTCATTTTTAAACTCCACTTTAATAATATCGCCTGGGCGTTCTTCTAATGCCGATGCCATACATTTTTCAAATTGGTGCGGATTACTATCTGCTGCAAAAGCAGCTGTCGCTGTCAGCATTAATAAGCCTGATACCATCATTTTTTTAATCATCTTTTTGCTCTTGTGTTATGGGGGAAGAATTATGGAATAGATTCGCTTGCAGTGTCACAGAGTGACACTGCAAGCTTAACTCAAACTTAAATTACATTGATACCTTAACGCCAATCCAACCTGAACGTGGTGCACCATAACCAACAAAGCGATTATTATCCAAATCTAAACCTGGGGCTTCATCTGATTCGCCGTATAGGCCAAATGATTCATAGTCGCTATCGAATAAATTGTCGACCTTGGCAAAGAATTCAACATGTTTGTTCACCGTGTAACGGCCATGCAGATTAACTAGATTGTAACCATCTAATTTGTCAGATTCATTGGCTTCATCACCGCGGTAATATTGACCAGAATGATGTGAGGCATCAAAACCGGCTGTAAACGATTGCGTGAAGGCATAATCAACACCGATTTTAATTGTGTGTCGTGGGATCCCTGGGATAGAATCACCTTTTTCAACATCAAATTCACCTTCGTTATCATCATTAGCAGCGGGATGATTTCCATTCACTGTGGCAAACTCTGATTCAAACGTCGCCTTGACATAAGAGTAGTTGGCAAACCAGTTGAGTTTGTCTTTTTTACCCGTAAGACTGAATTCCAAACCATTACGCTGCGTTTCATCAATATTGTCAAAATTACCTAAATTGATACGACCATCGTCCGATTCAGCGGGTAGGAAAATAATATCGTCTTTATTAGTGGTATGGAATAAACCAAGGTTCCAATCAATATTACCCATTTGACCACGGATCCCCCCTTCCCATGTTTTCGCAACCACATCATCTAACGGTGGATCACTCAAAAATGAGTTAGGTAAAGCACAAGGATGTTCTTTATCTGCACAAGTGAGTTCTGACGGTGTTGGCGCACGATTAGCTTCGCTATAACTTGCGTAAATACCCACTGTTTCACTCGGCGCTACTGTAATACCAATAGAAGGATTAAAACGATTGAAGATATGTGTATCACCTTCTTCATTCAAATCTTGGCTACCATTACCACTTGTTCCCGAAATATCAATCGCTGTTCGGTTGTAACGACCCGCTAGAGTTAAGGCAACTTTATCCGTAACTGAGATAGTATCGGTGAAGAATAAACCAAAACTTTCCGTATCAATTTGTGCATTTACAATAGCTGCGCCAAGTAGTACACCCGTACCATTGGTGCCACGGTCATCAGTAAATGTGGCGACTTCTGACTGTGCCTTATACTTCACATCAGACTTATCATATGACGCACCTAGGATCAGTTGATTTTCTTTGGCAAACATATCGTTCAAGAAAGTAAACTGCATGCCAACACCACGACTATCTTGTTTTGTTGTACTGGTATTGTTGATCGCTAAAGTCAGTTCTTCTTCTTCGTCGTCATCATCATCATCGTCATCGTCATCACCTTCAGCGAATAAGAATTCATCATCTTCACCAAAACCTAATGATTCTCCCGTGATTGGCTGACCAAAGCTATCAACTAATGCTTCATCGATTTCAAAATCATCGTCATCACCTTCAACCATTTCCAACTCAGCACCGTCACCATTAAATGTTGAACGGTCATTGTTACGGAAATAGGTATTCGCTGACATCAATACATTATCAGATATCCAATGCGAGCCGTTTAAGATGGCCATGCGTAGTTCATTTTGAGTATTATCAGGATGTGTAAATACAGACTCACGTCCTTCACCAGCCACATTCTCAAGTTGAATAGGCGCTGGACCATTACCATTAAGATCACTATCAACTGCAGTCAACGTTAAATCTAATGTACTCACTTCATTTTGGTAACTTAACTTAGATAAAAACTGTTTTACTTCTGACGGTGAATGATCACGCCAGCCATCTTCTTCAGTGAAAGCACCGGTGACATAGTAGGCAAAATCACCATCACTACCACCACTTTCTAATGTTGCGGAGTGACGTGCAAACGATCCTGTATACGCTTCAAGACTATGGCCTGGACTAGAAAAACCATTTTTAGTCTCAATTGAAATGGCACCACCCAAGGTATTTAAACCAAATACAGGATTAGAACCCGGCATTAAGTTCATGCTGGCAATAGCTGATTCAGGAATAAGTTCAAAGTTAACCGAATCACCAAATGGTTCATTAATACGCACACCATCTTGATAAATTGATAAACCTTGGGAAACACCGACTAAAGGTGATGCTGTGAAACCACGAAACTGCAGATCAGGTTGAAATGGGTTGTTCTGTGCGGCATTAATACTCACACTACCTAATGTTTTATTCATGAAATCAGTCATATCAAGACTTTGACTGTTTTCAATATCTGCTGCTGTTGCAGATTGAATATTACTGGCAATTTGATCGGCAGGTAGACCGACACCATGTAAAGGTGTGATACCAATCACTTCAATCTCGCTCAATTCAAGTTGATCTTCCTCAGCATAGGTCGCTGTTGAAATAATCGCTGTTGCAAGCATTAGTGCCAGCGTTTTACGTTTGTGTTGCATGTTTTACCTTTCTCTCTGTTTATTATAATCTTTATGTATAGAGCATGTTTAATGCCAACATGTCAGCATCATTAAGATCAATGCCTTAGCACACTCTCGCTGTTTAATTATGCTGAATTGGTTGTATTAAACCAAGCTCATTGGTTGTTATCAGCCAACTAAAACCACGCTAAAGAGGCTTGTAGTTTAACTACGTCACCGATGATCACCAAAGTCGGTGCTGCTGGCTTTTCACGCTCTGCCAAGGCAGGTAGTTGAGCAATTGTACTGACCCAGACTTTCTGCTGTTCGGTAGTCCCTTGTTGAACTAAGGCTGCCGGGGTATCAGCGGCAAGACCGTGTTGTTGTAATTGTTGTGCTAACACAGGCAATCCAGCCAAGCCCATATACACAACAACCGTTTGTCTTGGTTGTACTAAGGCTGGCCAATTGAGGTCTAGTTCACCTTCTTTTAGCTGCCCCGTTACAAAGGTACAACTTTGTGAATAATCACGATGTGTCAGTGGAATACCGGCATAAGAGGCACAACCAGAAGCTGCGGTAATGCCTGGCACTACTTGAAAAGGAATATTCTCAGCAGCTAACGTTTCAATCTCTTCACCACCACGACCAAAGATAAAAGGATCACCGCCTTTTAGCCTTAATACACGTTTACCCTGCTGTGCATGTTGTAATAACAATTGATTGATTTCTTCTTGACGCACAGCATGCCAATCACGTTGTTTACCGACATAAACGTGCTCTGCTTCTTTACGCACTAAAGCCAATACTTCTTTACTCACCAAGCGATCATAAAAAACCACATCCGCTTGTTGCATTAAGCGTAGTGCTTTAAAGGTCAGTAGTTCAGGATCACCGGGGCCGGCCCCGACTAAATAAACTTCACCTTGTTGATGATCATCGGTCTGAGTTTCAGCCAAAATAGCTTGCAGTGTTTGTTCACCGATTTCATCTCGGCCAGCCAAGACATGGTCAGCGACCTTGCCTTGTAATATCTGCTCCCAAAAGCGTCGACGCATTGAAATTTTTGGTAATTTATCTTGTACAGCTTGTCGATAACGACCGACTAAATCTGCTAATCGTCCGTATGTCGGGGGGATTAACGTTTCTAAACGTGCTCTTAATTGTCTAGCCAAGATGGGTGATTTTCCACCACTGGAGACCGCTACCACAATCGGTGAGCGATCAAGAATTGAAGGTAATATAAAATCACACAGTTCAGGACAATCAGCCACATTGACTAATATCTTATGTGCTTTAGCGTGTTGGTAGACATCACGATTGACCTGTTCATTATCTGTTGCAGCAATCACTAAACTAGTATCTTGCAAATGTTCAGCTGAAAATTTCGCTTGAAGCCAGCTCACTTCACCAGCATCAATCAATGCTTGGCTTGTAGCTGATAGCGCAGGAGCTACAATAGTGACTTTAGCTTGAGCTTTGCGTAATAAGCCCGACTTTCTAGCAGCGATATCGCCGCCACCAACAACAAGGCATGATCGACCTTTAAGATCGACAAAGAGTGGTAAATATTCCATCTAGTTTTCTTTTTTATCCAATGCTAATTTTAAACCTTGTAATACAAAACCATCTTCGAGGTTTTGAACCACAGCAATAATACTGACTTTTTCCATATCCCATTCATCATTGATCTTAATCGTTGAACTGAGTGTTGTTTCACCATTGTCATTCAAATCAAAGGGACCTAACCATGTTCTCACTAAATGCTGATGATTAAAGGTGGCACCGGCATTATCACCACCTTTTACTTTACTTATGATGTCATCTTCACTGACCGCTAAATACAATTTTGAGTATTGGCGGTTTTCATTACCTTGAATAGCTATTTCGCTAGCAATAATAAGTTCATTATTTTGCTCAGTCACATTTAAATGGATGTTTGCTTCTGGCTCAAAGCCGTTGACAGCATGAACCACTTCTTTGACATGCTTCTGCCAATTGTGAATCACTTCACCACTGACTACAAACTCTGGTGTGTAGACTGTTTGATATAAATTCAACCGTGCTTGTTGGCGCTGACGAGCAGTAAATACAGGACTTGAAAAACGGTCAACCCAGCCTTTTATATCATTTAAATAATCAATATGAAAACCTAATACGATCAACTGTTCATCTGTAATACCCTGCTCAGGTAATTGTTTTACCCAACGATCAGCGGCGGGACATAGGCCACAGCCTTCAGCAGTAAATAACTCCAATACCGCTAATTGTGTTTCACCACTTTCAGCTTGCCATGTTTGTGCAAATAGCAGTGTTGGTAATAACACCAGCAAGAGTAAACAATTAGTTAATTTATTCAACATGATACTTCCACCTTAAGAAGCTGATTGTGTATTCTGTTTGAGCTCTTTTTCATTGTGATAGTTCCGCTGATAGGCATCGCTTATCACCGCCAACTCCCTCATCACAGCAGTAGCATAACACCCTGCAGGTAGAAAAAATTCTAATTCCAGTTGATTATCATCTATAAATTGCCAGTTAAAATCGCGGGGAAACAAACGCAATGAACGACGCTCTTGGCTTAAACCGGCCTTTTCCAAACCTTGCTGCCAGTCATGCCATTGCTCTAAAACTTGTTGCTCAACGGCTAGGCTAGCAGAATGTACAGAAGCATTACCTCGGCCCCATAATGGACCTGTGACGTGTATATCCATCTCACTTAAACGTGTATTCAAATCTTCATTTAACTCATCAACAATGAACGAACTTGCTTTCGTTCCTGCTAATAACATGACATCACCCAGTAAGGGTTTATTCCAAGTATTGTGTTGAAGCCGTTCAGCTAAGACTAGATTAAATAACCACGAACGTGCAGCAGATAAATAAATGCTTTTTTGATTACGTTTTTTGGGGGCTTTACCCGTTGAAAACCAATGTTCGACTCGATACAGGTTGCCCAATTGATGACCAAATCGTTGCTCAGCAAAATAGTTTGGCACACCTTGCTGTTGAATGTTTTTCAGATTGTCTAACCACACCTCATGGTCACCCTGTACGTCAGTTAATCGTAGTTTAAAATGATTACCTGCTAATACACCGCGTTTTAATTTTTTGCCATGACGTGTTTGTTCGATGATTTTAATATCATCCGTTTCAAATGCCGACCAATCAGGTTCACTATGCCCTTCTAAGTTAATGCTAAACCATTGGCTGGTTATCGCATGGCGGTCTTTTAAGCCTGCATAACCAATAGCCACTTGAGGCACAGCTGCAAACGTGGCTAATTCACCTGCTAGCCAATCCGTATTAATGCCTTTTTTTTGGATCTTTAACCAAACATGTCCACCCGAGCCATCCACTTCAAAGGGAAGTTGCTCATCTACTTGAAAGTAGTCAGTTTCACTGCGCATATCAGCTGAACACTGTGCTGCAGTTGTGCTTATTCTAGGTAAAGCGGTGAAATCAAATTTTTTCACAACTCAATCAGCTTTTTGTTAACAAAACGACGGCATGAGCAGCAACACCTTCTTTGCGTCCTGCAAAACCCAATTTTTCTGTTGTGGTTGCTTTAATATTAATCGCATCAGTATCAATGTCGATATCGTCGGCTAATAGTTCACGCATCAATGGAATATACGGTGCTAATTTTGGTACTTGAGCCACCACTGTGCTATCAATATTGTTCACTTTCCAACCACGTTTAGCGATATCTAATACCACTCGTCTTAATAAAATTCGACTATCAATATCTTTAAATTCATCACTGGTATCAGGAAAATGATGACCGATATCCCATAAACCTGCCGCCCCTAATAAGGCATCACAGATAGCATGAATTAAAACATCACCATCAGAATGTGCTTCTAAGCCATGGCTATGGGGTACATTGACACCACCAATAACCAGTGGCGAATCATCACAAAATTTGTGCACATCATAACCATGTCCAATTCTCATAAAGATTCTCTTTGTTGCTGTAAGTAAAGACTTGCCAAGGCTAGGTCTTGCGGCAAGGTAATTTTTATATTGTCTGCATGACCTTGCACCATCATTGGATGAAGACCCGCCAGCTCAATGGCACTCGCCTCATCAGTAACGACCTGTTGTTGCTGTTTTGCCGTCTGTAATGCCTGTTTTAAAGCTTGAAGATGAAACATTTGCGGTGTTGATGCGCGCCATAAGCCTTGTCTGGACACAGTTTCAGTAATGACATTGTCTGCATTGCTACGTTTCACCGTATCTGTGACAGGAATACCTAAAATACCACCAACAGTATGCTCAGAGAGCTTCGCCAGCATGGTATCAATATCTTGATGGCGTAAACAGGGCCGAGCAGCATCATGCACTAATACCCAAGGATCATCATTACTTAGCTTCGTTAAGTGTAATAAGGCATTTAATACAGAATCTGCTCGCTCTTCACCACCGGTCACAATGTAAATCGGGCAATCGTAATCATGTGAACACTGTGACCACCAAGGGTCATTTTCTGCCACAGCAATAACAATGCCCTTAATACTTGGGTGTGAAGCTACACGCTGTAAAGTCTGCTCGATGACGGTTTTGCCATCTAAGTGCAAATATTGCTTAGGGCGATCAGCCTGCATTCTTGAGCCTATTCCAGCGGCTGGAACAACAGCCCAAACTTCTGCCTTAGTCATGTTTAGGTTCATCGACAATCTGAAAAAAAGTCTCGCCCGACTGGATCATGCCCAACTCACTCCGCGCACGTTCTTCTAATGCATCAAGACCACTTTTAAGATCGTGCACTTCCGCCGTTAACACCTGATTGCGTTCTTCTAAAATCGCATTATCATGGCGTTGTACTTCAACACTACGATGGAGATGTAGCACCGATGGTAGACCATCATGACTAAACCACAAGCGGTACTGCAACAATAACAATAATACAGCGAGCAAAATCATCGTGGGTTTCATATTAACCCTGTTTGAAAACCTTTAAACCTGGGTATATAGCACGTTCACCCAATTCAGATTCAATACGAATCAGTTGATTGTATTTAGCAACACGGTCACTTCGAGATAATGAACCTGTTTTGATTTGACCGGCAGACGTAGCCACGGCTAAATCTGCAATCGTTGTATCTTCTGTTTCACCACTACGATGAGATACAACAGCGGTATAACCAGCGTCTTTTGCCATCTCAATCGCAGCAAAAGTTTCAGTTAAGGTACCGATTTGATTTACTTTTATTAGGATTGAATTGGCAATTTCTTTGTCAATACCTTGTGCCAAAATAGTGGTATTGGTGACAAACAAATCATCACCAACTAATTGCACTCGGTCACCTAGACGATCGGTTAGTAATTTCCAACCATTCCAATCATTTTCATCCATACCATCTTCGATGCTAATGATTGGGTATTTATTAACCCATGATTCAAATAAGGCAACGAGTTGCTCTGAACTCAAGCTACGCCCTTCTGAGGCCAGTTCATATTTACCATCACTGAAAAACTCTGAGCTCGCCGTATCAAGACCTAACATAATGTCTTTGCCTGCTTCAAAACCGGCGTTAGCAATCGCTTCTAGAATCACTTCAATGGCAGATTCGTTAGAAGGTAAATCAGGCGCAAAGCCACCTTCATCGCCCACAGCCGTATTCATACCACGGCCTTTTAAAACAGCCTTTAAGGCATGAAATACTTCTGCACCATAACGTACTGCTTCAGCAAAACTAGAGGCGCCAACAGGGATAATCATAAACTCTTGGAAATCAACACTATTATCCGCATGTGAACCACCATTAATGATATTCATCATCGGAACGGGCATTGTCGTGGCTGACTCGCCGCCAAAATAACGATATAAAGGTAGATCAGCATCATTAGCCGCTGCACGTGCGGCTGCCATTGATATTGCTAATAAGGCATTTGCGCCTAAACGACCTTTATTATCAGTGCCATCAATAGCAATAAGCTTTTCATCAATGGCTTGTTGTTCAGTAGCATCCATACCAACAATGGCATCACCTAACTCACCATTAACAGCAGCAACAGCAGTAAGAACGCCTTTACCTAAATAACGGGACATATCACCATCACGAAGTTCTACTGCTTCACGTTGGCCAGTTGATGCACCAGATGGTACTGCTGCACGTCCAATGACACCATTTTCAAGAACGACATCTGCTTCAATCGTTGGGTTACCACGAGAATCTAGAATCTCACGACCAATGATATTAATAATTTTACTCAATCTTTTCTCCAAGTAACGGCTTTAAAGCGTCTACTCTATAATTAAAATGTTTCGTTGTTTGTTATGATAAGCAATCAGACTAGTGTGCTATTTTAATAGCGAGTCTTCAATGAAATCATGCTGTTTAACTGTGCTATCGATAGCTTGCAAGGTCAGTAATAACTCTTCCATTCTATCTAGAGGCCACGAGTTAGCACCATCACTTAATGCTTTTTCAGGTTCTGGATGTGTTTCCATAAATACACCAGCAACACCAACAGCCGTAGCTGCACGGGCTAAAACAGGTACAAATTCACGTTGACCACCTGAAGAGCCGCCCATACCACCGGGTTGTTGCACAGAATGAGTGGCATCAAATACAACGGGACAATCCATTGCACGCATTTGAGGTAAACCACGCATATCAGAAATCAGCGTGTTATAACCAAAAGAAGTACCACGATCACACAACATAATTTGATTATTACCCGTTGATTTAGCTTTTTCGGCTACGTGTTGCATATCCCAAGGTGCAAGGAATTGACCTTTTTTGATATTAACCGGCAAACCTTGGCTACATACATCAACAATAAAACTGGTTTGACGACATAAAAATGCAGGTGTTTGTAATACATCTACCACACTAGCCACTTCAGCTAATGGTGAATATTCATGTACATCGGTGAGAACAGGAATACCGTATTCTTTTTTCACTTTTTCTAAAATAGCCAGACCTTTTTCAATACCAGGTCCACGGTAGCTATTTACAGATGTTCTATTGGCTTTATCAAACGAAGATTTATAAATGAAGTGAATGCCTAAACGATCAGTCACTTCTTTTAATTTTCCTGCCACGTCCATGGTCATTTGTTCACTTTCAACAACACAGGTACCTGCAATCAAAAATAATGGCTGTTTACCACCGACTTCTTTACCGCATAAATCCATTATTTATCTCCACTTTCTTTGGCAATTTTGTTTGTTTTAGCCGCATTAATAAAACCATCAAATAATGGATGGCCATGACGTGGTGTTGATGTGAATTCAGGATGTGCTTGGCAGGCGATAAACCATGGATGACCAGGGATTTCGATTAATTCAACCAAGTTTTTGTCTTGTGACATACCTGAAAAACGCAAACCAGCCTCTTCTAATTGCTGTTTATAGTTATTGTTAAACTCATAACGATGACGGTGACGTTCCATTACTTCAGTCGCACCATAAACCTCATGGGCAAGACTACCTTCATCTAATAGACATGGGTAACTACCTAGGCGCATTGTGCCACCTAAATCAGAATCATGGTCACGAGTTTCAACACTGCCATCTTCTTTTTGCCATTCCGTGATTAAACCAATAATAGGATGAGCTGTTTTGCTATCAAACTCCGTACTAAAGGCACCTTCTAGTCCAGCTTTATTACGTGCATATTCAATAACAGCGACTTGCATACCAAGGCAAATACCTAAATAAGGTATATTATTTTCGCGGGCAAATTTCGCCGTTAGAATCATACCTTCTACGCCACGCTCACCAAAACCACCAGGCACTAAAATAGCATCCATATTGGCAATGACAGCAGGGCCATCGCGTTCTATTATTTCAGAATCAACATAGTGAACTTTCACTTTAGTACGGGTATGAATACCAGCATGAATCAATGATTCTGATAACGATTTATAGGCTTCAGTCAAATCCATATATTTACCCACCATGGCAATATGTACTGTCGCCGTTGGGTTATCAATATTATCTGCTACTTGTTGCCACTGGCTTAAATCAGCCGGTTTTGCATCTAGGTTTAATTGTTTAACAACAATCTCATCCAAACCTTGTTGATGTAATTCCATTGGAATTTTATAAATGCTATCCACATCCACGGCTGAAATGACTGACTTCTCAGGCACATTGGTAAATAATGAAATTTTACGACGTTCTGCAGCGGGTAATGGCCGGTCCATACGACATAATAAAATGTCAGGTTGAATACCAATCGTACGCAATTCTTTAACTGAATGCTGAGTTGGTTTGGTTTTAATTTCACCTGCTGAAGGAATGTAAGGCACTAAGGTTAAATGCATAAATAAGGCATTATCACGCCCTAGCAATGTGCCCATTTGACGTATAGTTTCTAAGAATGGCAGTGATTCGATATCACCTACCGTGCCACCAATCTCAATTAAGGCTACATCAGCATCAGCTGCACCTTCATAAATACAACGTTTAATTTCATCGGTAATATGAGGGATAACTTGTACTGTATTGCCTAAATATTCACCACGACGTTCTTTACGAATTACATTTTCGTAAATTTGACCCGTTGTGTGATTATTAGACTTGGTCATTTTAGAATCGATAAAACGCTCATAATGACCTAGGTCAAGATCCGTTTCGGCACCATCGTCAGTTACAAACACTTCACCGTGTTGTAAGGGGCTCATTGTTCCCGGATCAACATTGATATAAGGATCAAGTTTTACCAGCGTGACTTTCAAACCACGAGCTTCAAGAATAGCGGCTAATGATGCAGCAGCAATCCCTTTACCCAAGGACGAAACAACACCACCAGTAACAAATATAAATTTAGGCATATTTTTAGAGAGTTCTAAATTAAACGGTGCGGCCAGAATAGCGGCACTCAAATCAGCTACATAAAATAACAGAAATGGACTTTTCTCTCAATCAAAATCTAGTCTTTGAATTGCGGTAAATAGCCCTTCTGCTCACCATTGACACGATATGAATCACTTATACAATAGCCTATCACTGCGACTAACTTATCATCACAGAAGATCAAGGGAATTCGATCACGTTGCCATGGCGGAATAGCCCAATGTTGAAATAAATGTTTCAGTGACTTATGGTGGTCCCCACCCTGCGGCTTAATTTGCTCGCCACCTTGGCGAAAACGAAGTGTAATTTCAGCAGTTTCAGGAAAGTTCAGCCCCTCGCCTACCTTTTTTTCCCATTGAATAAATCGGCCATCACCTAATGCCACATTTTGAAAACCAGTTATTTTTATAATGTGCTTACTATTGTGCTTTAGCAACGGTGACATAAAATACAGTTGGTCTTGATAACGTCGAATTTCAACACCCGACCAAGTTACCAAGGGCTTAGCATCTTGTTTGGCTAGACACACTTCATCAATAATGCGTTGCAAGTTCACACTGGAAGGTAAGGGGCATTTTTTCAACAACATAAAATGTCGTAATGCATTACGACAGCGGGCCATTGATAATGTTAATAAAGCAGTAATGGGCAGTGATGTACTATTTTTATCTACCCCCAGTATAGTGAGATCTTGTTGTGCCAAATCAGCTAATAATTCGCTGGTTTCAGCACAATGCTCAGCACTACGACTGATGGTTCGAGCGGCACTTGGCCAACGCTGAATAATATCGGGCCATAATTTATGGCGTATATAATTTCGATTCCAGCGTGTTTCAACATTACTCGGGTCATCTATCCACTGGATGTGATGCTGATGAGCATAAGCTAAAATTTCCGCCTGCGATACATTAAGTAAGGGGCGAATGGTATCTGTTTCACCTAATAAAAACTGAGCTGCCATAGCAGATAGTCCTTTCGGTCCAGCACCACGAAACAATTGTAATAACAGTGTTTCTGCTTGATCTTGTTGATGCTGAGCAGTGAGGAGAATATCATCAGCAGTTAAGGCCTGTTGCAAAGCATGATAGCGCGCTTCTCTTGCTGCTGCCTCCATGCCTAAAGACTCAATATTAGTCACATTGGCTGTTAATGATACAAAGTGGACATTTAAGTCCGCGGCTGTATCAGCACACTGTTGTGTCCATTGTGCTGAATCGGGGTGTAAACCATGATCAACATGAATAGCCGCTAGGTTTTTCAGCGCTGACTGATTAGACTGTGATAGCAGGTGAAGTAACACATGAGAATCAACACCACCACTATAGGCAACCCAAATTCGCTTGCCAGCGGCTAATGTAACAATCTCATCAGTGATCTGTTGTGGAAACAAGGCCACGAAGTGTTTAGCCCTCGAATTCACCATAACTCAGTAGACGTTGCTGACGTTGCTCTACTAAGGTATCTACAGGCAGCTTATCGAGTTCATTCAGTTTAGCTTCAATCGCATCTCTTACACTTTGCGCGACTGTATCCATATCACGATGTGCACCACCTAAAGGTTCAGCAATCACTTCATCGACTAAACCTAAACCTAATAAACGTTCTGAAGTGACACCTAATGTGGTTGCTGCTTCTGGTGCTTTGTCAGCACTTTTCCACAAAATTGAAGCACAACCTTCAGGTGAAATAACAGAATAGATACTGTATTGAAGCATCATCAGATGATCTGCCACACCAACCGCTAAGGCACCACCAGAACCACCTTCACCAATAACGGTGCTGATGATGGGTGTTTTAAGTTGTGACATTTCAAACAAGTTACGCGCAATCGCTTCACTTTGACCACGCTCTTCAGCACCAATACCAGGATAAGCACCCGGAGTATCAATAAAGGTCACCACGGGTAGGCCAAATCGTTCCGCCATTTTCATTACACGTAATGCTTTACGGTAACCTTCTGGGCGTGGCATACCAAAGTTGCGCGCCACTTTTTCTTTAGTATCACGACCCTTTTGATGGCCAATAACCATCACAGAACGACCATTAAGGCGGCCCATTCCGGTGATTAAAGCAGCATCATCACCATAAGCACGATCACCATGTAATTCTTCAAAATCGGTAATAATACGATGAATATAATCTAAGGTGTATGGACGTTGCGGATGACGCGCCATTTGTGTGGTCTGCCAAGGCGTCAATGATGAAAAAATTGACTGTGTCAGTTCTTTGCTCTTGTCCTGTAATTTTTGAATTTCCTCAGTGATATTTAATTCACTGTCATTACTCATATGACGCAACTCATCAATTTTCGCTTCTAATTCAGCGATCGGTTGTTCGTAGTCTAGGAAATTCATTTGCATTGCTGTTACCTTAAATTCAATTCTTGTGCGAATTATACACGCTTGTTTATGCTATAGCGCTACCCTAATATTAATTCAGAGCTATCTTCCTCTTCATCACTCTCGCCTGCTCCCATACGGATGGCAAGACCCAGATCATTTTTCGAGTCAGCATTATGCAGCGCTTCATCTAAGCTAATAAGACCTTTTCGGTATAAAACTAATAATGCTTGATCAAATGTAATCGTATCTTCTTCAGCACTTTCTTTCATTGCTTCTTTAATCTCACCCACATTACCTTTAGAGATCAAATCAGCGATATACGGTGAGTTCAGCATAACTTCTACTGCAGGCACCAAATTATCATCGACACCACGTAATAAGCGTTGTGACACAATTGAACGTAAATTAAGTGATAAGTCAGTTAATAATTGACGGTGATATACTTCAGGGAAGAAGTTTAGAATACGATCTAATGCCTGGTTGGCATTATTAGCATGTAATGTAGCTAAACATAAATGGCCTGTTTCAGCATAATTAATGGCATGTTTCATGGTATCCATATCACGAATTTCACCAATCAAAATAACATCTGGCGCTTCTCGCAAGGCATTTTTCAGCGCATTTTCATAATTCATCGTATCAATACCCACTTCTCGTTGTTGGATAATCGATTTTTCATGATGATGAATAAATTCTAAGGGATCTTCTATTGTTAAAATATGTGATGACGAATTACGGTTACGATGACCGATCATTGCAGCAAGGGTTGTTGACTTACCTGAACCTGTTGCACCGACAATTAAAACTAAGCCCCGTTTTTCCATAATAATATGTTCTAACGCGACAGGTAGGTTCATTTCTTCGATGCGAGGAATAATGCTTTGGATATAACGAATAACAATCGAGACTTCGCCACGTTGGCGGAAAATATTCACCCTGAAACGTCCCACATCCTTAAGTGGTATAGCAAAATTACACTCTAATGTATTCTCAAATTCCAGACGTTGATCATCACTCATCATCACCCGAGCCATTTTCTCAACATCACCCGGCTTCATCTTTTCTTGACCAACGGGACGTATATTGCCTTCAATCTTTAGATGAGGTTCTGTACCCGTACAGAAAAACAAATCGGAGGCTTTTTTTTCTGCCATTAATTTTAAATACGGAGTTACATCCACTGACTACATCCTCTTACTTTAAATATCATTAATTATTATTCTAATCTAATGCGATAGACTTCAGCTAGGGAAATCTGTTTATTTTTAGCGCGTGACAAGGCATTCATCGTTAAAGGTACCATGCCATTTTTCAAGCCTGCCTGATGGATTTTAGTCGTTGATACTTCTGCTTTAATCAATTCCTTAATCTCATCATTAACCCGTAACATCTCATACACTGCAATTCGACCACTGATACCCGTTTGATTGCACTTTTCACACCCCACACCAGCATAATAAGCTTCTTCAAGTGGAATTTTTAATGCTTGTCGAACAAGCTTATCTACCGGCTCTAGCTTTAAACAGTGTGGACAATTTTTCTTCACTAAACGCTGCGCTAAAACGCCTAATAAACTGCCATTTAACAAATACGGTTCAATATCCATTTCTATTAATCGTGTGATAGCGCCTGCGGCATCATTAGTATGCAATGTACTCAATACTAAATGCCCCGTTAAAGCACTCTCTACGGCAATTTTTCCCGTTTCTTGATCACGAATCTCGCCGACTAAAATCACATCTGGATCATGACGTAAAATATTTCTCAAGGCGCGTGAAAACGTATAACCGGTGGCATGATTAATCTGGATCTGCTCAATACCATCCATATGATATTCAACCGGGTCTTCCACCGTAATTATATTCACATTCTGCTTTCTAACTTCATCTAAGGCGGCATATAAAGTGGTCGATTTACCCGATCCTGTTGGACCTGTAACCAAAAAAATACCATTATTTTTATGTATTAAATCAATAAATATTTCTTCATCATGCTTACTAAAACCAAGCTCATCTATTGATTTCAAGCCTACTTGAGCATTGAGTAAGCGGATAACAACACTTTCACCTTCTACTGTCGGCATAATTGAAATACGTAAATCAACCACATTATTTCGAGTACGAACACAACTACGGCCATCTTGTGGCATTCGTCGTTCAGCGATATTCATACCGCCCAGTATTTTTATTCGGCTGACGACGGCAGGCAATAATGACTTACTAAGAAAACGAATGGTGGTTAATGTGCCATTGAGGCGATAAAGAAGTTCAACATTTTTTTCACGTGGGCGAAGGTGAATATCGGATGCTTGGCGGTCGATGGCATCGCGAATAATATTACTCACTAACCTAACAATCGGTTGCTCACTACCTAAACGTTCAAGTTCGCCAACCACTTCATTATTATGATTATCCTCAATAGCTTCCAGGGCCAACTCATCATCTTGCACCCCATAATATTGACGAATAGCCCATTGCACATCTTTTAATACCGCAACACAAGCATTCACTTTTAAACCGGTGATAAATGCCAACATTTGATAAATATCTTGTTGCAATGGATTAGCAATGGCAACCGATAAATTTGTATGATCGGCCTTAAGCGGTATCACATCATTTTCACGAGCAAATTCAGCGGGGATTAGCCCTAGCACCCTCTCATCAAAGTCAAAATTACGTAATTCAACAAAGGGCAAGCCCAAACGTTCAGCTAATTCTTTTTCTGTACACGCTTGTTTTATTTTTTGTATTTTTTTTGATAATTGACCATTTCCTTTCTTCACAAGGCTAGTATCCATTAGCTCCACTACGTCTAATGAAAGAGGGTCATCATGTTTTAGAGACTGCTTGTCATCTTTACCCGACACATCAACTCCTATCTTTGCACGCTATATTTCATTCTAACAGCACTGACCATCGGTAATGCAGCTAAATCTGCTAACAATGCATCACTAGGCACCACATTCCAGTCATCACCTAATCGTATCAATGTTCGTGCAGTACTATTTTTATAATCAACTTCGAGTGCTGTCAATCCCTCTTTGTAGGGGGCTAGTGTTTGCTGGAGTGACTCAATCCAATTATTACCGTTATGGTCACTATTAATATTAACCACCAAGGCTTTACCACACATTTCCCTTGCTCTTGCTATATCGTACACACTTTCTGCTGTAGCAGCTAAACCACCGGTAAAATTATCCTGACCAATTTTCCCCTGAATGACCACCAACTTATCAGGCTGCAATAATGTTTGATATTGTTCATAGACTTCAGCAAAAACACGAACTTCTAATCGTGCCGTTTGATCATCGAGGGTAATAAAAGCCATTCTGCCGCCATTTTTACCTTTCATAGTACGAATTGCGACAATTAAACCCGCGGTAATCACCGATATTTCATTACGCTGATAACCTTTTGATTCGGGTGCATCGAGGTCAGTTATTTTCTTAGGAATAAAGCGACTGAGTTCTTCAACATAACGATCAATCGGATGGCCACTTAAATACAGTCCTAAGGTTTCTTTTTCGGCGATCAATAAGTGCTCTTCCGACCATTCTGGTGCGGCTAAGAGTGGTTCTTCAACATGTTCCGTTTCGTCCACCGTCAATAAACCAAACATATCATTCTGGCCACTAACACTATTGTCACGATGTTGACCCGCTATATGCAAGGCCTTGGTGATACTCGCTTCTAAACTTGCTCTATGTCCACCTAATGAGTCGAAAGCACCTGATTTGACCAGTGAATCCATTACTCTGCGATTGACCTTTTTCATATCAACACGCTGACAAAACTCATATAAGCTTGAAAATTCTGCACCTTGAGCACGTTCTGAGACAATACCGGCTAATGCCGCTTCACCGACACCTTTAATCGCGCCCAATCCATAACGAATTGATTTTTCATCAGCGACCGTAAATTGAATCTGACTGCTATTTACATCCGGTGGTAATACGTTTAAACCCAGATCACGACAGTCATCAATTAAACCCACTACTTTATCGGTATTATCCATATCGGCAGATAATACCGCGGCCATAAAGGCAGCTGGATAATGCGCTTTTAACCAAGCGGTTTGATAGGCCACTAAGGCATACGCAGCCGAATGCGATTTATTAAAACCATACTCAGCAAATTTTTCCATCAAATCAAAGATAGGTCCAGCCGTCTTTTCATCAATATCGCGATTTTTAGCACCATCTAAAAACAACTCACGTTGTTTGGCCATTTCTTCAGGTTTTTTCTTACCCATGGCACGACGTAGCATATCGGCACCACCCAAACTGTAGCCAGCAAGGACTTGGGCAATTTGCATTACTTGCTCTTGATAAACGATAACCCCATATGTGGGTTTCAATACCGGTTCAAGATCAGGATGAGGATAATCAACTTTTGCTCGTCCATGTTTACGATTTACAAAGTCATCAACCATGCCCGACTGCAGTGGTCCGGGCCGAAATAAGGCTACCAAAGCAACAATATCTTCAAAAGTATCGGGTTGCAGACGTTTAATCAGCTCTTTCATACCACGGGATTCAAGCTGGAAAACCGCCGTTGTTTCAGCCCGTTTTAACAAGTCATAACTTGCTTTATCATCGAGTGGTATTTGCGTAATATCAATTTTGGCCGCTTCATCTGCTGGCAGCATTTGTTTAACGTTTTTAACCGCCCAATCAATCACGGTTAATGTTTTTAAACCTAAGAAATCAAACTTAACTAGACCAACATCTTCAACATCATCTTTATCATATTGCGATACCAAACTAGCGCCATTGGCTTCACAATAAATAGGTGTGTATTCAGTTAATGCTTTTGGTGCAATAACAACACCACCAGCATGTTTACCCACATTTCTTGTCAAACCTTCTAACTGTAATGCGAGATCAATCAGTGTTTTAACATCTTCTTCTTTGTCGTAACGTTCCTGCAATAAAGGCTCTTGTTCTAAAGCCTTGGTCAAGGTCATTTTTATTTCAAAAGGGACTAACTTCGCTAAGCCATCAACCAAGCCATAGGGGAAGCCTAATACACGTCCTACATCACGCAATACCGCTTTGGCCGCCATGGTACCGTAGGTGATAATTTGTGACACATGGTCACGACCATAGTGCTGCGATACATATTCGATAACACGATCTCGACCTTCCATACAGAAATCGATATCGAAATCGGGTAAAGATACCCGTTCAGGATTCAAAAATCGTTCAAATAGTAAATCATATTCCAGCGGATCAATATCAGTAATTTTTAAGGCATATGCCACTAATGAACCCGCACCCGACCCCCGCCCTGGTCCTACTGGTA
>ENA-ORXI01000530-ORXI01000530.1-sediment-metagenome-genome-assembly--contig:-NODE-530-length-31690-cov-4.303388_pt1 | contig 31690 bp, 29 predicted proteins | sample MGYA00237861_ERZ511468 | MGnify/ENA primary metagenome ERZ511468 (study PRJEB26299, sample SAMN06266213) | sediment metagenome | isolation source: Hudson Canyon methane seep mesocosm | place: USA:Hudson... | reverse complement strand
ACACAGCTTTATAGACGTGCCCGTAAAATTAGAGGCATTAAACACATAATGATTGCCTCGGGCTTACGTTATGACCTAGCTGTAGAAGACCCTGAGTACATCAAAGAACTAGTGACCCATCATGTAGGTGGCTATCTAAAAATTGCCCCAGAGCACACCGAAGACGCCCCACTTTCAAAAATGATGAAGCCAGGCATGGGTACCTACCATCGTTTTAAGGAGCTTTTTGAGAAGTATTCAAAAGAAGCAGGCAAACCACAATTTTTGATACCTTATTTTATATCGGCTCACCCAGGTACTAGTGATGAAGATATGATGAACCTTGCACTTTGGCTCAAATCAAATGGATTCAAAGCCGATCAGGTTCAAAACTTCTATCCATCGCCCATGGCGAATGCAACCACTATGTATCACAGCGGCAGAGACCCTTTACACCGCTTAGATTATAAATCTAAGCCAATGAACGTACCTAAAGGTGCACGACAACGTAAGCTTCACAAGGCCTTTCTACGCTATCACGACCCTGAAAACTGGCCATTATTAAGAGAAGCACTACGCAATATGGGGAAATCTCACTTGATTGGTAATGGCGACAAGCATCTTGTTCCTTTTGAACAAGCTCGCTCGGGCAACAAACCTTATGGATCAAAAGCCAGAAGCTCAGATACCAGAAGAACAAATAATCAAGCAGATAAAAAACCTCAAAAAGGTCAAATACTAACGCAACATACAGGGTTACCGCCTAGAGAGGCACCGGATACACGCCCTTCATCTAAGCCTAAAAAGAAAGGAGTAGTAAAAAAGCGTGGTAATGGGAGCAATAGAAGACAGCGATAGCTGTATATGCTCTGCTAGCTAGTGCTCATCCAGAAACACCGTAATGGTAATTTCTTGTCATCCTCGCGAAGGCGGGGATCCAGTGTTTTAGCGCAGTTTCGAACCATGGATTCCCGCCTTCGCGGGAATGACAGCCGCTTCAGGGTGGACACTAGCTAACTAAAGCTTAAGGCTCAACAACAAAAACTACGCCCGAAATAGCGGTAGAAAAACCTGCCGCTCTAGGGTGACCGCCTCCACCAAACCTAACTGCAATTTCCGCAACATTCTCCCCGCTAGCAACAGAACGCAATGACCACCCTCGTTTAGCACTACCTGATTCCGAAATACGATCACTATAACTTGCAGCAAAGGGCTGGCCTTTTGCCAGCTCACTTAATAGTTCACTATTAATAAAGCTTGGGCAATTAACAATAGGCACTTTAAACCCAGCAATAGTTCCGTACACTACCTTTTTATTGTAGTGCTCAATCATTTTATCTCTAAAACGATTTATCGCCCGCCCTTCAACAATAAGCGTTTTAAGATGATCGGCGCTGTAAGCAAACTCATCCCATAATTCAAATTCATAGGGATACGACATTAATGCAGCATTAACATGCTCGCTATCAGGAATTTTAAACAGCCATAAGTCTCGGTCTTGTATATTGGCTAATAACGGAGGTACTAGCTCGTCATGAAAATACTCCCATGTAATAACCGCGCCTGAACGATTCATATCAAATACAATGGTTAAATTACTATAGGTATCATCTAAACCAGAAAGTTCTTTTTGGGCACTTTCATGATGGTCAAGAATGACAACCTTACTGGCTTTTTCACAAATAGAGCTTAATACTTCACGTTTATATGAAAAATCTACAATATAAACTTCCCGCCCGGCTACATCAGGAACCTCATCAGTATGAGACGCAGCAATGTATTGCGCAGACACTTTTTTATTTTTATGAAAAAAACAATACGCAGCGTAAGCACTGCCAAAACCATCTAGGCAGCCCGTTCCATGGTAAATAATGAGTGGCGTAGTTGATAAAGGTGTGTCTGTAGAATTTGTAGTTAATAAAGTCTCTGATGACATAATCAAACTCCGAAACCAGTACAACGTTTAAGCGGGGTAATAAAAGGCCTCAATAGCCAATTAACACCTTAGCCTCCAAGTGTAGGCAGAAAAAAATAACTATTTTACAATTATAGCAACAAAGTACAAATAGAAATATATAGCATTATGAACAAAAGGTTATATATTAATTTTAATGTTTTACTTTAAGTTTTACTTACATTCTTTAGGCTTTATTTACATTGTAGTACCTAGATAATTTGATAACTAACGCTCAATTCACTAAAATTGCGCCCCTTTCAATACCCTCCCAAGCTCCGAGGAATTAGATGTTCGAACTTAACTCAAGCACAGCAAGCAGTGTTAAAAATGATGTGCTGTCTGGTCTTACTGTAGCACTTGCATTAGTCCCTGAGGCTATCGCATTTGCATTTGTTGCAGGTGTTGAACCACTTGTTGGATTGTATGCTGCCTTTATGGTCGGCTTAATAACTGCGTGTATCGGTGGTCGCCCAGGCATGATATCAGGTGCTACAGGCGCTTTAGCCGTTGTAATGGTTGCACTGGTTGCAGATCATGGGGTTGAGTACTTGTTCGCAACGGTTGTATTAATGGGTATTCTTCAAATCTCTGCAGGTGTGTTTAAATTAGGTAAGTTTATCCGCATTGTTCCACATCCTGTCATGCTGGGCTTTGTAAACGGCTTAGCCATTGTTATTTTTCTTGCTCAGCTCGGTCAGTTTGGTGTGAGCGGAGAGGCAGGCTGGTTAGCAGGTACATCTCTTGAGGGATCAGTCGTTGATGTTGCATGGATTGAAGGAGCAAACCTTTACATTATGCTAGGGCTTATTGGCTTAACCATGGCTATTATTCACTTCTTACCAAAAATAACTACAGCCGTACCCTCTTCATTGGTAGCCATTGTAGCGGTTACACTTGCAGTAATTGGCCTGAATCTAGACACCAAAGTAGTGGGCGATGTTGCTTCAATCGCAGGTGGATTACCTGACTTCCATATCCCATCAGTGCCCTTCACCTGGGAAACATTGATGATCATTCTGCCCTACTCAATAATTCTGGCAGCGATTGGTTTGATTGAATCTTTATTAACCCTGACGCTTATTGATGAAATCACTCAAACCAGAGGCCAAGGTAACAGAGAATGCGTTGGACAAGGCGTTGCCAACACCGTAACGGGCTTTTTCGGAGGCATGGGTGGTTGCGCAATGATAGGTCAAAGCATGATCAACGTAAATTCAGGTGGGCGTGGTCGCCTTTCAGGCATTACCGCCGCATTATCCTTATTGATGTTTATTTTATTTGCATCATCTCTGATTGAAGCAATTCCTGTTGCAGCACTGATTGGCGTGATGTTTATCGTTGTACTGGGTACCTTTGAATGGTCCAGTTTCAGAATTCTGAAGAAAATACCCAAATCAGATGCATTTGTACTTATTTTAGTCTCAGGAGTAACGGTTGCTACAGACTTAGCTATCGCAGTTGTTGTAGGAGTTATTGTTTCAGCGCTGGTTTTTGCCTGGGAGCATGCAAAGCACGTTATTGTAAGTAAGAAGAAAGATGCTAGCGGCTCTACCGTCTATGATGTTCAGGGCCCTCTTTTCTTTGGCTCTGTTAGCTACTTTCTTAATCAATTCACTCCATCTGAAGACAGTGATGATGTAATTGTCGACTTCAAAGGTTCACGAGTTTGCGATCATTCAGGTCTTGAAGCTATCGACACCCTAGCTGACCGGTTCACCAATGAAGGGAAAACACTTCATATCCGTCATTTAAGTCATGAATGCCAGGAGTTATTAGTTAAAGCCGGAGACTTAGTTGAGGTTAACGTAATAGAAGATCCCACCTACCATGTTGCGGTTAATAAATTAGCTTAAACCACTTCGGCATTGCATAATTTACAACGTAGCCTTGATTTCGAGTTGTTAAATCAAGGCTACAGCCGATATCTAAATACCATATTAAGAAAACCTATTAGTTTAATGAAATACTTGCATATTTTTAAATTAAGTATAAAATTTAACCAGCACTTTGTCAGACAATACTCTTAAAGGATAAGTGAACTTTAACTTATGGAAAGCCCAGCACCTAACATGGCACCTAAAGCCGCACCTCAAGAGCTCGAAAACCAAATTCCAGACCTATTTATCCGCGTTAAGGTTCGTAGAGGTTTTTTGAAAAAAGAGTGGGTAGACGTTAAAAGTTATTTATTTGATAAAACACATTGCCTGATAAAGACTGATGAGATTTTTCCTCTTGATGAGAAAATAGTTCTTTCGCTACGGTTAGAATTAGAGCCTATCGACCTTGTAATTGACTCAATAAATGCAACAGTGTTAAAGAAGAAAAAAGAATGTAGTTGCTACTATTACAATCTTGAGTTCGATGAAAGCAGTCTTAAAGCAATTTCTGCAACCGAGTCTCCTTTGGTTAGACTTGAAGCGCTAATTAAAAGAAAACAACTCATAAATAAAAAGGTTTTAGACCTTTCACAACCCTCTTCCCCTTTATAGACAAAGTTTATAAGCAATTCCCCTCAAAAATCACAAATAATTGACTTAAGTAAACAAATTTAACCAAGTTTCATGTGTCAATTAGAATAAGTGTTAAACTACACTATAGAAAAACATTACTCAGTGCTAATTTGCTTAACGGGAGATCTCTAGAATGGCAAAGAACGATAAGTTGGGAATCGACAAAATCATTAATCGAATTAACCAAGAATATGAGAAAACGTCTTCTCAAATCGAAAAACTAGTAAACGATGCTCACAAACAATTTGATTCATTACAAGGTCAAATTCAAGACCCTATCAAGAAATTGATGGAAGATATGGACAAAATAAGAGATCGTGAAACTAAGCGTTTTCATGCAGAGTTTGATCGTCGAACTCAAGAATTTACAGACTTTCAAGATAACCTTTTAGAGAAGCTTGGGCTAACCGGTAAGATTTCGAAAAAAACTTCAGCTAAACCTGCAGCAAAGAAGCCAGCAGCTAAACCTGCTGCGAAGAAAGTAACCGCAAAACCTACGGCAAAGAAGCCTGCAACAAAGAAACCAGTAGCTAAAAAAGCAGCGGCTAAGCCTGCAGCAAAGAAACCAGTAGCTAAAAAAGCGGCAGCTAAACCTGCAGTAAAGAAACCGGCTGCTAAAAAAGCAGCAGCTAAGCCAGCAGTTAAGAAAACGACCGCTAAGCCCGCAGCTAAAAAACCAGCAACAGCTAAACCTGCTCAAAAGAAATAATACCGAAAACAAGTTAGTCCACCTGCCCCAACGTTCTTAACTAAAACTACGGGGCAGCGTAGAAATGTAAACTCAAGTTTACATTTTTCATCTTATTAATGAATGTAACCCAACAATTACATAAGTCTTGTATCATCCCCTTTTAGTAACATTCCGTTGCATAGTAACGATTCCCATACATAACTACATACCCAGGTTACAACATAGCCCTCACAGCTGAATATAATCTTTATATACAAAAATTTTTGTTCAACATGGTGGGTATTTGTGATTTCGAGCCTTATTAAAGGATCTTTGTTTTTTTCGGTTATTATATCGATGGTATCGGTCATGTTAGCCTATTCAGACACAGATTTTAGCAATGGAAGCTCAATGCTGTGGTTCAAGCTCACCATATCAGTTTGTGTAGCAATACTCTTTGGGGTTATCTGCCTGGTTCTCATTCGTCTCAACAGTAAACTTAAACAGAATATAACGCAGCGAGAAGAAACAGAGCTTTCTCTAACCAAACTTAGTAGTGCACTGACAAATAGCGGTGCTTCAATTGCAATAACCGATACTCAAGGTGTTATTGAATATGTAAACGACAAGTTTTGCCAACTAACAGGTTATGAACAGCACGAATCTGTTGGCCGTTCCATTGATCTACTAGGGCCTGCCCAGTTTCCAAGTGGAGACGAAGTCCCCACATGGAGTATGAGTTGTTTAAAAAACAACTGGGAAGGAGACCTTTTAAGCAAGAAAAAAGGAGGAGAAAGTTATTGGAGTGCGACTACAATATCCGCGGTATTTGATAAGAGCGGTGAAATTTCAAACTATGTAGTTTCAGGCATAGATATTACTGATTTAAAAGAAGCTAACAGAACAATGCAACAGCTAGCTCTTTTTGATTCACTAACAGGGCTTGCTAACAGACGTTTGTTTACCGATAGAATGGCTCAATCTATTATTGCATCTCAACGTCACGGCACGATGGCGGCACTCCTATTTCTCGATCTTGATCAGTTTAAACGTATTAATGACACCTTAGGCCACGATGCCGGCGACCAGCTATTACTTATTGTAGCTAAGCGTCTAAGATCATGTGTTAGAGCGCAAGATACGGTTGCACGCCTGGGTGGTGATGAATTCACCGTTCTACTTAATGATATTCATGATGCTCAAGCAATAACAAATGTAGCCAAAAACATATTAAAGAACCTGAAAGACCCCATTATGCTTGGCAAGCAGGAAGTCATTATATCTACCAGCATTGGCATAACTATCGCGCCCAATGACAGCCACGAAGTAGATATTTTAATGAAGAACGCAGATTTAGCACTATATAGAGCCAAAGATCGAGGCCGTGATGGGTATTATTTTTTCACAGAAGAACTTAACACTAAAGCATTAAAGTTACTCCATATAGAGCAAGAATTACGTCACGCCCTCCTGATGGATGAGTTCACTATTCTCTACCAACCGCAGGTATGCCTTAAAACAGGGGCAATCTCAAGCGTTGAGGCTTTAATAAGGTGGCACCACCCAATAAGAGGTGAAGTTGCACCTGATGAGTTTATAAGCATTGCAGAAGAAACAGGGTTAATAGTACAAATTGGTGAGTGGGTACTTAGAAATGCCTGCACGCAAATACAAATGCTTCAACGCCTAACAGGACAAAAAATTAAAGTAGCAGTAAACCTGTCTGGCCGACAATTTTCTGATCCTAATTTTGAACAGGTAATTTACGATGTAATTGAATCATCTGGATTAGAAGCAAAATATCTAGAACTTGAAGTCACAGAAAGTATGTTAATGGATAACATCGACAAAGTGATTGAACAACTCAACCGTATTAAATCTACTGGGACAACGATTACAATTGATGATTTTGGATCAGGCTATTCTTCTTTAAGTTATCTCAAGCGTTTACCTGTCGATATATTAAAAGTAGATAGAGAATTCGTTAAAGATATACCTGACGATTTAAACGACATGGAAATTACCTCTGCAATTATCGCCATTGCGCATAAATTGAATTTGAAAGTAATTGCTGAAGGTGTTGAAACAATTGACCAACGAGATTTTTTAGTCATCAACAAATGTGATTACGCTCAAGGGTACTATTTTAGCAAACCACTAAGCTTTGAAGACCTATATGACTTCTTTACGCTAGAAGAACGAAAATCTGCTTAATTCTCATTTTTCCACTTCAAAATGAAACTCATAAATGCAGTTTGTGAGCCATCAGTCATTTATATTGCTTAATTGATCACGTTACTGTTTGTAACATAATGTATAATATCATTACAGTCTCATGTCCTTTGGCAGTCACGCAAGTAGTATGGATGACACGTAAATGATATCAATCTTAGTTCACACATTAGAAATTTCTATTATTGCCCTTTTAGGCTACCTGACGTACACCATGTTTGCTTTATCTAAACACGGTAACAAGCCAGAAGTTACGCGCACAAATTTCTTAAATAAAAAATCTACAAACGTTACTCTTTCCCACACCTATTCAAGAGCTGAAAGCATCACCAGTGCTCAAATATTTACTGGCCTACAGCTTTTAGAGGTAAAACAAAAAGGGATAAACCTATACTCTTCTGGTGAAGATTGGCTTGATAATGGAATTAGCTTTTACCTTTTAGGGGCTGCAAGTGCAATAACTGAGCATTTTGACTGTAAAGGCAGCGAGAAAGATGATGTTATGAGGTTCTTACTAACAAAGAACCTAAAGCAGACAGATGAAAAAGCAGAGCAGTATATCTCAGAGCTCTACCAGGTTAATGAGCAAACAATTGAAGGCCGTACTGAAGACGGCGCATTTGATGCTGGAATTACCGCAGCAAAAACCTGGTTATCAAATAAATTTATTCCTGAAGAGTATTCTCTATTAAGCAACCTACATACTTGGGGTTTTGTTGCCTAAGCAACAAGATCCCACTGCCTGCCAATTTGAGTAATATCTTTACCTACGGGTTGCTGCTCACAATCAAGTAAAACACCCGATACCTGAGGTTTACTCCACTCACCCGTTTCGCTCCGCTCCATTGACTCAAGGTCTACCGCTTTAATTAAATAAACAGATTGATTATAAGCGACCTTCGAACGATGCGTTATACCATAAACAAAACGACAGTAATCTAACTTCAATTGCAGCAAGTCTCTTTCAGCTTTGTTGATTTTTCTAACTAAAACGCCTCTAAGACTCTCAGTATAGTCCATTAAGATAACTCTCCTCTACTGACTCAAATGTAAAATAATGTTACACACAAACAAACGTAATGAACAGGGACTATCTCACAATCTGCACGACCATAAATCTTGGCTAATGTAACTTTTTAATGGTATTTGCTAGTACATTAGAATCAATTGAATGATCCAGTACATAAGAAAGCCTGCCTTCTTGATCAATGATAAAGAAATTGGCTGAATGATCTAAACTGTAACCAAGTGCCGAATTTTGAAGTTCAACCTTTTTATAATAAACAGCGTATTTTTGTGCAACAGCATCTATTTCAGAAAGCGTTCCTGTTACGCCTAGTATCTTCGTATGAAAGAAAGAGGCATAGTCTTTAACTCGTTTAGGTGTATCTCTTTCAGGGTCAAGCGTTATAAAGATACCTTGAGTATCATTCAAGTCGTCACCAAGCTTAGATAGAGCCCCCCTTAATACCGCCAAGCCTGTCGGGCATACATCAGGGCAAAAGGTATATCCAAAATAAAGAACAACCACACGCCCCCTCAAGCTCGATAGCTCGAAGTTTTCACTCCCCATAGATAAATTGAAGTCCCCTCCTTTTATAAATTGCGCTTTTATCTGAGAGGTATCTGAAGACTCTGAATTGAATATTTTATAGCTGCTCCAAGCCCCCGCAAAAATAATCGCAAGCAACAGAAAAGATAGTATTAGTTTATATTTCATAGTTCCCAGACTCTTAACTAATGTGCAGAGCTAACTTCAAAGACAAGCTGTTCGCGACCTTCGTCGCCAATCAAGGTTAACTGAACTAACCAGACCATGTTAGCGTCAACACTACAAACTGGAATTGACGTACTTCCACTCCACTCTCCCCGGCTCATCTTAATTAAAGATGAGCTATTGGGCCCCATAAACATATCCTTACCTTGAAGCGATACCACAACAGCTGTCACTAAAGAGCTTTCTACATCCACAACGACGGATAGCGGTTTAAAGGCAGGGAATTCTTTTGGGCTCACCTCGATTCGAACACGCCCAAAGTAAGAAGAGTTATATACACAAGCGCCATCATTTAAACGACAAGTTTGCGCTATTACCCTTTTAGCATCAGTTGAATCAAGATTTAAAATAGATTTATCGCTCTCAATACTTTCAATAAGGGCGGGCAATAAGATAATGGCTGCTAATAAGAGTATTAACGACAAGATGACAGTTACACGTTTAACATTCAAAATAGAAAACTCTACTTAGCCTCTGAGGCGGCCTTTCATTTGCTCATGTTTGTTTATAATTTGTTCTATGTGCTCTAAGTCAGATCTACTACTTTCTTTATTTAAGTACTTAGAGCTGTAATCAAACTCGATGCCGTAATTAAAGCGGCTATGATGCTTCTCACGATAACGTACAACACCTGGCACTACATCCAACTCAACCAACCCCACTTCCATCTCAAGAGAAATGGAAAGGTGGATAATATCTTTAAGCTCAAACACTTCATCAGTTTGAATACCCATCCCGTACTTGCTGTAATCAAAAGGGACTATTTCAACCCATTCACTACTGAACAAGCCCCTTCTAACCTTCACTTTTGATTCAAATTTTATCCACGGCAAGCGAGGGTTTTTTCGTCTTTCATCTGACATAAACGTTCTTTCTAGTTATATTTTTAATCATGGCACAACCTGACACTTAATATTATAAGGTATAAATACTAAAAGAAGGCACATTATCCTGACAAATAAACTGTTTCTGAATACCATCAATTTCAAGATACAATACAGAACATAAAGCAATCAAATTTGATACCTAATTCTTTACCTAAACCTTTAAAATTCGTGTAATGTTAACTGGTCATACACTTATGACTTAAATTCAGGTTATTCATTGGAAAGCTGTATGGCGTTAAGAAAGAGCACTCATATCATTTTAGTAGAAGATAACCCAGATGACGAACTACTAACGATAAGAGAGTTAAAAAACAGCGGATTCAGGGGAAAGATAACCTGCTTTTCTGATGGAGAAGATGCTTTCAATTACCTGACTGAGCCTAAAAAAAGTCCTTCGCTTATCATTCTTGATATCAAGCTGCCAAAACTTACCGGTATAGATATACTCAGGCAAGTCAGGTCACAGGAAGAGTTATTGGCAACGCCTGTTATTATGTTCTCATCCAGCGATGAACCCTCACTGGTTGAAGAAGCTTATGCGCTAGGGGCAAACTCTTATGTTGTGAAAAAAAGTCACTTTTTACAAAGTGCAGATCAAATTACAGGGCTTGTTAATTACTGGACAAAAGTAAACGAACCCATTCGCTTTATTTAAACACAAATCAACTTTCTGTAGCATTTGAATTAGAGTCACTCTCAACACTTTCATGCGTGGGGTGCTCAATCTGTATTTTAGCTTGCTCTCGCTGCCTTTCTTTTTTAAAAAGATCTTTAAACTGTCGTCTGCTCTCTTGCCAAAGTGAGTTTTGTGCATCAATGACCTCATCCCTTAGAATCATAGAATGCTTAATAAAATAGAGATACTCAGGGTTAAGGCGATAACGGGTATAAAATAACTTAATGAACTCCCTATGCTCTGGAGCAACCGTTAGCTCCCACTCTTTAGTTCCATTCATTAGGTACTGAGGAGAAACCCCAAGTAATTCACATAATTTATTGAATTTAATTAAGTCATTAGGCAAAGCTGGGTCAGTAGGGTCTTCCCAGCGAGCGATGGTATTTCTGTCTACATCCACCATCCTGGCAACATGCATTTTAGAAAACTTACGATGATCATTTTCCCGAGCATTTCGTAGCCTCTTTGCAAAGTCACTTTTAATTACGGGAAATTGAGTTGTATACGCCATTTTTTTTCTTATACCTAATATATGCGACAAACTTTCTAACACAACTGACTTTTTCTCATATTTAGTGAAAATAGTAAAATGGCACTGCTACACCAATGTAGCATTTAGCTTAAAATAAGATCATATGCTACATGAGTGTAGCAGTTATTTTTTTATAGAAAAAAATGCAGCGTTTTATGGTATAAATACATAGCTCAAAGACGACAAGTGGATAACATTATGAATGAACAATTAAATGATGAAGTAACTGCCTTAATCACTAAACTCGACCCTAGTGAGACCAAGCAGCTAAATACACTTCTAAAGTTCTTGAAGCACGCACAGCTATACCACGCAGCAGTTCAACTAATGAATCCCGCCCAGTCAAAGTAGCATTTAGTGGCGTTTATAATTTCCTAATAAAGCAGATAACTCAGTAACTATATCATTACGAATCACTTCGGGTTCAAGGACTGTTGCAATGCTCCCTAAGCCCATTATCCAGTTTTTTAACTGCACTGTACGCTTTGCACTAGCGGTTAGTTGATAAGTATTAAGCGAAACTTCTGTTAAGACCTGATCTCTACTGATTGGGTTTTCAGTTAAATCCTCAATCAAGTTACTTAATGAATGAGTTTTTATTTCTAATTTAAAGTAATAAGTTTCCTTATCGTTCGAAGAAATATAAACATCCATATTCCCCTCATCAAGGTACGATTTAAGGCTAAACGATTCTGGCATTTCTGCCTTATTAGGAAGTACTACAAGATCAGTTATTTTATGAATCAGAAAATTTCTAAACCCCTCAGGTGACAAAATATCTTCATCTTTTTTAGCCACAAAATAAAGCTTAGGCAATAAGATAACAACACCAAAAGGATGAACCCGATAGCTTTTACCCCGATAGTTAAAACTTAACTGCCTTCCTTTTAATATTGCCCGATAAATAGTATCTAAAACATCAATATCAAAATTAGCAGCTTGTAAACGCTGTCCTCGCTGATAAAATTCCACGGAGTCTTTTAAGCGTCGATACTGTTGAGGCGAGATAGTTGCCTCTTCTTTTTGAAGTTTTGAATCTGCATTCTCAAAGAAACGCTCAAGTTCATGTAGGGTGTTCTTAGGCATAATACCTGATAGGTGTTTTTGCGTCATAGCAAAAGAAAGTGCTAAGTAGCTAGGCATTTTTTCAAAATCATAAGACAGGCTTGAATAAGGGTCTAAGGTCCAGACTAAACTTTTACCACTACCCCGCTCCATTTCCAAACCAAATTCATTATAACCTTCCTCATCGCCGCTATTCGTTGTTACAGATGTCCCACCGTATAGAAAATTCATATCTCGCTGAATGGTTCTTCTAATGGCTGAGTCACTTAAAGCATTTGTACCATGTTTATGTTCAGGTTCATGTGTTTCAAAATAATCACTGCTTAACAAATGCTTTAGAATTTCATCAGTGTTTTTTTTTGTTCTGGCTGAACGTAAGTAATCAAGAATGGCTAAGCGTCGAATAAAGGTCTTCATTTGTTTATTCCCTTCAGAGCAAGCTTATCTGGTCTGAGTCTAAAAACAGTTTGTCATAAAGCCCTGAGTTTCTGCTTACTTTCTTTTTAACACCGGCTATCCATATTCTTTTATTACTATTAATTTCTAATTTTGAACGTGCACGAGTTACCCCTGTATAAAGCAGCTCGCGACTTAATATAGGGCTAATATAATCAGGTAAAACCAATGCTAACTCATTAAATTCAGAACCCTGTGTTTTATGTATAGTCATTGCGTAAACAAGTTCATGTTTAGGCAGGCGACTTAAACTAAACCAGCGAAGCTCACCCGATGCATCAGGAAACGCGGCTTGAAGTCGGTTTTCATGTTTCCAGATGATGCCGATATCACCATTATACAAACCACATTCGTAGTTATTCTCAGTAATTAAAATAGGACAGGCATGATAAAATAAGGCATTGACAGGCAAGCCTAAAGACCGCTTAATATAACGGTCAATAGCAATATTAATCGCATCAACCCCTTTATCACCGACTCTGGTTGCAGCCAAAATTCTGAAATATTTAAATTCAGATAGCGCACTTTCTGCATCTTTTTGCTTATTTAACGAAAGGTAAAAAGTAGAGACTAATTTATTAAGCCACATAGAAAAACTAACTTCAGTGCTTAAACTGACTTCATTATCAGCTTTATTTAACTGCTCCCAGCTTATGCCTGACTGACCCTCAATAATGCTTTTTGCGAGCCGCCCAATGCCTCCATCCTCTTTAAATCGATAACTCTTTGTAAGCGTAGTTAAATAGTCTATTGAGCTATTTTTAGATTCAGGTAAAACATACCTCGTTAATTTATTCATCAACTTTACGTTTTCAGCGCTATACCCTGGGTGTGGCACAGGCGCAATATCAGCCAAAACACTACCGGCGGCTACTGAGGGTAGTTGATTTGAATCACCTAGAAATATCACTCGGGCATTTTCCGGAAGTGCTCTGAATAGCCTCGCCATTAATGGTAAATCAACCATTGAGGCCTCATCGACTAACAGAATATCTAAGGTAAGCTTATTTCTCTGGTTATATCTAAACTCATAGTGATTAGGTATAACCCCAAGAAGCCGATGAATGGTTGTTGCTTCTTCAGGTACTGACGATAAGGACTCTTCTGATATACCGGTAAGACCTTGCAGCATGTTTTTTGCAGACTGTATAGATTCAGTTAAACGTTGTGCAGCTTTACCTGTTGGTGCAACCATTTTAATGTTAAATGCAGTATCAAATACCTCACACAATGCAACCAATAGCTTCGTTACTGTTGTGGTTTTCCCTGTTCCCGGCCCTCCCGTCACAATACTAAATTGTTTACCTAATGCATTTGCCGCGCTTACCATTTGCCAGTCGATTTGTTCATTAGAATTAAATAAAGAAGCTAAGGTATCAAGAGCTTTGTTTTGATCAAAAGGAAGTGAGCGGGTAAAGCGCTTTATAGCATTGGCAAGCTCATCTTCAAATAACCAATAACGACGAAGGTAAAACCGACTATTTTCATAAACTACCGGGTGCTCGGCAGCAGGCGAAATAGATAAAGTATTAAGATGCTGACACCATTCATTTTTGTTTGGAAACTGATAACCTGAGCTATTATCATTCACACCAGCTTCAGTCTGCCAATGGCAACTATCCGCCCATTCACTCACTTGTAAACAGCTATGACCTTCCCTTAAAGCCTGACTACAGGCTAATATCGTAAAGAAAAAAAGCACATCATCAGGCTTACCTAAAGTTTGAGTAACCGACCGGGCTAAATAAAAATCAATTTCTTTAACACCAGGGTAAGCTTGTACAAAATCAATAAAACGACTTATCTTAAGTTTGGGTAGCATCAGTTCAGGCATGATCTTTTCCTGCAAACAAGGCATCTAGTGCATCGAGTAAATCCGGTTCAATATCTCTGAAATAGACACCCTTACCATTTACAGGCCCCATTCCTCGAAGGTATAAATAATAAACACCACCAAAATGTGTTTCTGGTGAATAGTCTTCAATTCTCAAGCCTAAATACCGGTGTAACGCCAAGCAGTAAATGAGATATTGAAGGTCGTAGTAATTATCCTGAATATTATTTTGAAGAGCTTGATGATTATAGTTCTCTACGTCATCCCCTAAATAAGTAGACTTATAATCCGCTACATAATACTTACCTTGCCACTCAAAAATAAGGTCAATAAAACCGTGCATCATACCTTTTAATTCGTTACCTTCAGGTAACTGAGGCGGCACAGTTGCTCCCCTATGCTGTTGCAATAGTTCAGATAAAAGCTGGCGTGTTGTATTATTCATAGGGAAATAAAACTCAACCTCCCTTAGTGTATTTTCTGTAGGTAATACGCTAAGCGATAACTCGTTAGAATAGGCATTGAATAAATTTGCAGTAAGGCATTCATTAAGCCAAAATTTCAAGGCTTCGGTATGTTCATCATCAAGTTCTCCAAAGTGCCTTAAAGGTTTGACTAAGGCTGCATCCCAGTCTGGATTTGTGAAATCTACATACTCCAAAACATCATGTAATAAGTTACCCGCAGCGGCACCTTTTTTAAGTACAAAGCGCATCGCCATCTTAAGCTCTTCAGTGGCTTTACCCTGCTCTGACAGGTCACTATCAATAGCGTTATCACGATCAGGCTCTGCCATAACACCATGGCGAAGATTTCTTGTAATCGCAGAAAATGAGCCTATCCACCAATCATTTTCTATGACTCTATTCACGGTCTGAACTACTGTCTTAGGCTGATGTTCTGTTGGTAATGACGAGTTCAGAGAAGTAATCTCTGATGCAACGATTTTCTCACCGTAAGAAACGGATATTAACCCCGCACTCTGCGGCGTATCATTCACTATGCACCCTAAAGAATTAAATAAATCATCCCCCTTATTCAAACCAGTCATCAGCCCTAATGGCGAATTATGGTAATCTGAAAATGGCGTGGCACAGATATAACAAGCATATTTTGCACGAGTTACCGCAACATAAAGCAGCCTTACATCTTCTGCTTGTCGTTCTTTTTCAGAACGTTTTTGTATCTCTGCATCAAAACCAACATACGAGATACTTTGTTTGCTCTCTGTGTCATGGTAACGTGAAAATGCAGGTGTACTTTTAGGGCCACCTTTTGCTCTTGAAGCATAGGGGATAAAGACCACAGGGTATTCCAAGCCTTTTGAACCATGTAGCGTGATGATTTTAACTAAATTAGCATCACTTTCTAATCGAAGTTCTGACTCGCTATCAACAGACTGGTTTTCAATTTTATCTCTCAACCAGCTGAGTTGCTCCCAGGGCTGATGATGTTTTTGACTGGCATGCTGTAACAACTCTAAAAGGTGGATAATATTAGTCAGTGCGCGTTCATGACGCCGAGGGTTAGGCTTGAAATTATCATGTATAAGCTTAAAGGCCATGCTCATTAGCCCTTTTCTATGCCATTCGTTTCTCATCTCAATAAATTGCAAACGATAGTCTTCCCAGTAAATTTCATCGTTTTGTAATTTGTAGAGTTGCTCTGGGCCTAAACCACACAAACTAGTGGCTAGTGCGGCAATAAAAAGACGGCTATCTTCAAGTACTAATATACCCGTCAGCACGCTTAACAGCTCCACAGCCTCCTGACTTTGAAACACATTTTCTCTGTTGCTTAAATAAACAGATGAACAATTTCGAGACATTAAAGCTTGCTGGATATCTTGTGCTTCTCCCCGGTCTCTTACTAATATGGCTATATCATTTTCTACAATAGAATCATCTTGTAACAAGCTTACAATTTCATTTGCACACCAATCTGCAATGACTGACCTGAATTGTTGATTATTCACTCCCTTGCCGTAATACTCATGCTCTGGAAAGTAAATATAGTTAAGAGGCTTTCTGGCTTGTTCGGTGTCAGGAAGTGGTGAGTCATCATTTGTTGAAGAAGAATTAACAGGAATATAACCAATCCCGTATTTAAATACATGTGTAGTTTGCAGTTCATACTCAGTTTGCGCATCATGGTCACCCACTTCTTTTCCAGGAAGGGATTTCCCATAAAAAAGCCGATTATAGCCATTTATAAGCAACGACGATGATCGCCAATTAGTGTCCATATACCATTGCTGATCTGCATTATCCCTTGCCGCTAAATAGGCAAAAACATCGCCTCCACGAAAGCCATATATCGCCTGTTTAGGGTCACCAATCATATAGAGTGCTGTGTCTGTCGCACTGTTATTCCCGTTATTACTCTTATTAGTAATATAGATACGCTCAAAAATAGCATATTGATTAGGGTCAGTGTCCTGAAACTCGTCAACTAAAGCAACAGGATATTGGCTAATCAATTGATCGACTAAAGCCTCATTTTCACTCTCTCTAAGGCTATTCAGTAGCGATAAAATAAGATCGTCAAAATCCAGAGTGGCGAGAGCCTGCTTACGTTCTTTTATTTTATTACTAATGCTTTTGATTGCGTTTGTTACAATGGCGTCAGCTTCTGCGCGTTGAATTTGATCATCTAACTTGACTACTTGTTTTTTCAGCTCTTTAAGTGGATCAAAAATCTCATTCAAAGCAGCTTTTATTTCGGCGGGTTTTCTTGCGTAGCGCTTACCATCAAATACCGATGCGGCTTCTTTTGGCATGGCTAAAGTTTGATTAATACCGACTTGAAGATCATTTAACCAGCTTAAGAGCGCTTCATATTCCATTCCCCGAGCGTCTTTATCTTTATGGCAATCAATCAACTCTTTAAAAACAAGTGAAGCATGGGATTCAAGGTTAAGCTTTGCACTTTGCTTTCGCTCAATATAGCTCTGTTTTATTTTATCTGGGTTGTTACCTTCGATGTTCAAACCCTCAGATAACAAGGGTGAAAATGCCTTATGAAAATCTTCTGGTGTGAGCCAACAGTCAGTAACCGTTAAATAGTTTGCCGGTGACCGCTCTAGCAATCTGTACCAATCTCTTATGGACTCTATCTTTAACTCATAGCTGTCGGCTTCCATTTCAAGATCAAAAGGTAAGCCGCTGGCGAACGCTTGTTGAGTTAGAACACGCTTACAAAATCCATGGATAGTGAAGATAGCGGCTTCATCAAGATCACTTATCGCCTCTCTTAGAATTAAGTTCGCTTCTTCTTTTGAGACCGTTTGCTCTAATGAACAATAGAATGCATCAGATAGGTCTCTCTTACCCCAATTCGATAAGGTTGCTCTGAGTTCAGAATCTATCCGCCCCCTGAGTTCTTCAGTAGCCGCCTTAGTAAAAGTCACGACTAAAATATTTTGAACTTTGAGTTTTTTCTCTAACAGTAACCTTAGAACTATCCGTGTAATGTTAAAAGTCTTACCTGTACCTGCACTTGCTTCAATGAGGTGAACACCATTAAGCGGCAAATGATGGGCTTCAAGCTTAGTTATTTGGCTTGTAGTCGTAGATAAACTCATTGCTCAAGCTCCTGTAGAGAGTTAAACAATGTACTGTATAAATTCTCGATAGTTGTTTTCAGTGTTCCCGGCCACTCTGGTGCTTCATCCCAAAACCATTGAATATAAGGGTCATAAGACAACCCCCGTTCGGTAAAACTATCGCACCACAGTTTATTAAAGTCACCCGAGGTAAATTCTTTCTTTGCCCTCGCTTTTTCAAACACTTTTTTAGCAAGTTCAGCATTGATTAGTAAAGGGCTTAGGAGTCCTTGCTCCCTATAAGAAAGCCATTTTTTTAACTCTTCGGCAGGCTCAGCGATAGTGTCAAACTGTAGAATTTTAAAGCCATCGTTTTTCTGATCGCGATAGATACCTTTAGTCTGTTTGAGCGCTAGTGAAGGTTCATTCTTAAAATACTCAGAAGCGACTAAATGGTTAAGCCACATGCGAACAATGTCTTTTCCTTTGGGGTCAGCAAGCCGCCAAAAAACACTTGAACTCCCACTTATTGGTAAGGACGTTGTTAATTGATACTTACCAATATTGATTGACACCTCTTTATGTTCAATACCTTCACTAACCAGCCCAGATAAAGCCTCATAGAAATGCTCAGATTGTTTTTTCCACTCAGTCAGTTCAAGTGAAGTTCTGGGAGAATCTGGCAGGTACCCTCTTAAGGTTTCTCTATAAAGTAATTGTTCAGTATCACCAGCATTCAACTGACATTGTATTAAATCGGACTGTATTAAGTAGCGATCAAGGTGATTAGAAGAAAATGGTTCTGCATCTTCAGGAACTTCTAACTTTCCAGCAGTGAGGTTGAGTTTTAAGCGCTCTCTGGCAAAGCTCCTTGCTGGATTATCAAAAAAGGAGATCAGCTGTTCAAGCTTAAGCTCTTCTTTATTTTCACTTTTGTTTTCAGAGACCGGAGCAGGTAAAACACATTCATGTCTTTTAGTCAGTTCAGGCGAAGCATTTTTTGTTTTACTGGCAATAGCAAGCCAACGAGCATCAAAACTGTACATGGGCGCGATATAATTCTCTTCACTGAAGGCCTGTAAAGGGTAATTTTTTAACTCCGATTCGAAACACCAATCATAAGCACGGCTCATGTAATCTGCTAACTCTGTTACAAGTAGTGACGGTTGCTTCTCTTGATTCGTTTTAACATCATTGCCCTGATAGCTTAAATACAGTTTTTCTCTTGTAGAAATCAGTGCTTCAAGAAACAAATAACGGTCATCCCCTCGCCTTGATCTATCTCCCAATTTTGGTGGGGAATCGGCGAGCAAGTCAAAACCTAAAGCTTGTCTCTGACGTGGAAATTTCCCATCATTTAGCCCAAGTATGGCGATAATTTTAAAAGGCACACTTCGCATGGGAATCATAGAGCAGAAAGTTACCTGCCCCGTCATAAAACTTTGGCCTTGCTCGGGCTGGTTAAAACTATTATTTAAATAAGCAGAAACGACAGACAGCGGAAGTTTAGTATCAAAGCCCGCTAAGAGCGCATTTTCATTTAACGAGTCGATGACTTTTAGAATAATCTGATAGCCATGTAAATCTTCGCTCTCTGCATCAAATAAATTCTCAATGAGTGATGTTAATAAACACTGCCATTGAGACGGTGTTCGCTCCCGCTTTAGGTCATAAGAGTAATGGGCTAGGTTTTCAATCAAACGTATTAATCGACCCAGTTTTTCTCCTTGCCCTCCTTCAACCCACGGAAGAAAAAGCTTATCCTCTCCTTTTGAATCGGTATATATATACTCTTCATCACCCTGAGCGAAGCCTAGTAACAAGCGATCTAGCCCTTGCTGCCAGGTAAATTGGCTGTTTTTAGTTTCATTGTTATTGCTATTAAGTTCATCAGCACCTGAATAAACCGCTTTATGTTCTGCATCTAAACCCCAATGAATCGCGGAAACTGATAACCAGTGAACATATTCATCTATATCTTTGTTATCCAGACCAAATCGTTTCTGAACAGCAGAAAGGCGAAGGTAGGCAAGAATCTGACTGACCTGAAAGCGGCTGTCCGGTAATTGTAATAATTCCGAAAATGCTTGAATTAAGGGCTCGGAGTCATTTAATTTTCTATCAGCAATTGAGCAAGGTAACTGAGTGCTGCCTTGTACATCTTTATGCCAACCTCGACGAAAAACGGAATCAATATAGGGTGCGTAATTCTCTACTTGCGGACTCATGACAAGAACATCTTTAGGAGTCAATGTGCTGTCATTTTTAAACTGCATTAACAACCAATCATGTAAAACCTGCACTTCTCTTAAGGCACTATGAGAAGAAACTAAGGTGATACTTTCATCAAACGAGTGCCCTTCAGAAGACTCTCTTCGGTCAGTTAGCGTCAGTATATCGTCTTGAATACAGTGCAACAGCGTGTCGCGGCCTGAGCTGTAAAATAAAGGAATTTCAGTATCTGACCGTTCACAGATTAATTTTAAGCACTCTTGTCCTTGTTGACCCAGGTTTGCAAGAAGTGGATTACCAATATCATCACATAACGCAGAAACTAACCGTCCCTTATTAAGCCATTTTGCACGTTCTCTAAACTGAGCTTTTTCTGTTCTAAGATCACCCCAATATTCATCAGAGGGATTAAGCATAAAGAAATGAACTTCAGTATATCTTGAGATAGCCTTTAGAAAATCCATCCAGATAGGCGCTAAAGCATTTATACCAAAAACGAAGACTCTCGGTGGGAGTTTATTGGCATTTTGAGAGAGCTGTGCGATTGCTTTATCTATTAAGTTCAGTGGAGGCTCACCCAAGCGTTGCCTTACACTGTTCCATAGCTTCGCCTGCCACTGCACAGAGCTAGGAAGTGAGCTTGTTGATTGCTCCCAGTCCGTTATCCACTCAGGGCGATATATCAAATATTGCTCAAAAAGATCAGATATTTCTCTGGCGAGTTGAAAACGTTTTAATACGTCAGACTTGCCCGTATTTGAATCAAACCAGTATTTATTGGGCTCTTCACAGTGACTATCATTTAAAAAGTTTTCTTCACCTAAAGACTGATAAACGGCCCAGACTAATATCTCTCTACTGTAAGGTGAAACATCGGGTATGGCATCATCCCCTAATAGACTTTTAATAAGACTCCAAAAGAAATGGCCAGGTAAAGGGAAGCGTGTATTCATTATCACCCCTCGCCTACTAGCTAACTCAAGGGATAACCAGTGATGCATTCCCTGATTCTGAACAACAATGATGTCTTCAGCTAAAACACTTGCTTTAGTTGGGGCTGAGGGTGAGGGTATTTCAAGTAATCGGCTCAATAGCGTTACCAGGTCTTCCATGCGATTACCTGGATAAAAATTCAACATAAATAGCCCTTTAAAAATAACGCCAGAGAGAATTGCAGCTATATTAGCATTGATTTTTAAAAGAGAAACTAACGTTGTTTATTTAGGATAAATATTGGAGGGTGTTATAAAAAATAAAGAAAACCAAAAAACGATAGGCAGATCTAGAAGATCGGCCTATTTAACAAAAAAGAGTAAACTTTAAGCTGCAAATATTCTATTTTTTTCTAGCAGATCCATCAGGTAACTACTCAGACCCACATCAGCCTCTTCTTGAGTGGCATAAGGCCCAAAATTACCTTCTTCCCTAGTTTGAAAGTACCAAAGACCACCTGCAAATACAAAGCGGCTGGCGCGAGGAAGAAAAGACTTATGCTCTTCACCCCATCTTAATGTCTGCATACTAACTCCGACTACATCTCATTACGGATAAATATATTTCATTACGAGCAAATACGCATTGCAATAATAAAATATATTTTGTTACACGCATTATAGCGATGTTAATCTAGTAAATACATACTAAAAACCAACCAATCGGCCTTTATGTGATCATAGTTTACGCTTTATAATCTAGCTGGCGGGAATATGCTCACTATTACAAATAAAATTTTCACAGACATCAATTCCTTCTACGCCAGATAACTCAGACTCCAACCCCTCGCCATCAACCGTAGACATTGAAATATACCAACGACCATTTTTTGGTAATTCAATAACTTGCGAAAGGTTTACATAATCAGTGACAATAACTTTCATATCAAGGTTATCAGCATCCTGTCCATAATGAATTATAAACTCAGCAATATCCGATGCGTCTAGTTTAGATCCATCTTGTCTCGTGCCAGGGTGCTCCCATTTAACCTCAACTTTATACTTTGGTGCTTCAATGGGTAAACCTACAACGGGCTCTGAGGAGCTAAGGTCAATTAATTCATTTGATTGATCACTTGGATTTTCAGAAAGGTTAATTACAGAGTTTGATTCATTATTTTTGCATGCAGATAGCAATACCAGCAAAGCAATGCCGATCAGTATTTTCATTTATTAATTCCAGCAAACTAAATTTGAGTAAAGACGCTGGATATTAAATGAAAATACCTAATCGATTGCTAATAGTTATTTTATATACAAAAGTGGAAAACGTAATATTTGATTAATAATTGATCAAGCCTGATGAATATAAGGCTCTGTTTGTGCTGCATCTAAACGACTATCTAAATCAGACCTACGAGTTGCCATTAACGCAACCCAGTCGGTGACAGCATTAACCCACTCACTATTGGGCCGTATTAGCGGTGCAGCAAAAGACTTTGCCATAACGCCATTCTCAGCAAACACAATTAAAGGCCCTACTTCATATGCTTTTAAACTCACTAGGTCATTACACCTGGACGATAAGGCTTTTGACTTTGATTGCCTCCACTGTGGCGATTGAAACCACCCTGGCCGCCCTGGTTATTCTGATTCTGACGTGTCAATTTTACGTTTTTAGCCACTAAACCACGTTTATCTGTATGGCATTCAAATTCGACCGTTGCACCTACTTTTAAAAACTGGCAATTCACGAGGTCAGCCTTGCGAACCATAATATCCTGGCCACCACCATTATCTAAAAAACCTGACTCTTTATCGCGGAACCATTTTTTAACGACTGTTTGCAAAGTTTATCCCCTGATTTATTCAAACATTTAATTATAGACTAGGTAACTATAACGTTTATTCTAGCCATTTTATTGTATTGATACTATTTCATTAAATGAAAAAACGCGGAAAATAATAAAAAACGTTCACATTTAGATGATTTTATGACTAATTAGTCGTGCAATTTGAATTTTTTTAGACGAAAATAAATTTCAAATATGGAAGCTAACTCAATAATAAGGCCATAAAAGAATAATGAGTTTAAGCCCAACAACTGACAACACAGATGCTAATAGCCTAGCTACCCCTTGCAAAGAAACCAATGTTTTTTTTGTAAAGAGTGTAAATGCATTATACACCAAGCTTGAAGATCAGGCATTAATACCTAATACACTCATCCGAATAGAACAAACCTTACCCGAATTAAACCTGCTTTTCTGGTTGCAGAGCAACAATGTACTCGAACAAGCTAGCTACTGGTCTACCCGAGATAAGTCATTTGTTATTTCGGGTATTGGCTGCGCAGTAAAACTTCAAGCAAATAATCGTTTACAATTGCCTAAACTGTTCAGTCAAATTAAAGACATTATACAAGATAAACCTGCTCGATTTATTGGCGGCATGGCCTTTAACGAGAAAGCACCTATCAATGACTGGGAAGACTTTCCCTTTGCCCAGTTTATTTTGCCAGAAATCGAAATAGTCTATCGAGATAATCAATACATACTGGCAGTAAACCTTTACGCGAAAGCTCTACCCCAGCTAAAGCAACAACATCAACAACGATTAAAACGTTTAAAAACACTTCGCTTTACTTCCCTCACCTCAGATCAGGCATTCTCTGACCCTATTATATTAAAGCGTGAAAATACGCCTCTGAGAGCCCAATGGAAAGCAAACGTTAATGTTGCATTATCTAAAATAAAAGCAGGAAAGCTGAACAAGGTTGTTTTATCCAGAGATACAAAGCTAACCCTAAATGCTCCTATGCAAGCCCCTCACCTACTTAAAAAATGGCAATCAGCCAACGAAAACGGCTTCCTATTTTGTATTCAAAACGGCCTAAGTACTTTTGTAGGCAATTCTCCTGAACTACTCTACTCAAGAGAACACGCATTTCTAAACACCGAAGCCATTGCAGGTACGGTTCCCAGAGGAGCGACGCCAATAAGTGATAAAGCATGTGAACAGCAACTTATTAATAACCCTAAGCTCAGGCGAGAACACAAAGTTGTTGTAGATTATATTGCAAAACAACTTCAGGATATCTGCGACTATATATCTAACATTCAAACGCTGTCTATTCTCAAACTAGCCAACGTTCAACACCTTAAAACCCCTTTTAAAGCACGCTTAAAACCACGAGTAAGTGACAGCGACATAGTTCTTAAACTACACCCTACGCCCGCTGTATGTGGCACCCCACTTAACGAAGCAATGTCACTCATTGATCAGCAAGAAGCAAACCCTAGAGGATGGTACGCTGGAGCGGTGGGTACAATATCTGCGAATGAAACTGAATTTTGTGTCGCTATTCGATCAGTTTTATTAAAAAGCAACACCGCCCATTGTTACTCGGGTGTGGGTCTGGTTGACGGATCAGAAGAAGCTTCAGAGTGGAAGGAATTAGAATCAAAAATCCAAACTGTTTTGTCGCTGTTTACTACATGAGCGGAGGTAAACCATGAAGCCTCAATTTAGTCATATCACAAATTTGTGGGCTAGCCTCATTATTGAAACGCTTTATCTCCGAGGCGTGCGCCAAATATGCATTGCTCCTGGTTCTAGAAGTGCACCACTCACTATTGCAGCGGCACAACTTAAAGACCAATACCCTGAGCTTTCTCTACATTGTCATTTTGATGAACGAGGCCTGGGGTTTTTCGCACTGGGCCTGAGTAAAAGTACTCAGGCGCCCATTGCAATCATAACCACATCAGGAACAGCCGTCCCGAATCTTCACCCATCTGTTATAGAGGCCTACCAAACCCAAACGCCTCTCATAATTTTATCAGCAGACCGACCGCCAGAACTGCTTAACTGCGGTGCGAATCAGGCTATTCAACAAGATGCTATTTTTGGTCGTAATGTAGTTCGATTTCAGCAATTAGATTTACCCAGTGAATCAATAGCCGCTGAAAAGCTGGTCAACAGTATTAACCAAACCCTTGATCATGCCTTAGGTTTAATAGCGAATATCGATAGCGGCCCCGTGCAAATTAACACCCCGTTTCGGGAACCCTTATATGGTACAGATACATTAATAGATTTTTCTGGTTATCTAAAAGATTGTGAATTTCAATACGGCTCTACGCAGAAAGAAAACAACCTACCAAGCTCAATAAACTTAGACTCACATTGCCTAATTATAGCGGGGGCGTTAACGCAAAAAGAGAGTGTCTCTTTAATATCACTTTCACATAAAACAGGCTGGCCAATACTTGTAGATACTACAAGTCAGTTAAGGCTAACGCTAGATACTAATATTATCCCTTACACTGACCTTCTTTTAGCAAATAATAAAGCCTTAGAAGTTTTGAGTAATATTAAACAGGTGCTTCAATTTGGAGGCCGTTTAACCAGTAAACGACTGAATAACTGGCTAGCTTCATTTCAGGGGGAATATCAAATAGTTAGCCCCCACAAAGCCTATTTAGACCCAAACCATAAAGCAACCCAAATACAAAGTGATATCAGTAAATACTGTGAGAGTATCACGCTACACGCTGTTTATAACTCTTCAGCTAACTCTGTAATTAATGATCCGCTTTTATTGTTAAACGCGGGTATTGATGAAATTATTGAGCAAACAGTCTCTAAAGACTTGTCAGAACTATCAGTAGTACGTCAATTTTCACGCTTAATAACACAAGATCATGCGCTTTTCTTAGGCAACAGCCTGTCCATTCGTATGATGGACATGGTTGCCCTCCCCTTACATAGTAACGCTATTTACAGCAATCGTGGGGCTAGTGGCATTGACGGTTTAGTCGCAACGGCCGCAGGTTGCAGTCATCAACACTCACACGGGCTTACCCTACTGATAGGTGATTTATCACTACTCCATGATCTCAATTCTCTGGCCATAGCTTCAAAGCAAGAGACCCCATTTATTATTATCGTTTTGAATAATAATGGGGGTGCTATTTTTAACTTATTACCCGCGACTGAGCTGTCTGATGTAAAAACAGAATTCTTCCAATGCCCTCATGGTTTCGAATTCAAGGGGGCTTGTGATATGTTTTCAATTAATTATTGCCAGCCAACATCACTCAACAATTTCACTGAAGCTTATAAAAAGGCACAACAATATAAAGGCGCCTCCTTAATCGAAATAAAAACGCCTTGTGATGAAGCCACCTCGCAAATTAAGACGTTAATTAATGAGGTTCGCAGAGTTAAATGTTAAGTGTTTACGGCCACCCTAACTCCCCCCCTGTTGTATTGTTTCATGGGTTCTTAGGTAATCGTAATGACTGGCTTAACATTGTCACAGCACTAAAAGACCGCTGGTATTGTATCGTCCCAGATTTACCAGGCCACGGTAAGCGTGTATCAAGCACTTCTCAACCATCCATTGACCATGACATGAATCAGATGATGGATGAAATTACAGCATTGATAAAAATACCATTCCATTTAATCGCCTATTCATTAGGTGGACGTCTAGCCATCAAACTTGCATATGAAAGGCCTGAATTAATTGCCAGTTTATGTTTGGAGTCTGCACACCCCGGTTTAAGAACAGCCCAAGACAAGAAACAAAGAATTAGTGATGATGCAGGCTGGGCCTCGCGCTTTAGGCAGGAACCCATAGAGGCAGTTTTAAGGGATTGGTACAAGCAACCTGTCTTTAGCGCTTTGAGCCAATCTAAAGACAAGCAACAAATTGAGCATCATACTCAGCAAGCTATAGAACCTCTTATTAATATTTTTGAACAAACAGGCTTAGGAAAACAATTTTCTTATTGGTATTTTTTAGCTCACATTAAGATTCCCGTACTCTATATCAGTGGGCAGAATGATTGTAAATTCAGTAAGATAGGAAACAAACTTAAAGTTCAGTATAAAAATGTAGTTTCACAGGGGTACATCCACCATATAATTATCGAAGATGCCTCCCATAACTGTCACCTTGATAATTCAGAGCAATTTATAATCATAATCAAGTCATTTTTAAATCATCTAAACTCTCAATTCTAAACCATCAAAGAAGACTGACATGAACACAAGTGCTCCAGAACATTCCAGTATTATTCCCGCATTAGATTGGGAAAACCACTCAACCCCTTTCGATGACATTTTTTATCATAAGTCTGAAGGCATCGCTAAAATAACCATTAACCGCCCTGAAGTGCGTAATGCTTTTCGCCCTCAAACCGTCATAGAAATGCAAAAAGCATTATTAGATGCCAAGTTTGATGAAAACATTGGCGCAATTATATTTACCGGCCAGGGAGACCTTGCATTCTGCTCCGGTGGAGACCAAAGAGTCAGAGGCAATGCAGGTTATATAGACCAGCAAGGCACTCATCACCTAAACGTGCTAGACCTTCAAAAAATGATTAAATCCTGCCCGAAGCCTGTTATTGCGATGGTAGCGGGTTATGCCATTGGTGGCGGCCATGTTCTACACTTGGTTTGTGACCTGACCATTGCAGCTGACAACGCCATATTTGGCCAAACAGGCCCTAAGGTGGGCTCTTTTGATGGCGGTTTTGGTGCAAGTTACCTAGCGAACGTAGTTGGCCAAAAGAAAGCACGTGAGATTTGGTTTCTATGTCGTCAGTATGATGCTGAAAAAGCCTTAGAAATGGGGTTGATAAACACCGTTGTTCCTTTAGCCGACTTAGAAAAAGAAACCGTAGATTGGTGCCAGCAGATTCTGCAACACTCTCCCCTGGCTCTACGCTGTTTAAAATCTGCGTTTAATGCCGATACCGATGGGCAAGCAGGCCTTCAAGAACTTGCTGGCAACGCAACAATGATGTTTTACATGACAGAAGAAGGCCAAGAAGGACGCGATGCCTATTTAGAGAAAAGAGCGCCTGATTTCAGCAAATTTAAAAGGCAGCCATGATCAAAGGTATCACCCTTTGGCGATACAGCATTCCTTTAGTATCGCCACTACATCTAAAGCCACAAGACCTTAAACTGCAGCCCTTAACTCATAGGCAAGGTCTTGTTCTTCAGTGGCATCACTCTAATGGCAGTGAATGGAGTGAAGTTTCACCTCTTCCAGGCTTTAGTAAAGAGAGTTTAGATGAAGCAGAGAGTCAGCTAAATCAATTTTTAGAAAGCTACATCGTTCAATTAAAAAGACATAACTCTTTGCAAAGCTTAAGTACATTAATAAATACTAAGCTCTACCCTTCTGTTCGTTTTGGCCTTGATATGGGATTGATTAAATTATTCCAATTAAATTCAAAACACAAAAATCATTCAAATACTCCAACAGCTATTGCCGGGCTAATTACAGGTGATTTAGTCGATATTAAGCGCTACTCAGATTACCCGGTCATTAAAGTAAAAGTGGGAAGACAAAGTCTTTCAAAAGATATAAATAACATTAATAAATTATTGCAACATACTGATAATAAACAGTCATTACGTTTAGATTCTAATCAATCATGGACCTTGCAACAGGCAAAACAGTTCTTCTCAGAAGTCCCCAATGACCAGATAGAATTTATAGAAGAGCCCCTCAAAATCACTTCCACTACGGGCTCAAACAACTATATACAATGGAGTCAGGAAATTGATGTCCCATTTGCTTTTGATGAGCAAGTACAAAACCCCAAGTTCGAATTAACCCCCGTACAAGGTCTAAGCACCCTAGTCATAAAACCCATGTTAGTTGGCCTGTCACGAACACTTGAACTGGCCGAGCAAGCTAAGAGCTTAGGTATCAATATAGTTATCAGTTCGTCCTACGAGTCTAGCCTTACACTCAATTTTTTATACCAATTATCCACTCAACTATCTAATGCATTACCACCAGGTTTAGATACATTTTCTCAATTTCAGTTTGACTTGATTGAACCATTAACACTCCCTTGTAAACATCAGCAACGCGCTCTTCTTCGGTCAGAGAGTCTTCAAAAGGTAAATTATCATGAAGCATAATATTCCTTGCCTGCTTCAAAGTGCATCAAAAAAACATCCTAATGAAATAGCGCTTATTACCGATAATGAAAGCCTCACCTTTCTAGGTTTAGAGCATCAAGTACAGTCACTAGCACTTTATTTTAAGAAGCTTGGCGTTCAAAAAAATGACAGGGTTATAATTACTCTGCCTAATAACTTATCTCTACTTATAACAATACTTACACTATTTCGTATGGGCGCATGGTCTTGCCCGGTTAACACTAAATTCCCAGAAAATAGCCTTAAACAAATAACTAAATCATTAGAACCACACTGGTCAATTACTTCCTGCCCTACTACGTTGAATACAGCCAAGAATATAGATATCAATGCTATAAAAAACTGTTTACTAAAACCTTGTAAAGAATTTGATGCCACGCCAATAAGCTATCCTGCAAGTCGCCCCTGTAACGTAGTACTTACATCAGGTACAAGTGGCCTACCCAAAGCAGCCGTTTTTTCTTATCAACAACACGTCTACAGCGCCATAGCAGCTAACGCTTTAATCCCCCTGGCGGTAAATGACCGTAACCTTATCTCTTTACCTTTATTTCATATCGGTGGCTTAGCCATAATATTTCGCTGTTTACTTTCCGGGGCAACGTTGGTTTTGGGGCAAAACAAAAACCTTACTGTAGACTTAATTCAATTTAAAATAACCCATACATCAATGGTGGCCACCCAGCTACGTCGCTTACTCAAACAAAACAATACCAACCTATCATTAAAACATGCTCTCATTGGTGGTGGACCTGTAGACGAGCAACTATTAAATGAAGCAACAAAACGGGGGCTAAACTGCTGGCAAACCTACGGTCTTACAGAAATGAGCTCACAAGTTTATACCCATACCCCCTCTGGGCATGGACAACGATTGTTGCATAGTGAAATCATGATTAATGACCAACAAGAGATTTGCGTAAAAGGTAAAACCCTGTTTCTGGGGTATTATGAATCTAGCCAGCAGAGCTCAGGCCATCTAAGATTACCAATAAATAAAAATGGATGGTTTGAAACAAAAGACTTGGGTCGCTTTAATGGAGACAAACTGGAAATAATGGGTCGCAGAGATAACCAATTCATTAGTGGAGGTGAAAATATTCAACCTGAAGAAATTGAATATTTCGTCAATAAGATACAAGGCGTGACCCAGTGTATAGTGGTCGCTCAAAAAGACATCGAATATGGTCTTCGCCCTGTTATCTTTCTGGAAAGCGAAGAACCTATCTCTTTAAATAACCTACAGAATCACTTAAAACCGTATTTACCTTCTTTTAAACGGCCTAAAGCTATTTTCCCATGGAAAGAAGGCTATGGAATGAAGCCAAGCCGTAAACTGCTCGCATTGCAGCTATTAACAAAATAAGTAATTTATTAAAATAGATTGTAAACTCTGTGGGCACACATAAAAGCAATAAAGGTTATAAATTGTTTTGGTCATGTAGTTGATTTTCGCAATGCAAGCGCTTGTTACATCACTGCTTCGAGCTCTTGAGGATTACCTTGTTCGATTTTCCGTAAATACGCCTCCACAAGTATGAATGCAAACGGAACCACTGAAGCCAAAAGCAGAATTAGCCACCCCCAAACTGGCCACCCTTTTTTACCTGATACTACTAGAGATAAAACAAGATAAAGAAAAAATAAAATTCCATGAGTCATACCTAAAGGAAATACCCACTCTCTACCAATAACCCCAAGCGTAACGCTTAATATTACTAAATACGATAAACCTTCCAAAACGCTAATTGTGCGAAATATTTTTATCATTTAATTACCTCTATTATTAACCGCTGAGTAATACTTACCTTTTCTAGACATTTCTTCAATAGCTGGAAAAAATATAAAACGAAGTGATGTAACGCTTTGCAGTTTTAAGATACAAGGGGCGATCTTTGATTGCTTGGTTATATGTTTTTATAGTGCACCAAAAGATACTTTTTTCCAATGAAGGCAGCAGTAACAGTCACTGATTAATTCTTTCACTCCGCTAGGAACATCATCTTTAGGACTTTGAATATTCGGTGCATTTCCCCCATCCCTCATTTCGCCTTGCGTCGACCGCAAGGTTGTAAAAAATAATGAGTGATCTCTATCAACAACACAAAAATGTTGTGTTGTTGATAGAGATCACTCATTATACCCAAACGCTCAAAGTCGTAATTGTTTAGCATTTCTTGGGTTACAGTCCCTCGTATCAACTCCACTGTATTACCTACACTCCATACATATAACGCTTTGCTAAACGGCAAAATTTGATGGCGTTTTTTTGCGTGTTTTTGCAAAAAGGATGACAGCATATTTTGTCCATTTGAGCTTATTGTTAGGTGATTGATGTACCTAGATTTTTCTTTAGAACGGAGTGTTTTGACCACCATATTTTTTCTTTTTTTGAAAAGAACCCAGAACTTCAATTCACCACATATTTTT
>ENA-ORXI01000528-ORXI01000528.1-sediment-metagenome-genome-assembly--contig:-NODE-528-length-31742-cov-11.662877_pt1 | contig 31742 bp, 25 predicted proteins | sample MGYA00237861_ERZ511468 | MGnify/ENA primary metagenome ERZ511468 (study PRJEB26299, sample SAMN06266213) | sediment metagenome | isolation source: Hudson Canyon methane seep mesocosm | place... | reverse complement strand
TGAGTTTTGCTAATTCAATTTCTGCGGTTGAACCGCCAACACCTATTGTCATGTGACCACCTAGTTTTGTTTTAATTATCGTAAATTATACAGTTTTAGCTGAGTAAATGAAGTTATTTATACAATATACACTTTTATTTTTCTATGTTTTGTAGCTGATTAATTAACCATGTGTGAAGTAAGGGAATATTTAAATTTTAACCGCTAGAGCTTAACTTTATTGAAAAATAAGTAAAATGTTACATTTATTTGTCATTCTACCTTGCGAATCACCAAATTTGTCTTATCTTTTAAATATCTAATGAGAATAAAAATATTTGGAATCGGAAGACCAATGCTAAAACTACCTGCTGAATTAACCATCGCAAAAGTTGAAGAATGCAAATCTACCATAATAGCTGCAACCCAAGAACAGGACATTATCGTTTTTGATGACAGTGATGTCGTCAGAATCGACACTGTTGGCATTCAAATGTTACTTGCCTCAGTAACCTATATAGCAGCACAGAATAAAGAGTTACAGTGGCAGTCAACGTCTACCGCAATCCAAGAAAGCATAAAACTCCTCGGTATTAACGAACCTATTTTAAACCAATATTTAGTCTCAAATTAAAGCTGATCTATTAAGTTGTTTCTAAATAGTAATAATAGCTTACTCAAGTTAACTGAGTAACTTAATTAAGGAAAAACGTATGACCAAAGTTTTAGTTGTTGATGATTCTAACTCTATTCGCGATATGGTTAGTTTTACTCTAAAAAGTGCCGGTTACAACACTGTAGAGGCTAAAGATGGCCAAGATGGTCTAACTAAAGCGCAAGGTGGAGGTTTTGATTTGGTTATTAGTGATGTGAATATGCCCATTATGGATGGTATCGAACTTTGCCAGGAATTAAGGAAATTACCAAGCTTTAAATTTACGCCAATATTAATGCTTACTACTGAAAGTTCTGGTGATATGAAACAGCGAGGTAAATCTGCAGGAGCGACAGGTTGGTTAGTTAAACCTTTTAATCCCGAAAAACTATTAGCCACCATTAAACGTGTTGTTAGGTAAATAACTATGAGTATTGATCTGTCACAATTTATTCCGAGCTTTTTAGAAGAAAGCTTTGAAGGACTTGAATTAATGGAGTCAAGCTTACTTGATCTGAACCAAGACAGTGATAGTGAAACCATCAATTCCGTTTTTAGGGCCGCACATTCTATTAAAGGTGGTGCAGGTACCTTTGGTTTTAATGATGTTACTGAGTTTACCCATCATGTTGAAACCTTATTAGATGAAATGCGCGATGGTCGAAGAACTATTGAACCAGATGATGTTGAGATATTACTCGACTCTGTTGATTGTATGCGCCTAATGATTGAAGCCGTTAGAGATGACGTAACTTGCGAAGATGAAAAAATTGCTAAAACGTCTATTTTACTTCAAAAAACTTTAGGAAGTCATGATGATGATGCCTCAACAGATGAACAGCCACAAAACACTGCTAAAAACAATGAAGCTACAACTAGCAATAGTTGTTGGCAAATTACATTTATCCCTCAACACCATTTAGTTCAAACAGGTAATGATCCGCTATTACTGTTTAATGCGTTAGCTGACTTAGGCCAGTTATCTGTGGTTGCTAAAGTTGATGGCTTACCTGCATTAACAGACATGGATGCTGAAGAGTTATACCTTACTTGGCAATTAGAATTGAAATCTGGTTGTTCTGAGGACGATATTAAAGAAGTTTTCGAATGGGTTGAAGATGAATGTGAATTGATTATTGAGCAACAAATGCAAGAGCTTGATGATAGCCCCGTTATAGAAAGTGAAGAAGTCGCTAACCCTAGCCCCATCGACATAAATCCATCTCTGCCTGAAAAGTCGCTTGAAGTTGAACTGGCAGCATCAAAGCCTAGCGAAAAAACAGCTTCCAAAGCAAAGCCAGATGTTGGTTCAATAAGAGTTGGTGTTGATAAAGTTGATAGCTTGATTAATTTAGTTGGTGAATTAGTTATCACCCAATCAATGTTATCAGAGTTGGGTAATGATTTTGACATGTCAAAAACAGAACGATTAGTTTCAGGCCTCGAACAACTATTACAAAACACTAAAGAGTTACAAGAAAGTGTCATGCGCATTCGTATGTTGCCAATTAGTTTCGCCTTTAATCGCTTTCCACGTTTAGTTCATGATTTATCGAAAAAAACCGGTAAAGAAATGGAACTCATTATCAAAGGTGAGCAAACCGAACTTGATAAAACCGTTATGGAGCAAATTGGCGATCCGCTTGTTCATTTAGTTCGTAATGCAGCCGACCACGGTATTGAATCGGCAGAAGTGAGAATTGCAGCAGGAAAACCAGCCAAAGGAACAATTACCCTTGATGCCTATCATCAAGGCGGCAACATTGTTATTGAAATTTGTGATGATGGAGCTGGGATTAACCGAGACATTATCTTAGCTAAAGCTACTGAAAAAGGTCTTGTTGATGCAAAAGCTGTGTTAACCGACAGCCAAGTTTATGATTTGTTATTTGAAGCAGGATTTTCAACGGCTGCCGAAATTACTGATATTTCTGGTCGTGGTGTGGGTATGGACGTGGTTAAACGTAATATTCAATCGCTTGGCGGTCGTATTCAAGTTGAATCTGTACAAGGAAAGGGCAGTACTTTTAAAGTTAACCTGCCATTAACCCTTGCTATTTTAGATGGACAATTAGTCAAAGTTGGCACTGAAACTTATATCATTCCATTGATCGCTATCGTTGAATCATTACAGGCTAAAAGTGACCTTATTAACCGAGTATCAGGGGACATGGTGTTATATCGTCTTCGTGAAGATAATGTACCTGTTCTGCCTATCTACCAGTTATTTGATTTAACCGCAGAATGTAAAGAAGTTGATAACGCCTTACTTGTGGTTGTGGAAGCTGATGGTCAAAAAGTAGGTTTAATGGTTGACGACTTACTCGCACAACAACAAGTCGTTATTAAGTCACTAGCTGATAACTATCAACAGGTTGATGGCATATCTGGTGCAACTATCTTGGGGGATGGCTCAGTAGCGATGATTTTAGATATCCCAGGCATGATCGCTTTAGCAATGAAAATAGGTAAAGAAAACACAGCTTCCATTATTCAAGAGTCTGTTGGAGAAAACGCTTAATGAATATTCAAGAAATGGCGAAAGACATTCCTGTAGAAGGTGAACATTCCCTTGAAGGCATCGACTTTATTACCAATGGTGAACAGTATTTAACGTTTGTTTTAGATCAAGAGCAATACGCAGTTGATATTTTATGTGTTGAAGAAATCAGAAGTTGGGAGCAGCCGACCAAAATCCCTAATGCACCAAGGTATGTTAAAGGTGTCATTAATATGCGCGGCATAATCGTGCCCATCATTGATTTACGCTTAAAATTTACTATCGGCCAACCTCAATATTTAGAAACTACCGTAGTGATTGTTTTAACGTTCGAACATGATCATAAATCAAGAACTATTGGTTTTGTGGTTGATGCGGTATCTGATGTATTAAATGCAGATGAAGGTGATATTAAAAAGGCACCATCTTTTGGTGGCTCGATGCCACAAGAATATGTTGAAGGTTTGATTAATGTCGGTGATAACGTGGTAACGCTACTCAGTGTTCAAGCACTGCAAACTATCGAGCAACACCAATTACATGCCTAGGCAAAAAAGGAAATATCATGGCGGAAATTGAACAAGAGTATCTTACTTTTATTTTGCAAGGTGAAGAATACGGCATTGACATTTTATGTGTGCAAGAAATTAGGGTATGGAGCAATGTAACTGAACTACCGAATAAACCTGTATACATTAAAGGCGTAATCAATTTACGAGGTATTATTATTCCCATCATCGACTTACGCCAACGCTTTGGTAAAGATCCCTTAGAATATACAGATCAAACCGTAACTATTATATTGAAAAACAAGCAAGTAGAAAATTCTATGGTAGTGGGTATTGTTGTTGATGCAGTCTCAGAGGTTTATAAGTTTAATGCAAAAGATATTCGTAAAGCCCCACCTTTTGGCAACAATATAGATAGTTGTTTTTTAAAAGGCTTAGCTAGCATAGAAGACAAACTTATTATCTTACTCGATAGCGAAACGTTGTTAAGTGAAGATAGCTTATACAGCTTAGAAGAGCCTGAAGCTCTTTCCGAGCCTGAAGAACTATCAGAGCCTGAAATTTAATAACTAATAAAAATTATGCCATTTAAATTAATAAAGCATTGCGAAGGAAGCAAAGTATGACACCAAAACAAATTAGTTTAGTTCAAGAGACATGGGAATTGGTATTACCTAACGGAACTCAGGCTGCAGAGACATTTTACAGTAACTTATTTGAATTAGACCCGTCATTAAAGCCTTTATTTAAAAAGAGTATTTCAAAGCAAGGGCAGAAAATAATAGCCATGTTCGATACGGCAGTTAAGTTGCTTAATAATCCCGATGAACTTACTTCAACTGTTCAGCAGTTTGCCATTCGCCATAACGATTATGGTGTTATTCCACAACACTACAACACATTTGGAGTCGCTTTATTAAAAACCCTAGAATTGAACTTAGGCAAAAGATTTTCTGCACCAGTAAAACGGGCATGGGTTGCAGTATATAAAGTATGGTCAACAACGATGATCGATGCTCAAAGCGTGGTAAACATAACATCAAATGATAAAATTAAATCGAAAGGAAATCATAAGATCATGAGCCAAAAAAATGAAGCTTCAGTTGGAAAATCGCAAGCAACTAAAATTGCAGATATGGAAACACAAATGACGGTCATGAAAGCTGAGATGACTGCTCTTAGTAAAGTACAAGCGATTATAGAATTTAATATGGATGGTACTATCATTACTGCCAATGATAACTTCTTAAATGCACTCGGTTATACATTGGAAGAAGTCCAAGGTGAACACCACAGTCTATTTGTTACTCCGGAGTTCAAAGTTAGTGATGAGTATAAAGAATTCTGGGAAGGCCTTAATCGTGGGGAATTTGAATCGAAAGAATATAAACGTTTAGGTAAAGGCGGTATAGAAGTTTGGATCCAAGCGTCATATAACCCTATTTTAGGTTCAGATGATAAGCCTTTCAAAGTGGTTAAGTTTGCTACGGATGTAACGGCACAAAAATTAAAAAATGCAGATTTTTCAGGTCAAATAGACGCCATAAGTAAATCTCAAGCGGTGATTGAATTTGATATGGAGGGTATCATTCTTGATGCTAACGATAATTTTTTATCTACCCTTGGTTATACATTGGACGAAATTAAAGGTCAGCACCACAGTCTATTTGTTGAGCCAGAATTTAAAGTTAGCCATGAATACAAAGCTTTCTGGGAAGGTCTTAATCGTGGTGAATTTGAATCGAAAGAATATAAACGCTTAGGTAAAGGTGGTAAAGAAGTTTGGATCCAAGCGTCATATAACCCTATTTTAGATCTTAATGGTAAGCCTTTCAAAGTGGTTAAGTTTGCTACGGATGTAACGGCACAAAAATTAAGTAATGCCGACTTTTCTGGTCAAATAGACGCCATAAGTAAAGCACAAGCGGTGATCGAGTTTAATATGGACGGCACTATCATAGATGCAAACGATAACTTTTTAAATGCATTGGGTTATTCATTGGAAGAAGTTAAAGGCCAACATCATAGTATCTTCGTTGAACCCAGTTATAAGGCGAGTAATGAATACCATAGTTTTTGGCAAAAGCTTAATCGTGGTGAATACGACGCTAGTGAATATATGCGCATAGGCAAAGGTGGTAAAGAAGTATGGATTCAAGCATCGTATAACCCAATATTAGACTTAAATGGGAAAGCTTTCAAAGTAGTCAAATATGCGACTGATATAACAGCAAGAAAGATTGCAATAGCTGAGATTAAAGAAGTATTGATTGCTTTGTCTAAAGGTGATTTAACCCAATATATTGAAAATGAACTCGTTGGTGAATTCAGCATTATTGGTGATTCGATTAACGAATTAGTTACTGTTCTAGCAGATATGGTTGGCGAAATTAGCACCGCATCCACCAACGTTTTTGATTCTGCTAGAGAAATTGCTGAAGGTAATAATGAGTTAAGTCATCGTACTGAGTCTCAAGCATCTAGTCTAGAAGAAACAGCTTCAGCGATGGAAGAGCTTACTAGCACAGTTCAACAAAATGCTGAAAATGCCAGTCAAGCTAGTACTTTATCTGCTTCGGTTATGACTAAAGCAACCGATGGTGGCTCTGTTGTTCGAAATGCCATTACTGCGATGAGTGACATTAATAAATCGAGTAAAAAAATAGCTGACATTATAAGTGTTATTGATGAAATAGCATTCCAAACTAATTTATTGGCACTTAATGCGGCAGTGGAAGCGGCAAGAGCCGGTGAACAAGGTCGTGGTTTTGCGGTAGTTGCTGCTGAAGTACGGAACTTAGCACAACGATCAGCTGGGGCTGCAAAAGAAATTAAGGGTTTGATAAACGATAGTGTTGAAGCTGTTGGTCAAGGCACTAAGTTAGTTGATGAAACTGGGCAAACATTTACTGAGTTAGTCAGTTCTATTGGGGAAGTTAGTCAAATGATTAGCGATATTGATAGTGCTGGTAAAGAACAATCCGCAGGTATTGGTGAAGTCAGTGCAGCAGTAAGTCAAATGGATGAGATGACTCAACAAAACGCGGCTTTAGTTGAGGAAGCCGCCGCTTCAAGTAAATCAATGGAAGAGCAATCTCAGTTACTGCTAGATCAAATTGAATTCTTCAGTAGTGATGAAGAACTGGAGCCAGAACCTGTTGTAAGCCGCCGTCCCTCAAGAGCAAGAGATCGTTCTAACAGCTCAAAAGAAAATGTTAGAGCTATTGGACGAACTATTGCTAAACCGTCTTCAAGACAAAAGCCAAGCCGCGCGAAAACAAAATCTGATAATGAATGGGAGGAATTTTAACGAGTCGTTAGGTAATCGTAATGACTAATGAACGTGAGCGAGCAGTTTGTTTAAGTGATAAAGACTTTAAGTTTATTTGCCAATATGTTTATGAAGCAGCTGGAATTGTATTAAACGGCGGAAAACGTGAGATGGTTTACCGTCGCTTAACCCGAATTGTTCGTGATAGAAATCTCGACTCATTTACCAGTTATTGTAAGTTACTTAGAGCGTCACCTAATGAAGAGAAAACTTACTTTATTAATGCAATAACGACTAATTTGACGAGTTTTTTTCGTGAACATCATCATTTTGAATATTTATTACAAAAAGAATTACCTAAGTTATTAAGCACTAACCCTGGACCTAATCGAAGAAAAGGGGATAAACGATTAAGAATATGGTCTTGTGCAACATCTACAGGTGAAGAACCTTATAGTATTGCAATTACTCTTCTAGAAGGTATGAAAGCTTTATCAACTCAATGGGATGTAAAAATACTAGCGACTGATATTGATAGTAATGTTCTAGCAACAGCCAGCAATGGGATTTATGAAAATAAGCGTATTGAAGATGTTCCCGCAAACTACCAAAAGAAGTATTTTCATAAGGGTAGGGGAGATAATGTCAGTAAAGTTAAAGTTGATCAGAAACTGCAAGAATTGATCACTTTTAAACAATTAAACTTATTACATGAATGGCCAATGAAAGGGCCTTTTGATGTTATATTTTGCCGTAATGTCATCATTTATTTTGATAAACCGACACAGCAAGATTTGTTTGCCCGTTATTATGAAATGTTATCACCAGGAGGTTTACTTATTTTAGGTCATAGTGAAAATTTGGGGGCTTACCAAAAGTATTTTGAGAATGTAGGTCGAACAATTTTTAGAAAACCAATCGATGCTAATTTATTAGGTTAATGAAATATGGTGCTTAATAGAACAATTCATAGTGAAGTTGATGAATGCATAGCACGTTGTTTACCCGAATTTTCACATATAAATCACTATTGGGATAAACAACGAGAGATGGTAATAGCTAAAATATTACCTGGTGAGCTTTATATGACAACAGAACATGTTGCTATAGCCACGACTTTAGGTTCGTGTATTTCAGCCTGTATTTGGGATGAAACTACCGGAATAGGTGGCATGAACCATTTTATGTTACCCGCAACAAACATTGAGGCAAAAGATATAAATTGGGGGCAGCGAGGCTTAGTTACTGATGCTACACGTTATGGTAATTATGCTATGGAACACCTCATAAATATGATATTGCGACATGGTGGTCGTAGATCTAATTTAAGAGCTAAAGTATTTGGTGGTGGTAAGGTTTTAAAAAAAATGTCTGACGTTGGCCAGCGCAACCTAACTTTTGCTTTGTCCTATTTAAAAGCTGAAAACATTCTTATTGAATCATCAGATTTAGGGAATATATACCCTCGAAAAGTTGTTTTTGAACCATCTACTGGACGAGCTTTTGTCAAAAGGTTAGACAATTTACATAACGATACTATTGCTCGCCGTGAAAACGAATATAGTAAACAACTTGATATAGATGATATAGAAGGTGATGTCGAATTATTTTAATTTGATTTTTAAGTTTTAATGTTCACCTATCACTTAATTTTTAATAAACGTAGCTGTGGTAAAAATAAAGAGGAGTATTAAATGGCAAAAATAAAAGTATTAATCGTTGACGACTCTTCTGTTATTCGCAGTATTGTCAGAGAAGTATTAAAACAAGATGAGATAATTGATGTGGTGGGTGAAGCCGAAGATCCGCTTGTTGCTCGAGAATTAATTAAAAAATTAAACCCAGATGTTATAACGCTTGATGTTGAAATGCCCAAAATGGATGGCATCACCTTTTTAAAGAATTTAATGCGATTAAGACCTATGCCGGTAGTGATGTTGTCAACATTAACAACCAAAGGAGCAGAAATTACTTTAGAAGCATTGGAGTTAGGCGCAATAGACTTTATTGCAAAACCTAGTGTTGAAGATTTAATTGTAAACCGTAATAGTTTTAAAGATATTTTGCTTGAAAAAGTCAAATACGCAGCGACAGTAGATTTAAAAAATTATCAATTAAATCAGGCTGTAATAAAAGTTGAAAAGACACGAGTATTATCCTTTACTGGTGTAAAAAGAACTAACCACATTATCGCTATTGGTTCATCTACGGGGGGCACCGAGGCTATCAAATCAGTGTTGTTGATGCTACCAAATAATGCGCCTCCTGTTGTTATAGCTCAACATATTCCAAAAGCCTTTAGTGCTAGTTTTGCTAATAGATTAAATACTTTATGTACAGTACAGGTACAAGAAGCTCAACATGGACAAAAAATTAAAGAAGGCAATGTTTATATTGCGCCCGGTGATATGCATTTAAAAGTTGCATCAAAGGGTGGAGCATTGTTTTGCATTTTAGAAGATTCTGAAGAGGTAAATCGGCATAAACCCTCTGTAGACGTATTATTTGATTCATTACTTGAAGTTGCCTGTAATGTACAGGCGGTATTATTAACAGGTATGGGAAAAGATGGTGCAAAGGGCATGTTAAATTTAAAACATTCGGGTGCTAAAACCATTATTCAAGATCAAAAAAGCAGTTTGATCTGGGGAATGCCAGGTAGTGCTTTTGAGCTAAATGCACACTGTGAACAATGTTCGCTAACAGCTATCGCTAAAAACATACTTAAATTTTCTGCACTAGATCGTAAGGCAATGAAAGAGGCAATGTATGAATACCAATAAAATACTCCTTTTGGTAGGGGTGTTGACCTCAGTTGCATTAATTTTTAATCACTGGTTGTTACACAGCAGCCTGTTATTTTATATCTGCCAAGTATTTTTGTTATTGGTGTTCACCTTTTTAATTTCCCAACAATTGAATTCTCAATCGTTAGATAAATTATTTACTCATGCAGCACCGACGGGCGACAAGGATGGCATGCCCGATGTCGACAATAAACTCATTCACGCGGTTATTTTTGAATTACAACAATTTTTACACCAAGAAATTGGTATTATCGAAAATGAGTTATCTAGAACCCGTTCACTTGTTGAAGAGGCTGTTGTTGGTATATCTGATAGTTTTAAAAACCTTGAAGGCCTGAGCTCTCAACAACAAGATATGATAAAAGAGATGATCAGTCATAGTGTTGATATTGGTGACGATAAAGGCACGACATTAGAGGGTTTTGTTAACGACTCAAATGATACATTAGAAAATTTTGTCAGTGTTATCATTAATACCAGCAAACAAAGCCTTGAAACCATGAGTTACACCGATGATATGGTCGCTCAATTTGATAGTATTTTTAATTTACTTTCTCAAGTTGAAGGATTGGCGAGTCAAACAAATTTATTAGCATTAAATGCGGCAATAGAAGCGGCAAGAGCAGGTGATGCTGGACGAGGTTTTGCTGTGGTAGCAAATGAAGTGAGATCACTATCAGTTAATTCTACCGAGCTCAATCAAGATATTCGGAATGAAATAGATAAAGCAAAAGGCACCATTGCTAAATTACGTTCTTCGGTAGAGCTTATGGCTTCAGCTGATATGACATCGACCTTAGAAGCTAAAGATAAAATGGCAATAATGATGTCACATGTAAAACAAGTAAATGAGAGTACCAATGACAGTGTAGAAGAACTCTCCAATATGGCCCCTCAAATTACCAACGCTGTTTCGTTAGGGGTAATGTCATTACAATTTGAAGACCTTACCCGTCAATCTTTAAATTCTTTACAACAAAATGTAGAAAGTATTCATACGATTAGCGATGTTCTTATTCAATTTAATGAAGACTATGATGGCTCCGTTCATCAACAGCTCAGTTTACTTAAAGAGAAGTGTGAAGAAGTCTACCGTACAACAAAGTCAGCAGAAGGAGTCAGGAGTGTCAAGCAATACTCAATGGATGAAGGAGATGTTGATTTATTTTAAAACAAATTAAAAAAGTTATTGAAAAAAATGGTAAAAAATAAGTAAACTTTTATAAAGGATTCATACAATGGCCGTTAAAACCTATATTTCAGATGACAATAAGCACCTTTCAATTCAAGTTGATGATCGTTTTGATTTCTCACAACACCAACATTTCAGAGATGCCTACAATAAGTTTACAGAAAAAGGCACTTTATTTACTTTAGACTTAAGTAATACCCAGTACATGGATAGCTCGGCCCTAGGGATGATTTTATTACTTAAAGACCATGCAGAAAGCATAGGTGGAGAAATTGTTATTAGTAAACCCAGTGACTCAGTAAATAAAATTTTGGAAATCGCACAATTTCATCGCTTAATGACGATAGAGTCCTAAATAATGACGGTTGTTACTAATAAAGCAGATATTAAACTCGCCTTGGTTGTTGACGACTCTGCGATGCAATGTAAAGTTTTATCAGTACTGTTAAAAGAAGAAGGCTATCGGGTATTTACTGCTAACGATGGTGCGCGTGGTGTGGCCATGTACATTAAATACCAACCTGACTTGGTATTAATGGATATAAATATGCCAGTAATGAATGGTTTTGATGCAGCTAAAAAGATAAAGGAAATATCTCCTAACTCTTTATGTCCATTAATATTTATCACCAGTTTAGACAGTGATCAAGCCTTTATTGATAGTATAGATGCTGGCGGTGATGGCATTTTGGTTAGACCTTTTTCACCACAGGTTTTTAAAGCAAAAATAAAATCCATTCAGCGTATTAGTGATCTTTATAGTCAAATCAAAAAACTTCAGCAAGAACAACAAAAAGATGCTGAGTTAGCTGAAGAATTGATGTCGGGTGTTATTGAGTCAAGAAACTATGGTTTAGATAAAATATCAATAGTTAAAAAACCTGCCGCATTATTTAGTGGCGACATTCAACTTACGGTACTTTGTCCTAACGGCGATATTAACATTTTATTAGGGGATTTTACCGGCCATGGTTTACGTTCAAGTATTGGCGCAATCCCTCTGAGTGAAACATTTAGAGCCATGACCAAAAAGGGTTTTTCACTGATAGATATTATCAATCAAGTTAATGCTCAATTATATGACTTATTACCGATAGATTTATTTTTATGTGCTACATTTGTTTCAATTTCAGCCCACGAAAAATCCGCTTACCTTTTTAATGCTGGATTGCCTGATGCCTATATTTTTGATGAGCAAGGTAGCATTAAACATCAGTTTTCCTCTACTCACCCTCCATTAGGTGTACTACCTAATTTAATGACCAACTCACGCTTGACCATAGTACCTATTGATACAGAAGATCGTGTGGTATTAATTAGTGATGGAATAATTGAAGCCGGAAATGATATGGGTGAATTGTATGGCATTGAGAGGTTTGAAGAGGCAGCCATTGAAGGTATTATCGCCAAAGACTTAGCTCATGTTCTGATGGAAAATATTGACAAGTTTTGTGCAGGAAAAGATCAGGATGATGACATCTCTTTGATTGATATTCCCTGTGGCGGATGGCAAAGACAAATTGAGGTCACAGATAAAATAGAGACAGTAAGCCACAACAGCCTAGAGGCTGCTTATCAAACAACATCACCTGATTGGCAATGGAGCCTTAAATTAGTAGGGAAATCACTTGCAGCAGTAAATCCTGTTCCTATGATCATGAATCAAATTAACGAAATAGAAGGAGCAGGTGAGCATTGGCAGAACTTATATACCATTTTAACTGAATTATTTGTTAATGCATTAGATCATGGCGTTTTAAAATTAAGCTCTACACTTAAAAACTCAGCAGAAGGTTTTACCCAATATTTTAATGAAAGAGAGAAGCGCCTTCAAAGCCTTGAACATGGATTTATTGACATTAGCTTGAATTATTTCTCATTAGTTGAGGGAGGAAAAGTAGTCATTACCCTTAAAGACAGTGGTGAAGGTTTTGATAGTTTAAAACTATTTAAGAATCATAGTTCGACACAGAAGACTGAGGAAATGTTGAGTGGTCGCGGCATTGAACTTGTTAATCAACTTTCTGATACTTTAGAATTTAAAGAAAGTGGCACATTAGTTGAAGCGGTGTATATATGGCAAATCAAGATAAATTAACAATTCTTGTCGTTGATGATAGCGATATGATGCGAAATATCATAAGCCAGATGATTGAAAAATCAGGCCATGATGCCGTTGTAGCTGAAAATCATATCCAAACAATGAAGTGCTTAAGGACTCAAAGAGTGGATCTGATTTTAATGGATATTGAAATGCCGTCAGTGGATGGTTTTGAATTAACTCAAATGATCAGGAAAAAAATTAGCCATTGGATCCCTATTATATTTTTAAGTAGTAATGACAGTGAAGACTACTTGAGTAAAGGTATTGATTCTGGTGGTGATGACTATTTAACTAAACCTGTTAAAGAAGTTATTTTAAATGCCAAAATTCGAGCAATGATGCGAATTGCTCGAATGCAATCAGAGCTTGATGACTTAAATCAGCAGTTAGCAATATTAACTAACATAGATCCCCTAACCCAAGTGATGAATCGACGCGGATTAGAAGAGTTTATGACTAAGGCTTGGCAGATTAATTATCGTCAAAAATCAGAACTCTCTTTATTGATGATAGATATTGATTTTTTCAAGCCCTATAACGATAACTATGGCCATATACAAGGGGATAGGTGTTTACAAGACTTCGCCAAACTATTGATGAAAAGCATTAACAGAGCGAGTGATGCGGTTGTTCGGTTTGGTGGTGAAGAATTTATTATTATTTTGCCTTTCACTCCTATTAGTGGAGCACGCTTTAAAGCACTAGAAATTATTGCTCTTTTAAAGTCAACGGCCATAAAACATGATTTTTCCAGTGTGGCGTCCTTTGTCACTGCCAGTATCGGTATTAGTTCAACCAGTCTGCATGCAAAAGGTCATCATGAATTAATTAAACAAGCTGACATGGCTTTATATTTAGCGAAAGAACAAGGTAGAAATCAAAGCATGCTTTATCAAGCTGAAAAACAGCAATGAAGTAAAACATTAGCATATACAAATAGGGAAATTCATACTATGTCGAAGCCTTACGTATTGATCATCGACGATGATACAGATTACTTAGCATTATTAGCCGAAGGGCTTGAAGACAACTTCAATGTTCGCTGTGCTAGTAATTTATCCACCGCAGAAGAGTTATTAAAAGAAAATATCGAGTTTGATATTGCTCTAGTTGATGAAAATATTGGTGACGAAAAAGGCTCTTCATGGATTAAAAAACAACATGAAACCCCTGAACAAAGAACTAAATCTTTTGTACTCTATTCTGGATTAGCAACAGAGGAAGCGATATTAAAAGGTTTGGCATGTGGTGCAGATGACTTTCTTGCTAAACCAATTTCTTTATTAGCATTAAATAATAAATTGGAAAAATTAATTGTCTATCAAGAAAAAATTCATAATTTTGAAGATGAATTGAAATCTAAAGACAATGTTATTAATATTTCAATGGCGCAAGCGTCAAAGTATGGCAGTTGTATGCAGCTGACTTCTAAACTTAATCAATGTTTTAGCGTTGAACAGATCCGAGATAACGTATTTTCTTATTTTTATTCCATGAATTTACATGGCTGTATTGCTTTTTACCCACTCAATGAAATCCCTTCATTTTTTAGTGCGCAAAAGGGCTATTGTTCTCCCGTTGAAATTGAAGTAATGGAGCTATTAAAGGTAAAGTCTCGGTTATATCGTTTTGGCCCTCGTACTATATTTAATCATACCTATGTATCTATTCTCATTCTAAATTTAGAAGACGGTACTATTGATACCGACATCTATATTGATGCATTAGCCTCAGTTATTGAATGTATTGGCGCAAGAATGGAGTTTATTGCTTATAAAAATTCATTGGTGAATGTTCAAGTGCAAATTCAGCAAGCGGTGACTACGACAAAAAAAATGGTAGAAATTTCTAAAGTTCATCAGCAGGAAGTGATGAACGATATTGTGCAAAACATTGGTACAAGTTTTCATGTCTTAGATATGACGATGGAACAAGAAGACTACTTGATGAATTTAGTTCATAACGCTTTAAAGAAAAACTCTCAAGACGATGTTAACTTTTTAGAAATAACACACTTACTTGATGGTGCTCTGCACAGTGTTGATCAACTTAAAGCTCTGAATAATGAGCAAGCTATTATTGAAGATGAAATTGATGATGAGGATGAGCTATTTTGAGTACTTATACTGAGCTCTCAGTTCAACATATTCCAGTACCATCATTAATCGTCAACAAAGAAGGTGTCATTGTTGAAGTTAATGAGGCGGCAGAACATTTAACAGGTTACGGCAATAAAGAAATTATTGGACAAACCGTAGAGTTATTAATTGGAGATGATCTTAAGGCTGCACACATCAAACATCGGGAAATGTATCAAGAATCATCAGGGGTGATGTCAAGTATTAGAAAAGTTAATTTACAAACAAAATATGCACAAATACTCGCCGTTAACATTCGAATTGCTGAATTAGAAAACTACTATTTAGTTATGCTGTATGAAAATGATCAAATTATTGAGAATTTGCAACAATCAACATTACCCAAAACACATCAAATATTCAATGCCATTGATGAGCCTTTCTGGGAGTGGGATATAGAAGAAGAAGTCATACATTTCTCTGCAAGCTTAATGAAGTTGTTAGGCTACAATGCACAAGACTATATTGGACCGATTAAGACTTTAGAAAGGCATTTAAGTGATGAAATGCTTGCTCAACTTTACTTAGAGGTAGAGGAACATTTGAAAGGGGAAAGTCTTAAAATTAATACGACATACCTTATAAAAACTAAACAACGGCAAGAAATTTGGCTAACGGTTATTGGTAAAGTTATCGATTATAAAAATGACAAAGCTAGTCGTATTGTTGGTACTGTTAAGGATGTTACTGATTCAAAGCTCTTGATTGACGAACTTAAAAAGAAAAATAATTTTTTAATGCTTGCTGAAAAATTAAATGACTCAGGTCACTGGCGATATGATCTGAAGGATGGCTCTGTTTTTTGGTCAAGAGAAATGTACAGAATCCATGGTGTAAGTCAGAAGAACTTCACACCTCAATTAGAGAATGTTATTAATTTCGATGGTGAAGAAACACAAAGGCTTAAATTGCGTAATAATTTTGATAACACTATTACTGAAATCAAGGGGTATTACAATAAGTGTACAATTGTAATACCTACGGGTCCTAAACGAAAAATAGAAACTATTGGTGAAGTTGAGACAAATGATAAAGGTGAGGTTATTGCCTTATTTGGTATCTGCCGTGATATTACAAAATCTGAAGAAATATTTGAAAAGTTAAAGTTACTTGCCATGGTTAACTTAACCATTAAAGTGCCTATTTTCTTTATTGATGATGATGATAATGTTGTTTATCAAGACTTATCACCGCAAGCAGGTGGAAAAAATTCAGTTTTATTTAACTATATTAACTTCAGTATAACTGAGTATTTAGATTTCAAAAAACAAGCTAAAATCAATGGTCAAATGAAGCAGAGCAATATTAGTTTCGATAAATACAATACAGTTTTTGATTTGTCGGTAACCTATGAATCTGACGAAGGGATATATATTTGGATTGTTGAAAATGTTACTGAAAAATTTCGTCAAGAACAGCAGCAAATCATCAGTAACCGACTGGCTCTTTTGGGAAATACTTTTGGTAATGTATCCCATGATATTAACAATGTATTGGGTGTCGCATTAGGGGCTATTGAAATGTTAGAAATGAAGTTTGCTAAAGGGGAGGACGTTTCTAGTTATATTGACCGAGTAAAGAATGCCATAGATAAAGGCAAAAGTGTTACCGAAAGATTATTGGCATTTACTCGAAAACCTACCATAAAAGTAATTAGCTTTGACCCACTTGAAGACATTAAAGACAACCAACATTTATTTAAACAGCTTTTATTGAGCACCATTAATTTAACATTTGATTTTGAAAATATTCATTGTTTAATTAACTTTCCACAAGGGGAGTTTATTAATATCTTATTAAATTTAGTATTGAATGCCCAAGATGCGATTCAAGAAAAGGGACTCAGTGGGCAAATTGATATTTCAGCCAATTTAAATGAAGAAAACAGGCTTGAAATTCATGTCAAAGATAGTGGGATTGGCATTAAAAAAGAAAATTTAACTAAAATATTTGATCCCTTTTATAGTAGTAAATCCGTTAATAAGGGTAACGGCATCGGTTTAGCAAATGTTTTTAATACCATGTATAAACATAACGGTCATGTGCAAGTTGAAGGGCATAGTGATCTAGGTGGTGCACATTTTACTCTTGTATTTAAATGTAAGGTATTAAAAAAACACTATCAGAAGCCTGAAGCGCCGATCGCTTCCTTGAACATGACAGGTAAGCGAATTTTAGTTTTAGATGATGAAGTCAGTATTGCTGATTTTGTGGCACTTTTCTTAGAAAACGAAGGTGCAGAGGTTACTTGTGCCAATACAAAAGAGCAATTGCTTGATATATTATCGAAGAATGACCACTTTGACTTATTTATTACTGATATGATTCTACCTGACTTATCAGGTAAAGAAGCGGTGGGTTATGTGTTGGATAAGTTTCCTCAAATTAGAATTTATTCAATAAGTGGCTACATTGCAATTGAAGATCGTAGTTGGGATTATCCTGTGCTACGAAAACCTTTTAATTCAAAAGAGTTAGCAGAATTTTTATCTCATTAACTTTACTGGTAATAGCCTATGACACCTATAGAAATTGATAAACAGTACACAATTTTAGCGGTGGACGATGCTAAAGATACCTTGATTTTACTAGAATTTGATCTGACAAGTGAAGGCTATCAAGTTAAAACCGTTACCTCCGGAGAGCAAGCTTTATCTCTTATTGCCAGTGATTCTAATCTCAATGAAGGTGATTTTAGTACAGAAAATCATACTAATATAGATCTGATATTACTCGATTTATATATGCCATCTATGTCTGGGTTAGCGACTTTAAAGGCTATAAAAAGTGATGCGAATACTCGTGATCTTCCTGTGATTATGTTATCTGCCTCAAATGATGAGGATGAAATTGTTGAAGCATTAGAGCTTGGTGCTGATGATTATGTTACTAAACCCTATATTGCTAAGGTTTTATTGGCGAGAATCAAAACCTCACTTCGATTAATGACAAAAACCAAAGAGTTAGAAGTATTAGCTAAAACAGACTTTTTAACTAACATAAATAACAGAGCAAGCTTTTATGATCTGAGTTTAAAAGCAATTAGCCAATGTAAGCGAAGCCGACAAAATTTAGTTATTGTAATGTTTGATATCGACTTTTTTAAACTGGTTAATGATGACTTTGGCCATGATGTTGGTGATAAAGTGTTAGTTGAATTTGCGCAAATATTATCTTATTCCTTTAGAGATTATGATGTTGTTGCACGTATTGGCGGAGAAGAGTTCGCTGTATGCATGCCTAATACGTCGATGGATGACGCTATTATTGTCTGTGATCGATTTAGAGTAAAAGTTGAGAACTACCAAATTGATATTGAACATTCTTCGCAAAAGTCTATATCAATTACAGTGAGTGCAGGTGTTGCATCGAGACTACTTGATAATAGTGATGAACAATTATCAGTGGACGACTTGCTTAAAAGTGCAGATCAAATGTTGTACCACGCAAAAAATAATGGCAGGAATACTGTTTTTAGTACAAATTCCCTTGAGGAAGACATACCAGTGCTTAGTGGCTCTAACTTAGATAGCAATGTGACAACTGATTCTACAACAGGTATTTCAAGCGGTATTATTAACAATATGTCATGCCGTGACGATTTGGATAACGTTTGCAGTACTTCAGATGATAAGTTTCCAGGCATAGATTTTTCAGTAGGTATGGCGAATGTCTTAGATGATGAACCTTTATTTAAAGAAATACTGGTGCTATTTTATCAAGACCATTGTCATGATGGAGATAAGCTCAAAAATGCTTTTATAACAGCAGATATTAAAGCGGCTAAACATGTTGCCCATACCCTAAAAGGCGTAGCCTGTTCTGTGGGAGCGATGACATTATTTGAGCGAACTAAAGAGCTTGATTATTCCATTAATGTTAGTGACTTTGAAGAGTTTGAAACTCTATTTGAGCAAGGAGTTTTACCTGAATTATTGAAAGTTTTAGCGGGTATTAAGCAACAGCTGAATGATCAGTTATAAAAGGAGCTTGAATGATTAGGTTTACTTTAAGTTTATTAGTCTATTTCTAAAGTGATATCTGTGATTGGAATACAACAACATGGCAAAATTTCGTTATCTCCAATATAGGCTAATGGCTCGCCATTTGGGTAACTAATTTCGCCTTCTATTAAACTGACCCGACAAGCACCGCAAAATCCATCTCGACAGTGATAATGCACTTCTACATTAGCACTCTCTAAGCATTCTAATAATGTTTGTTTGGGATCTAAGAAGTCAACAATAGTATTGTTAACCGATATTTTAGCAATACTATTGTCTTTTTCTATTAAATTCACATTATTGTTAAAGGCTTTAGCACTCAATTTAATATCCATTTACTGTCTATACTGGTAGTAGAGGCTAAAGCGAAAAATAGTGATCTGTTTAAAGATTAAAGTCATCAAAATCATCAGCAGAAACTGAAGAGTCTACTTGGCCAACAAGATAACTTGAAATCTCAGTTTCTTGTGGTGCAACTTGTACATTATCACTGACTAAATAGGCATTCATCCATGGCAGGGGATTGCTCTTAATATCAAATGGGGCATCAAAGCCAATCGCTGATAAACGTTGATTGCTAATATATTCAATGTATTGTTTCAATATTTCAGCATTTAGGCCAATCATTGAACCGTCTTTGAATAAGTATTCGGCCCATTCTTTTTCTTGCTCAACAACATCTAAAAATACCTGCAAGCCAGCATCGCGCATTTCTTCGCTAACCACTTTCATTTCAGGGTCATCTTTACCATCTTTCCAAAGATTTAAAATATGTTGTGTGCCAGTTAAATGTAAAGCTTCATCACGGGCAATTAGTTTGATTATCTTTGCATTACCTTCTAATAACTCACGCTCTGCAAAAGCAAATGAACAAGCGAAACTCACATAAAAGCGAATTGCTTCAAGTGCATTAACAGAGCACACAGCTAAATATAAACGCTCTTTAAGTTTTCTGGTATTTACTTCTATTGTTTTGCCTTCAACCTCAAAAGTACCTTCACCTTGAGATTGTAATAATTGTGTAGTAATGATTACATCATCGAAGTATTTAGCAATACTTGATGCGCGTTTTAATATGGCTGGGTTCACGATTATATCGTCAAAAACTTCGCCTGGCTCAGTGAATAAGTTCCGTAAAATATGAGTGTAAGAACGTGAATGAATCGTTTCACTGAACGCCCAAGTTTCTACCCAAGTTTCAACTTCAGGTAAAGAAACTAACGGTAATAATACCGCGTTTACTGAACGAGCTGCCATTGAGTCTAATAGTGTTTGGTATTTTAAATTAGAGATGAAAATATGCTTTTCAGACTCAGTTAGGCTCTGCCAATCGGCTCTATCTTTTGATACATCCACTTCTTCTGGACGCCAAAAAAACGAAAGTTGCTTTTCTATCAATTTTTCAAAAGCCATAAAACGTTGTTGATCATAGCGTGAAACATTGACGCTATTGCCCAAAAACATAGGTTCGAGTAAAGCATTATTAGGTGTCTGATTAAACGTAGTATACGTCATGGGTTTATTCCTTAAGGGGACTACATCACTGTAGTAATAAGAGCCTAGCTTTAGTTAGCTAGACTCTGTATTTATATTTTGTATCTGGGTATTTAAAATGGTGATTCCTGGGGCTATATCTTACAAGCACCACCAGCACAGCTGTCATCTTCTACTTCAACGTCATCGCTAGCACCATCCCGAGTATTATGATAATACATTGTTTTAACACCAAGTTTATAGGCAGTTAAAATATCCTTTAATATTTGTTTAACGGGTACTTTTCCGCCTTCGAATTTACCTGGGTCATAATTGGTATTGGCTGATATCGTTTGGTCGACAAATTTTTGCATTATACCCACTAACTCTAAATAACCTTGGTTATCAGGCATGTTCCATAATAATTCGTAGTTATTCTTCAGTTTTTCGTACTCAGGAACAACTTGCTTTAAAATACCATCTTTACTTGCTTTTATGCTGATTAAGCCTCGTGGTGGCTCTATACCATTGGTGGCATTAGATATTTGTGATGAAGTTTCTGATGGCATTAATGCAGAAACAGTTGAGTTTCTAACACCATGTTTTTTGATGTTTTCTCTCAATGATTCCCAATCAAGGTGAAGTGCTTCACCGGTAATATTATCGATTTCTTTTTTATAAGTATCAATGGGCAAAATACCCTGAGATAAGCGAGTCTCATTAAACTTAGGACAAGCTCCTTGTTCTTTGGCTAATTCATTACTTGCTTTAAGTAAGTAGAATTGGATAGCCTCAAAGGTTTTATGAGTTAAATTATTAGCACTACCATTAGAGTAAAACTTACCATTTTTTGCTAAATAATAAGCATAGTTTATAACGCCTATTCCGAGCGTACGACGCGCCATCGTTGCACTTAACGCAGCTGGAACTGGATAATCCTGATAATCTAATAAACTGTCTAAAGCACGAACCGCTAAATCAGCTAAACCTTCTAACTCATCAAGGCTATCAATAGCACCTAAGTTAAATGCTGAAAGAGTACAAAGAGCAATTTCACCATCTGGATCGTTTACATCTTTCATAGGTTTTGTTGGCAGTGCTATCTCTAAACACAAATTACTTTGACGTATTGGCGCTTGTACAGGGTCAAATGGGCTGTGGGTATTGCAATGATCAACATTTTGTAAATAGATACGACCGGTACTGGCACGTTCTTGAGCAAATAAAGTAAATAGTTCAATCGCTTTAATACGTTTTTTGCGAATCGAATCATCAGCTTCATATTGTACATACAGTTCTTCAAATTTGTCTTGGTCAGCAAAAAATGCATCATACAAACCAGGAACATCACTTGGACTAAACAAGGTAATAAAATCACCTTTAATTAGGCGCTGGTACATCAATTTATTAAATTGCACACCATAATCTAAGTGGCGTACACGGTTTTCTTCAACACCACGGTTATTTTTCAATACCAGTAAACTTTCAACTTCTAAATGCCATAATGGATAGAATAAGGTTGCAGCGCCGCCACGAACACCACCTTGAGAGCAACTTTTTACTGCTGTTTGGAAATGTTTGTAAAAAGGGATACAGCCAGTGTGAAATGCTTCACCATTTCGAATTGTGCTACCTAAAGCGCGAATTCTTCCTGCATTTACTCCAATACCTGCACGCTGAGATACATATTTAACAATAGCGCTCGATGTGGCATTGATTGAGTCTAAGCTATCGTCACATTCTATTAAAACACAAGATGAAAATTGTCTTGTCGGGGTACGTACACCTGCCATAATTGGAGTAGGTAAGGAAATTTTAAACGTTGAAATCGCGTTATAAAAACCTTCTATATAGGATAAACGTGTGTCTTTTGGATACTTAGCAAACAAACAAGCCGCAACAAGCATATAAAGGAACTGTGCACTTTCATATATTTCACCGCTTACACGGTTTTGAACTAAGTACTTTCCTTCTAATTGTTTTACTGCTGCATAACTGAAGTTAAGATCTCGTTTGTGATCTAAAAGGTGTTCCATTTGCTCAAATTCACTTTGAGTATAGTCAGCTAATAAATGTTGATCATATTTCCCAGTTTCAACCATATTCACAACATGGTTAAATAATCTTGGTGGTTCAAATTGACCATACGCTTTTTTACGTAAATGAAATACAGCGAGTCTTGCAGCAAGGTATTGATAGTCGGGTGTTTCTTCAGATATCAAATCAGCAGCGGATTTAATGATCGTTTCATGAATGTCTGAAGTTTTTATACCATCGTAAAATTGAATATGTGACTTTAATTCAACCTGCGAAACAGAAACATTATCTAAGCCATCAGCGGCCCAAGCGATTACTTGGTGAATTTTTTCTAAATCGATCGGTTCTTTTTTGCCATTGCGCTTTGTTACAAAGAGATTGTTGTTCATGAAAGACCTGTAAAATCTATTATTATTAGTATGCCTTTATATAGTGATTCAACAGGATATTCCATTCACTATATATAGGGGTGTTTGTAAAATACAATCACAAGATAATGGGGTTTTGAGCTTTTTGCAAGGGCTTTTATAGAGTCGTTTTTATGAAAAATCACATTAAGATAACTTATGTTAGTAACAACTAACTTAGCAAGGCTTTTTAATTTTGATAATTTAAAAAGGCAACGGTTATTTTTACTTTATTTACTGCTTTAAATTATTTTAATTAAAGTTTTGTCATTGTTATTACTAATTAGACTAAAAGATATTATTTACATTTAAATCAGGTGCTTATGTTTATGATGAATGTTTGAACAACTTGCTTATAAAATAATCTTAGCAATATTTGTTACGTTTTCAGCAATCAAGTCTGCATGCCAATGATGACAAGATTGTTTATCGATAATGTATCCCCATTGAGCAATAATGGTCAACATTCCTGCAGAATTTCCAGCTTCTATATCTCTGATGGCATCGCCTACATAGATACAGTCACTTTCATTCACTGCCATTTCTTTACAAGCATAGAGTAAAGGGGCCGGGTGGGGTTTTCTTTCTTTTAGCGAATCCCCACCAACAACACTTTTACAATGAGTGAAACATGAAAAGTGAGGTAATAGCTCTAAAGTTAAACCAATGGGTTTGTTTGTTACAATGGCCCATGGAATGTTTTCGTTGTTTAAATTTGTTAATAACTGTTCAATTCCCGGATATAAACAAGTGTGTACAGCTATGTTTTTCTCGTAATAACCAAGGAATTCACTTCTTAAAGCTTCATAATCGTAATGAATAAGTTGTTCGCCAAATCCTAACTCTAATAAACCTTTTGCACCATCAGAAGCTACAGGACGAAATCTTTCTTTACTAACAGTATCGATATTATGTTTGGATAATACATAATTTAGCGCTGCGCCTAAATCGTTGGCGGTATCTAGTAAAGTGCCATCTAAATCAAATAAAATAGCTTTATATTTTCTTTCGATCATGGTTAAACCTTTCTACAACAAAGAATATAGTTAACATCTAAACCAGAAGCGAGTTTATGATTTTCAGTAATGGGGTTGTAATGAATACCTGTGGCATCGATACATTTAAGATCAAAACTTTCAGCCCAAGCAATAAGTGTTGATGGTTTAATAAAGTGCTCATGCTCATGGGTGCCTTTAGGCACTAATTTAAATAACTTCTCAGCAGCAACAATGGCTAGTAAATAAGATTTTATCGTTTTATTTAATGTAGAAAAAAATACTAGGCCGCCGGGTTTAACCATTTTCGCACAAGATTGAATAATTGAAGCGGGATCTGGAACATGTTCTAACATTTCCATACAAGTGACAACATCGAAAGTTTGGGAATGTGTTTCTGCCTTTTCTTCTGCCGTTATTTGTTGGTAGTCAACTTTTACCCCAGTATCCAAAGCGTGCAATTTTGCAATATTCAAAGGCTCCTTGCCCATATCTATACCCGTTACTTGAGCACCTAGTTTAGCTAAACTTTCAGCTAAGATACCCCCGCCACAACCAACATCAATAATTTTTTTTTCAAACAAGTCACCAACATGCTGGATAATAAATTGCTGACGTAAGGGGTTAATTTGATGCAAAGGTTTAAAATCACCTGTTTCATCCCACCACTGGCTCGCAATTTGTTCAAATTTTGCAATTTCTTCTGGATTTACATTTAATGGTTGAGGTGGTTTTAATTGTGACATGATGAATTTTTTGTGTTGTCTATAAATTATGTGTTGATGATTCTAAACTAAAGTTTTAACCAAACATAGTTTTGAGAGTAACAAAAAATAGAATATTTAATATTAGCCGTCCATCTTTTTACAAGCACTTTTAAAGTAGAAATAACTACTTGATTAAAAATTGAACTAGTTGCGTTTGCTTAGTTTTTGCTGTTATTTATTAACTTGTTAGATGTATCTTTGTTTACATTATTAAGGGATTTATACTCCATTTAACTTATTGGTTAAATGAACCAGAATAAAGCAATAGAAATTGCTTTGTTTTGTGTTAATATGCTGCGTTGATTAACAATAATAATTTAAGAATTTTACTATTTAAATAGTGATTTTCTAGGTAAGTTTTTAGACTACTGTTGTTTGAAGTTTAAAACACCGATAAATCAAGGGATACCATCAGTTTATGACCGATTTGGCCAAAAATGTCGTTCCAGTAAATATTGAAGACGAATTAAAAACCTCTTATCTTGATTATGCCATGAGTGTAATTGTAGGGCGTGCATTACCAGATGTTCGTGATGGTTTAAAACCAGTACATCGCCGCGTATTATTCGCAATGAATGTATTAGGTAATGATTGGAACAAAGCATACAAAAAATCAGCTCGTGTGGTTGGTGATGTAATCGGTAAATATCATCCTCATGGTGATACTGCTGTATACGATACAATAGTACGTATGGCACAGCCATTCTCACTACGTTATATGTTAGTAGATGGTCAAGGTAACTTTGGTTCTGTTGATGGTGATTCAGCAGCAGCAATGCGTTATACCGAAATCAGAATGGCTAAAATTGCTCATTCTATTTTAGCTGATTTAGATAAAGAGACTGTTGATTTTGTGCCTAACTATGATGGCACAGAACATATCCCAGCGGTTATGCCTACTAGAATTCCTAACTTATTAGTTAATGGTACTTCTGGTATTGCGGTTGGCATGGCAACCAATATTCCTCCTCATAATTTGACCGAAGTTATCAATGGCTGTTTAGCTATTATTGAAAATGCCGATCTTACTTTTGAAGAGATACTTGAATATATTCCCGGACCAGATTTTCCTACTGCAGGTATTATCAGTGGTCGTGCTGGTATAGAGGAAGCTTATCGTACTGGTCGAGGAAAAATTAAGATTCGTGCCCGTGCAAGAATTGAGTGTAATGAGAGTACTGGCAAAGAAACCATTATTGTTCATGAATTACCGTATCAAGTGAACAAAGCTCGCCTTATTGAAAAAATGGCTGAGCTAGTAAAAGATAAACGTTTAGAAGGTATTTCTGCCCTACGTGATGAGTCTGATAAAGATGGCATGCGTATGGTTATTGAAATCAAACGAGGTGAGGTTGGTGAGGTTGTTTTAAATAATCTTTATAAACTTACTCAGATGCAGGTATCTTTTGGTTTGAATATGGTTGCCCTAACAGAAGGCCAACCTAAACTTTTCAATATAAAAGAAATGCTTGAAGCGTTTGTTCTCCACCGTCGTGAAGTTGTTACTCGTCGTACTATTTTCGAATTACGTAAAGCAAGAGAACGTGCTCATATACTCGAAGGCTTATCAATTGCATTAGCTAACATCGACCCGATTATCGAGTTAATTAAAGCGTCAAGTAATAGAAAAGAGTCTGAAGAAAAGTTAATTTCTCAAGGTTGGCAGTTAGGTGATGTTGCTCAAATGCTCAGCGCCGCTGGTAATGATGCAGCTCGTCCTGAATGGTTAGAGCCAGAGTACGGCATTCGTGATGACTTATATTACTTAACAGCAGAACAAGCAAAAGCGATTGTTGATTTACAATTATACAAATTGTCAGGAATGGAACACGAAAAGATTCTAAGTGAGTACAAAGGGTTATTAGACTTAATTGCTGAGTTAATGCATATTTTGGCTACACCGGCGCGCTTAATGGAAGTTATTTGTGAAGAACTTATTGCTATCCGTGATGAATTTGGTGATGAACGTAGAACCGAAATTACCAATGCTTCTCATGATTTATCTCTTGAAGATTTAATCACTGAAGAAGATGTAGTAGTAACACTTTCGCATGAAGGCTATGTTAAATATCAAGTATTAAGTGATTATCAAGCCCAACGTCGTGGTGGTAAAGGAAAAGCTGCTACTAAGATGAAAGAAGAAGATTACATAGAACGTTTATTAGTCGCGAATACTCATGACACCATTTTATGTTTCTCAGATCGCGGTAAACTTTACTGGTTGAAAGTATTTCAATTACCATTGGCGAGTCGTACCGCTCGTGGTCGTCCAATTGTTAATATTCTACCTCTTGAAAATGATGAGCGTATTACGGCAATTTTACCAGTTCGTGAATATGCTGAAGATAAATACATCGTGATGGCAACAGCCTCTGGCACAGTGAAGAAAACACGTTTAGATGCTTACTCTAATCAAAGAGCTAACGGTATTATTGCCTTGAACCTTCGTGATGATGATACTTTAATTGGTGTTGATATTACTGATGGTAATAACGACATTATGTTGTTCTCAGATGCAGGTAAAGTTGTACGTTTCAACGAGAAGAAAAAAGACAGTGAAACGGGTGAAATAAAAATAGACCCAGAAACAGGTGAAGAACTCTGGGCATTAAAACCTATTGGTCGTACCGGTACTGGTGTTCGCGGCATGAAGCTTGAAGGCGATCAAAAAGTTGTTTCATTGATTGTACCTAAAAATGATGGTCCAGTTTTAACCATCACTGAAAACGGTTACGGTAAACGAACTGACTTAGCTGAATATCCAGCTAAGAGTAGAGCAACTAAAGGTGTTGTTTCTATTAAAGTGAGTGAGCGTAACGGTAAAGTTGTTGGTGCGGTTCAAGTTGAAGATCTTGATGAGATGATGTTAATTACTGATAACGGTACTTTGGTTCGTACTCGTGTCAATGAAGTTAGTATTATTGGTCGTAATACTCAAGGTGTTCGCATTATTCGTACAGCTGAAGATGAGCATGTCGTTGCCCTACAGCGCATTGACGAAGTTGAAGAAGATGAAACGACACTTGTTGATGGTGAAGAATCTGTAGAAAGTGAAACTTCTTTAGAAGAAAGCACTGAGTCAACCGAGTCAAACAGTAGTGAATCTAGCCAAGAAGCAGATGAACTGACTAGTGACGCAGATGATGATGATAACGAATAGTTAACACTTTTCACTGTGAAAAATAGGCGGTTTAACCGCCTATTTTTTTGTTAAAAAATTAAGATCTGCAGCTTGAAAGTAGATCATTATACTTACTGAATTTTAATACCAATAGGAATACCACGTTTTATGTCTGTTACCTATAATTTCTGTGCTGGCCCTGCAATGCTGCCCACTGAAGTAATGAAAAAAGCTCAACAAGAATTTATTGATTGGCATGGAACTGGTAGCTCAGTTATGGAGCTAAGCCACAGAAGTAGTGAGTTTGTTGCTGTGGCTAAACAAGCCGAGGCTGATATTCGAGACTTATTAGAAATCCCTGATGATTATTCTGTGCTTTTTTGTCATGGTGGTGGCCGTGGACAGTTTTCTGCTGTACCTCTTAATTTATTACCTCAAGGAAAAAGTGCTGATTACATAGTTTCTGGTTCTTGGTCAAAAGCAGCAGCTAAAGAAGCGAGTAATTTTGGTGAAATCAATGTTGTTGATATTGTAAATAAAACAGATGAAATAAGTTCGGTGATTTCATCTAAAGACTGGCCAATTAACAGTGATGCCGCTTATGTCCATTACTGTCCAAATGAAACTGTCGACGGTATTGAAATAAATGACATCCCAGAAACTAATGGTGTCCCCCTTGTTGCTGACATGTCATCGACTATTTTATCGCATAAAGTAGATATTTCTAAATTTGCTTTGATCTATGCGGGAGCGCAAAAAAATATTGGTCCTTCAGGTTTAACAATCGTTATTGTTCGTAAAAATTTATTAGGTCAAGCGAATTTAACTACGCCATCAATTATGAACTATCAATTACTTAGTGATAATGATTCTATGCATAATACTCCGCCGACTTATGCATGGTATTTAGCTGGTTTAGTTTTTCAATGGTTAAAGCAGTTAGGTGGTGTACCGGCGATTGCCAAAATAAACCAAAAAAAAGCTCAGTTACTTTACCAAACTATTGATGATAGTGATTTTTATCAAAATAACATTGAGCAACAATATCGTAGCAGGATGAATGTTCCATTTTGGCTTAAAGATGAAAGCTTAAATGAAAAGTTTTTAGTTCAAGCGGAACAACAAGGATTAATGGCATTAAAAGGTCATAGAATAGTGGGTGGTATGCGCGCAAGTATTTATAATGCTATGCCAATTGAAGGTGTACAAACACTAGTCGATTTTATGAAGAAATTTGAAGAAGAGGTTAGATAGTATGGAGAAGTTGACATTAAACCCGATAGGTAAAATTAATGGTGAAATCTTTTTACCGGGATCAAAAAGCTTATCTAATCGGGCATTGTTAATTGCAGCGTTAGCTAATGGGGTGACTAAAATTACCAACTTGCTAGTGAGTGATGACATAAATCATATGTTAAATGCATTAACAAGTCTTGGAATTGAATATACCTTGAGCGATTGTGGCACCGAGTGTACGGTCATCGGGAATAATGGTTTTTTCAACGTTAATGAACCTGTAGAGTTATTTCTTGGTAATGCGGGTACTGCAATGCGTCCATTGTGTGCTGCACTTGCTGCTAGTGAAGGCGAATTTATCTTAACTGGCGAACCAAGAATGAAAGAGAGACCTATTGGTCATTTGGTAAATGCGTTAACACAGCTTAATGCCGATACAGAGTACTTGGAAAGCCAAGATTATCCACCTGTAAAGATAAAAGGTAAATGCTTAACCGGAAGTTCAGTGAGCATAGATGGTTCTATTTCTAGCCAATTTTTAACTTCCATTTTGATGATAGCTCCTCTATTAAAAACAGATAGTATTATAAAAATTGAAGGTGAGTTAGTCTCTAAGCCATACATTGATATAACACTTAATATTATGAGTAGATTTGGTGTCGTAGTACAAAATAACGACTACCTATCCTTCACGGTAAAAGGTAATCAGTCCTACCAATGTGTTGAAAAATATATGGTGGAAGGAGATGCTTCTTCAGCCTCATACTTTTTGGCCGCCGGAGCGATTAAAGGGGGAGAGGTTACTGTACATGGAGTTGGAAAGCTAAGTGTCCAAGGTGATAAACATTTTGCTGATGTTCTTGAAAAAATGGGCGCAGAAGTTAGCTGGGCAGATGAATCAATCACTGTTGTAGGTAAATCACTTACTGCTGTAGATATGGACATGAACCACATACCAGATGCGGCGATGACTATAGCTACAACTGCACTTTTTGCTAAAGGAACAACTACCATCCGTAATATCTATAATTGGCGGGTGAAAGAAACTGATAGATTAGCTGCTATGGCAACAGAGCTTAGAAAGGTTGGAGCAGAGGTTGTAGAAGGTGAGGATTATATTTCAATTACTCCGCCACAGTCATTAAAACACGCTGAAATTGATACATATAACGATCATAGAATTGCCATGTGCTTTTCTCTTGTTGCTTTGAGTGAAACGCCTGTCACGATAAATGACCCTAAATGTACGGCGAAAACATTTCCTGATTATTTTGATAAGTTAGCGCAAGTCTCTTGTTAAATATGTAACACAATAATTTTTTTAGGCGATTTTGAAATGTAAATCCCGTATAATTCCGCCGATTTTCGACATTAAGAGAGATATGTATGCAGGAAAGCGTTCCAGTAATCACTATAGACGGACCCAGTGGTGCCGGTAAAGGTACAGTTGCAAGAATTGTTGCTGAACAGTTAGGTTGGGAGTTGCTTGATAGTGGGGCAATATACCGAGTACTAGCTATAGCAACTCAACATCACGGAGTGAGTGTTGAAGAAGAAGAACCGCTTATTCCTATGGCAGCTCATTTAGATGTACAGTTTGCTATTAATAGTGATGGTGAAAGCCAAGTGATCTTAGAAGGTGAAGATGTCACTTCAAGCATACGGTCAGAAGAAGTTGGAGAGTTAGCTTCTAAAGTTGCTGCTTTTCCAAGAGTTCGTGAAGCGCTTCTAAGACGACAGCGCGCCTTTAAAGTCTCTCCTGGTCTTGTTGCAGATGGTCGCGATATGGGCACTGTTGTATTTATTGATGCACCGGTTAAAGTTTTTTTAACCGCTAGCGCAGAAGAACGAGCACAGCGCCGATTTAATCAGTTGAAAGAGAAAGGTTTTGATGTTAAAATCGGGCGCCTTTTGAGTGACATACGTCAAAGGGACGAGCGGGATCAAAGCCGAAAGGTTGCTCCGTTAGTTCCAGCAGAAGGTGCGTTGGTTATTGATTCTACTGATCTTTCTATACAAGAAGTGGTCAATAAAATCCTTACGTTTTCAAATAAAGCGTTAATGAAAAATTAATACCTAACGAAAGTAAAAAACAAATTTAACCAATAGCCTACTGTAAGGATACACTGGGCATATACTTAACAACCCCATGAAACAGGAATGTTGACTGGATTAATAGCTGAGTTTATTACAAGTTATGACTGAAAATTTTGCGCAACTTTTTGAAGAAAGTTTAAAAGAAATCGAAACACGCCCTGGTTCAATTATCAAGGGTACAATCGTAGCCGTAAACAAAGACAATGTCATTGTTGATGCGGGCTTAAAATCTGAGAGTGTTATCTCTATTGATCAATTTAAAAACAATGCTGGTGAAGTAGAAGCAGTTGTTGGCGATCAAATAGACGTGTCACTTAAAGCGACTGATGATGGTTTCGGTGAAACTATACTTTCTCGTGATGATGCCAAGCGCCACGAAGCATGGCAAGTGCTTGAAAAAGCATACGAAGAAAAAGAAACTGTTATCGGTGTTATCAACGGTAAAGTTAA
>ENA-ORXI01000526-ORXI01000526.1-sediment-metagenome-genome-assembly--contig:-NODE-526-length-31798-cov-5.708994_pt1 | contig 31798 bp, 30 predicted proteins | sample MGYA00237861_ERZ511468 | MGnify/ENA primary metagenome ERZ511468 (study PRJEB26299, sample SAMN06266213) | sediment metagenome | isolation source: Hudson Canyon methane seep mesocosm | place: USA:Hudson... | reverse complement strand
GTTATAAAAAACTAACTTATCTAACTCGGACCGCTCCATCCCTTTCAAACGATCACGAAGTAACTCAGTTACAAAACCTTTGAAGCCTTGACTGCCATCATCAGTAGCAACATGCACCTGAGCTATTTTCTGGCACTCTTCAAGGTAATAAAGTCGCTCTGCTGTGCGAGCCCCTGTAAAAATCTCGGCGTTGCCAAAATCTCTGGCAAGTTGATAAACCGCTGCTAGACCAGTACCTCCGGCAACTGCCATAATCTTTGCATCTTCAGGTGGAGCTACAGGAATCCCATGAGGACCTCGCACGTAGACTTCCGAACCTACGGGCAAGTCCATTAGTTCATGAGTAAATATACCCACATCGATTACAGCTAGCTGAAAAGGATCATCTGAAAGAGCAGAAAAAGGTTTTTCTCCCAAGCCTGGTATCCAAAGAAACACAAACTCCCCTGCTTGGATGTTAATTTTTCTATCAAAAGTCAGAACGCAAATATCCTCACACACTCGCTTATTTTCAACTAGAACGACAGGCTCAAAATCCATGTCAATATCGTAGCGAATATGTCCTTCTGCTTTGTTACTAGCAAAACAAACATCAGATTCAAGCTGATTAAAATAACTACCAATATCTTCTGTGGTCATCCCAGTTAGAGCCGAACCCACTCCCACTATAGTAGAGCCAGCATCTATGAATTCCCTCACATCTGCTGCACTACTGACACCCCCACAACCAACGATAGGCACTTCTGTAACCGCTGCAATTTCACGAATGCATTTAAGAGCAATAGGTAAAACTCCTTTGCCCGACATGCCACCAGCACCATTACTTAGCACAGGTTGTCCATGTGATGATGTATACCCTGGGCCAACCGTATTAATAGCACATAGGGCATCTGCTCCTCCATCCACTGCAGCAAGAGCTATCTCTCCAATATTAGAGGTATTCGGAGTCAACTTAGGGATTACGGGGATATTAACCACCGCCTTTACCGCAGCAGTCACCTCTTTAACCATATCGGGATCCTGCCCCATGGCCATACCGTAACCCTTTGCGTGAGGGCATGAAAGATTAAGTTCAAGACCATTGGCAACAGGTGCCATAATTTTTGCTACTTCTACAAACTCTGCAACACTGCCACCAAAAATCGACACTAGTAAAAATCGATCCTCAGGAATAGTAAGCTTGGACATTGACTCCGCAGCCGCTTCAGCACCCGGATTAGTTAAGCCCACTGCATTGACAAAACAGCCCGGGGCATATTGGCTATAAACCGGTTCGCGATTTCCTGCACGAGGCGTGGGCCCAACACTTTTGGTAGTAATAACACCAATTTGAGGCATCTGATCAAACATCGCCTGAATAATTGAAGTTGCTGTGGTTACAATTCCTGAAGGAATTGTAAATGGGCCCGATAGGGTCTTTCCAAGAAATTCTGTTTTCAATATGGCTCGCCAAAAGCTTGTTAATTTGATGAGGTGGTGTCGTGGCATTATACCGATTCTGTAGAATTAATCTGCTAAGAATTTAGCTTAGTAACTACTTTAATTAGGACTATATAATCAAAAAATGATCCTTTACTGTTATCGTCATTACTCGGGCCAAAAAATACTATTCTATTTATGTAGATTAGCCCGCAATTTTCATTGCAAACTGAATAATCGATCAAAAATACATTACACTGACATTTGGAAGATGGGTAGTGAGATTCAATCTCGGCTTCGCTCATCTTAATAAACTCTAATCTTTGTAGGACTATAATAACCATGAAACTAAACTCTACCCTAGATTCAATAGCCAAACCCTTTTCCGCATTAGCACCCTGGATATTGCGCCTCTCGCTTGGTGTTGCATTTTTTCTACATGGTTACAGCAAGTTCCCGCTACCACCTGAAAAGATGGTTGGGTGGTTCGAAAGTATAGGTATTCCGGCACCCGAGCTGGTCAGCAGTATGGTTGCTATCGGAGAGGTCTCCGCAGGCATTGGCATTATTATCGGAGGACTTCTGGGTAGCTCTCTCGGACACCTAGTTACAAGAATCTCAGGGGGTGCCGTAGTGGTTATTATGGGAGGAGCCTTCTTCATTGCACATTCCGACTGGTTTATCACTGCAAAGTTATTTACCAGTGAGCAAATTTTCCTTTTTGCACTTGGCATGTATTTCGCAATTAAGGGAAATGACTGACTGCCTAAATAATAAAGGCCCTATTAAATCTAATCGTCCCAGAAGTTTCTTTACTACTGGGGCATGGCATAATAACGTCTAAAATTTGAGTTTAACGGCAATCGGAGTTTACTATTACATTATTGCAGGTATCCTCTAAAGCTAACAAATTTGGAAACAATAACTGATGCGAGTCCCCCCTTTTTTATACAGCCTCTATGAGCGATTTCTCCGTGGTCAGTTGAATTCAACAAAACGTCCACTACATGTTGGTCTGATTGTCGACGGCAACCGACGTTTTGCTTTGGCAAATGGTTTAGCAACTCGTAAAGCTGGCCACATGGCTGGTTCTGACCGACTCCAAGACTTTTTAAAATGGTGTCTAGAACTCAATATTAAAATTGTAACTCTCTATGGTTTTTCTACCGAAAACTACAAACGAAGTAGTGAAGAAGTTGAAGAATTGATGAGCATTATTCTCAATAAATTTCGCACACTTCAGACTGACCCACTCATTGCTGATGAGAACGTAAAAATAAAAGTCATTGGCAGACGCGATGGCTTCTCTCAGGAAATGCAAGATGAAATCAGCAAAGTAGAAGCTATGACCGAGGAACATGATAGCTTTCAACTTAATATCGCAATTGGCTATGGCGGCCGCGCTGAAATAGTCGATGCTGTGAAGCAAATCGGGGAACAAATCAAAGCCGGTGAAATAGAAATAGATGCTATCGATGAAGATATGCTATCCAATCACCTTTACACCGAAGGAATGCCTGACCCTGACCTTATAATTCGCACCTCGGGTGAAGAGCGTCTATCAGGGTTCTTATTATGGCAAAGTGCCTATTCGGAGCTTTATTTTACTGAGGTTTTCTGGCCTGCATTCCGCAAAATTGACTTTTGGAGAGCTATTCGTGTTTGGCAACAACGTCATAGGCGTTTTGGCAAGTAGCATTAGCTGATAAATCCCTAAGATTGGCCGTAATCATAATAATCCGCAATCGCTAATCCAGCGGCAACACTAGTGAAGGGATCGTGCTCTACAACCTTACCCGAAAATTGATTTTCCAGAATATCTTTTACTGCCGGGATTAAGGACGAACCCCCTGTTCTGAGAACCAAGTCAATATCATCCGCGCGCAAATTAATCTTCCCGAGTATTAAGCTAATTGCCTGCTCTAACTCAAACAATAAATCAGAAATCATCACTTCAAACTCCCAGCGCTCCAGCTCAATCTCTATATCCAACTCAGGGATATCTAATACTGCTGTTTCTTGAATAGAAAGTTGAGCTTTAAATAACTTGATTGCCTCGAAAACCTGATAGCTATAGTTCTGCTTAATCAAATCATAAAGACGCCTAAATTTGGCTGCAGCTGGATCAGTCTGAGTCATACGTTGCATCACCGGGGCAGTAAATTTATTCTGATTAAGCATGTAGCTAACAGGCCAGTTGATCAGTAAGTCTTCAAACTCTCCAAATGGAAATAAAGTGTCGATGTTTAGACCATCAACTACCCTACTCCACCGCTCTCCTCTGCCAAGAAGCGGAAATACGAGTTCTTTAAAAATGGTTTGATCAATTCGATCACCTCCCAAACCAATACCATGAGTGGCCTCTACATTAAAATGCCTGTTATTGCGCTTGAGAATACTAAAGTCAAGAGTGCCTCCTCCAAAATCCACGGTAAGAATACGCTGATCTCCGCCACCAGGATAATTATGTAGGTAACTAATTGCCGCTGCTGTTGGTTCAGGACAAAACTTCTGCTCTTGAATGCCGGCGTAGCCATAGGCCTCAGTGAGGCGGTGCATAGCTATGTTATTACTTTGTTTCTCATTACCTTCAAAATTAACAGGATGCCCGATACATGCGTGATCAACCTTGTGCTTAGCCAAATTGCTAAGACTCGACTGAAGAGCCTTACGAATACCTACTAGAATCGGAGTTACTAAGGCAACCAACCTAAAGGGTCGGTTAAAAATCAATGTCCGATCGCTGTTCTTGTGGCCCAGTAGTCGCTTGGTTCCCCTAAATAATCGGCCTGGCAAGCCAGCGTCATTAAATGCCTGTCCATAAACCTTGCTTGTATCTCCTTCTCCTGCTGGACCATCTTTACTGCCTGCGCTTGTCCTCTCCTCTCCTAATAACTCGGCACTCAGCTCGACGGTTCGTCCACGATTACCGCTAATGTAGTCATCAATAGCCTGCTGTCCAATGACAGTAACAAAGTCTTTATCTAAATAATTAGCAGAAGGCATTATGGCTACATCGCTTCCAAGTTCGATCAAGTTGACTTTTTCCCCATCGAAAGTCGCAGCAGCACTATTGCTCGTGCCAAAATCAATGCCTATACCTATAGACGACTTATCCTGTGAGATGATTTGCTCCTTGGGGACTTTACTTATGACTAGAAGGGCAATATTTTAGCGGAAAACAATCAACAATAAATCAAAAGCTTGAGTCTTCAGCCACAAAATAAAAAAGCTAGATAAAATTTAAACTGATTAAGCAGAAAACAACCGCTCGAACTAACAACGGAGAAAATCATAGATCCTGACATTGCTTAATCTAAGTCATTAAAGTGGAATTGACTCAAATTTATTCTCAACTCGATTTTTGACAACCTCATCAGCCCTAAAAATCTGTCCATTCATGGCGATATAAACCCCTGCTGAAACCGCTTGAATCGCCCCTACGGCACAACCAATATTGAAAACCGCGTCATTTTCGGCGAACGCAGCCGGCTGCAAAGCTCCGGTCAAAATAATTTTCTTATCTAGAATATCTTCTAACCATGCCGCTGTCTCAACCATCCCATCAGTTCCATGAGTAATTAAAATATGCTCTGCCCCAGAATTCTCGACAGCCTCACATATAGCCTTGCGGTCTACATCAGTCATATCCAGACTATCAATTCGCATAAGTTGGTGTACAAAGACCTCAAATTCCACATTTATCCGCTTTAGTAAGTCACCTATTACCGGATGTCCCACTTGAAATTCGCTAGCTGCGTCAAAGTACACTTTATCGATCGTTCCACCGGTGGTAAAAATCACTAATTGCTTCATATCTACTCTCATTTACGAATAATATTTTACACCTGAAGTTCACTACTGATGACATACTCGTTCTAGGCTAATAATCAGCGTATAGTGTAATACAAAGTCACTGGCTACCTCTCGTTTAGTTATGCTGATCCAAATAATATTTGGGACCGTAAAATAATAAAGGAGAGGAGTCGAAGCATATGTTGGGTATCAAAATTAAATACAGCGATGACAATAATGAAACTAGCGTTCGGCCTGCTGTAGTGAGCACCGAAAAACGTACAGACCAATGGTCTGTGTTGCTTGTCTCCGTGGGTGAGAGTCGAGATCGGAAAGCCTTTGCGCAATTATTCGCTCATTTTGCCCCTCTTTTGAAGAGCTTCGCGGAGGCTAGCCGTCACGAGGGATGGTTTCCGGGGTTGAGTGAAGATTTAGTGCAAGAGGTAATGATCAAAGTATGGCAGAAAGCTGCAGGTTACAAACCAGAAAAGGCGTCTGCCACGACTTGGATTTATACCGTCGCTCGAAACTGTCGGATAGATATGTTGAGAAGGAAAAGCAACACCCAACATCTCCCTTTGGAGAATGAAGATTTTTGGCACGAGCCAGATGAAGAGACGCCAGTGACTTTACTTCGACAAAAGCGTAGCGAGGACAAGGTTCAAGCTTCGCTCGCTCAGCTTCCTAAGGAGCAGGACGAAATTCTCAGAAAAGTTTATTTAGAAGGAAAGTCACACGCTGAGGCATCTGAAGAACTTGGATTGCCATTAGGTACCGTCAAATCAAGAGTGCGTCTAGCACTACAGAAAATGCAGATTTTGGTAGCCCCAGAATTTAGGGAAGAGATATTATGAGTTCGATTAAACACCACCCCAGCCGCGCTATGCTAGTAGATTTTTCCGCAGGAAATTTGGGGACTGCGGAGTCCATTTGCGTTTCGGCGCACCTACACTTTTGCGACCAGTGCCGTAATGAGTTAATGCGTCTAGACCAAGTTGCTTCGCAGTTAATGACGGAAGCCGAGCCTCAAACCATTGATGAAGACCTCTTTGACTCAGTGATGTCGAAGATTGACGCGTTGCCTGAGGCTCCTACGAAGGTTGAAATTGAAGAAAAATCAGATTTCCCGCACACCGTTGCAAAGCTGATAAATGAAACAGAGAGTGCACCTAACTGGCGTCGAATGTCCTCTTCAGTGGATGTTGCAAGGTTCCAAACTGGGCAAAACAAATTTGAGGTCGCCTTGCATCGAATTTGTGCAGGCGGAAAGACTCCTCATCACGGGCACAATGGCACCGAATTTACAGTGGTACTCAAAGGCAGTTTTTCTGACGAACAAGCTGTTTACTCGGAAGGAGACTTTTTGCTTCGTGGACCGGGGGACGAGCACCAACCGATGGGAGCACAGAACGGCGAATGTATATGCCTGTCTGCCCTCGCAGCTCCAATCAAACTTTCCAGCCCGCTAGGGTTTTTGATGAAACCCTGGTTACGAATAAATCCAATGTAGTAAAACCTAACCAAGCGTAGTCCCATCTTGTCACTAGGATTTACCGCTGTTTTAACAATAAAAAAAGGGTCTCAGAAGAGACCCTTTTTTTATGTGCGTGTTATTTAAAAGTCATACTGCGCTCTTAAATACCAAGAACCACCTTCATAATTGGCTGCGGTGCGTCTCGGATAAGGTAATCCTACACTCATGCGGTTGGCATTAGGAGCACCAATTTTGTCAACGTACTCATCAAAAATATTTGATCCACCCGCGGTCAACCGTAGGTTATCAGTGACGTCATAGCCAAGCTCAATATCCATATAAACGATGCTATCTACCTGAGCTGATGGACTTGTTTCAGCTCCAATAGTTCCTCGCTCATCATAGTGCTCGCCATAAAAGTTCAGACGCGCCATCAGGCTCCATTGCTCATTGATATTGGTAAAGGTATTAAGCACCCAGCGATTCTCCGGATAGTTATTCTCAATATCTTCTACCAATGAATCTCGCACTGGTTGAATACCATTAATTAAATCTTGTCCGGTCACATCGACAGTATTGTAATTAAATGCAAGGCTTGCTGTTGTTTCCATACCAGAGAACAACTCCATAGAAGAAGACAACACTAAATCAAAGCCTTGGTGTTCAACATCCATTGCATTAGTGTAAAACGAAACAGATCCACCGCTACCATTCGGAATATCACCCGTACGATAAATTCGATCTTCTACTTCGATTTTATACATATCAAATGTCAAAGTAGTGTTGTCAGTAATATTAGAAGTAAAACCAAGACTCATATTCACCGACTCTTCCTCTTTCAAGGGAGCACCACCAACAGCCAAGGCTGCTGCACTAGTAGGCCGTACCAAACCCTCTTCAACTTGAAGTCCCGTGGTGCCATCAAAAGTAGTAATCAACGTACTCACATTGGCCTGCCCCGGGGTAGGAGCGTGGAAACCCGTAGATAAAGAACCTCGCAAGGTAAAGGCATCATTCATTGTGTAACGCCCTGCCACCTTCCCATTAACCGTACTGCCGAAGTCTGAGAAGTCTTCATATCTCAGGGCATATTGCATCATTAATGCATCGCTAATGTCGTGCTCCAAATCAACATAAAAGGCCATATTATCTCTGGAAAACTCACCCGCATCAGCTGGCTTAACACTGCTCATGCCACTCGTATTTCCGTCTATAGCCGCCTGTTCACCAGGCACTGTGGTGAAGGTTTCTTCGCGCCATTCAGCACCGAAAGCAAGAAACATATCCGAACCGAGTGTTTTACCAAAATCGGCATTAAGATTTGTTTCCTCTTGATCATAGCCACCCATATCGAAATCACGCTGGAAGCTACCATCACTAGCTACTCCTAGACTCGGAGCCGTCGTGTTGTTAAGGAAATAACGCAGTTCATTCGACCCGTGGCCAATGCTCACATCATAAATTGTGCCGGTACTCATCTCACCTTTAATTCCTGCCACAAATGACATATCTGTCTGGGCACCATCTAAGAAAGGTGTGTAACCTTGGCGAAGAGTATCTGCTATCCAGTTGTCCTCCTGGCATAGTGCAGCAATCGTACTGTGTCCAGTTGAGCAATCAGAGTCATAACCGGCTCGATAGAAAAAACGATAACGTCCGTCTGTCTCTGCATAACCACCATGGGCATACAAACTAGCGCCATCACTAGCATCACCTGTTCCAGCATTGAAGAAGAATCGCTCTCCGCTAGTCTCTGGTCTTCCCCATGTCTGAACAAAGGGTGAGTCACCAAAGGGAGAATCTGCGCCAACATTTGGAACACCTGCATCAATTAAACCTTGGCCCACAGGACGCTGAATACCGCGAGATAAGGCATCGTTGTCGGTTGATTCAAAACTTAGGTTGATAAAACCATCATCACCTAAGGAAAAACCGCCATTGGCCGCCACTTTGACAGATTGTTCACCTTCAAAAAACTCACCGTATTGAACCTGAACTTGACCCCCTTCAGCGTCATCCTTGAGACGGAAGTCCATCACTCCAGCAATAGCATCAGAACCATACTGAGCAGCTGCGCCATCCCGTAAAACTTGAATGTTTGATAATGCGATACTAGGGATCATACCAATATCAACACCATGAGCGCCGTTACCAGCAGCTGGAGCAAAGAACTGCACCAATGCTGAACGGTGGCGCCGCTTACCATTCACCAAGACTAATGTTTGGTCAGGCGCCATACCTCTTAAAGATGTTGGGCGAATAAATGCACTTCCATCACCTGTCGCTGGAGTCGCAGTATAGGAGGGAACCAATGCCTTGAGTGTATCTGTAAGGTCTGCCTGATTACCAAAAGCAGATAACTCGGCTTCAGATAAGACATCCACAGGCACTGGTGATTCTGTTGCCGATCTAGGCTCATTACTTCTGCTTCCCACCGTCACAACTTCTTCAATACTTAATTCATTCGCATCCTGCGCGTAAGCAACCTGACCTAGAGATGCAATAGCAGTTGATATAGCAACTACTAACATCTTCGCTTTGTTAACTTTCTTCATTCATATTCTCCATAATGTAATTTTTATTCAAGAACTGATAATTAATTTTCTCTTGTATCTTACTATTTTGCTTAATAAAAGAAAAATTTTATTGTTATTTGGATAAATAAGTGGAGAATAATCGAATGTTAATCAGGAAAAGTTATTGAACATCTTGTCCCGAAGTTTAAGGTTAATAATTCATTGATGTACCATGGAAAGGGCGAAATAGACGGTTTCGCTTAAGCACTCATAATCTTACATTAATGCCTTGATCAAACATAAATTGCTTAGCCTGCGGAACACTGTACTCAGCGAAATGGAAAATACTGGCTGCTAAAACTGCGTCAGCTTTGCCCAATGTAATTCCGTCAGCTAAATGTTGCAACGTTCCAACACCGCCGGAGGCAATCACAGGCACGGAAACAGAGTCACTAACAGAAGCTGTAAGATCAAGATCAAATCCGTTTTTAGTACCATCACGATCCATACTGGTGAGTAGTATTTCACCGGCACCCAGATTAGTCATCTTTTCAGCCCAAGCTATCGCATCTATTCCCGTTGGTTTTCGCCCTCCATGGGTGAAGATCTCCCAACGACTCGATTCGCTCCCTTCCACTTGCTTGGCATCAATAGCGACTACAATGCATTGACTACCGAAACGTTGCGCTGCTTCAGCAACAAACTCAGGATTAGAGATTGCCGCAGAATTTATTGCGACCTTATCTGCCCCCGCATTGAGTAAATTGCGAATATCATGCATTTCACGAACTCCACCACCAACTGTCAACGGAATAAACACCTGGCCAGCCATTCGCTCAACAGTGTGCAGCGTGGTATCTCGTCCTTCATGACTAGCAGTGATATCAAGAAATGTTATTTCATCGGCACCCTGCTCATTGTAACGACGCGCCACCTCAACTGGATCTCCAGCATCTCGAATATCAACAAACTGAACACCCTTAACAACTCGGCCTTTATCAACATCAAGACACGGGATTATCCTCTTAGAAAGCCCACGACTCACTCGCTTTTGCTCTTTAAAAAATGGCCCAATTTACCCGCTTTAGTTGACAAGTATTGAGCATTGTGAGGATTACTATCTGTCTGAATGGGCTTGCGCTCTGCAATCTCAAAACCAAGATCTTCTAGGGCTTTAATTTTTCGCGGGTTATTGGTCATTAGATATAACTTCTTTGCTCCAAGGTGATTTAGCATGGGCGCACAGATAGCGTAGTCTCTTAAGTCAGCTCCAAACCCAAGTCTTTCATTGGCTTCCACCGTGTCGGCTCCCGCATCCTGAAGATTATAAGCCCGAATTTTATTCACTAAACCGATACCACGACCTTCTTGGCGAAGATACAAAATCGCCCCGCGACCCCGCTGTGAAATGCGCCTCAGAGCTTCATTTAATTGTTCTCCACAATCACACCGGAGACTACCTAGCGCATCACCGGTCAGACACTCTGAGTGGATACGTATTAGTAAGGGTTCATCGGAGCCACAGTCGCCCATTGTGATGGCAATGTGCTCCTTGCCTTTGAAAGGGTCTTCAAAGCCATGGATATCAAAAGTACCCCAACGAGTAGGCAACTTTGACGATTCGATAAAACGAAGCACTGGCAGTAACTCCAATATTTAAAAGGGCTGAGCACGGCATTGTACAGCCAACATGGCTGTAATACAGGGTTTTTCAAACTTGCTAGCTAACTGATGCCAAGCTTGATTGTCGCTTTTCGTCTGAAAAATAACCAAGTAATTTACTGACTGAAATTGCAATCACAGCTATAACCAGTAATCCTGCCAATATGTTAGCGGCTAATAGAGACAATACAGCCAAAAAAGCTAACGTATAAGTAACACCAATCCCAAGTAACAGTAAGAAAATCGTACTAACAAATTGATGATTGGTCTCCACCACAAAATATAAACAAGGAATTAGGACTAGCGTAATTGTAGACGCGAATAGTATGCCAAAGCTCAGAGATAAAGCCATTGGAATAACAAACTGGGCCTGAACACTAGTCTCAAAGAGTAAAGGTAGCAAACCGACAAAGGTCGTCAGAGTTGTGAGCAGAATTGCCCGGAATCGTTTTTTCCCCGCGCTGACAATTGCGTCCTCAAGTGACAAATTGTCTTTCCTACCGCGATTAGCAAATTCAACTAAAATCAAACTATCGTTAACCACTACCCCAGCCAAAGCGATGATACCAAAGACTGAGAGAATATTGATTGAGACGCTGAATACCATATGGCCTATCACCGCTCCGATGAAACCAAAGGGAATGACTGACATAATTACAACTGGCTGTATATAGGACCGCAAGGGGACTGCAAGCAATCCATAGATCATAAACAAAGCTGCTAAAAAGCCTACAGCCATTTTTCCATAGTATTCGTTCTGCTCTTGTGTTCCCCCACTCAATCTAAAACTAACACTTGGGTATCTCTCCAGTAGCTGAGGTACAAAATTCGTTGTCACGTCCTTTACAACATCACCGCTTTGAATTTTATCAGCCTCTACCTCAGCTGTTACTGTGACCGTTCTCTTGCGATCGAGCCTATCAATAGCAGTAAGGCCTACTCCAAGGGAGATTTCCGCAACCTCTCCTATCGCTACAGCTTCTCCATTACCCGCGCGGATATGCATGTTTTCTAAGGTCAAAATAGATCGCCGCTCATCATAGGGGTAACGGACCATGACTTTTACAGTATCCGAGTCTCTTTGAATACGCTGAGCCTCTTCTCCATAAAAAGCTTGGCGAACTTGCCTAGCAACGTCAGAAAGCGTTATCCCTACTTGACTCGCGTAGGGTTTCAAATTAATTAATACTTCTTTGCTACCTGAGCCCTGCGAATTGTAAATATCATAAACCCCGGGGAAAGTACTGAGCTCTTGCTGTAAGTCCATACCTGCAAGAGTCAGCTCTTCGGGATCTGAACCAGACAGAGACAAACTGATCTTGGCGCCAGAGGGGCCTTGTCCAGAGGAATATTTCTGCTTCCTTACATCTGGGAGCAAACCAACTTCATCACGCCACATTCTCTCGATCTCCGTAGCACTGACCGTGCGAAACTCAGACCGAGTAAGCACCACTCTGAAGTTCGCTGTGACATCACTGGTGACAAAAAATGCGACATTTTCAACCAACCCAGTCGCATCAGGATTTTCTAGTCGGAATTTTTCATCAACGGCAAAGATTGCATCTTCGACCACTGCAATCGTATCAAGCATACTCTCCACCGAGGCCCCGTCTTGCATGATAATTTCAGCTTGTACACCGTCCCCAGGAACCATCGGAAAGAATTCGAAACGGGCAATCCCTGAACCAACGGCGCCTAAAGCAATAATGAGCGCACCTAGGAACCCTGCTAACGTAATATATCGGTTTCGTAGTGCTCGTCTCAACCAAACCCCATAAATATTATCTATGAAATGTTTAAGTCCTTGAGAAACCTTAGTCTGAATACCTCTTACAACAGACAATCTATCATTAGCAGGCTGGCCAAACTTCAGACCAACTAAGTGAGCGGGAAGGATCAGTTTTGATTCGATCAATGAAAACGTCAGGCAGAGAATAACCACAATACCTATTGCGGAGGTAATTCCACCAAAACTTCCGCCAATGAAAATAATCGGGAAGAACGCCGCCATGGTAGTGAGAACTCCAATCGTAGAGGGAATAGCCACTCTCTGAGCACCCGCGACAACAGTCTCTACTGAAGCTTCGTACCCTCCATCTGGAATCTCACCAGCGTCTCGCTTTTGCTGAAATTCTGCTTTTGCCTCGCTGAAAACGCTTTCACCAATGACAATGGCGTCATCCACCACTATTCCCAGAACCATGATAAATGCAAAGAGGCTTAGAACATTGACAGTTACAGCACCCATTGGCATCAACCAAAATGCTCCAGCAAAACTGACTGGAATCCCAAGAATAACCCAGAAGGCGACCTTCAAATTTAGAAATAACCCCAAAACAAGGGCAACTAAAAACCCGCCCAACACAAGGTTTTCTGACATCATATCAAGACGGCCTTGAAGGTCGTATGCTAGATCATTAAAAATAGTGATGCTTAAACCTTCAGGAAGGGTATCCCGTTTCTTTTCGACGTATCGATGAATCGCCTCGCTGATGGCAAGCACGTTCTGCCCTTCAAGGGAGGATATCGCGAGGGTGACCGCGGTATCACGATCGAAATGGTTAAGGAAAACCGTGTCTGTAAATCCATCCCTTACCTCGGCGACATCCGATAACAAAAGTTGAGTTCCATCCACCTGACTTCTCAGGACAATATTTTCAAAGTCTTGGCCGACGTATGCTTTACCCTCAGTTCTAATCAGTACATTACCTGCTTCCGAACGGATAATTCCGGCAGGTAAATCCAGTGAAGAGACTCTGACCGCGTTTGCTACTTCACTTAGCGTCAGATTGAGTTCGCGAAGTCTGTCTTCCTTAACTTCAATCGATATTTCATATGTTCCAGCCCCATACAGATTTAGATCTTTCACTTCTGGGAGTGCCAGTACCTCATCATAAATCTGATCTCCCAACGCCTTTCTCTCTGGTTTCGTTAGCTCTCCATGAACAACGACTCCCACGGCCCAAATATTACTGTCCAGTTTTTTAATCGTGGGTTTTTCCATGTCATCAGGTAAATCAACAATGCTATCAATCCGATTTTCAACTTGAGTCAGAACATCATTAATATCTTCACTTGCCTCAATCTCAAGATAGATCCTTCCGTAGTCTCGATCCGCTCCGGAGGTAATCTTTTTGATGCCCTGTAGGCCCTCTAAAACCGACTCCATCGGAAGGATTACGCCTTTTTCAACTTCAACTGGAGCAGCCCCGGGGTACGGCACGCTAATACTTATCATATTGCGTTCTGAGCGAGGAAACATTTCTTTGCTAATTGTGGCTAAAGACATAGCCCCGGCAAAAAAAACAAAAACCATAACTAAGTTTGCTGCTACAGGATTGCGACTGAACCATGAAATCAGACCTTTAGAATTTACATTCATTTCGCTTCATTCCGAGAGTTTGGTGAGTTTCTCAATTGTAATTTAAGGCCCTCAATCGGCGTTCCTAAAGCGCTGGTAATGACCTGAACTCCATCGCTCAAACCTTTCACATAGTAATAAGAATCATCACTAAAAATGACCTCGACAGCTCGAATATTCATTCTTGTCTGAGGGCTGACTATCGCAACTTTTGATCCCTGTAGAAGGGCACTTCGCGGAAGCTCAAATACATCCTCCAGAACCTTGCCTTTGAGCTTGGCTGTTACGAAAGTGCCCACCAGCAAGGGAGGGGAGCTGCTAGCCCCGGAGTCCTTAATACCGTAGGGATCGGAAATCCTAGCTACCAGGTACTGAGACCGGTTGATTTCATTAACGACGCCTTCAGACCTAACCACTTGAGCACCCCAAGTAGTTTGCGTTCCATTAACCGAACCACTGAGGGCGACCGTGCTCTCGCTGGGGATCCCTTTAAACGTCAGAGCATCCATTCTTGCAAGATCTCTTTCAGTCAAAGGCAATCTAACTTCTGCAAAGTCAATAGCAAAGGTTTCTCCAAGTCGCGAGCCCATGGTTACATATTGCCCTACGTCAGCACCTTTAGACGCAACCATTCCTGCGTAAGGGGCCCTAATTTCAGTCTTCTCAAGTTTTAGTTTTGCTCGTTTTACTTCCGCTTTAGCCTGCAGAATATTTGCTTCCGCTTCAGCTAGATACGGCTTTCTTAAAGCCAAAATTGGCGCTTCTGATTGGGGGCGACCGGTCATTTGCCACTCTTTTGACGCTTGTATAGCTCTAGCTTTCTCCAATTCAAGCTTAGCATTCGCACTGATAAGCTGAGCTTCAGCCCGCTGAAGAGCCACCTCATAGTCGGTTGGGTCAAGGCTCAACAGAACGTCCCCAGCACCAAATGTACCACCTACAATAAACTGCTCGGATACCTCAAGAACTGCCCCTGAAACTTCTGAAATAAGAGATGTGCGCGTGCGCGGTTGCACGGTACCCTGGGATTCAACCTCCAAAGTCACGCTAGTGCTTTTGAGGATTTGGGTTTTAACTGCAAGCGCAGCTTCAGGAGCTGCGGCTTTGACCGGCTCAGGTTGAGACAAAAACATAATTACCGTGACGGCAATTGCGCCCAGCACTAAGAGAAGTGGAACAAACTTTTTCATTAAAAATCCCGTTTACCTGTAACGTTAACCCATTAAGACGAGGTGACAAATCAAATTAGATTCAAAAAAATCCGAACTGTTGAATCAGAGCAATACTTGCAGCGGCAGCAAATCCCGCAAACACATCATCTAACATAATCCCTAAGCCGCCTGACACATTTTTATCTGCCCAGCTGATGGGCCATGGTTTGACGATGTCGAAAAACCTAAACAAACCAAATCCTAAAATGATTGACAGCCATGACACTGGTAGACAAATCATCGCTATCCACAGTCCAACAAACTCATCCCAGACAATCCCTCCATGGTCGTGTACCCCAAGTTTTTCTGAGGCTACACCACAAATATAAATTCCAATCAAACCACTTATGATCAAAAAAGTGATGTAGGGAATCAAAGCAAGGTCAGCAATTAAAATCCAAATTACTAATGCAACCAGAGAACCCACTGTTCCCGGAGCTTTTTTAGAGAGACCACTGCCGAAACCAAATGCAAGTAACAGAACGGGAGACCTCAAAAGGCTTAAAAAAGTTGGTTTATCACCCAAAATGATCGAACCCCCTATGTTCTTGTATCACTAACGATCCGTCCAAAAAAACTTGTGGAACACCATCTTTGCAGGAAGTCATCCGTCCAATCTGCTTCAAATCGAGTATTCCGTCTGCGCTCCAACCATCTACTAATTCACAGAGATGTTCCGGAACCGTGAAACAGAGGTGGTAATCGTCTCCTCCAAACAAAGCCCACTCCAAAGAGCCCGCATCACACAGTGTCTTGACGTCATCGTTAATGGGAACGTCTCTAGTACTTACGTAAGCACTAACACCGCTAGATCTGCATATATGTTCCAAATCAGCCACTAGTCCGTCAGATATATCGATACATGCAGATGCGACATCCCGCAATTTTATACCAAACTCAATTTTTGGTTCTGGCCGGTAAAATCGTTTAAGTAAGCGCTCACTTTCAATTTTTTTGTTATTTTTATTGCCCTGTATAACTGACAACGCTGCCGCACCATCTCCCAAAGCACCGGAAACATATATAAAATCACCATCATTAGCACCACCTCGTGTTATAGCAGATCCAGAGGGCACCTCTCCTAACATAGTAATACTAATTGAGAGGGCTCCGGACGTGGTATCTCCACCAACCAAAGAACATTTAAATTCATCTGCCACCTCTGCAAGCCCTGCACTGAAGCCCTTTAACCAAGGATTGGTTGCGAGCTTGCGAGGCAAACTCAAGGACAACGTAAACCATCTCGGATTCGCACCCATCGCGGCCATATCACTCAAATTCACACACAGAGCTCGCTGAGCTATCTGATAGGAATCCGCATTGCTGGGAAAATGGATATGTTCAACTAAAGTATCTGTAGCAACTACCAGTTGATTATTCAGGTCCGGAAGAAGATTTAGAATGGCAGCATCGTCCCCGATTCCCAGAAGAACTCCATCCTGAGCGGTCAAACCTTTAAAGTATGACTCGATAATCTCAAACTCGTCTTCTTTTTTAGGTATTGTTTGAAGCAACAACTCCACCTCTCATTTAAAAATCTTTACCGAATCTTTACATGGAAACACGCTTGATAGGCAGTTTGGTTGACAGTGTCAGCACCTAACCTTGTGATTTTAATTGATTAGAACCAACTTCAATTGCTCGTTTTTCAGCAGCAATCTTATCTAGCACGCCATTGATAAATTTAAATGCATCCGTAGGACCATAGGTCTTAGCTAAATTAACCCCTTCATTGATCACTACCTTGTAAGGGACCTCAATACTATAAAGCAGTTCATAGGTCGAAACCCTTAAAATAGCTCTTGAAACTGGGTCTAACTGTTGATTTTCTCTGTCTAAGTGTGGCCCAAAGGTATCGTCAATCTCTGTTAAGTTTTTAGGCACACCAACGAGTATTTTGTGAAACAACTTTCCATCGACCTTAGTCATGTTGTTGTTGGAATGAAACTCTGCCTCTATGGTCTCCAGATCAGTGCCACTCATTTCCCAGGAATACAACGCCTGGACTAACATTCGACGTGCTTTTTGGCGCTCTCTTGCTTTTGACATCAACTATGCGCCATCCATCTGATTGAACAACGTGATCATCTCAAGAACTGTAAGCGCTGCCTCTTCACCTTTATTCTCTGCATTGTTGCCAGAGCGTTCAATTGATTGCTGCAGGTCATCAGTAGTTAGTAATCCAAAAGCTACAGGTAAATTTTCTTTTAAACTTACTTCACCAATGCCGCGAGTGGTCTCTGAACAAACATAGTCAAAATGCGGCGTGTCTCCGCGAATAACACAACCTAGAGAAATAACTGCATCAAATCGTCCTGTCCGAGCTGCGCGCTGGCTCGCTAATGGCAATTCAAAGGCTCCAGGGACTCTGTAGACTTCTACTGCCTCTCCAGAAATACCATGTCGGCCTAAAGCACGAACTGCGCCCTCTAGCAGACCGTCTGTCACCTCAGAATTCCAACGGGCCACAATCACTGCTATGCGTGAGGTATTTACTTCAAAACTACCTTCTTCAGGTCTATATTGTCCCATGTCGAATCCTTATTCTTAATGGTAACTGTAATCCACAGGCGATTACTTTTGATTAGTCACAGTCGACATACTCAACCACTTCCAAATCGAATCCAGAAATAGCAGTAAACTTGTAAGGCGCACTCATTAATCGCATTTTATGAACCCCAAGATCCATCAGTATCTGAGAGCCAGTTCCCACTTGCTGGTACACCACATCACCTGCTGGCTGTGAAACCGCAGCACCAGGATTTAAGACCATTTCAACAGCATGATCGATATCTTCTGCACTCTCTGGATAATACAAAAGCACCACGGCACCACGTCCTTCACTAGCCACTTTTTCTAGGGCGCCATGGAAGGACCATGCCTTAAATTTCCCATCGGACTCAATCGCCAAGATATCTCTTGCCGAGCGATTTATGTGCACGCGCACGAGTACCGGCTCATCCCCACTAACATCGCCCATAACTAGAGCAAAGTGCTTTTCATTGCGCGCATGATCTAAATATGTTTTAAGAACAAAATCTCCGTAATGAGTTTTTACGGGACGCTCGTTAATACACTGGGTGGTCTTCTCTGTTACAAGTCGATAGTGAATCAGATCAGCAATGGTCCCAATCTTCAGCTGATGTTTTTCAGCAAACTTTTCTAGGTCATCGCGACGGGCCATGGTGCCATCTTCATTCATTATCTCCACGATAACTGCTGCCGGCTCAAAACCTGCAATTTTTGCTAGATCACATCCCGCCTCAGTATGCCCTGCACGACTTAACACGCCGCCGGCCTGAGCTTTAAGAGGGAATATATGTCCCGGCTGCACAATATCATCAGGTCTGGCGTTGCTCGCTACAGCTGCTTGCACAGTTCTTGCCCTATCTGCCGCGGAGATGCCTGTTGTCACTCCTTCTGCAGCCTCAATTGACAAGGTAAAAGGCGTTCCATGGCTTGAATTATTGCTGTCACTATTAACCATCATTGCTAAATCAAGCTGCTGACAACGTTCTTGATTTAGGGTCAAACATATTAACCCTCTCGCATTGGTCGCCATAAAATTTATATCTTGTGGACGAACCATAGGCGCCGCCATAACAAGATCACCTTCGTTTTCTCGATCTTCGTCGTCCATTAGAATAATCATCTTACCTTGACGAATATCCTCCAATAACTCTTCAACTGTATTCAATTTCATGCGCTTTTGTTCCAAATAATAAACGAGTCTCTACAAACCCAAATTCACTCATCAGCCGCTTTGTCGCCAAGTAACAGACGTTCTAAGTAACGCGACACCAAATCTACTTCGAGATTGACCTTGGTTCCAACCTTGTACGTGCCCATCACAGTGTGGGACATAGTATGAGGAACAATATTTAACTCAAACTCTGACCCTTCTACCAAATTTATAGTCAAGCTAGTTCCATCTACAGTGATGGACCCTTTATGGGCAATATATTTTGCAATCTCAGCTGGGGCTTTCAAACGAAAACGCCAAGATCTCGCATCGCCTTCCAGTGACAAGACCTCTCCAACACCATCCACATGTCCAGACACAATATGGCCACCAAAACGATCAGTCGCTTGCATCGCCTTCTCCAAATTTATTGGACTGCCGACTTCCCAATGGTTGATCGTTGTAAGATTTAAAGTTTCCACAGATACATCTGCAATAAAGCCATTCTGAGTCAACTCCACTGCTGTCAAACAAGCACCATTACAAGCTATGCTGTCTCCCAGATTTACGTCCGAAAGGCCTAAATTTCCGCCGTTAATCGTCAGACGTACATCTCCATCTCGAGGCTCTAAATCAACAACACTACCAATGGCGGCAATAATTCCTGTAAACATAAAACTTTGTCCTAACTATTATCTGAAGGCTGCTAAAATACACTCTTATTGTAAATCTGCAATCACTAGTTTTGATACTTCTAATAATCTTTATCGGGATACATAGTAATCCGTAAATCCTCTCCAATTTGGCGGATGTCTTTTATTGATAAAGCCAAGTGTGCATCAATGGTATTAATCGGCAAGTTAAACATTGGTCGCGCTTCACTACCAAATAGTTTAGGCGCCCAATAGCACACAAGCTCATCAAGTAAACCCTCACCCACAAAAGCTCCTGCTAAGCCGGCTCCCGCCTCCACCATAACATTGTTACACTCCCGCTCAGCTAACTCTAACAGTAAAGAGTGCAAATCCACATGTGCTCCGTTGGCCGGTAAAAAACAGATCTCAGCACCTGCATCAATCAAAGCGTTAGATTTTTTTCTCTGTTTTCCGCCATCCAAGGTCGCTATTAATATGTTACCCGGCTGAGAAAACATTCTCGCACTGGACTGCATTTTAAGCTGGCTATCAACCACGACCCGCAAAGGCTGCCGCAAACTATGCTCTATTCCTAACTCTTGCTCTGATATTCGAACAGTAAGAGAGGGATCATCCATTAACTGAGTGCCAATACCTGTAATAATGGCACAGTTGCCAGCCCTTAAGCGCTGGACATCTTCCCTTGCGGCAGGAGTAGTGACCCATTGACTCTGCCCACTTGCCATAGCAGTGCGACCGTCTATGCTCGCGGCCATCTTTACAAGTACCCAAGGCAAACCCTGCCCATGACGCTTTATAAACCCTTTATTTAAATCTCTAGCTTGATCTTCAAGCAACCCACACTCCACCTCTAGTCCAGCAGATTTAAGTAATTCAATTCCTTTACCCGCGACCAGTGGATTCGGGTCTTCACAAGCTATAATCACGCGAGTCAACCCTGCATCAATCAACGCTTGAGCACAGGGCCCAGTTTTACCGTGATGGCTACATGGCTCAAGTGTGACATAAGCACAGGCACCGGAGGCATCTTTGATTTTATTAAGAGCCTCAATTTCAGCATGATTGCCACCTGGTGGGCTAGTGTAGCCTTCACCAAGAACCTTCCCATCTTTACTAATTACACAGCCAACGGCAGGGTTTGGCGACGTAGTAAAACGCCCTTTGGCTGCCAGGCTTAAGGCTCTTGCCATCAATTCTCTGTCGTTGATAGAAAAACTCATTATTTTTTGACCGGCATCGGTTTCGCACTACTGAGCCGGTTTAGCTCGTCTTGAAACTCATTCAAATCCTGAAAACTGCGGTAAACTGAAGCAAAACGGATGTAAGCAACTTCATCCAATTCATGCAGTTGACTCATAACTTCCTCTCCAATAATCCGTGAAGAGATTTCTCGCTCGCCTGTGACCTGCAAGAAATGTTTAATCTGAGACAATGCAATTTCAATTTGTTCAATAGACACCGGTCGTTTTTCAAGGGCTCGTTGAAAGCCTGCACGAAGTTTATCTTCATCAAAAGGCTCACGACTACCGTCACTTTTAATCACTCTGGGCATTACCAATTCCGCTAGCTCATAAGTAGTAAAACGTTCGCTACAAACTACACATTCTCGCCGTCGACGCACTTGGCCGCCATCAGCAACTAGCCGGGAATCGACAACTTTGGTGTCATCAGCATTACAAAATGGACAATACATAGCGATGCTCGAAAAATTGGAGGGTTATTCTACCATAATAACTGTGATTTAAAGCCCATCAGAACTCTAGGGCTGATCCATCGGCACTACGCCAACGTTCTTACCGGAGTGCGCATAGATCATCCCTTTGGATGTAAAAGATGTTCGATGCCGCGGACCGTCGATGGCTGGGTCATTACTTAAATAACCCGCATCTCCCGGATAAAGACACATCATTTGGCCATCTAACTGGCATAGTCGAGGAGTTACAGAGTAGGGCATGCGCTCAGCGAGAGACTGACAAGCAACTTCTGCCGTGTTGTAGTGGCTAATTAAACTCATGGATAAGTATGTAGGGGGCATCAATGTTAGCTCCCCAAGATGATGCAGATCCATGGCTTCTTGTGGCTTTATCCACTTAAATTCGTGAATCTCCCCCCCGTCAATCAATACATCTTCTGAGCTATTTTTTGCTTGAGCTGCAAAAAACCAAGTCGCAAAACGTCTTGTCTCTCCCTCTGGAGTGGTCCAATTGCAAAAATGGACGAGATCTTGGGTGGCCACTGCAAGCCCACACTCTTCTTCTACTTCTCTAACCGTCGCCAATCTAGCCGCTTTTTCCTCACTGTCGGCCGCTTCCATTTCAGGCTCATCAATTGCTCCACCAGGAAACACCCACGCACCACCAGCAAAGGCGAGCTTGGCATTACGTCTCAATAATAAGGTTTCTAAACCTTGGTCGGAGTTACGCAACAACACCGCAGTAGCGGCCAAGCGTATCAATGGTGCCTGCTCAGTCATAGTGCTTTACCATCTCAATGAGAGTAATTAGCCCCCGTTCAAACGAACCGTGGAAGTCCCTGATTTTAACCATAAACCGGAAAGCGCTGACATACCTCAAGAACTTTGATCTTAGTTTGCGCAACGACTTCATCTGAATTCCCCGCTTCTAGACTGTCCAATATGTCACACATCCAATGGGTCAATTGAACCGTTTCTGCAATCCCAAATCCACGAGTGGTAATAGCTGGAGTACCAACACGCAGTCCAGAGGTAACGAACGGAGAGCGAGGGTCATTCGGAACAGCATTTTTATTCACTGTAATAAATGCTTCGCCCATAGCCCGATCCGCATCTGCTCCGGTATATTCTTTACCAATCAGGCTTACCAACATGAGGTGATTCTCGGTCCCGTTGGAAACAATATTAATGCCACGCTCCATGAAAGTGGCAGCCATTATCTTCGCATTGGCTACTACCTGCTTCTGATAGCTGACAAAATCTTCGCTCGCCGCCTCTTTAAAAGCCACTGCTTTAGCCGCAATTACATGACAAAGAGGTCCACCCTGGCTACCTGGAAAAACTGCTGAATTACATTTTTTCGCAATTTCAGCGTCATTAGTTAAGATAATTCCACCGCGGGGTCCACGCAGAGTCTTGTGCGTGGTAGACGTGACAACATGGGCATGGGGTATTGGGCTTGGATATACACCCGCCGCCACTAATCCTGATACATGCGCCATATCTACAAGTAAGTAAGCGTTCACTTTATCTGCTATTTCACGGAATCTTTTCCAGTCCATAATCCCTGAATAGGCCGAAAATCCAGCGATAATCATCGCCGGCCTATGCTCCAACGCCAAAGCCTCAACTTGATCATAGTCAATCAGGCCAGTCTCAGCATTCAAACCATATTGTACTGGGTTATATAACTTGCCCGAGAAGTTTGGCTTAGCGCCGTGAGTTAAATGGCCTCCATCAGCTAGACTCATCCCCAAGATAGTGTCACCACCTTTGACCAACGCTAGAAATACGGCACTGTTTGCTTGAGAACCAGAGTGAGGCTGTACATTCGCATAGCTCGCACCATACAAGCTTTTGAGCCTTTCAACAGCCAAATCTTCAGCTACATCTACGTGTTCACAACCACCGTAGTAACGCTTCCCGGCATAACCTTCAGCATATTTATTGGTCATTTTACCACCTTGAGCCTCCATGACAGCCAAGCTGGTGTAATTTTCCGATGCAATAAGCTCAATGTGCTGCTCTTGACGCTGATCTTCGAGCTGCATAGCTCGCCATAATTCTGGATCGACTTTCGCGATAGTGTGGTCTTTGTCAAACATAATTAGGTGTTTTCCTAGGGTTGAATTTGGATTCTTTAAACGCCGGCAAGTTTACCTGATATCAGCTAATTCTTACAGCCTCAAAACATTCAGAACTCGGCTTTTATAGATCAATTAGTGTTACTTCTCAAACAATGCCATGGTTTCAATATGGGCGGTGTGAGGAAACATATCAATCACACCTATGTTCTTAAGTTTATAACCGTTCTGGACCAGAGCTGTTGTATCTCTGACCATAGTAGCTGGATGACAGGATATATAGATTACTCTCTTAGCCCCGGAGTTATTTATCCACGACATAACGGCAGGCGCTCCACTCCTGGGTGGGTCGAGCACCACTAAATCTATGGATTTTGCTAATTTCGATACCGTTTTCAGTGACGCTGCATCATTTAAGTCTGCGATGATAAACCTAACGTTATGGATACCATTACTTTGGGCATTTTCGGTTGCTCCATCTACAAGGTCTTTCAAACCTTCGACGCCCACAAGATGGTCAAAATGCTGTGCAAGAGGCAGCGATAGATTGCCAGAACCACAAAATAGATCGACCACTGTACCCCGATTACCAACAGGCAATAAGTCAAGCAGTTGATCAATCATTTGGCGGTTAATATCGCTATTTACCTGAATGAACTGACCAGGTTCACAGTTAAGTTTTATATCATCAGAGACATGCACATAAAGTGGGTTATCATTCTCACCTATGCGCTGAAACTGGCTCTTCTTTGAGGATTTCCACCACAACTGAGTTGGAATGTCATTAACCATTCTTAAGGCATTAAAAACAGCAATTTCGCCGGCTTTCTCTAAACTCCTACTAGCCTCAACAGAAACCGCTAGAGCGTTGTCCGCAGCCAGTAATTCAATCTCGGATATCTTAATATCTCGGGGAAGGTCTTTTAGTATTAACGGCAATGCAGTTAATATTGAATCCAACGCTTTGTCTAAAACCAAACATCGGGAAATGGGTTCGACCCTGTTGGTCCCTGCATTTCGAAACCCAACCAAAAACTGACCGTCTCGTGCACGCTGCACGGCAAGACGAGCGCGTCTTCGATAATGCCACTTGGGACCGATCAATGAGGGTAATGTATTCTCTGGCTCGACTTGAATGCGTTGCAGATTATTTAAAACCTGTTGCTTTTTGTAGTTAACCTGTTGGTTGTGCTCTAAGTGCTGAAGGGTGCAGCCTCCGCATCTTGAAAAATATTCACACCTCGGATCCACTCTGTGAGCGGACGGTGATACGATCTTGCTCACTCGCCCTTCCCCAAAATTCCGCTTCTCCCGAATCAATCGAAATTCTATAGTTTCAGACGGAAGAGCACCCTCTACGAAGTAAGCTTTTCCGTTAATGCGGCCGACTCCTCGCCCATCATGGAGAAGGTCGCTTATTTTTAGGCCTAGGGTTTTATTGCCACTCATAGTGTTTTCTTGTTTCATGTTGTGGGGCAGTTATCGGTTAGGGGTAGGTTACAGCTTAACCGAAATGGGCGCTAGAAATGCGCACATTTGTCACCAGTCTATGGCTTGGCCGTTCCAGTCCAGATAAGACAATTCACCATCAACCACTGCTTCGTCCATAATCATAGCTAACCTCTCAGCCACAAAGGACGAAGTGAAAAGTTTATCTTTCGGGACTGCCGCTTGAAAAGGTTTTGATAACTCTGTGTCAGTGGTGCCGGGATGGAAAGCAATAAGTTTGACATTTTTAGCCCGTCGCCCATATTCGATAGCCGCTGTTTTCAAGATCATATTAAGCGCAGATTTAGACGCTCGGTAAGCATACCAACCGCCTAAATGATTATCACCGATACTGCCCACTCTTGCGCTCAAAGCCGCCACAATACAATCATTAGAGCCCTTGAGAACTTTCATTAATGACTTTAGCCAGAGTGCTGGCACCACTGCATTGGCTTGAAAAATAGCCTGAAGTGCAGACTCGCTTATGTCCTCCAACCGCTTCTCAGGCCAATATGTGTTCGAATGTAGGACTCCATGACATATACAAACCCTGCTGAACTTGCCTGCGTGCGGCTCAAGCATCGATAGAACTTCATTTAAAGCGGCTTCGCTGTAGTCGCTCTTTACCCAAATTAACTTATCTCCAGCGCCGTTTGCGGGATATTCGACCCTAGCTTTTTCGGAGCGACTAACTGCCACAACCTTATCAATGGCTGGATCATTGAGAAATTCCGCTACCAATGATGACCCCAAACCACCACTAGCTCCTGTGACTAGAGCAAAATTAAAATAGTGAGCGCTCACTTTACCTCCTTTCCGCTTACACATGGCTCACAGACTGGTTCGCTTGTGATCAGCGCAGAGATACGATGGCGGTATCTGGCAAAGATTAAATATACCCCTTTGGCGATCACGCTAACTATTGGCCAACGAAGAATTGCCACCCAATGACGTTTTCCAACTAACGACCAAGCTAAATAGGTAACATCTAGCCCTAAGATAACTTCTCCATCTGGTAACTGTCCGTGGAGAATGCGATCTGCCTCTTGCTGGCAAATATGAGGAAAGTGCTCAGGAAAATCTGAGGCGTGGATGTTCTCAAAGGCTATCTTTTGATCTCTATCAAGCTTCTTGAGATGTGTAATTTCCGTTGCGCACAACGGGCAACTCGCGTCATAAAAAAGAATTAGTTCTTGATTCATTTAAAGCTCATCGATCATTAGAAAAAGAGTAGTCCAATGCAACAAAACTACTACGGTGGTCAGGCTGATTCGCAAATTCCAATATCCTCGACTTGATGATTTGAACGTCCTTTCGACCCCCAAAATGCCCAAATATCCCGCCGATAGAAGAGCTACAGCCAGAATAGAGAGGAACTGGGATATGTGTATGACTGTCAAAGAAAGCCATGCTAGTAATGACGTCAGGTTAGTAAAAATCAAAACCGCAGCAGAACGTCTGTTCGACGGAAAGGTCTCCCATTTACCCCATAAGGTTCCGGCTAAAAAGCTCAAGATAATCGCACTGTAGGTTAAAAAAATATAGGGTGCATACAATCCAAAAATACTTGCGCTTTGCAAACCACCACCCAGCCAAACTCCGCTCACCATGTATCCCACGCTTATGATGAAGGGCATCAAACCTGCGCTCCCCAGTATGCAACTTACGGTGAGTAAGTTTGAAGGTTTTTCAGATGCTAATAACGCCATGGAGTATCCTCTGATTCTGTACGCTGTAATTTGATACTTAGATTAGATAGCACGGGATTTAAAAGAATCTAAAAGCAAGGGTAGTGCGTAAAAGAGGTACTTAAAACAAAGGGTCAGCCAAACCTTATGGTGAAGACTGGACTTTATATATTTTCAAACGATCTCCGGCTCGATGATAACCCAACTCTGCGGTTGGCAGCATCTGAAATGGACCAGCTAATTTGCTTTTACGCCGATGACAACAATCCTTCTAGCGAAGTGCACCAAGGAAGAGGCGGAAGGTCAGGCCGTCGAAACCAATTCCTGCATGAATCCTTGACTGCGTTAGATAACAACCTTCAACACTATGGACATCGCCTTGTCTTTCGAAAGCAACCGCTAACTGACGCCGTAGCCGAATTAATCAGTTTACACAATGTCACTCATATCTACGGGTCAATTAACGTAGGAAGGCATTCGAACTGTCAATGGGATCTGTTGAAAAAAGAGCATCCAACAATTTCGTTCCAACAACGGCATAGTCACACCATATTTAACCCAGAGGATTTACCGTTCACCGTTGATTCTCTGCCGTTTACGTTCTCAAAGTTCCGCAGACAAGTAGAAGACATATTAGTAGACTTCCCTGCCCCCAAACCAAAGTCCTTACCTCCCCCCCCTGCAAACCTAGCCAGAGAAAACACAGTACCAAATCTCTGTGATATAACCCCTGGTAGTTACTTTACGGGCGGCGCAAATATTGGCTGGGCACACGTTAATCAATACTTCAACAAGGGTTTGGCGAGCACCTATAAGACCACTCGCAACGGCCTCGATGGCATGGATTACTCGACGAAGTTTTCTCCATGGTTAGCTAATGGCTGCGTATCAGTAAAGTCAGTTATAGCAAGACTGAAACTCTACGAACGAGATTTTGAGCAAAATGAATCAACCTATTGGATCTATTTCGAGCTCCTTTGGCGAGAATATTTCCAGTGGTACGCCCACCGACATAAAGACCGACTTTTCGATTTTTCTGGAATTTCGTTAGTCAAGCCGAAGACGAGCTTTTACGCAGAGCGTTATCAAAAATGGTGCCATGGCAATACACCGTATCCAATTATTAATGCACTGATGAAACAGCTGAAAGCCACAGGGTATATGTCCAACCGCGGACGGCAGCTCATTGCTAGCTGCTTTGTCCACGAGCTGAGCCTCGATTGGCGCTATGGTGCTGCTTATCTCGAACAGCACCTCATCGATTACGATGAGGCTTCAAATTGGGGCAATTGGCAGTATTTAGCTGGGGTAGGTGCAGATCCAAAGGGCCATCGAAAATTTGATTTACACAAACAAACTGAAATTTACGATCCTGATGGCGAGTTCGTAAAGCGCTGGGCGGGAAATCAGGCTGACAGTAAATTAGATTCAGCTGACGCATCAGACTGGCCGGTATAATCCACAACTTGCTTTGTCAAAAGTACCCCTGGCAAAAGTAACCTCTGTTGGAGATTCTGAATAACTTATTACATCCGGCAGTAAGATATAAAAGATCGATATTTAGAATATATCAAGACGATTAAATAAAACTACTAGACCAGACGCTGGCCTTGGGAATAAACTATTGCAACGATCAAAGTTAACGCTGACCCATATTAGGAGGAAAAAATGATTGGAGTAAATGAAATTTTCCCTTCATTCGAAAAGAATGGAGTGGATGGAGACGAATTAGTAACAAAAAGCAGCTCTGACTATACAGGATGGAGAGTTTTCTACTTTTATCCCAAGGACTTTACCTTTATTTGCCCAACAGAAATCGTTGCGATGGATAAATTACTGGAAGAAGCTTCAGTTGCAGGATTTAGCGGAGATAATGAATTCTGTAAAAAGGCTTGGAAAGAGTCCGATGAAGCATTGGGTAAAATCAAACACACTCTATTAGCGGATTGTGGTCTCACCCTATCTCATGAGTTGGGCATTGTTGATTTAGATGCACAGGCATCCCTGAGGGCGACTTATATTGTTGACCCAGACGGTAAAATTCAGCATGTTTCAGTCAACGCATTAGACACAGGTAGAAATGCAGATGAGATTTTAAGAACTTTACAAGGTCTTAAAGCTGGCGGCCTAACTGGTTGCGCTTGGAATCCAGGTGATAACTTCGTAGCTTAATAAAATCACAGTCAGCAAGTATGCTGTGATTAATAAAATTAAGGGCTTGGTTGCAACAGTTACCAAGCCCTTTTTTTGAGAATGAATCAAAATATAATGGAGCGGTATTGTAGAGCACCGTTTTATCTTGTTGGCATCTGCACTATGCTTTGTCCGATTACCTTGCCACACAATCGCCAATTAGCTGCAGGTAGCTAGCTGCCAATTTGATTTTCAAACATATAAATCTATCAGCGACTTCAGGTGCTCCATCAGGATTCTCTAGGCGCGGGACGCTTGGTACATTGCATCACTTTAATTTTAGTTCCTATAGATGGTCTCTTACTACAATTAACCCCTTGAGCTCGGGCACCATATCTCTCCATATATCTATTCACATGGGGTGTTAAAGCAACAATCTGATCTTGAGACAAGGAATTATGCAATTGGTCCAATAATTTACGCCATGTCTTCTCTCTCGCCTCTGCGGCAACATTCAACCAAAGATAAGCTTGCGCGTAATCTTGACTGACCCCTGACCCACCCATATACAACAATGCGAGATTATATTGAGCGACCTTGTTCCCAAGTTTGGCTGCTTTCTCTAGTTGGTCAAAAGCAGCTTCATAGTCCTGTCGTCGAAGTGCTGACATACCTACGTCCAACGCTTGCTCGAACACCCATATCTCGGACGTATTGTCGGCATCGGCGGGTTCAATATGCAGCAGGAGTATTATTACCATGCTTATAAATAATTTGTTCATTTTAGAATTCCCTTTTCATAACGCCCAAACAGATGTCCAGAAACCGTCAATTTTTCTCGATCTATAATCTCAAATAATGCCTGCAATTTGAAATTTTTTCTTCACAAATTACTATGAGATTTCATCTAGCTTCTATCTAGCCTAAAATTTAGATCGCATGAGTTACTAGAAAGAGGGTAATCACCTAAAGAATAGAATCCTCCATTGGAGAGTTCTACCCTTTAAGTTCGTTTTACTAAGTTGAGTCTAATTTTAAATACACGAATTCCCCATTGAAATCCGAATAATATTTAATCGGTATTTGGCACTGTTTCAGTCGACAACAGAAGTAGTTTTCGATAATGTTTAACCTATTGTTTCGTCACTCGGAGAGCCCCTTTGAGCAATATTATTACCGACGTCATTGCCGGCGTTGGACAAATCACCCTTGACCGGCCTGCAGCCCTCAATGCCTTAAACTTAGATATGGTTCGCGCTATGAATAAGGTCTTAACTGAATGGCATGAGGATCCCGCCGTTGAGGCGGTTGCAGTTCGAGGTTCCAACAGAAATGGTCCTTTTGGTGCTTTTTGTGCCGGCGGTGATATTCGCTTTTTTTATACTGCAAGTATTGCCAATGACCCGGATCTAGAGGCATTTTTTACCGAAGAATATCGACTTAACCACTTAATTTTTAACTACTCAAAACCCTACATTGCCTTCATGGATGGCATTGTAATGGGCGGTGGCATGGGGATTTCCCAAGGGGCCTCGCTACGTATTGTCACCGAGCGCACTAAAATCGCCATGCCAGAAACTAACATTGGTTTATTCCCGGATGTAGGTGGTGGCTATTTTTTGCCAAAGTGCCCGGGATACAGCGGTGAATACTTGGGCCTGACAGGGAAGGTGCTGGTCGGCACTCAGGCACTGGCAGCTGATTTAGCGGATCGAGCTATAAATAGTGACAACCTAGAAGATTACTGGGACAGTCTCACCAATAATGAGATGATGACAGTAGATCAGCGTATTAGTCGACTGCACAGTGTTATCGATAGTGCCAAACTAAAAGAAGATGATAGTTGGTTAAGCCCAGAAATAGATGGGACTTTTAACTTCGATACCCCGGCCGAAATCATGGAAGCACTGGAGAATAGTGGATCCCCCTGGGCAATGGAAACTCTTCAGGTTTTGGAAAAACGTTCTCCTCTGATGCTACATGTATCACTGCGACAAATTCGACTAGGCCGCCACATGACTCTTGCAGATGAACTGAGGCTAGAGCGTACGTTAGTACAACACTGTTTTTATATGCACCATCTTAAGCGCACTGGTGCGCAGACTGAAACTGTGGAAGGGATTCGAGCCTTGGTCATAGATAAAGACCATAGTCCAGCATGGAACCCAACATGTATTGAAGATGTTAGCTCAGAAATGGTCGATCCGTTCTTTGTTAGCCCTTGGGCAGAGCCTGACCACCCTTTGGCTGACCTTAATTAGGACTGGTAATGGCAACGCCCTGCTTAAAAGTACTACTGGATAGTTCACAATTCTTAAAAAATTCAATGATTCGGGTGAACGCGCCGTTACCGAGGACTTTTCATAGAATATTAGCGTCCGGCGAGATAGGTAGACTATGTCTTTTGAGTTGCTCGAAGAGTTAGTCACCTGCCCCTTCTGCTGGGAAACAATTACTATCCTAGTTGATCCCTCAGAGTCTCAAACCTATACCGAAGATTGTTTTGTCTGTTGCCGCCCTATACTTATCGACACTGAAATTAATGGTGACAATGTGCAAGTCAGAGTGACGCAAGAAGACTTAGGCTTTTAGATCACGGCTCATCCTTCACTTTCTATTTTTGTCAAAATCCGTTTGAATGGGGGTATTGAATAATTTTAGATTGTTGAGGGCTAGGTTATGAAGCACCTGTTTATGGTTTTTATATTGACTCTACTTGCAGCTTGTAACAGCTCGGAACAACCCCCGACATCTGCCCGAGATGATCTACCTCAAATCCTGTATTCTGGTGGCGACATTATTACTATGAGTGATGATTCTCATCTTGAGTATGCAGATGCAGTAGTAACTAACAACGATATTATTCTGTTTGTAGGCTCAAAAACTGAGGCCGACGCTAAGTACCCAGATGCCAAGCATCATAGTCTTAATGGTAA
>ENA-ORXI01000525-ORXI01000525.1-sediment-metagenome-genome-assembly--contig:-NODE-525-length-31808-cov-16.216192_pt1 | contig 31808 bp, 23 predicted proteins | sample MGYA00237861_ERZ511468 | MGnify/ENA primary metagenome ERZ511468 (study PRJEB26299, sample SAMN06266213) | sediment metagenome | isolation source: Hudson Canyon methane seep mesocosm | place... | reverse complement strand
GTTAATGAATCAAAGCTTAGAATTAGAGTTATTAGAAGAGATTAAGGATTTAAAGCAAGAAATTAAAATTATCAAAGGTGAGGAGCATTTTAAAGTAAGCCCTAAGCCGAGTTATCAATACAGTAAAATTAAAGAAAGTGATTTAGAGCAATTATTTGAGATTGAACGCCAAATCGACAAAACTGTTTTTGAACAATGGTTTAATCAAAGTGTTGATTTTAATAATGATGTAGAAGCAATGCTGATTGATTTAATTACGGAAAATCAAGATTTAATTGAGTGTTATAGCGAAGAAGATTTAAAAGTTAATTTTATTATTCCCCTATTAAATAAAATCCATTTTAAATCTGTGAGTGATAATGTGCGTGGATTCTATGAGCAATCTTTAACATATGAGACTGACACCTTTATTTTTAATGGCACGACTGATTTTATGGTGTCTTTAGGGTTATTAAAAAGTAAAACCCCGTATTTTTTTATTCAGGAATTTAAACGCAGTGAAGAATATGGTAATCCTCGGCCACAGTTAGTCGCTGAATTAATTAGTGCCATTGAATTAAATGGCTGGAAAACCATTAAAGGGGCTTATGTGATTGGGGCGATGTGGTATTTTGTCGTGCTAGAAAAGCTTGCGGAAAATAAATATCAATATTTTGTGTCACATCATTTTGATGGTATGCGTTTAGATGACTTAAAAGCGATTTATCACAATTTACTCACGGTTAAATCAGAAATTATTAATACCATTCAGCTCAATAAACACAAGTAACCTCATTGAAATAATCGCAGGGTCTATTTTTCTGTTAGAATAATTTCAATTCGTTAAAGACTATAATTTTTGGAGTGCTGCACAGGCTAAATAATGAAAATATTGCAATTTTTTAAATATTTTGCCGTTGACCCTGTTAATTTTAGTTTAAAAGCTAAAATACTTTCATTATTAGCCTGTTTCTGTTCGATTTTTTTCATTGTTTTAATTACCAAAATCATTTCTCCATGGGCAAATCATCCTTTGATTGTCGCCTCTATGGGGGCATCTGCGATTATTCTGTTTTTTATTCCTAATAGCCCCTTAGCACAACCGTGGCCTTTTATCGGCGGGCAGTTGGTTTCTGCCATAGTGGGAGTTTTTTGTGCAATTAATATTTCTAATCCGTTAACGGCTGAAGCAACGGCGGTCGGTGGTGCAGTGCTGCTGATGTTGTTGCTACGTTGCTTACATCCCCCAGGAGCCGCAACGGCTTTAACGCCTGTTATGGCGGGTCAAGCTGTCAGTGATTTAGGCTATTCGTTTGTGATTATTCCGGTCGCGATTAATATTATTAGTATGTTATTACTGGCGATTATTATTAATCGTTGGGTTTTAAAGCGTAGCTATCCTAGTCCTTTACCGATAAAAAAAAGACATCGCCAACGGCATGTTATTTCTATGCCAAGCCATCAAATGGGCTTTGTGGAAGAAGATATTGATTTGGCGTTAAAACAAAGCGATGTGTTTATTGATATGACGCGTGCAGAATTGGGTCATTTATTAATGCGAGTTAAAAAAAATGGTTTTCAACGTCTAACCGGTGAAATATCGTGTGCGGATATTATGATTACAGAGATTATCACGCTTGAGTATGGCACGGAAGTAGAAGATGCCTGGCAACTTATGAATGAACATAAATTAAAAGTCATGCCGGTTATTGATAAAGCGAATCGCATTATTGGCATTTTAACGTGGAATGATTTTTTTAAAGGCATTGATTTAAGTGTGCGGGGGGATATTCAGGCTAAATTTCAGCAATTTATTCGCCGTACGCCTGATGTGAACAGCTCTAAACCTGAATCTGTAGGTTTTATTATGACCCCAACAGTGATTACTGCATCGGAAAGTATGCATATTGTTGAATTAATTAAGTTGATGTCGATTGAAGGTCATCGGCAAATTCCTATTATTAATGCTGAAAAACGCTTAGTCGGTATGGTCTATCAAGCCAATTTAATTGCCGCACTTTATAATCAACAATTAGCCACTGATAATTAAAAATAGTCTATGTTTACACCCTGTCCTTTTTCTAAAGATTACACCATTCCAAAGCAACAGGCTTGGTTTTTATTAAAGGGATTTTATTTTTATCGGCTTATTTTATCGTGTTTATTATTAGGCTTATATTTTTCATCGTTTAGTTCGGTGATTGTTAATAGCCAGTTTTTATCATTATATTTTTATAGCAGTCTTAGTTATTTAAGTCTAAGTGGCGTGGCTATATTTCTCATTTCTAAACAGCTTGGTAGTTATGCAAGTCATGCCCAAGTTTTAGTGTTTAGTGATTTGATTTGTATTACCTTGATTATGCATGCGTGTGGCGGTATATCAAGTGGTTTAGGTGCCTTGATGTTGGTGTCTACCACGGCAGGTGGCGTCTTAATTGGTGGACGTTGTGCGATGTTATTTGCTGCGATTGCCAGTTTATTTGTCTTTGCGGAACAGGCGTATAATTATCGTGTTGGTGAATTTGACAGTGCTGATTATCCGTATTCGGGAATGTTAGGGGCGGGGTTTTTTACCTTGGCTTTTTTGGCTTATATTTTAGCAAAACGGACTGAATTAATTAGTCGTTTGCAAGAGGCTGAAATAACCTCGTTAGAAGCGTTAAATCAATCGATTATTCAATATATGCCATTAGGTATGATTATTACCAATCGCCAACAAGTGATTAGTTATTATAATGAAGCCAGCTGTCGTTTATTAGAACAGCTTAAATTACCGCCTAACTTAGCCGCTATATCATTTGAGTTGGGGGTAGGTTTTGATGCTTGGTTACAAGCACCTAATAAAAATTTTTTAAGGCTAACGTTGCAAAATGAATTAGATTTACAAGTGCAGTTTTCAGTGTTGCCGACTGAATCACATCATTATTATATGCTGACTTTAGAAGATGTGGCGGGCTATAATCAACGGGTTCAACAGGCAAAATTAGCGTCTTTAGGACGACTGACCGCCAGTATTGCGCATGAAATTCGTAATCCTCTCGGAGCAATTAGTCATGCCGGACAATTATTAGCAGAAGCTAACTATTTAGATGAAGGGGATAAGCGTTTAGCCGCGATTATTCAAAAGCATAGTTTGCGGATTAATGAAATTATCGAAGATATTTTACAACTTTCCCAGCAGCGTGATTCTCACCAGCAACGTTTCATTATACAAGATTGGTTAAGTGAATTTTTAATGCGTTTTAACAGCGAAAATAAAGGCTATCAACAGCAGTTTTCGTTAGAAAGTAATGATATTAGCCAAACCATTATTTTTGATAAAGGTCATTTAACGCAGATACTCACTAATTTATGTGAAAATGCGTTGAAATATGGCTATGTGACCCATAAACCGATTAAAATTAAGTTAACCAAACAAAAGCACCGTTGTTGTATCGATGTGATTGATTATGGCGAAGGCATTGCCACGGATAATTTAAAATATATTTTTGAGCCTTTTTTTACCTCATCGCATTCGGGAACGGGGTTAGGCTTATATATTTGTCGTGAATTAGCCCAATTAAATCAAGCAACGATTAGTTATCATGTATTAGATGATGAGCAAGGGTGTTATTTTCGGCTTTGTATTTCAAATACGAGTTAAAGGAATTTTAGAATGGCGATAGCAAGAGCATTAATTATTGATGACGAAGAAGATATTCGTGAATTATTAGCAATAACGTTAAATCGTATGGATATTAGCACCGAAGTCGCCGCTGATATTAGAAGTGCGAAAAAGTTATTAACGCTTTATCATTTTGATGTCTGTTTGACGGATATGCGGCTGCCTGACGGTGATGGCTTGGTGTTACTCAAGAAATTACAAGATACGCAACCAGAATTACCGGTGATTGTGATTACGGCTCATGGTAATACCAGTTTGGCGGTGAAAGCGATGAAACAAGGGGCATTTGATTTCCTATCAAAACCGATTGATTTAAAAGGGCTACGGCAAATCGTTACCCATAGTTTAAAAGTGAATCAGCCACAGCCATCTAAGCCCAGCGAGCTGAAATTATTAGGTGATTCAGCGGTTATGCAAGGCATTCGTACTAAAATAAAAAAAATTGCCTGTAGCCAAGTGCCGGTTTATATAAAAGGTGAATCAGGTGTTGGTAAAGAATTAGTGGCACGTTCAATTCATGACCAAAGTAGTCGCGAGGGTGATTTTATTGCGGTCAATTGCGGGGCTATTCCTGCTGAATTAATGGAAAGTGAATTTTTTGGTCATAAAAAAGGCAGTTTTACCGGAGCACATGACGATAAAGTCGGTTTATTTCAGGCGGCGGAAGGCGGGACATTATTTTTAGATGAATTAGCCGATTTGCCATTGCTGTTACAGGTGAAATTATTACGTGCCTTGCAAGAGAAAAAAATCAGGCCGATAGGCTATGCTCAGGAAATAAATATTGATATTCGTTTATTAAGTGCGACGCATAAAGATTTGAATCAATTAGTGCAGCAAGGGGAATTTAGGCAGGATTTATATTATCGGGTAAATGTGATTGAATTAGAAGTACCGCCTTTACGCCAGCGACGGGAAGATATTTCTCCGTTATGTGATTATTTTCTGACCGAGATTGCGGCGAATAATCAAATAGAGCCAGTGCCGTTATCTGACGAAGCATTAAATGTTTTAATGCATTATCCATTTTTAGGTAATGTACGCGAGTTAGTCAATATTTTAGAGCGAGCGGTGGCATTATATGAAGGTGAGCATATTACGCCAGAGGATTTAAATTTACCGACTGAAATCGATTCTCGCTTAGATGTTAAAACCTATCAGTCAGCAACGCGTTCTTTGGAAGATTATTTAAATGCAATAGAAAAAAAGGTGATTAGTCAGGCCTTAAATGATAATCAAGGTAATGAAGTGACAACGGCTGAACAGTTAGGTTTAAGTAACCGTTCATTAGCCTATCGTCTAAAAAAATTGGGATTATAATTATTCTAAGGGTAAATTCGCTTTTTCCCATTCAGGGATACCGCCACGATAATAAAAGACCTTTGTCCAGCCCCATGCTACTGCTTTTTGACTGGCAATGGAACTTGCTTTACACCATTCGCCATTACAATAAAAAACTACTGGTTTATCTTTAGCGACTACCTTTAATAAACTCGCCTCTGTGAGTGTTGATTTGACATCTAAATGCACTGCCCATTGTATATGTTCGTCAGCATAATATTTTATTCCCCTGACATCAACAAATATCACCCCTTGATTCATCAAGGATTTTGCTCTTTTTGTGGTGACAGTGGTTGCACCTGCAACGGTTTCAGGGGCTAAACTTCTTGCCCATAATGACTGACTGAATAGATAAAAACTACACAGTAGCATTAGGGTTAATTTTTTAATTATCATTTTTTACTCCTAAAAAAATCGATAGTGGGGCGTAGGCTTTTTAGCCTACTATTTTAAAAAGTAGACTAAAGTCTACGCCCCACACAAAAATACGATATTCCAATATGGATGGGTTTTAGCTATGTTTTAACATAGTTCTGTTGAAAATTAATGATATTTCTTGATAAAAATCAGCAAGCATCGTATTGTTGTATTATTAAATGCTAATAAATAAGTTAGTCAGTCAGTATTAAGGTAGGTTAAAACTATGCAGTTAAAAATTTTAGTGTGGTTAAGTCTTGTTTTTTCACCCTCATTGATGGCATTGCCTGCTTTATCAGTGGTTGAAGTAGAACAAGGTATTTATGTGCATTTTGGTCAACACCAATTTCCCAATAAAACGAATCATGGGGCGATTGCCAATATTGGCTTTATTGTAGGCGAACAATGTGTAGCGGTGATTGATACCGGCGGCAATCCTGAACAAGGTTATGCCTTAAAAAAAGCCATAGAAAAAATCACGGATACACCCGTGTGTTATGTGATTAATACCCATGTACATCCGGATCATATTTATGGCAATATTGCCTTTAAACAGCCGAATGTTAAATTTATTGGTCATAAAAATTTAGCCAGAGCGATGGCAGCACGTAGTCATTATTATATTGATAAAGCCGCAGAGCAATTAGATGTGCATTTATTAGCGAAAGATATTATTGCCCCGACTAAGGAAGTTAAGCGGCAGTTAATGATTGATTTAGGTAATCGAAAATTAATGTTAACCGCTCACCCTACGGCTCATACCGATAATGATGTCAGTGTATTGGATAAAAAAACCAATAGTGTGTGGTTGTCTGATTTGTTATTTGTAAAACATATTCCGGTTCTTGATGGCAGTTTAAAAGGTTGGCTTAAAGAATTAAATAAATTAGAAAAACATGCTTATAAAACCGTTATTCCCGGTCATGGTGCGGTCGTAACGGATTGGCCAAAAAGTATGCAGCCTGAAAAACAGTATTTAGAACGGTTATTAATCGAGATTAGAGCAATGCTTGCAAAAGGTCAGTTTATTGAGCAAGCGATAGAACAAGTGGGTTATTCAGAAAAATCAAAATGGTTATTATTTGATAAATATCATAAAAGAAATGTGACTTCTGCTTTTGCTGAATTAGAGTGGGAAGATTAAGCCTGTTAATTTAAGAGAGAATAAAAATGAAAAAGAGTGTGATTAAGGTGCTGATTTTTTGCCTATTATTAACACCCATCTGGGTTTCTGCGGCAAAAAAAGATGAAGTAAATTGGAATTATGTACTGAAAAAACAGTATTTTCGTGGACAAACGATTATTGAATCCGATGATATTATTGAAATTGAAGTGCCTTACAGGGCAGAAGATCCCGCATTAGTACCGATAAAAATTATCAGTAAAATTAAACAAACGTCGCAAAATTATATTAAAAAAATATTGGTCTTAGTGGATAACAATCCGATGCCATTTGTGGGTGAATTTAAGTTTACGCCATTGTCAGGACAAGCCGATTTAGCGATGCGTATTCGTGTGAATAGTTATAGTTATATTAGGGTGATTGCTGAAACCAGTGAAGGCAAGTTATATATGACGAAGAAGTTTGTTAAAGCCAGCGGGGGATGTTCAGCACCGATAGGTAATGATTTAGATGCAGCAATGAAGCGTCTAGGTAAAATGAAGTTTAAATTTGATAAGCATCGTCAAGCTGGTAAGCCGCTGCAAACGCAATTATTAATTAGTCATCCTAATATTACCGGAATGCAAATGGATCAGGTGACTCGTTTTGTTAAAAAATCGCATTTTATTAAGCAGTTTAAGGTCACGTTTAATGGGCAATCGGTGTTAAAAGCAAAAGTTGATATAGCGATTAGTGCAGATCCTAATTTTAGATTTTATTTTCTACCCGAGCAGGGCGGAGAATTAAAAGCAGAATTTACGGATACATCTTGTGAATCAGCAGTGAGTCGTAAGGTTTGTAGCAAAGGCAAGCGTTATTCTATTAGCCAGATAATGACTGACTAATTATTTGCCATTAATCATATCGGTTTGCAGTGCTTCTTGGCGTAAGAGTTGCTGCATTTCATCGGCAGGCACGGGCTTACTAAATAAATAACCCTGAATTTCATCACATTGATGGGCTTGTAAAAAATTAAATTGACCTTTGGTTTCAACGCCTTCTGCGATAACGATTAAGCCTAAATCATGGCCTAAACTAATAATGGCACTGGTAATCGCTGAATTGTTATTACTTTTCATTAAATCAATAACGAAAGAGCGGTCAATTTTTAGTTTATTAATGGGAAAGCGGCTTAAATAACTAAGTGATGAATAACCGGTACCAAAATCATCAATGGAAAGTTTTACACCCAGTTGTCGAAATTTACTGAGTAATGAAACATTATGTTCAGAGCAGTCCATTAATAAGCCTTCGGTTAATTCTAGTTCTAAATAGCAGGGTAATAATAGTGTTTCCATTAGAACTTCTTGGACAATGTTTAATAAATTATGCTGTCTAAATTGTACTGCGGATAAATTCACAGCGACAGGGACGGCTTTTAAACCCATATCTTGCCATGCTTTATTTTGTCGGCACGCTTCTTTTAATACCCATTTGCCAATTTGGATAATAACGCCTATTTCTTCAGCCAAAGGGATAAACTGGTCAGGTGAAATTAAGCCCATTTCAGGATGAAACCAGCGTAATAAAGCTTCCATACCAATAATTTTACCGGTATTGGTATCTACTTGGGGTTGATAAAAAATTTTTAATTCATTGTTATCCAGAGCTTTACGTAAGCTAGTTTCTAAGGATAAACGCTCTAATGCTTGTGTACTCATGGCGGCGGAAAAAAATTCAAAATTATCACGACCATTATTTTTTGAGCAATACATCGCGGTATCCGCATTTTTTAATAATAGTTCATAACTATTGCCATCTTCTGGATAAACACTAATCCCAATACTACAGGTCACATGTAATTCATAATCATCAATGTGAAAAGGTAGCCGCATACTTTCGATGATTTTATTAGCGACGATTGAAATATCGCTAACCTCGGTGACATTGGCAATCATCATGGCAAATTCATCACCTGATAGTCGTGCAACCGTATCAGCATCTCGTATACATTGGCTAATACGTTTTGCCACTTCTACTAACATGTGATCGCCTAAACTATGCCCTAAGGAATCATTAATGGTTTTAAAATGATCTAAATCAAAAAAGATAATGCCGAGTTTGGTTTTTTCACGCACGGCGGTTTTAAGTCCTTGGTCTACTCGGTCAATAAATAAACGTCGGTTGGGTAACTGGGTTAAAGGGTCGTAGTTGGCTAAAAATTCGATATGAGCTTCGCTGCTTTTCTTTTCAGAAATATCACTAAAAATAGCAATATAATGCGAGACATTACCTGAATAATCATAAACGACACTAATAGAAATCCATTCTGGAAAAATTTGCCCATCTTTTTTTCGATTCCAAATTTCACCTTGCCAGTAACCCTCTAAAACTAAGGTTTCCCATAATTTTTGATAAAAGGTTTTATCATGTCTTCCGGATGATAAAATATTTGGATTTTTACCGATAATATCATTTGCGGTATAGCCGGTAATATTATAAAAAGCTTGATTGACCGAGATGACGGTATTATTAGCATCACTAATAATAATCGCATCCATTGAGGATTCAAATACTTTTGCGGATAAGCGTAAAGATTCTTCGACTCTGCGTTGTTCACGGATATCACGCATTACCATCCAAATTTCTACAGGTTCACCGGTGTCTGAATAGCGTAAAATTAATTGTGCGACCACGGGAATTTTTAGCTTATCACGGGTTAATAATTCTAATTCAAATTCAGAGGTATAGCCTTTAACCAATAATTCATGATGGACTAAGTGATTAAAACAGGCGATTGACTCTTCAGTCATAAAGCTGTAAATATTTTCGCCTTGCTCTTTTAATTCTTCGGGACTTTTGTCACAGCCGACTAGCTCTAAAAATGATTGATTACAATCAACCATAGCCCCTTCGAGTGATTTATCAATGGTAACGCCTTCAATGAGCACTTGTTGGGAAACCTTATCGGTATCAGAGACTGAAATGGCAATATGTGATAATTTAAAGAGTACTTTATAGCGTTCTTCAATTTCTTTAAGGGCTAATTCTGCTCGTAAGACACGTGAAGATTTTAACAGTGCTTTTTCAACAATAGCTAACTTAACCGGTTTAGCAACATAATGATGAATACCGAGTTCAATGGCTTTATGAAAATAACGCGGCTCTTCAAAGGCAGTGGTGAGTATAATTGGCGTATGAGGGGCAAGCTCTAAAATCTTTTCAGACATTAACAGGCCGTCCATAATCGGCATTAAAATATCAGACACGATAATATCAGGTTGATATTTTTTGAAGGCTTCCAAGCCTTTTTTACCATTAGCAGCGGTATAAACTTTTAAACAGCGTCTTTGTAAGTAAGTCTGTAACTGCTCTCGTACCTCATCTTCATCTTCTACGTATAAAATAGTGAGTGTACGCAAATAGAGCGTATCCGTTTTTTCGTCGTCATGATTAGAGTCGGTCATCGTCATTACCTTTTATTCTTTATTGGTTTTATTAAGTTTTAGATAATCAGGATTACTTGAGAGAATCGGCACACTAATTAAAAACTCCGCTCCCTGTTGTTTATTCGAGATTTCAATCTGTCCATTCATACTGCCTTCTATAATCATCCGTGACATATATAAGCCGATGCCAGTGCCACCTTCTTTAGTGGAATAATAGGGTTTAAACATATTTTCCAATACTTCATTATCATTAATGCCACCGCCACTATCCTGCACGGTTAATAGCACTTTATTTTGCTCAATAAAGAGTTTAATTTCAATGCTGCCTGTTGAGTCATGAGCTAAAATCGCCTCTTTCGCATTGGTTAATAAATTTAAAACAACCTGTGAATACTCGTTCAGTATACCGTAAATCAAGATGTCTGTTGGAAGCTCGGTTAAAATAGCAATACTATGGGCTTTAAAGCTTACTTGAACCAGTTTAATTGCCTCTTCAACCGCATCGGCTACTTTAAACACGTCACATACTTTATTGGGGCTAAAAAAATCTCTAAAATCATTGATGGTATTAGACATTTTATCGATATAACTAAAACCATTCTCAAGCTGTTTATTCAAATAGTCAGTGGTTAATTCATCAAACTGTTGTGCATCTTGAAGATTACCTAACAATAAGCCCAATGCATTAAGCGGTTGTCGCCACTGATGAGCAATATTATTAATCATTTCGCCCATGGTGGCTAATTTTGATTGCTGAATCAATAAATGATCTTTTTCTCTATTTTTTTGGGTAATATCTTCAACTCGGCGTTCTAGCTGTTCGTTGAATTGTCCAATTTCGGTAATTAAGCGGGAATTTTCGATTGCAATAGCGGCTTGTAAACTTAATAGTTCAATCATGTGTACGCGTTCTGGCGTAAAGACATTCGGTGTGAGTCGGTTTTCTAAATATAAAATACCGATTAAATCCGCTTGCCGCATAATTGGCACGCATAATAATGAGCGAATAGATAAGGCATTAATTTCGGGTAGGTTTTTAAATTCAGTAGATTCTAAGGCATCAGTTAATACCACGGGTGTCTCGGTACGACTGACATAATGCACAATGCCTTGGCAGATGTTGTCCATATCCTCTAGTGCTTGCGGGGGTAACTGTAAATCATCAGTATTTTGTTGCTTAGTGTGATTGTTTTTCATGCAAAACCAATTGTCATCAATTTTTTGCAATAAATAACCATATTGAGCACTCGAACATTCTAAAACCACGGTCATAATTTTAGAAAATAATTTATCAGGGTCAATCTCAGCGGATAAGGCTAACGATGATTTTACTAAATAATCAATATCTAAATCAGGCAAGACTAATTTTTCTGTAAAGTCTGCATTACCTAGATTATGGCTAATATCTTTGGCTTTATCTTTTAAAATAAGCGGATATTTTTCAATTAATTGAATTTCTTTGCCTTTATAACCACATTTTTGATATAGACACGTTGATAGTTTTAAATAATGTTGATAGCTACTCCAATGTTCTTGTAGCAGCCATTCAGCAAAAATTTCATTGAGATAGCCATTTAAAAATAGGTAATCCTGTTGACTGGCAGATTCTATGGCGGTGATATAAGCCATAAATATCTTCTCAGATGTACCACCAAAACACCGTAGCCATTCTGCTTCACATAAGGCTAAATAAGGTTTAAGCAACGGGCCTAAGTTTGCCCATATTTTTAATTGTTCTAATAACGGTGCTAAGGTTGATTCTAAGGTACTTTTATTGGCGGTGGATTCATGTTGATAGCGTAAAGCATTTAAAATTTTAAAGGCATACCATTGACGCTTTAAAACATTATCAGTCATACCCGTTAGAAATTCTTCAACAGCGTCTAAACATTCATCAGCCTGTTGATAGCGGCCATAATAATAATGGCTCATGGCTAATAAAACATAATAACTGCCTGCTGAGGCAACATGATTTTTACTTTTCCATAAGGCTAACGTAGCTTGCATAGAGCCGTTTATTTTATTTTTTTCGGTACGCATCGGTTCTATCCACGCCGCTTTAACGGCTTCCGCTAATCCAACTGAAAAAAATAATTGATTCTTATTAGAAAAATCTAAACATTCTTGGATAGTGGTTTCAAGCATATTAAAATCATGCCCATAGACTTGTAAATTCCACATTAAGGGGCCGTAAGTTAAGCCTGCATTGTATAAATCACCACAATTATTACCACACTGAATGCCTTTACGGCAATATTCAATAATCTCTTTCGGGTGACTGCGTGAATGCATATTACACCAGACAATGCCATTCATGCCTCGCGTTGCTCCAAAGGTGTCAGGGTATTTAGCACATAAATCATGAGCTAAATCTTGATAATGAAACGCTTGTTCAAATTTTCCCTGTTCGCCTAAATTAAGTCCCATAATCGAAAAGGAGTAAATAACCGATTCATCCATACCGCCTTGTAAGCAATGCAGCGTTGATTGGGCAGCGGCTAAATAAAGCTGTGAAACTAAACCTGACATATATAAATCAGGAATTAATTCGCTGTAAAAGGCGAGTTCAATTTTATTTTTACGGTGTTCAGTAAACGGCATCTTTAAAATAGTCTGCCAGATATTATGATAATCATCTTGAATTAAGTTCATTAAGGTAGTTAATGACTTTTTGGCGACATGAGAATCCATAGGAATGGCTTTATCAAAATAATTTAAGCCTTTATTAGCAATATCAATGGCTTTAATAAAATTTCCAATAGACGATAAAGAGGTGGTTTGTTCGGCTAACGCTTCTGCTCTATCTAAATCACTTTTTGCTCGTTCTAAGAGTTGGTTTAATAATATTTCCGATTGCTCATAACGCCCGCTCATTAATTCTGTTTTTGCTAATTTTTGATGTAAGCGGTACATTAATTCATAGTTATCTTGCCAGTCATTCGTCGACAATAAATCGAGTCCTTGATGATAATATTCATTCGCAGCACTGGTTGCTAAGGTATTTAAGGCTTTATTCCCTGCGTATAAATTAATATAGGCGAGTTTTAAACATTGTGCATGGTCATTATCAGCAACCATTTTATGAGAGCCTAAATTAAGATGTGCAGCAATGGTAAATAATTTATCTTGTTGCTCTAAGCTGCTATCTAATTTTAAATGAGCTAATAAATGTTGACCCACTTGCCAATGAATCGCTTGCCGTTGTTCGGTTGAAATAAGCCGTAAAACCGCTTCTTGAACTCTATCATGTACAAATTGAAATTCAGTTTTACTTTCTATTAATAAACCGAGTTTTAATACCGGTTTGAGTAATTCAAACAGGGTTTTTAGTTTAAGTTGTTTGATTAAAATAATATCTTCAACATTAAAACGATTGCCCATGCAGGCACAGAGCTTAATAATATCTAAGGTTTGTTCGCCTAGCTGTTCTACTTTAACGCCAAACATATCGACAACGCTGGTGGGCATATTAGAATGACGAATTTTATCCATGTCCCAAATCCATTCACCTTGTTCACTAAATTGCAGTAATCCTTCACTATGCAACCAAGAAAGACTTTCACTGACAAATAGCGGATTACCTTCAGTTAGGGTCTCTAAAAAATCAGCTATTTGTTCGGTTTGTTGTATTGGTAAATCTAAAATATAAGCGACCATTTCATAACAGGCTCTTTGTTCTAAACAGCCGATATAAACTTCTTTGCAGGCGATATTTTGTTTTTTAATTTCTTGCAGTAAAAACATTAAAGGGTGGTGTTTATCCACTTCATTGTTGCGGTAGGCTCCGATAAAGAACAAATAGGGAAAATCATCACTGTTGGCAAATAAATGTTGTAAAAAATCGAAAGTAGCACTATCGCACCATTGTAAATCATCAATAAATAACACCAAGGGATGCTCTTCTAAGCTGATAGCGGCTAAGAAATCAGCAAATAAATTATTAAAACGGTTCCTTGATTCAACAGGGGGTAATAAATGAACGGCGGGTTGTTCGCCTAATAAAATAACTAATTCAGGAATAACATCGGTAATGACTTTAGCTTGATTGCCGAGAACGGATAAAATATGCGTGCGCCATTGCTCTACTCGCTGATCGCTTTCTGTTAAGAAGGTGCGAATCAAATTACGTAAGGCTTGAATTAAGGAGCTATAAGGAATATTTTTTTGGTATTGGTCAAACTTACCTGCCGTAAAATAGCCTTTATTTTCCACCAAGGGGCGTTGTAATTCTTGAATTAAACGGGTTTTACCAATACCCGGTAAGCCTGAAATAAACGCGGTATGAAATTGATTTTTAGTCGTTACCTGTGCATATTCATCTAGAATAATCTTAGCTTCTTTATCGCGTCCGACCATTTTAGAAATAAAAACGATGCGGCGCGTATGGTCAGCCAAACCTAATGAAAAATTGTTGACCTTGTTATAGTGTTTATATTGTTCGGCACAGTGTTGTAAATCAGCATATAAACCCATGCCTGTTTGATAGCGTTTTTCAGGTTCTTTAAAGCACATTTTTGCGACGATACTTTCTAACATAGTCGGTATGTGGGCTTGTATATAATGAATGGGAATCGCTTCTTCAGCTAAATGTGAATGAATGAGTTCTAAGGGGTCAACGGTTCTAAAAGGCAATTTTCCCGTTAATAGTCGGTAGAAAATAATACCTAGAGAATAAATGTCGGTTGAAAATTCAATGCGGTGATTAATACGCCCTGTTTGTTCAGGGGAAGTGTAAGCGAGTGTGCCTTCAACAAAGTTTTTATCATAAATAAAATGACTAATTTCTTGAATATCAATGGGATTTAAAAAATCAATTAATTTAATTTCATTGGTCTTCGGATTGACTAAAATATTGTTGGGCTTGATGCCGCCATGAATGATGCCTGCCTCATGTACAGCATTAACGGCTAAGACTAATTGAGCGGCAATATCAAAAAATTCTTCGAGTGAAAATTGGGTGTTTTTGTTTAGCAATAAGCTTTCTAAGGTTTGGCCTACAAAGAAATCTCGTACAATAAATTGCTGATGGTGATAGGTGTCAAAACTAATAGGGGTAATGACTGATGGGTGTTGAATGATTTTGAGTCGTTCAATTTTTTGCTCAAGATAATTGCGTTGATTATCATCAATCGCCCGTTTTAACACCTTAATAATTAATATTGTTTTCGGGTTATTTTTTAAAAAAGCCTTATAAACAGTTGCGTTTAAGCTATCGCCTAAACATTCCAATATTTCATAATAGGGTAATGATAATTTGGTTGTTGCTGTTGATACTTGCATTTTATATGACTCATAAAAAATAAGGTATAAGTCATATTGTACGCTAATACTAGCTATTGAGTTAATGGGGCGAAGGCTTTATCCTCCTTCAGGTGTAATAAAAAAAGCCTTCGCCCCAATAATAATACGCCAAAGTTTTATGAAAAAGCCGTGACATATAAAGTAAGCCTATCTAAGCTTAAAGAGACACGAGTGATATCTGGGTTAAATTAATTGGAATGCATATCAATAATTTCAGGGCTGATATTTAAATCAGATTGCACCGTATCATTACGCAAGTCTTCAATATGTTGTAAATAGGCATCATCAATATCACCGGTAATATATTGGTGGTCAAAACATGAGGTATCAAATTGAGTGATTTCTTCATTGCCTTTTTGCACTGCGTCAATTAAGTCGTGTAAATCTTGATAAATCATTTTATCCGCTCCGATGGCTTTACACACTTCTTCGGTGGTGCGGTTATGAGCAATGAGTTCATGTGCAGCAGGCATATCAATACCATACACATTAGGATAACGTACTGCGGGAGCGGCTGATGCAAAATACACTTTTTTAGCCCCTTTATCGCGTGCCATTTGAATGATTTGTTCTGAGGTCGTGCCGCGAACAATAGAATCATCCACTAATAAGACATTTTTGCCTTCAAATTCTAAACCAATCGCATTGAGTTTTTGTCTTACCGATTTTTTACGCATTTGCTGGCCGGGCATAATAAAGGTGCGTCCGATATAACGATTTTTCATAAAGCCTTCACGGAATTTTACATCCAAAGTGTTCGCAAGTTGTAAGGCAGAAGTGCGGCTGGTATCAGGAATAGGAATGACGACATCAATATCGTGGTCAGGCCATTCTTTGAGGATTTTATCGGCGAGTTTTTCACCCATGCGTAAGCGGGCTTTATAAACAGAAATATTATCGATAATAGAGTCGGGACGGGCAAAATAAACATATTCAAAAATACACGGTGAATAAGCGGTTTCTTCGGCACATTGTTGAGTATGTAAGGCACCATTTTCTTCAATGAAAATCGCTTCACCCGGTGCTATATCACGAACCAGTTCAAAATCTAACACATCCAATGCGACACTTTCAGAGGCAATCATAATTTCGGTGCCTTGTGCTGATTGACGTTGCCCATAAACAATAGGGCGAATGCCATGTGGATCTCTAAAACCAACGATACCAATATTAGGAATCATAATAACCACCGCATAAGCGCCGCGACAACGATGATGCACGCCCTGAACGGCTTTAAAAATATCATTTTTATTCAGTTTTAATTTGCCTAAGCGTTGTAATTCATGAGCAAAAATATTTAATAAGACTTCTGAATCGGAGTTGGTATTGAGGTGACGCTGGTCTTCAATAAACAATTCACGCTTAAGTTGTTGAGTATTAGTTAAATTACCATTATGAGCTAAGGTGATACCAAACGGTGAATTAACATAAAAGGGCTGGGCTTCTGATGAACTAGAACAGCCTGCCGTTGGGTAGCGAATATGAGCAATGCCCATATTACCTTTTAATTTCATCATTTGTTCAGTGCTAAACACATCACGGGTTAAACCATTATCTTTGCGTAAATGTAAACGCCCTTTATCACAGGTAATGATGCCTGCAGCATCTTGTCCGCGATGCTGAAGGACAGTAAGAGCATCATATAAATCTTGATTAACATTTTGATGAGAAACGATTCCAGCAATACCGCACATAGCTTGTCCTAAATTTGAGAAGATTGTAGTTGTTTGAGTTGTTCAATTTGCGTTGGAAATTCAATTTTTCCGATATCATCGGGAAGCTGCTTATGTATCCAAAGCGAAAGTTCACTAAAATAAGGTAATAATATTGAGACTTGCCACCAATTACTTTTAGGCAGGGGCGTGATGCCAGCCAACATGACTAATATCACAATAATAATCAGTCCTCGCCCTATACCAAAAAAACCGCCCGCAAATCTATCTAAACCTGATAAACCAATTTTATTGACTAATAATCTTAATAAGTATGAGATTAATGCCCCAACAATAAAGGTGCCAATTGAAATGATTGCAAAAGCGGCTGCCATACGAAAAGTCGCATTACTGATAGTATCGGCTAATAATTCGGCTAAGGGTGTGCTGAATGTAAAGGCCAATGATGCGGCGAGTACCCAGGTAATGAGTGCAATGGCTTCTTTAATCAGCCCTCTGAATAAACCGACAATAAAGGAGAGGGTAATAATACTTAAAATAGCATAATCAACAATCGTCATTGTCATCATTCTGAGACTAACAGCGTCGAAATACTATAAAGTTTTTCAAGGCGTTTTTGATTTTTTGTAGCGACTTTTTTATTAATTTCAGGTCCCACGCGTAAACGAAATAATTTACCATTAGATGAGGGGGCGGTATCAACAAACGCGGTAAATTTTTGCTGTCTTAGTTTGTCACGAAATTCTAAGGCATTTTGTTTATTACCAAAACTGCCGATTTGAATGGTCCAGCTTTTTAAGTGGGTGTCGGTTTTAATGGCGGTTGTTATCTTTTGCGATTGTAAATTGACCTGAGCGGGGATGGCTCTTGAGGTTATTTCTTGACGCGAGCGGGGGATACTGTCGAGCTGAGATTGCATGGCTTGTATTTCTAACGGCTCGTCAGGAATAGACAGTTCATTGCTATAACTATCTGCCCCCTCGATAGGGTCGTCAAATAACATAGGAATAAAAATAGCGGCCAATGCGGTGATAACCATAGTACCGACAAGACGTTGTTTTAATATTTCGTTCAAAATTAAGAATCCTTATGGCTGGCTGCTAAAGTGGCTAAGATACTCGGAGACGAGAAAAAAAGAACCGAAAATTAATATCAACCCATTATCTTGTATAGCTTGTTGTTCGGCATGATAAAAAGCACTTAAAAAATCTTCAAAGCCTGATTTGACAGGGATTTGTGCTTTATTGAATATATCTAAGGTGTCGTTTTCTTTAGTAGTGCGCGGATTATCTAAAGGGGTGATATACCATTGATGAATAATGGGTTGCATGATGTTAATAACACCTTGCATATCTTTGTCGCTCATCATCGTAAACAGGGCATGAATAGGGCGGTCGTTAAAATCGCTGCTCAGATAATCGACTAAAGACTGGGCGGCTTGTGGATTATGACTAACATCCAGCAACACTGGCACAGCATGTTGAATCAGTTGAAAACGACCAGATAGTTCAGCATGACTTAAGCCATAATGTATGGCTTGTTCACTTACTGCAAGCTTATCTTGCAAACAATGCACCGCGGTAAGGACCGAAGAGGCATTGCGGTATTGGTGTTCGCCTTTTAGGTTGAGCAGCGGTAAATTATTTAAAATTTTCTCGCCTAATTGCCATTGCCAATGAGACGTTTGTTTTTGATAACAAAATTCATGATTCAGGCGTAATAGCTGGGCATTCTTTTGTTTAACGCAATCCAGTAATGATTGCGGGGGCTCAATATCTCCGATAATGGCCGGTATATTGGCACGCAACACACCGGCTTTTTCGATACCAATCGCTTCACGGGTATCGCCTAGCCAATCGGTATGGTCGATACAGATACTGGTAATAATCGCTGCATCGGCATCAATAAGATTAACCGCATCTAAACGCCCGCCTAATCCGACTTCAAGTAATTGAATATCTAGCTTTTGCTGTGAAAAAATATCCAGTGCCGCAAGGGTGCTAAATTCAAAATAACTCAAAGATATATCTTGTCGGGCTGCTTCAATGCGTTCAAAAGCCTGACAAATAGTTAAATCATCAACCGCAAGCCCATTAATTTTAATGCGTTCATTATAGCGAATGATATGCGGCGAGGTATAAGCCCCGACCCGTAAGCCTTGAGCACGATAAATGGCTTCTAACATCGCCACACTAGAACCTTTGCCATTAGTGCCAGCAACGGTAATAGTGATAGGTTTTTGATAATTAGGCTGTAGGCGAGCAAAAACTTGTTGTACGCGTGTTAACCCTAAATCAATACTTTTAGGATGCAGATTTTCTTGCCATTGTAGCCAAGCTTGTAGAGTATCAAAGTGCATAATAAAAAGTATTGAGTAATAGAGTTAAGCAGCTATCGATTTATTGGCGGTTAAAATAGCTAAAACTGAGCTAATTTTTTCACGTATTTCACGACGGTCAATAATCATATCAACGGCACCATGTTCTTGCAAAAATTCACTACGCTGAAAACCTTCAGGTAATTTTTCACGTACCGTTTGTTCAATAACGCGTGGACCGGCAAAGCCAATCAGTGCTTTAGGTTCGGCGGCATTTATGTCCCCTAGCATGGCTAAACTTGCGGATACGCCACCCATTGTGGGGTCAGTCATAAACGAGATATAAGGAATGCCAGCTTGAGATAATTTACTTAAAGCGGCACTGGTTTTAGTCATTTGAAACAGAGAAAATAAGGATTCCTGCATTCTCGCACCACCACTGGCAGTGAAAACAATAAACGGTGCCCCGGTTTCAAGGCTTTTATTGATGCCCCGTACAAAACGTTCACCCACCACTGAACCCATAGAGCCGCCCATAAAACTGAAATCAAAGGCAGCTGCAATAATAGGCTGACCTTCTAAGGTGCCTTGCATAACAATTAACGCGTCATTTTCTTTGGTTTTTTTCTGTGCTTGGCTAATACGGTCTTTGTATTTTTTGCTGTCTTTAAATTTTAAAGGGTCAAGCGGTTTTAGATTAGCCCCAATTTCTTCACGGCCTTCAGCATCTAAAAATAAATCTAAACGGCGACGAGCACCAATACGCATATGGTGATTACATTTAGGGCAGACGCTGTGATTTTTTTCTAATTCACTACTATAAAGCGTCGCTCCACAATCAGGGCATTTATGCCAAATACCTTCAGGGACGGCATTTTTTTTACTGGTAGAATCTTTTTTTATTGTTGATGGAACTAATTTTTCATACCAACTCATACGATACTCCGAGGTTAAACTTGCTGATCCATTGCATGACGCATGGAGGTTAATAATTTTACAATTTCGTTTTTGGCGGTTTCAGGCGCATCAAGATTAGCGGCAATTTTGCTGATTAACGCACTACCGACAACTACTGCATCGCCTAAAGTGGAAATCTCAGCGGCGGTTGAAGCTTCTTTAATACCAAAGCCAATACCAATCGGTAAATTAGTATTAGCACGAATATCAACGAGTTTACGCTTTACATCTTCCGTATCTAAATGGCCTGCACCGGTGACACCTTTAACAGCGACATAATATAAAAAGCCACTGCCAATTTTATCCATTTTTTTGATACGCTCAACACTACTATTTGGAGCGAGCAAGAAAATTTGGTCAATAGCATGTGCGTTGAGTAAATCAGCACATTCTTGAGCTTCTTCTGGCGGTAAATCAACCGTTAATACACCATCAACGCCTGCTTTGCTTGCGGCATCGGCAAATGCAGTATATCCCATTGCTTCAACAGGATTGGCGTATCCCATTAAAATAATAGGCGTAGTTTGATTGGTTTGTCTAAACTCAGTGACCATTTCAAGCGTGCGACGTAAACTCATATCATGCTTTAAAGCTCTTTCACTGGCATGTTGTATGACAGGACCATCTGCCATTGGGTCAGAAAAAGGGATGCCGAGTTCGATAATATCCGCTCCTGCATCAACCATCGCATGTAGCATGGGAACGGTAAAGTCAGGATTCGGATCGCCTGCGGTAATAAAGGGAATTAAAGCTTTATGTCCGGTTTTTTTGAATTCGGCAAAGGTGCTTGCTAAACGACTCATATTTTTATTCCTTCACGTTCTGCCATAGTATGCATATCTTTATCGCCACGCCCTGATAAATTGACAATAATAATCTCATCTTTTTTCATGCTGGGGGCTAATTTTAGCGTATAGGCCATGGCATGACTGGATTCTAAAGCAGGAATAATACCTTCCATTTTGGTTAGTGCATGAAAACCTTCTAAAGCTTCGTCATCTGTGGCACTGACATAAGTTGCACGACCAATATCATTTAACCATGCATGTTCAGGGCCAACACCCGGATAATCTAAACCCGCTGAAATGGAGTGAGTTTCAAGAATTTCACCATTATCATCTTCAATTAAGTAAGTGCGATTGCCATGTAAAACACCTGGACGACCCGCACAAATAGCAGCAGAATGACGACCGGTTTCTAAACCATCGCCAGCGGCTTCAACACCAAACATTTTAACATCGGTATCTTCGATAAAAGGATAAAACAAACCCATTGCATTTGAGCCGCCGCCAATACAAGCGACTAAGGCATCAGGTAAACGTCCTGTTTGTGTTAGACATTGCTCACGAGCTTCACGGCCAATAATGGCTTGAAAATCTCTGACCATTGCCGGATAAGGTGCAGGGCCTGCAACAGTACCAATAATATAAAAAGTATTATCGACATTAGTCACCCAATCACGAATGGCTTCATTAAGCGCATCTTTGAGGGTTTTAGAGCCTGAAGTGACCGAAACAACTTTTGCTCCCAATAATTGCATACGGTAAACATTCAGTGCTTGACGTGCAATATCCACTGCTCCCATGTAAACCACGCATTCAAGTCCTAAACGTGCACAAACTGTTGCTGTTGCAACGCCATGTTGTCCAGCCCCAGTTTCAGCAATAATACGGGTTTTACCCATACGTTTAGCCAGTAAAATCTGCCCAATGGTATTATTAATTTTATGTGCACCAGTATGGTTTAAATCTTCACGTTTAAGATAGATTTGTGCTCCACCTAATTCACGACTCCAGCGTTCGGCATGATATAAAGGGGAGGGGCGACCGACATAATGCTGAAAATCTTTATCGAGTTCTGCCATAAAATCGGCATCGGTCATATATTTGTTATAAGCCGCGTCGAGTTCTTCAACCGCAGGAATCAGCGTTTCAGCGATAAATAAACCGCCGTAAGGTCCAAAGTGCCCACGTTCATCGGGCATATTGTATGAATTAGTTGTGTCTGTCACTTAGGTAAACCTCAGTTAGAAAATTTGATATTTTATTATTATTTTTGATGCCTTTTTCATGCTCTACACCGCTGCTGACATCAACTGCATAAGGCTGTACAGTTTGTATCGCTTGATCAATATTATCAGCATGTAATCCGCCTGCGAGAATAATAGGTAAATCGCAGTGTTTGGGAATTAATTGCCAATCAAATTTTTCACCGGTACCGCCTTGGGTGTCAGGGTGATAGGCATCAAGCAATAAACCTGCTGCATCATAATACTCATCGCTTAAAGCTGCAATATTAGTATCATTTTGCATTCTAATCGCTTTGATATAGGGCAGTGAATAGCCTCTACAGTCATTGGCAGACTCATTGCCATGAAATTGTAAGGTGTTAATACTCACTTGCTGTAATACCTGATCAATGATGGTTTTATCTTCATTCACAAACAGAGCAACAACATTAATAAAGGCGGGTAACGCGGCAACAATCGCTTGTGCTTGCTGTATAGAAACGTGCCGAGGACTCGGTGGATAAAACACTAAACCAATGGCATCAGCCCCTTGGTTAGCAGCATAAACAGCTTGTTCAACGGTTGTGAATCCACAAATTTTAACGCGTGTTCGAGTCATTGTCAGCAAAATGTGAGGCTATAAAGCCACTTAGAATACCACATAGCAAGAGCTTAGTTAATGTGTGTTGAAAAAACGATTAAAACAGTTCATTTTTACTTTACGGAATTTTTTGACGACATAATCGCGACTATTAAAATTAAAATATACCCAAATAGCTCAACAAGTTCTTCAAGAAATACATGGTGTAAAACTGAATTTGCTTCTTCAAAAAAACCAGACATAAATAGAAAAACTGCAGCGATGCCCATTAGCACAAATTTATTTGAAAAAATAAACTTTATTACTTCATCTTTATAACGTGCTCGATGTAAGAATGCATAAGCAAATATAATTACAAAGCCAATGGTAATCATTATTTTACGACCATTTCCTGCAGCAATTAATTGCAATATAGCTGGCACATCTAAATCACGAAGATCGACTTCTCTTAAAAAAAAATTAAGACAAAGAAAAGAAAAGAAACTAAGGATTATTTTATCGGGTCTTTGTTGAGAAACAGTAGGTAGAAAAAACACAATGCAGGCAATCAGTAATGTAAAAGCCTGTGTATTCTCTAGTATGCCATGTTCAGCATAAATTAAAATCTGATTAAGACTATAAACGTTATAACTAAACCAGCCTATTAATCCGGCATAGAGTGTTAGTAGTATAAAAATTATTTTTTTTGTATCAATTTGTTTGATAACAAACTCCTTAATGTGCATGACTATGACCGCTGTGGTCATGGCTATGTTGTTTTTCAATGTGTTGAGCAGGTTGTTCAGTAAAATAATTATAAATAGTTTCAGGGGTTATCTTTAAAGCTTGCACAGGTTTTATATTGACCGCAGTGCCATGTTCATAAACCATGAGTGCCCCTAAGTCTGCACCGAATATGAGTAATATCATTAAAATAGCACTTAAGCTAAAATGCCCATAAGTGGCAGTATTCAGAAAGTTTTCGTTTGCAAAAAAACGGCGTATAGACAATATAATAGCTAATATTGTGACGCTAATACCGAGGATTTGGTGGCGTAGCATAATTTGATGGACGGCATCATTGTGTTCAATACTATGAGCGGCTTGAAAGCCTAATATAACGGTTAAAATAGCCGATAAAGTGCCTGCATATAATAAGCCAGTGGCACACTGTCGCCATAGTTTATTTTTAAGTAAGCTACCGAAGAGGTCGGTTAGAAAAAATATAGTGAACAGGGCAATGGGGAAATGCACTACCATTGGGTGTAAATTATTAAGTGAGCTAATGCCAGGCAATAAGGAGGCAAAATTTTCTGCGAGTGATTGTTGGGTTAATAATTCTAAAAAGCTTAAAAAATCTTCTAGCACTTTGAGGATTCCTATACTGTCATGACCGCCGCCATGAATCTGTAGAAGATTGTCAAAGATTAGATTTATCATGATTTTGCTCTTAACGTAAGTTGAATTATAAGGGCTTCATTATACGGTTGTGTGCGGGTAATTGCAGTATTTTAACTTTTTTAAATTTTAGGCTTATACTAAGGCTAATTTTAATTGTTTAGCTTAAATTTGAATGCCAAAGTTGTTAGTTTATTGTCGATTTTATATAGGGATTATGTGTTGTTGTTTTATGCTATCGGTGAAAGCAGAAGTAGTATTGACGTTAGAGTCTGCCGCTGAAACAGCGTTAAAAAATAACCCCCAGTTAGCTGAAATTAATGCCCGTTTATTGGCGATGACGGCAATTATTCCTCAGCGTGGTGCGTTGCCGGATCCTGAAATAAGTTTTAATGTGTTGAACTTGCCTATCAATAGCTTTAATTTGGCTCAGGAAGATATGAGTCAATTGCAGTTTGGGGTGACACAAAAATTGCCTTTTCCCACTAAATTAGCTTTGCGAGAGCAGGTGGCGGAGGATGAAAAAAAAGTGGTGATTGAGAGCTTGCAAGAAGCTAGATTGCAATTAGTCAATGCCGTAAAACAGCAATGGTGGTCAATTTTTTATTTAGATAAAGCCTTAAGTATTACTGATAGTACACAGGTGTTGTTACGGCAATTTGTGGAAATTGCACGCACTAAATATGAAGTAGGCGAAGGCTTGCAACAAGATGTGTTGTTGGCACAATTGGAACTGTCTAAATTATTTGACCAAAAATTACAGTGGCAAAGTCAGCGTAAAAAAACGGTCGCTGAATTAAATGCCTTGTTAAATTTACCGGCTAACAAAGCCATTGAATTGCCTAAGAACATTGAAATTAACCTTAAACCGCTCTCTTCTGAGGATAAATTATATAAACAGGCACGGCAGTTTAGAGCTTTGTTGTTGGTGGGTACCAAACAAATTAATGTGGCTCAATCTCGCTTAAAATTGGCGAAAGAAGATAGATACCCTGATTTTAATTTAGGGGTTTTTTATGGTGGGCGGGTTGATGATTTAAACGGTGATAAACGGGCTGATTTTTTAAGTTTGAAAGTGAGTGTAAGCGTGCCTATTTTTGCAGATCGCAAACAAAATCAGGCGATTCAACAACGTAAAGCGGAAGTGATGCAAGCGAACTATGCATGGCAGGATTTATGGAATCAGGTGCGTAAAGATATTTCCATCGCTTATAGTGATTATCAGCGTAGTACAGGACAGATGGTGTTATTTGAAAAAGGTATTATTCCACAAGCTCGGCAAACTATGACCTCTATGTTATTGGGCTATCAAGTTAATCAGGTTAATTTTTTAAATTTATTGCGTAGTGAAATTACTTTGTTTAATTATGAAATGCAATATTGGCATAGTGTGATGCAAGCGTATCAAGCGTTGGCAACCTTAACAGCGGTGGTAGGGCAAGAGAACGTGTATGAGTAAATTAATATTAATCAGTGTAAGCAGTTTGTTGATTGGTTTAGGGCTGGGATTTGGAATTGCTTTTAGGGTGATAGATATTTGGCTACCGGATGCAACATCAGACGTATCACAGACTGAATTGGTCAAAAAACCGCTATTTTATCGTCACCCTATGGATCCTAGTGTGACTTCACCGGTGCCTGCAAAAGGCTCAATGGGTATGGATTATATTGCGGTGTATGCTGATGATGGCGATAAGCCCAAAGAAACGGTTGGTACGGTGACTATTGACCCTGTGGTTGAGCAAAATATTGGCGTGCGTAGCGTAGAGGCTATTTGTCAAAATTTATCACGGCATATTAGAGCGGTGGGGCGTGTTGCGTATAACGAAGAGCGTATGGTGCATTTGCACCCAAAAACAGAAGGTTGGATAGAAAGTTTACACATTAATAAGACTGGGCAAAAAGTAGTCAAAAATGAGCCGTTATTAAGTATTTATTCGCCGCAGTTAGTTACCAGCCAACAAGAATATATTTTAGCGTTAAATAATTTAAAGGTGCTTAAAGATAGTCCTATTGCTGAAATTAGTCAGGGAGCGGCTGATTTAGTGAGTAGTGCAAAAAGACGTTTAACATTGTTAGATGTGCCAGAGCATCAAATGAAGCGTTTGGAGCAAGGACAGCAAATAAAAAAAACCGTGCATATTCATAGCCCTAAACCCGGTATTGTAATGAAAATTGGGGTGCGCGAGGGTGAATATGTCACGCCTGCAACTGAAATGTACATGATTGCGGATTTAAGTACGATTTGGGTGTATGCGGATATTTATGAATATGAATTGCCGTGGGTAAAAGAAGGCGATGTCGTTGATATGAAATTAGTGGGTGTGCCAGGAAAAGTATTTCAGGGAAAGTTAACCTATATTTATCCTTATGTTGATGCAAAAACACGTACCACTAAAGTGCGTTTGGTATTTGATAATGCAGATTTATTATTAAAGCCTGATATGTTCGCAGAATTAACCATTAAAGCCGATAAACGCGTGAATGTTTTAGTGATTCCAGCGGAAGCAGTGATTCGTTCAGGCACGCGTAATCAAGTTTTTGTGGTAAAAGGCAAGGGAAAATTTGAACCACGTTTAGTTGAATTAGGTTTGTCATCTGAGGGCTTAGTGGAAGTGTTACAAGGCTTAAAACATGGTGAAAAAGTAGTGACATCAGCTCAGTTTTTAATTGATTCTGAATCTAAGCTACTTGAGGCGACTGCAAAAATTCGAGAGATAGATAAGAAATAAAGCAGAATTTATTGAACAAGTTTCGCAAACTACCATAAATCAAGTTAAAGTGATTGTTGATTAAGCCATTTGATAAGGCATAACCTGTAGAGATTCTTTTTGTTGGCGAGCTTGCCATAAATCATAAGCCGTTTGTAGTCGTAACCAATGATTAGCCGAGGGTTTATGAAAAACAAGTTCAAGCCTTAAAGCCATTTCGGGCGTTATATTATGCTTTCCATTTAAAACACTAGTTAATATTTTAGAGCTAACCCCTAAATGTTTTGCCACATCAGTGATTGATAATTCCAAAGACTCAATGACAAGTTCTTTTAAAATTTCGCCAGGATGAACTGGGTTATACATGACCATTAGTGATAATCCTCATAATTTACAATTTCAATATCTTGCTTAACAAAACGAAAAGTAACACGCCAATTTCCACTAACTTTTACCGACAAAATATCTTGCCGATGTCCTTTTAATTTATGCAAACCAAGTCCAGGAAGGTTCATGTCATCAGGTGTTTCAGCTTGATCCAAGTTAGACAGAATCAATTGTAATTTTTTGATATGTTTATTTTGAATGCCGGATGAATTACCTGATTGGTAAAACCGTTCTAAACCTTTATGTAGAAAACTTTGTATCATACTTATAAATTTTAGTTGAGTTCATTTTACAGAGCAAGAAAAAAATAGGATAAATATGATTAACGCAATAATCAACCATTCCATAAAAGACCGCTTTTTAGTTTTAATTGCGGCATTATTATTGGGCTTAGGCGGTTTATGGTCATTTAAACATATTCCCTTGGATGCCATTCCTGATTTATCCGATGTACAGGTGATTGTGTTTACCGAATATGCAGGTCAATCTCCGCAAGTTATTGAAAATCAAATTACCTACCCTTTAACCACGGCGATGTTATCGGTGCCTAAAGCAAAGACGGTACGGGGATTTTCATTTTTTGGTCTGTCGTTTGTGTATATTATTTTTGAGGATAATACCGATATTTATTGGGCACGTTCCAGAGTATTGGAATCATTAAATTATGTGAGTGGCAGATTGCCTCAAGGGGTAACACCGACATTAGGCGTGGATGCGACGGGAGTGGGTTGGGTGTATCAATACGCATTAGTCGATACCACCGGACAACATGATTTAGCTCAATTACGTTCGTTGCAAGATTGGTATTTACGTTATCCGTTACAAACGGCGAAAGGCGTTGCAGAAGTCGCTTCGATTGGTGGCTATGTTAAGCAATATCAAGTGGAAGTTGACCCGAATGCATTGCAGGCTTATGGGATTGCCTTATCAACAGTTAAGCGAGCGATTCAGCGTTCCAATAATGATGTCGGTGGGCGGTTGATTGAAATGGCTGAAACTGAGTATATGGTGCGTGGTCTGGGCTATATTCAATCATTAGATGACTTAAATCAGATTCCGTTAGGCGTAAATGATAATGGCACGCCAATACGGCTGCGGGATGTTGCAAATGTGCAGTTTGGCGCGGAGTTACGTCGTGGGATTGCAGAGTTAGATGGGCAGGGTGAAGTCGTTGGGGGTATTGTGATTATGCGTTTTGGCGAAAATGCCAAAGCAACGATTGATGCGGTCAAAGAAAAATTAGAAGATTTAAAGCGTGCTTTACCCGCAGGGGTTGAAATTGTACCTGTGTATGACCGGAGTGATTTAATTGGTCGTGCGATTGCTACTTTAAATAGTGCGTTAATTCAAGAATTAGTGATTGTCAGTATCATTGTGGCGTTATTTTTATTACATTTACGCTCCTCGTTAGTGATTGTGATTAGTTTGCCTTTAGGGATATTAATTGCGTTTATTTTGATGCGTTGGCAAGGTTTAAATGCCAATATTATGTCTTTAGGGGGGATTGCTATTGCGATTGGCGATATGGTCGATGGGGCGATTGTGATGGTTGAAAATGCCCATAAGCATCTTGCGGAAGCCACAGCTAAGAAAAAATCAGCTCTGACACAGGAGGAACGCTGGCAAGTGATAGCTGAAGCGTCACGTGAAGTAGGCCCTGCGTTATTTTTTTCGCTATTAGTGATTACGGTTTCGTTTATGCCTATTTTTACTATGCAGGCACAAGAAGGGCGTTTATTTGCACCCTTAGCCTATACTAAATCTTATGCAATGGCGGCAGCGGCTATTTTGACCGTAACGCTCGTGCCAGTGTTAATGGGCTATTTTATTCGTGGAAAAATCATTCCTGAACATAAAAATCCAGCCAATCGATTGTTGCATGCCTTGCATTCTCCGTTATTAAAGTATGCGATGCGTTTTAAGCGATTAACGCTCTGTTTGGTCGCGTTATTATTAGCCTCTACCTATTATCCGTTATCAAAAGTGGGTAGTGAGTTTATGCCGCCATTAGATGAAGGTGATATTTTATATATGCCGATTACACCGCCTGGCTTATCGATTACTAAAGCCAAAGAATTGTTACAGCAAACAGATAAATTATTAAAAACCTTTCCTGAAGTGGAATTGGTGTTTGGAAAAATAGGCCGTGCTGAAACCACAACGGATACCGCTCCTTTATCGATGATGGAAACCTCGGTGAAATTAAAGCCACGCGCATTATGGGCGAATCCAGAGAAAACCACACAGCAATTAATGAATGAAATGGATAAGGTTTTAAAGCTGCCGGGTTTAACCAATGCATGGACGATGCCGATTAAAAATCGTCTGGATATGTTATCAACTGGGATTAAAACGCCTGTCGGTATTAAAGTGGGTGGGGCAGATTTATATGTGTTAGAAAAGTTAGCACAAGAGATTGAGCAAGTGATGAAAACTATCCCTGAAACGCTCTCTGCTTTTGGTGATAAGGCAGTGGGTGGGTATTTTCTGGACTTTGATATAGATCGAGAAAAAGCGGCACGTTATGGCTTAACGATAGGGGATATTCAAGATGTGATTCAAACTGCGGTGGGTGGGATGAATATTACTGAAAGCGTAGAAGGTTTGGAACGCTATCCTGTCAATCTACGTTATCCACGCGAGTTACGCGATAATATCGAATCCTTAAAGCGGGTATTAATTCCGACTGCCAATGGTTCGCAAATTCCGATGGCATTGGTCGCTGAATTAAAATTAACGCGGGGTGCTCCGTTTATCAAAAGTGAAAATTCGCGACCGAATGCCTGGGTTTATGTGGATATTAATAGCTCTGATATTGGCGGTTATGTTGCAAAAGCAAAGCAGTTGGTTAAGGAAAAAATTACCTTGCCAGCAGGTTATACGCTGACATGGTCGGGACAATTTGAATATATGCAAAGGGCATCAGCCCGTTTAAAATTAGTGGTACCGATTACCTTGTTGGCTATTTTTTTATTGCTGTATTTTACCTTTCGTAATATTACTGAGCCGTTGATTGTGATGTTGACGGTGCCTTTTGGCTTAATTGGGGGTATTTGGATTGTCTATTTTTATGACTTTAATTTATCGGTTGCGGTGTACGTGGGCTTTATTGCTCTTGCAGGTACAGCGGCAGAAACGGGGGTGATGGTGTTAAATTTCATAGATATAGAAATGGCTAAATTGCGTAAGCAAAAATTATGTGTGTTATCAGCGGCTGAAATTAGTCAAGCAGTTGAAACCGCCACGGCGTTAAGAGTGCGTCCTGTTGCTATCACTGCACTTTCAACGATGGCAGGTTTGATACCGATTATGTGGAGCAGTGGTACCGGTGCCGATGTCGCACAACGTATTGCTGCACCGGTATTGGGCGGCATGTTGACGGTGTTATTGCTGAGTTTATTGGTGTTTCCGGTGATTTATAGCATTGTTTTACAGCAACAGGAAAAAGTTAATAAATAGCACAAGCTTAAAATTTCCGTTTATACTGGATTAAATTTTATTTATTTAGCTTAATAACGTGATGACAGATTTGAATTGGAATGAATACGCAATAGAAACGCAAGCCATTAGAGTAGGACAGCAACGCACTGAAGAGGGCGAGCATAGTATTCCTATTTTTATGACTTCAAGTTATGTATTTGATAGTGCAGCTGATGCGGCGGCACGTTTTAAAGGTGAAAAAGCAGGGCATATTTATTCGCGGTTTACTAATCCGACGGTCAATGCATTTCAAGACCGTTTAGCTTTAATGGAACAGGGTGAGCGTTGTTTGGCATTTTCATCGGGTATGGCGGCGATTATGGCAGTCGGCATGGGCTTGTTAAAGTCTGGCGACCATGTGGTGTGTTCGCGGAGTGTGTTTGGTAATACCATTTTGACCTTTCAAAATTATTTTGCGAAATTTGGCGTTGAAACCACCTTTGTTGAATTGGCTAACCTTAAGGCATGGGATGAAGCAATACAGGAAAATACTCGCTTTTTATTTGTAGAAACGCCTTCAAATCCGTTAATGGATTTAGTGGATATTAAAGCGTTAGCGGATATTGCACATGCGAAAGACTGTTTATTAGTAGTCGATAATGTTTTTTGTACGCCGATTATGCAACAGCCGTTGACGCTTGGCGCGGATATCGTGGTGCATTCAGCGACAAAATATATTGATGGGCAAGGGCGTTGTGTAGGCGGGGCTGTCGTTGCCAGTGATGAAATAATCGAGAAGTGGATTTATCCTTATTTACGCACCGGTGGTTCAACTATGAGTGCCTTTAATGCGTGGATATTTTTATCAGGCTTGGAAACCCTAGCCGTTAGAATGAAGGCACATTGTGATAATGCGTTTGAATTAGCAAAATGGTTAGACCAGCAACTTGAAGTTGAAAAAGTGCATTATCCAGGACTTGAATCACACCCTCAACATGAATTAGCAAAGCAACAACAAAGTCATTTTGGTGCGGTGGTGAGTTTTGAATTGAAAGGCGGACAAGAAAAAGCATGGCAACTTATTGATGCAACGCAAATGTTATC